>Ga0207667_10006185_pt1 | contig 14536 bp, 21 predicted proteins | sample KBSCornC52_FD_184301 | JGI IMG/M metagenome (GOLD analysis project Ga0207667, IMG submission 184301) | Corn rhizosphere microbial communities from Kellogg Biological Station, Michigan, USA - KBS Corn C5-2 (SPAdes) (version 2) | ecosystem: Host-associated > Plants > Roots > Rhizosphere > Soil ... | reverse complement strand
CCTCCTGGAAGGATACGATCCAAGATCATTTTGTGCTTTGGATCATTTTCATCCAGTGCTCCATGAGCACAATTGCCCCAATTGCAGGAAATAAATCGAACATCATACTCTGGTTCTTTGCATTGTATCAAACTATATGCAAGGTCACGTCCTCGAGATCCGTATCCTGAAAATGTTGATACAGGAGAGTACATAACTAAAAATGGTTTATTAGATATTGGAATCATTAATAAGATATTGGATATTTAACAAATTTCTTTTTCCTGGGCTCTACCTGGATCACTTCATATGACTCTCGTCCTTCCCAGTTCTCAAATAAATGATCTATACTTTTGGTAAGGTTCTTACACATGTTCTTAGCAGACATTCCAGATTCATCGGATGTTACCCATGCTCTACCTTCCATTCCAAATTTTCTCAGGACATTACCTTCAGCATCTTCTAATTCATTCAAACCAAACATAACTTTAATTTGGTTAGCAGCATCTTTGAAATGGATTCTGTCGTCTGTTATATAAGGAGTCTGAGGAGATCCTTGAATACTGATATTAGAAGGGAATACTGGAAAGAACCATTTACCGCATCTAGTATATTTACCAAGATGATTGGTACTGAATGTCTCCGACATATCTAACCAATTACCATTCTCATCTTCAAATCGAGCTTGATCTTGCATACCACCTGTGACATTAGCAATAACCGGCTTACCACACATCAATGCTTCTGTGATGGATAAGCCCCATCCTTCATTGGATGAAAGTAAGATAACTCCGGTAGCTGAATTGTACAGGAGATTCATGTAATTATTGTCACCTTTCTCCTGAGAGAAAATAACATGATGCTCCGCTTTATCTCCAAATAACATGTCTCGTACTGCATACAGATCAGTGCCATTATCGTCTACAGGTTGCGTGTGTAGAACTATACAACACTTCTCCTGTTGTTCTGGAGAGATTTGATCGAGAAAGGTTTTGAAAGCAAGAAGTGTATCTGGAATTTGTTTACGACGAATGTTGCGGCTGTTGAAAAGTAGTACGAAGGTATAATCTTTTCCTCCAAGTAACTTAGATCGGAACTCTTTCAGTTCCTGGAACTTCTCGTGATCTTCGTGGATAGGAAAGAAATTATCTTCATTTATTCCGTGGGGTACGTAAGAAATTAAAGTTCTCATGTATTATTTAAAATTTTTGATCAATAGTTACTTTCTGTGTCTTTGACACTTTCTAAAGATTTTTGATATTGTTCTTGAATAAATTGCAGCTTATCTTTTGTGTCCTGATATTCTTTATTATTCAATAAAACCGGATTTAGACACTCGATCCAAGTATCTTCTGTAGATCTAACTGGAATAACAAAAGACAAAAAGGTTTCATCTACGACAAGTTCAGAAGTTAATTTCCTAACATGATTAATTCGATGGTCAACTTCTGCAGGTGATATATCTTTAATACCAACGTAAAATACTAATATTGTTTTCATTTATTTTAAATTTATTTCTTCATATTCATGTTCGCCCCAATCTAGAATCTGTTTAGTAAGATTATGAGTCTGTTTAGAAATATTCATAAGTAGATCGCACGAGGCATAAAATGAAAAATTATAAAGTGGGCTTGGTTCTGAATCCCAAATTGAGAGATATGCAAGAGGACATCTCTTCCTGATCTCGGCTTCCATCTGGAATAACCATACCCAGTACCTGGGATCAGTGAAGATCATTACAGCATCGGGGTTTTCTATAGCCAGGATCTGACGTAATATATTCTGATCACCGTATCCATTCACCGGATAGATAAATGCTGAACTGTCTTCTATTCCAAGATGCTTATTTACATCTCCGGATATGTCTAGTTTCTTTCCGAATTCAGGATGCTGGATGCTTCCGCCTATCTGTACCCAGTTATAATGATGAGCAGTGCCAATAACTATTTCTCTGGATATCGTTCCGATACCGGAGGTGAATCGGAGATCATCTGATAATAATAAAATCTTTTTACGCTGTTCTTTTGGTATATATCCTTCGATCATAGGGATCCGCTATTGAGTAATTCTGTATGATTATTAATGAGATTACGATATTCTAAATCATTAAGATAGAGATTAATGCTTCGATTAAGCAAACTTTGGATAGTGAGTTTAGATCGGACTGATTCTATCTTGAATTTTTCCAGGAGATTCTCATGGACTTTTACTGTGGTGAGTTTCAAAGCAGGGTTGCTTGAAATCTTTTTGTGATGACTGTGGTCGAGATTGATATTTGGCATAACTGTATATATGTATATGTGTATATAAATATATACAAATGAGTGGCTAAATAGAAAAATTATAAAGCTTTTTTTGAACCAGTATAAACAACATCCATGAACCATAAAATACCTGACGGCAAAAAGATACAAGGTACGTACTATTAGTTGTGTATACCCTACAAATTTAGGGTATCTACACCCAATAGTCGTATTGTCGTACAGCCCTGTTAGTTGTGTATACCCTACAAATTTAGGGTATCTACACCGCTAGAACCGTTTGAACGATATTCTCTCTTGTTGTGTATACCCTACAAATTTAGGGTATCTACACCATATTTACCGCCGGGCCTTCACCCCTGCGGTTGTGTATACCCTACAAATTTAGGGTATCTACACCTCACTAAATTTGTTTACGACAAGGGGCTGCGTTGTGTATACCCTACAAATTTAGGGTATCTACACCTAACCCAGACATAACTACCTAATAATTAGATATATTATACCATAAATTTGAAGATATTTCTCGAGTACAAAAATTAATTCATCTCAAGTTAAGGCCAACACAACTGGCCCAAAATATTTTCTTATCAAAGATCTTTTTTAGATTTATTAGTACCCTTTTCTTGGAAATTCGTACTCTTAGCTATATTCCGAGCACTATTATAATCAGCGTTTATCGTTTTATTATTTCCGTGTTTATCCTTATTAGTACAATTATCATTCTCACAAGTAAATCTTTCTTTATCCCTTTGAGTTGAAGAATGATGTCCACAAAAAGAACATATCTGTGAAGTATAAGCTGGATTTATATACTTTACTTCTATTCCATTTTGTTTAGCTTTATATTCTATATTAGTTTGAAGTTCGAAATATGACCAATTTCTATTTAGAAATGTATTATCCTTTGTTATACCACTGATGTCTTCTAAATTAATTACCCCTGCACTATTTTCAATAGCAAAATCTATGATACTCCTGGATATAATATGATTTTGTGTTTTTACAAAGTTACGTTCTTTTTCTGAATATCTATCTAAAGCCTGCAATTTTTTATTTCTACCTCTACCTCCAATTGTAAATGATAAATTCTTTTGCATATCTCGTCTAGATTTTTGTAACCTTAGACGAACATTCAAAAATTCATCTCTTTTTCCAATAGCCAATCCACATACATTATTTGATAAAGCTGCATATGCAGGAGTGTTTATACCTAAATCCACTCCTACTGTTATTTTTTTATCTAGTTTAATTTTATTTTCAGGAATATCCACTGCTAATAATAGAATTATTTTCTTATCCTTAATCTGTATCGAACTATCACAAGATTTATATTTACCAGATATAATATTATCAACAATAATTTTGTTATTACTTTTATCTTTTCCAAAATGAAGGCCAAAATTTATCTTTCCTGGAAAAGTAAAATATATATCAAATTTATTTTTTTTAAATTCTGGTTTCTGAAAAGGAATCGGCATTCCTTTTTTATATGTGGCTAGAGATTTTTTTCCAGATAACACATCATATATATCATTGGAATAATTTTTCTGAACTATAGAATTTAAACAAGTTCTAATTTGTGAATGAACCAATGAATATTTATCAGACAATACTTGATATGTTGTATTTTGTATTGATGTATTTAAAATATCTTTAGTTCTTTCATCAACTTCTTTTTTTAATATAGTTAATTTGCTATAAAGCTTCTTTTTATTCAATAATAATTTTGTTTTATTTTCCTTTGATAATTCAGAATTTAAATTTTCCTCTATTATGTCTATTTCTTTTTTTAAAGGTTTATAATTTTTATTATGAACTAAAAGTCTCGATGATAAATTTTGATTTAAAAATTGATGACTTATTACATCATTAGCCATTTTATAAATAGTATTATCTAAATATCTAAGCATCTGCCAATCTAAATCCTTTTTATCTTTACTATCTGCGTGGACGTATAATTCGATTTTACGTGTAATTATCATAACCTTTATTTTTAAAATAGAATATTGGAAAAAATATTACTCCTCAGTAAATATCATAGCTATATCAGGCCCTGGAAGTTCTTTAACAAAGCAACCATATTCGATAGTATAATCTCGCCATTTACCATCAGATCCTCGTTTTTTACCTAATATCCGTCCAGTAGAATCTATTCTAACATTTCTATGACTCTTATCCTTTCTTAATTGGTTTAAGATATCCCTTCTTTTCTTTTTGTCGATAGTTAATTTCATAATTTATTTGTTGGATTGATTACACAGTGACAGGTCAGAGTTATATGGACAATATTTACATGCATAACCTGGCGACTTAGGCCATTCACGATACAGGTTATACTCTCCCTCCGGGGTAAAACATGCATTAACAAATTGGGACATCATGTGATTTGCTTCACGGACTTTAGCTGTGCCACATGCCGGACGAAAGACAGATGCTCGTGGCTGCGGATAATCGCAATTCTCCCAGATCTTTCGTTTCACGATGAAAAATACTACCTCAATATCATCTTCAGGTATCTCGTATTGCTTGGCGAAATATCGCTTGTAATTCAATATCTGGGATAATTTGATCTTATCCTTCTTTTCTTTATCATCCTTCCAGCCCCTGGTAGATGTCTTGATATCATAGATAATAATCTTCTTGATCTGGCCTCCTTCTTCACTGGCAAATACCAGATCCAGGAACCCATTCAGATAAACGTTCGGATTGGCATCTGTGGGAACCATTAGCGGCACTTCTATTCCCAGGAGCTTATATCCCCTTATGGAAAAGAAAGTCATACGATGGCTTTTAAACCACCGTAGAATAGCACAGCCATCATCATAGAATTCAGTAAGCTCTTCCAGGCTACTGAAATCTTCACCATTATTCTTAATGCGTTCTTCTGCATAATTGAACATCATGCGTTCATGAAGCAAAGATTCCAGATCAATAGCATCCGCTTTCTTAATGGATTCATTATACATAACACGAAGATATTCCTGGAATACCTCATGCATACTTGTACCAAAACAAGAATTGATACCTCCGGAGAATAGTTTTATTTTATCAATATATTTTAACTTCCATTGATATTGACAACTGGAGTAGGTGGAAAATTGAGAATGTGAAATAACCTTGTTGGATACTTCTGTTGGAATAGGTTTGGATTGTATGATCTCAGCGAGAGCTGATGGTATCTTATTCATTAAAATGTTTGTAAAAGCAAAGCGTATTTATTTTGAAGATGAGTGATAGTCTCCATAATACTATTTATCTTTTCCTGAAATTCATCGGTGTCATAATCCTCTTCTGATTCGATGACTCTGCTTAACTCATAGTTAGCGTCACCCAATTCTACTTCAACCTGTCTAAGTTTCTCATTAAGCTCGTCCTGATTTAACTGTGATTCTTTGTCCTGTCCCATTCTTCAATTTGGTTTTTAATCATTTCAAATTGTTCATCGATACTATGACCTCTATAACGATATGCTTCAATAATAGCGGCTGCTATTTTATATCCATCATCAATATGAACACATCCGTTTACAGTTACAATATCAGAAACACTACATTGATGTATTTCTGCGATCCTATAAATTTCAGTATCATCTATTAGATTAGATTGTATGGTTCGATGATGTTGAGCCATTATTTCTTAGTTTTCTTTATCTTCTTGGATTCATACGGTTCTTTGGTGAACTCAGAGACGAGTTCAGCGATCTCTTCTTCCGGAAGCATTTTAACATACTCCCTGGCTTCACGTTTGGATATATTATATTCTTTAGCAACGGCCTTTATAGCGTCTGAATTGCCTCCTTTCTTTAGGAAAGGTATAAACCTATATCCTTTAGGAAGCATTTCGCAATAGAGCTTGTAAACGGCTTCAGGAGGCATATTACTATGCATCTGAACCATATCTACCAGTTCCAGGTAATCAGTATTCATCGATAGGATCCTATTCACCATGAATACATTCCATGACTTTTGATCTTCTTCTGGAAGGAACTTCCATGGAGTTTTATCGGTACATACGGACTTTGCGTGTTCGAAAATCGATTTAGGCATCTTCGTCTGTAGTAAGATTTTTCATAGGATTGAACTGATCATTCACATGACCGCATTTGGCACATTCAAACACTTGGATCGGGGCTATGATATCTCTCGGAGCACCTGTTAAAAATCTTGATGCCTGACGAAGAAAAACTGCTTCTCTAAATACATTGTGGCTGCAGCTTTCGCAAACTATACCAATAGTTTTTGAAATATCTATTCCTTGTTGATTTGCTGGATTCATTTTAGTTTGAATTTATCTATCAAGTTTTTAAGTTGAATAATAGTTTCTTCTCTATCATCAATATAAATAATCATTTCTTTATCCAATATTTGTATTACATCATTAATAGCAGCATTATAAGATTTTTTTGCTAGACGTATCAAATCTTGATAATATGTCTGCTGCAATTCATTTATAAAATCAAATAGATTTGTCATTAATATTAATTAATTCCGGTTGAGCATTATTTTTTTCCATTAGTTCCATGACGTGATTCAAACCTTCTTGATCGGATTTTACTACAAACACTGCTTCTTTGTTTTCAATATCGATAAAGAAATTAATAAAAGGCATATCCAATCGAACTTCTACACTATCACCTAAATCATAAATCTTTCCTGCAGTCATATTGACATTGATATCCTCTTCTGGAAGAGTGTTCAGGAAGGATCTGAATTCTAATAGATTCATTTGATATTAATTATATTGTCAAATGCGTCATCTTCAGTTTTAATTGCATCGAAAGTTATAAGTTGGTAATCATCATTCATAATACCATTCTCATCAACAGTTCCGATGCCTCTAGGACGAAAAACATTTTTATCTAATTCCTTTTTAAGTTCAACGCCTTTAAATGTTTCCAATATAGAAACTTCTGCTTTTAATGAATCTCCATCGACATATGCTTTTGTAATAACATGAGATGCGTTACTAAGATTAACTACAGCATCGTATTTATCGGGATAGCCAAATTCACCATATAATGGTTGACCATTATTTATTTGATCAGCTATTTTATAAAGCAATTCCTTTGGATATATACGCCCATTTAGATTTGGAATATCACTAGACATCAATAATGTTACTGTCATTTAATATTAATTATATTGTGAATAACTTTCATGAAAGTGATCTCTCGATCAGGAACGAAATTAGATTCGTATTCTCCTTCAGCCAGATAAAGACAAGTCTCACCTAAAGATGTGGTGAACTCTTCTAGACGTTCATACATAACTTTGTATACATCGGTGAAGTCTGTAAGACTATTATCAGCAACAAGTTGACGAATCGTTTTGAACTTCTCCTTAGACTTACCTTTCAATACTTCTATAATCTCATCGATGTAATCTGACGAAGACATGTCTTGTGGAACAACTAGCTTACCCGTGTACGATGCAGCTTGGATGACATTCACACATTTGCGTATATCCGGAAAGCATTTATTGATAATTGGAACAATATCCTGAATATCGTATTCGATCTTTTCTGTTTCCAAGATCGTGCATAGATATTCTGCAATTCCAGCTTTGTCTGGTGGAATAACGTGAAACTTCTCACACCTGGATTGCAGGGCAGGTATAAGCTTGCCAAGAGCATTCACTGTAAATATGAATCGAGTATTTCTACTGTACGATTCTATGATATTCAACAGAGCCTGTTGAGCCGGTGGAGTGAAGTTCTGACAATCATCCAGCACTACGATCTTAATAGGCTTAAATACTGCAGCCGTAACAAAAGATTTGATCTTATCTCTAACCGTATCTATCCCGTTCTCATCAGAACCGTTCAGATACAAACTCATGCAATCCACTTTATTAATCAGGATCCTCGCTAGGGTGGTCTTACCCGTTCCCGTCTTGCCGTGAAAAATCAGATGTTGAAGATCGTTCGTATTAACACAAGTGGCAACATACTCCTTAAACTTCTCATCTCCTATATAGGTCTCGAGAGAGTTTGGTCGATATTTTTCGCACCATAACGTATGTTCATTTTTCTTGATCATCGGGATTTATTGGATTTAAAAACGGGACTTACATGAATTGACTTAAATCATCTTGCGCTTCACCGCCTTCGGTCTTATCCTTCTCGAGGTATATAACACTCTCCGTGGTAAGAATAATACCGGCGACAGATGCTGCATTCTCGATAGCATTACGAGTTACCTTAGTTGGATCCAGCACTCCGCTCTCCAAGAAATTTTCATATTCTTCGGTTTTGACATTATAACCATTCCAAACATTATCGTCTGCCAACTGATTGGATTTGATATTAGTGAGAATTTCATAGTGATTCTCTTTACCAGCGTTTTGTAGAATCCTTTTAAAAGGTCCTTCTAAGGCTTTCATTACGATATTAAACCCTGTATCATAACTATCTGAATCAGTAGATTGAAAGTTTTTAAGGTTTTCTATTGCGTTTATAAGAGCTATACCACCACCAGGTAAGATACCTTCTTCGATAGCAGCTTTCGTAGCATGTAAAGCATCATCTACCCTGTCTTTCTTTTCTTTGAGCTCGACTTCACTGTTAGCTCCCACATGAATAATAGAAACTCCTCCAACCAATTTCGCCAACCTTTGCTGCAATTGTTCTGTTTCATATTTGGAAGTTGAATTATCGATCTGTGTTTTGAGTTCTTCCAGTCGTTTACCAATAGCTTCCGTATCTCCCTTACCATCTACGATGGTAGTTGAGTCTTTTCCTACAGTAATCAGACGAGCTTTACCAAGAACTTCATCTATTCTATCCTTGGGAAATTTGAGAAGATTATCTCCCTTTCCTTTAGATATGACAATACCTCCGGTAAGGATTGCAATATCTTCTAAAATATGATCCCGACGTTCGCCAAATTGAGGAGCTTTAATGGCTGCTACTTTAATAGCACCTCTTGATTTATTGATAATAAGTGTAGCTAGAGCTTCATGATCGACATCTGCCGCTACGATAAGTAGCGATTCTCCTGCTGTAGAAATCTTTTCCAGGAATGGAAGAAGCTCCTTAGCCTGGGTAAAATTATCACCACATATTAAAACACGGGGCTTTTCGAGAATAGCCTGCATGGTATTATTGTCGGTGACGAAATAAGGAGATTTATATCCACGATCCAACGACATACCTTCCACACTCTCCAGATACATTTCTCCCGTCTTGGATTCCTCAATGGTAACAATACCATCCTGGCCTACTTTAAGTAAAGCTTCTGTAATGATCTTTCCAATTTCCTTATCGCTATTTGCACTAATTGTCGCAACCTGTTGTATTTGCTCATTGGATGAAATTTCTTTAGATATACTGCGTAGATAATCTACTACAATCTTAACGGCATCGTCGATACCTTTCTTCACCTCAACAGGATTCATCCCCTGACGGATACTCTTAATACCCTCTTGCACGATGATAGAAGCTAGTAACGTAGATGTGGTAGTACCATCGCCAGCCTTATCCGCCGATTTATTAGCAACCTGCTTCAAGAGTTGAACAGCCATATTGGAAATAGGATCTTCAATCTTCTTTAGGCTATTGGCAACGGTCACACCATCTTTAGTAATACGAATCGTGCCATCTTCATTCTCAATCAGGACATTACGTCCTGCAGGGCCTAATGTACTAGATACCGCTTCATTAATAATTTTAATACCTTCGAGTAACTTGTCTTTTGATTGTTGTCCAGATAATGTTTTGTTAATCATATTTGTGGTTCATTTTCATCTTCAAGATGTCCTAAAATTTCAATTTCTTTTGTGATGTAATAATCTTCTCCATCTAGAGTATACACCGTAACGCCAAACTTCGGGAGAATAACTTCATCACCAACTTTCATAGTTGTGGGAATCCAAACACCTGTTATGGAATATGTCCCTGGTCCTATGGAAACGATGATACCTACTTCAGGCTTTTCTTTGCCAGTATCAGGAACTACCAAGTTTCCGTACATTTCTGTGGACTTCTCTGTAGGCTTTATTACTACTTTGTCAAAATCTGCTACTATTTTTTTACTCATATCTGTTTTAATAATTCGATTTGATATTTTAGATTATTCTTTATACTTTCTCTAACTTTGTCTTTAAAGGAATCATCATTTATCAATTCTCCACCTTTATTTTTCCAACCGGAATACCATTGACCCTTTTCTTTAGATCCAATTGAATAATCTATTATGATAATAGGTTCGTCCTTTTTATTTAATTTATACTCATCTGTATCAATCATACCAAATAAACCTATTGATCCACCGTCTCTATATTTCTCGAGTCTATTTATTCTTATTAAATCCATTGTTATATTTTAAACTTCATCTAATTCAACTAAATAATATATTACACGATCCGTACCACCATATACGGTGATTTGCATAAATCCTGTGCCTCCGACATCAGCTATCTCAAGTAGACTATCAGAAAGATCAGGGTTGTTTTTAAGTATTTCGAAGAGTGCTTCGCCGGAAAAAGCCATCTTCCGGAGAGGAAGATGATCATCGGTAGTCTTTTTAAAAGATATCTTATTAGCATAAGACTCCTTATTACCAACTGTGAATTTAATTTCCTTGGCAACTTCTACCGTAAAACGATCAATGGATCCTACAGCTTTAAAAGCTTTTGTAAATTGATCCTTGAATTCTTTATCGATAGGAAGGGTTAATTCATATGCTGTTGGAGATTCTACATCCGGAGGCTGTGGTATCTTGGATGTATCTGCCAGGCTGAACGATGCTTCATAAATTCCATCAGTAACATTCATCTTCATCCAGATACCATGCTCTTTTTCGAAAGAGATATCAATCTCCTCGCCCATGATGGATAATAACTTAATAAGAGAAGAGGTGCTAAATATAGCAATCTCTTCTGGAAGTGTCATGGAATCTCCTACTTCTATAAAAGGAAACTCTATTTCACCTGCTGTGAAATTGGATTGAGATAAGAATTTGATCTTGACCTTATCTTCGGTTACAATCCATTTTACGGATTCAACGAGACCTGAAAGATGATATCTATTTATGTGAGCTAGTAGATCGGATTTAAGCATTTAGTTTAGTATGAACTTTTGTTATAACAGATAATGAAGCAGACTGATATTGATTAAATACAATCTTTAAACCGAAATCATACGATTCATCTAATTCAAATCCATTAATAATACAAACATCATAAAAATCGTCTACTGTATCACCAATAGTAAATATCTCTCCATCACTAAGACGTTTGACAGAATATATTTTTATCCATTCAGGTTGGAGATTATTAGGATTCAACCAATGATTCAACATATAATCTAAAGTGGCTCCTATTTCACCACATGGAGTATGATCATTCGGGTCATTAGAGATCCAGTAATTACCATTCGGACGAAGTGTACTAAATCCTTGATGATGTTGAAATGCTAGAATTTGAAATTCCATGATAGATTTGGATTAATTAAAAAACAGATCACAAGTGGAAGGAATCGAACCCTCCATACCCACCACCAGGCTTCGTTTTTTACCAAAAAAAAGAGTGTTACTTGCTGTAAGTGATCTTATCAAGTCGCATTTTTGAGCTTGGATAGATTAAGAGTCTAATGCTTAAATTGGTTTGCTGTTTGCGACTTTAAACAAAACTAAATAATATGAACAAAGAAAAACAGGATGCATTTGGGTTTGGACTTCCGCTCTAACCTACTGAGCTATACATCGGATGTGAGACCGATGTAATGGGATTCGAACCCACGACCTGAAGTTTTGAATTTCCATTTATTTGCTGTTGGCATCCTTATCAGATCTCATTTGTTGTTTCAAACCAAAATTGAAGTTTTTATAGCTTGCTGTGTGAGATCTTCTTAAAGGGGAGGTTGTAGCCTCCCCAGTTTGTTTTTACGGGAACCTCGACAATTCTTTACACTGATATATACTTGATTATAATAATAATGGATAGATCAGAACAGGTTGTATATATCTGCTTATTCTAAAGCCAAGGATTACTCCCATCAATCATAATTGTAAAAGAGCTTGCTGTACCTGTTCTTATGCTTTGATCATCTGCAGAACTTCTTGATTCATTGCTTCATCAAATAGTTCCTGGACGTTCTTTATCTTGGATGTCAAGAATGAAACAGTTGCTGCGGAATATCCAGAGAAGTAGAATACATTAGGAATGTCTATACCGAATGTTTCAAACTTCTTACCAGTAGTTGGTCCATAATGATTGGATTGGAGATTCCAAAGAACAATAACAAAATTACTGACATATTCTTCGGAGAAGCCTGCGTCTCTCAATGTATCCAAGGCATCATCCACGTTCGTCTTACCAAGTTGGGTAGGATTGAATTCGCTATCGGAAATACAAAGTATACCTTTAGGGAACTCACTTTCCGCAACTCCTTTACGTTTTATAAAGCAAAGCAATCGAATAACGCTTTGGAATTCAGTAGAACCAACATATGAACAACGATCATTGTACCATTTAGCCAGAGGTGTTGATCCCTTCCAAGTATGCATTTTAGCATCGTCGTTAAATTCTATAAAACTATCCTGAAATGCACTTGTCAAGAAATAACTGAAATAAAGCGCCAATGCTTTACCAATATCAAAACAACTCATATTTGTTCCTGTAGCATTACTACTCATCGAAGCAGATGTATCTCTCACCACAATTAGAGACGAAGTCTCGTCTTCACTCTTGCCTTTCTCCACCAGAGTCATGAACTGTTTGTTGATCGTTTCCTGTTCTCCCTTGTTCAACTCTGTAAGATAATAAGGAAGCTTTTGGAAAAGTTCGTGAACGAATCCAGTATATTTCACTGCAGTCTCTGGCTTTGTTACCCAGGCTTCATATTTTTCGCTAAGACCCTGATTCTTTAGATACTTGCTACGAACCAAAAGATTCAATGCACGACCATGGATAGAAGCAAAATCAATTAGCTGATGTTTCCCCTGACTAATAAGCTTTTGCCATTCGTGTGCATTACCAGAAGTTTTCAACTTACGATACCGCTTATATGTACGAGCATCTTCTTTCACACCAAACAATAGAGAACAAATCCATTTACCTATCATAGTATCAGCCTGAGATTCTACCGTCTTGCAAACCGTATTGGATTTGATCTGTGGAAGATATTTCTTCACAAGATTTACGGTATTGGAGTTGTTCAAACCGGAAAGAATTAACTTTCCGAACTTCTCCCAATTCAAAACACGACCCTTCCAACCATTATACACCAGATCATATTGCAACATAGTGAAAATATCCTTCCAACTACCCAGAGCTACAAATAGCCCGATATTATCCCAGAAATAAGCAGGTTTCTTCTGCTCGATCCAAATCATACGCATAATAGCTTCATGCTTCAATTCACCACCTTTTTGAGGCTTTTGTGTCTTCGTACCGTCAAATAGTGTAACTTTACGAGTAATGGTTCTAAGATAGTGAGTAAACAACAGACTTGTCTTAGGATCTTCTCCCCAGATCAATTCCATATCCTTGGCAATTTCCGCAAAAGGACGTGGTGCCTTATAAGATCCCAGAAAGGAGAACTGATCAATAAACGCATTACCTGTAGTGGAATACTTCTTAGCACCATTACCAGAGGTAGTAACGGCAGCGGTTTGCAGACCGGCATTCAGAAATGCGTTCTTTGTCTTGCTTCCCGTTACAGATTTAGCAGTGCTTTTTGTAGCAGATGTCTTTTTGATTAAGTTAGTTTGCTTGCTGGTGAACATCTTGTTTGATTTAAGAATACAAAGATACGAAGTCTATCTTAGACTACCAAATTTATTTTAACTAATTTTTGAATTTAAAAAATTTCGTAGTATTGCGGTTGAAGTTGATTTCTCCCCAGGAAAGATTCTCATAGATCTTCTCCAGCTTTTTGACAAGTACCGAGGAGAACATCTTCTGACGATCCATGTATTTTTCTATATAGTCCATCACCTCTTTCGGACTGTCATATGGATTAAAGGCGAGAGATTCTATCTTATATGGATTGTCTTTAAGATACATCCAACGGATCTTGTCACCTATCTGTAAAACAGGATGTTTCTTATCCAATTCTTTGAAACGAAGTAAATCATTATAATATATACCAGCTTTGATATGCACTGGTGTCTTAGGCATGATTTCTGAAAATATCGTACCTTTTTTTGGTCTGGAACGAATATATCCACGGAGATCCTTATTAATACCTACCGGCTTCGCCACATCTGCGAGTGGTAACGTCTTGAATTTTTCCCGGAAATCAAGTATCTGGGAATCTATATGAGCTTTTTTCTTATCAAATAGTATATCTTT
>Ga0207667_10006183_pt1 | contig 14536 bp, 14 predicted proteins | sample KBSCornC52_FD_184301 | JGI IMG/M metagenome (GOLD analysis project Ga0207667, IMG submission 184301) | Corn rhizosphere microbial communities from Kellogg Biological Station, Michigan, USA - KBS Corn C5-2 (SPAdes) (version 2) | ecosystem: Host-associated > Plants > Roots > Rhizosphere > Soil ... | reverse complement strand
CATGTTCAGCTTGTTCATGCGCGTCAGGTACTTGCGGCAAATCTCGAGGTTCTCGTGCAGCGGCTCTTCCGACAGGTCGAGCATGTGCGAGCTGAACAGCGGCTCTTTGTTGGCGGCGAAGTACTGCTCGCCCGCGTCCAACAGGCCGTCGATCCACGGCAGGAGCTTCTTGGCGGCGTGGTCCGTGTGGAGCACGACCGGCACGCCGTAAGCCTCGGCGATGCTGCGCACGAACGCGGCGCCCGCCAGCGAGCCCGCGATGCTGCCCTTTTCGCCCTTGTTGTCGAGGAACTTACCGCCGAAGAACGCGCCGCCGCTGTTCGAGAACTGAATGATGATGGGGCTCTTGGCTTCACGTGCGGCCTGCAAGGCGGCCACGACGGTGTGCGAGCCGATCACGTTCACCGCCGGCAAGGCAGCTTTCACACTCTTCAAGTAACCGAACAGGTCCTGAAGAGCGGTACCCGTGACTACACCCGGCTTGAGCTTCAATTTCGACATGGCTATGGCAGTTCCTCGTAGTGATGGCGCGTCGCCCGCGCAACGCAGGGGAGTGGCGAACTACCACGAGGGGCGATGCGGTGCGAGCGCGCCGAACAAGCGTAGCGCAAGTCCGTTTCCCGGCCGTTTCGTGGCCGAAAGCCTGGCCGGGAACCATTTTACGCGGCGCGTCGGGCGCTGTACTCCCTCCGTTCGTTCCTGGCTGGGCTGCCCAATCGCAGCCCGAATCGCAGAAGCTAACGGGGCGGCAACCGGCCACTCCGTGCGCCCCGAGATTTTTTCACAGGGAGGACGGGAGGTCCGCGAGGTTTTTGGGGTTCGAGCCGCGACTCGACGCTCGAATACTGCGCAGTCGACGCCGAGCCCTCGATCAGCGCGAAGCAACAAAATCTCGCCTCGCGGGCCCTCCCGTCCTCCCGTCCTCCCTGTGAAACCAGGGTCGCGCCTAGGGGTGCGGCCGAAGCACAGACCCGAGGGGCCGCTGTCAAATCAAGGAGCCGATCAGGCGCGGAGTTGGCGGACGGCGGCGGAAACGTCCTTGCCGTTCACGACCGCGCCCAGAGACTTCAGGTGCTTCATCGCCACGCCCGTCGCTTGACCGTCATTGCCGGCGGCCTTGACCGCCTCGGCGACCGGCGCGAGGGCGGCCACGACCTCAGCCACGCCCAGCGATTTGGGCAAGAAGGTGTTCAGCACCTCGATCTCGGCGCGCAGCTGGGCTTTTTGCGTCTCGTCTTGCGACGCCTCCATCGACTCTTCGTTCGATTTGACGAGCTTGCGCAAGATGCCCTCGGTCTCGGCGTCGTCGCCCTTACGGCCGGGGCGCGCCGCTTCGGTGGTGATCTCGCCCATCGCAACCTTGAGGATTTCTCGCTCGGTCACGTTGCCCGATTTCATTGCTGCAAACATACGGGCCTTGATCTGGTCGAGTAGCGACATTTGCGCGGCAGCCTAGAACGCCAATCTGTTTGCAGCCACTGCGTTCTAGGTCCTCCCTGGTGGGGGCGGCACGCGCCGCCCCCCTCGGCCGAAGTGAATTCGGCCGAGCCTCCCCCCACGCGGCGACAAATGAAGGCGCTAACTCATGTTTTTCGTTCCCCCAGCAAAGCGTTTGTCGCCCTAGCGCGCCGCGCTGGCGCGCGCGACCGGCGTTTGCTCGTCGTCGTCCAGCGCCTGATTTCCGTTGCTGTCCACGTACAGGGCGACCGAATCTACGAGCTGCGAGTCGAACAGGTCCTGGGCCGCGTCGGCCAGGTCCTCGGTCAGCGGTATGCCTGCGAGCCAAACGGAGGCGTCGAAGCCGAGCAGCAACGGCTGGTCGCCGAAGCTCTTGCCGCTCTCGGCCGGGAACAGCAGCGACACGGAGCGCTCGCTCGACAGCGCGAACGGCTCGCCCGCCGCGTCTTTGCCCTCGACGTACAGCGAAGCGCCTTCGGGCACCCCGTCCGCCGCGCTCTGCGACACTGGATCGATGTCGACCCGCACGCTGCAGAGATCGTAAACGGCCGTCGTCACGCGCTCGCTCGGGGCGGGCTCGCTCAACAAATCGTAGCCGCGCGCGCCCAACGTGACGTCGTCCGCGCCTTCGCGACACGGCATCAAGCTCAACGCGCTCGTGCTCACGTACATGCGCGTCACGCCCAACCCCTGCTGAGCTTCGCCAATCGCCGCCACGTCCGGCGCGCTCGCCACTCCCGCCACCGTCAAGCTCACCTCGTTGCCCACGATGTCTCCGACTTCGGGCCCGCCACAGCCCGTGGCACCCAAGCCAGCCAACGAGCCGCCAACCAACAAAGCCCAGCGCCGAAAACTCCAAAAACGCATCGCGCCCGCACCATAGGCCGCGCGCGCCCGGCGGAACAGGGCTGCAAAGGCCCCGGACGCCTATTCGGCTGCCGAAACCGGTTTCGAAATCCGCGGCGCATCGCAGACGACGCGGTTCCGCCCGCCGCTCTTGGCGAGATACATGGCGCGATCGGCGCGGTCGACGACTTGTTCCAAGGTTTCGCCGGTCGCGTAGCTGGCGACGCCGAAGCTGGCGGTGACGGGGATGAAGTCGCCGTTGCCGTCTTTGATGGCGGCGGATTCGAGCAGCTCGCGCACCCGCTCCGCGACTTGGGCGGCGCCGTCGAGCGAGGTGGAGGGCAAGACGAGCACGAATTCTTCGCCGCCCCAGCGCGCGACGATGTCGCACGTGCGCACGGCTTGGTTGAGCAGCTTGCCGACGGCGGCCAGCACCATGTCGCCGGCGGCGTGGCCGCGCCGGTCGTTGATGTGCTTGAAGTGATCGACGTCGAGCAAGATGACCGACAAGACGTCGTTGTAGCGTTTGGTGCGCGCGACCTCGCGGCCCGTCGACTCCAAGAAAGCGCGCCGATTCAGCAGGCCCGTCAACAAGTCCGTCGTCGCCATCCAGCGCGATTCTTCGACCAACGTGGCCATGCGCAGCGCGCCGCCCAGCTCGCGCGCGATGGTCGCCACCAGCACGTCGTCGTTTTTGTGCTCGTGAGCGCGCGGCGCGAGCGCAAAGCTGCCGATGCTTTGCTCGCCGAAATGCACGGATTCTTGCAGCGGCTCGGGGCCTTCGCGGTCGCTGGCGGCGTCGTCGTCTTCGATCAGCACGAGCGGCGTGTCGTCCGCCAAGCCGAAGGTGGCGCGCGCTTCGATCAGCGCTTGGTCGCGCGCGGCGGGGTTGACGTGCACCGCCAAGCGCAACGGCTCCCGGCGCAGCACCGCGATCCAGCGGTAGGTCGTGACCTGTGACACGAACTGCGACAACAGATCCGCGAGGCGATCGAACGACTCGCTCGTACCCAGGCGCCGCACCTCGGCCGCGATGACCGAGTCGAACAGCGCCGCGTCCAGGTGGGTCGCGATGCGTTCGCGCACGTCGAGCCCCGCCGTCGACGACACCACGAAAAAGTCACCGTCGCTCTTGCGCTCGTCGATGGCGCGCCGCAGTGCGCGCACCAGCTCGCCCATGCGCCCTTTGGGCACGTACGCGAAGGCACCGGCTTGCTCGGCCCAAAAATGGTTCCGGCGACCTTCGGCGCCGCGCAAAATCACCGGTACGGTGCTGGTGCCGATCTCCGAGCCCAGCAAGCGGCACAGCTGCACCCCGGAGATGCTCGGCATCGACAGGTCGGCCACCACCGCCGCCGGCGGATCTTCCAAGGCCAGTACGGCTCCTTCGGCGCCGTCGCCGCACTCCACGACCGTAAAGCCCTGCAGGCGCAGGCGCTCCGCCAGCACGGTACGACCGGCTTCGTTCGAGTCGATGAGCAGCACGCGGGGAGAAGACCGCACGGGAGAGACAACGGCCGTCCGGAGCGTAAATTGAATAGCGCGCCGCACGCGGCCGGCGCCGGAGAAGGTAACTGGTGGTAATCAAAAAGCTTTCTGCTAGGCTCGGCTCAGCATGAAGTGGCTTGCGCCGGCGGCGGTGGTCGTAGTGGCGATGCTGGCAGAGGTCACGCTCGGCCGGGCGTCGGGCGCGCCTGACTTTGCGCTGTTCTTCGGCCGCTTCCACCCGCTGGTCGTACACTTGCCGATCGGCTTCTTCCTGTTGGTGGCGATGGGCGAGGCGGCCACGTTCGTACCGGCGCTGCGCGATCGGGTCGAGCCGGCGCTCGGGCTCTTGGTACCGGTGTCGGCAGTGGCGGCGCTCGGCGCCTTCTTGATGGGTCAGCTGCTGGCGCTCGAAGGTGGCTTTCCGGCGGGTGCGCTCGGCTGGCACCGGCGGCTCACGCTGTGCGCCATCATCGGCATGTCGGCGTGCTGGGTGCTGTACGATCGGCAACGCGCCAAGGGCGGGCAGGGGCGTTGGGCGTACCGCGGGGTGATGGGGGCGGCGCTCGGCCTGCTGTCGCTGGGTGCGCATTTCGGCGGCACCATGACGCGCGGCGAAAGTTACCTGTCCAAGTACGCGCCCGGTCCGCTGAAGCCGCTGCTCGGCGCGCCGGAAGTGAAAAAGGAGCCCTCGAAGGGGCCGGAGCAACCCGCCGCGCCGGTTGCCGATCCGCTCGTCTATCAAGACGTGTTGCAGCCCATCCTCAAGCAGCATTGCGTCGAGTGCCACGGCGCGGAAAAGCAAAAGGGCAAGCTGCGGCTCGATTCGCTGGCCGAGCTGCTGAAGGGCGGCGAAAACGGCGCCGCCGTCGTAGCGGGCGCGCCGAAAAAGAGCCCGCTCTTGGCGCGCATGCTGCTGCCCGCCAACGATGACGACCACATGCCGCCCGAGGGCAAGCCGGGCCCCAAACCCGAGGAGCTGCAGCTGATCGAATTTTGGATCGATCGCGGCGCTTCACCGACCCTAAAAGTGCGCGACGCGCTCGCTCCTGCCGCCAGTCGCTCGTTGCTCGAGCACGCGCTGGGCGGCGCACCGCCGGCCGACTCCGTGCCGGTTTCGAGTGGCAATTCTGCAGCCGCCGCTAGCGCAGCCACGCCCAGCGACCCTGCCGCGCCCTCCGCGTCCACGCCGGCCGCCGCCGCTCCCGCCAACGCCGCGGCGCCGAGCGCGCACGCGCCGTCCACCTCGTCCGGAGCCACCGCGGAACCTGCTGCGGTCACGGCTCCGCCCGCTGCGCCGGAGCCGGTGGCTGCAGCAGCCGTAGCGCCTTCGTCGGGCGCGACGTCTGGTCCCGGATTTCTCTCCGCGCATTGCGTGAAGTGTCACGGCCCGCAAAAGCAAAAGGGCAAGCTGCGCGTCGACTCGGTGGCGTCTCTGTTGCAGGGCGGCACCAACGGCCCCGCGCTCGTGCCGGGCAGCCCCGACAAGAGCTCCATCCTCAAGCGCGTGCGCCTGGCTCTCGCCGACGAAGAGCACATGCCGCCCGCCAAGGAACCGCAGCCCACCTCCGCCGAAGTGGCGGCTCTCGCGGCTTGGATTCGCGCCGGCGCGGGTGGCGGTGCCGCTCAGCCGGCCAGCGGCGCCGTCGCTGCCAAATCCAATCCTGCAGCAGGCGTGGGCAGCTCTAGCGGCGCGGCAACCGCCGGCGCGGGTGCGACGCCGGGGAACACGTCTGGTGCAGTTGCGGCAGTCGGGGCGAACGTTGGTTCGGACTCCGCTCCGGCGTCTGGCGCAGCGCCGGCAGCATCGGCGTCGGCGGGAACGCCCGCTGGCGCGAGCCCCACGCCTGCAGCAGTTTCCGGCCCGCCCGATGCGGCGCTGCTCCAGAGCTTGCCACCTGAAGTGGCACTGTTCTCCGACGCCGTGCAGCCGCTTTTTCGCGAAAAATGCGGCAAATGTCACATCAAAGACAAGCCCGCCGGCGGCTTGGGTGTCGACCAGCACGCGCAGCTTTTGGAGGGTGGCTACAGCGGCGCCGGCATCGTGCCCAAGAACCGCGGCGGCAGCGCGGTGATGCAGCGCCTCGTGCTGCCGCCCGACGACGGCGATCACATGCCGCCCGACGGCGAGCCCACGCTCAGCGCCGACGAGATCGAGCTGGTCGGCTCCTGGATCGATCAAGGCGCACCCGCCAAAGGCCTGACCGAAACCGCCAAGCTCACCGCTGGCGCCGCCCGCGCTCTCTCGGCGCGCGGCATCAAAGGCACCGGCCCCCAACCGCTCCCCGCCCAAGCCGGTGGCTGCGCCGCCTGCAGCGTCCCCGGCGCCCCCCAGTCCAAATGGGTCGAGCTCCAAGCCCTCGCCCTCCTCGGCGCCGCCGCCCTCCTCACGACTCGCCGCCGCGCCCGTCGTCACTGACGCGGGGACGCCGCACCTTCGCGAGTTCGGGGGTAGGCCGAGTTTTGTTTCGTGGCGACGCCGCCCAGCTGGGCGGCGAGTGAGGCATCGGAACGCGCTGCGCGACGGAGGGAGAGGGCGAGGGCGAGGGGAAGGGAAGGGGAAGGCGTGGGCGTGGGAAAAGGGAAGAGGCGCACATGATTGGTTCCATTTCGAGTTGGCTGCGGACTTTCGGCCGAGTTGAGCGGTCGCGCCGAATAAGAGGACGGTGTCGTTGGGACCTTGGCCGCCGCTAATAAGCGTTCCCGCGCTTCGCTCGCGCCAGAATGACTTCGCATGCGAAGTGATGTCTTCCCGCGGCAGCAAACGTTGAACCGTTCGTATTCGTCCTGAATGCCAGCTCGCGATGAGAGCATCGTGATGACTTCGCATGCGAAGTGATGTCTTCCCGCGCAGCAAACGTTCGACCGTTCGTCTTCGCTTGCGCCAGAATGACTTCGCAGCGAAGTGATGTCTTCCCGTGGCAGCAAACCTTCAACCGTTCGCATTCCTCCTGAATACCAGCTCGCGATGAGAGCATCGTGATGACTTCGCATGCGAAGTGATTCGGAGCCGCGGGGCGCCTCAGCCTCAAGTCGCTCGCGTCCAAAGGGGAATTTTTACGAAGCGTCTACTCGCGCGCTCGCCGTCGATGCTCGGAGCGCAACGATTCGTGGCGGTGAGAGTTTCGGTGCTCGGCCATGTGCGCGCGACCGAAATCGAGCTCGGCTGCCAGTGCGTTGTGGGCTCGACAGTGGAGGGTCACATTCGCGGCCGCATGGTCTCCGTGCTTGCCGAATGGACGCCGGTGGTGCAGCTCGAGCCAGCGCGTCTCGCGGCAGCGTTCACCGCGCTCGTCGACAAAGCTGCAGCGCCCATCGTCGCGCTCGAAAACGACCCGCCGGACCTCAGCCGGAACATGTCGACTGCGCGGACGCGGCGCCGCCGCCGGCAACTCTACCCGCCGCGGCAGCCCTTGCTCCTGTAGCGGTTCTTCACGGTGTTGCGGTCGCCCCGTGGTCCCTCGCGGTCGCTCCGTTATCGCGAATTTCCGCTTCTCCAACCACGCGACGAGCAACTTCATCGCTTGCAGGTGCAACTCCCCCAGGGATTTGCTCGGCGCCTCATCCATCAATAGCGACTTCGCACGCTCGATCAACTTCACATGCTCTTCACTCGTGCTGAACTGCACCTGATACTGCTGCGGACCAGTCACTGGCGGCAAGTCGTGGCCCACCCGCGCCAGCGCGGGTGAAACTGACGCTGCGCCATCCGCGCCGCCCGCATCCGCGCCGCCGCGCGCATCCGCGCCGTCGTCGAAAGCGTCGGCCGCATCCGCGCCGTCGCGAGAAGCGCCGCCCGCGTCTGCGCGTCCGCCCGCGCCGGCCGCATCCGCGCCGCCGTGCAAAGCGACGTCTACGCTTTCCGTATCTCCGCCCACCATGTCTCCGTCTCCGACACCTCCATTGCCCACGGGAAAGCGAAAGGGCGTTCGCGCGGGCGAGCGCGGCCGCCGCTGCCTCCGCTTCCGCCTCCGCCGCGCATCGGGATCGGCATCGGCTTCGGCCGCGCCTCCGCTTCCGCTTCCGCCTCCGCCGCGCATCGGGATCGGCATCGGCTTGGGTTTCCCGGCCGCGCCTCCGCTTTCTCCCGCTTCCGCCCGGCCACCGGCATCGGCTTCCGCTTCCGGCGGCGCCTCCGCTTCCGGCCGCTTCCGCCGCGCATCGGGATCGGCATCGGCTTCCCCGCCAGCTCCAGCATCCGCCCCGCTCTCGCTGGCGCATCCGCCCCCCGGTCACGGATCCGCATCCGCCCCCCCGGTCACGCATCCGCCCCCGCGCCCCCGCCCTTCGGGCCGAGCCAGCTCGGGGAAAAATGCCGTCCGAAGAAATGTTCGTAAGTCTTGGGCAGCTCGAGCACCCACTTTCGTGTTTCAACGGAGGTGTCAGGATGTCGGGAAGTAAACGAAAGCTTGGGACGGCGGCGGGAGTGGTCGTGTTGGGCTTCGTGGCGACGGGCTGCGGGGGCAGCGACGTGTCGGCGGGGGCCGAGAGCGACGCGGTGAATTTGAATCGCTGCTTCGGGGCCGACTGCGGGCTGCGGGCGCAGTCGCTGAGCGGCGAGGACGTGCTGGCGCGGCCGTGCGGAGAGGTCGAGGGGCCACTCGCGGATCCCGTGGTGTTCGAGGACATCGAGGGGGGGCTAATGGTGATGGCGGCGGTCGAGGGCGCGGAGGGCAGCGTGTGGGCGCTGCAAATCGAGCGCGGCTTGTCGCGTGGTGAGGGGCCTCTCAATTTGGTGCACTTTGCGGCGGACGGCTCGCGCTTGGCAACCCTGGAGGTGGGCACGGAAACGGACCACACCGTGCTGCAGGCGGCGCTGGCCGTCGACAGTACCGGGCTCGTCACCATCGGAATTTATTCCAGCTACGCCCCCAACGCCGATGCCACCTTGACCGAAGAGCTTGAGCTGTCGACGTTCGATAGTGATCTCGTGGCAGTGGGGGCGCCGGCCAAGTTTCGGGGCATGTCGGCTCCCCAATTGCTGAGCGGGCCCAACGGCAGCATTTGGCTGGCCGGCAACGCTGCGGCGAACGCGTCTCATGGCGTGATTAGCCGAGTCTCGCAGGGGGAGCCTGATTGGATCCAAACCGCAGTGCCCGCTAGCGGCACGGCCACGGGAGTTTCGGGGCTCGCGGTGGCGGACGACGGCAACGCGGCCGTGTTGGCGGGTTTGACTGGGAAATGGAGCGGTACCGGTCCCGACCTGATGAAGGTCGGTATCTCGACCTTCGACGTGACCGGCAAGCCGTTGTGGACGCTCAAGCTGCCGACCGACTACACGCCAGGTTGGGTGCCGGCGCTCGGCGGCTCGGCGCAAGGTGACCTGGTGGTAGTCGGCGCGGTGGGTGAAAACGGCCAGCAACTTCTCGCGCGTCGCGTGTCGCGAGACGGCGAGCTGGGTTGGGCCTACACGATCGAAGGCTCTGGACCGGGCGTCGACGTGAGGCGCGACAGCGGGCGCGCGTTCGTGGCGGCATTCAATCGGGTTGCGGTGATCGATGCCGAGGGCACGGCTTGTCGTCAGTTCTCCGTGGCGATCGACGAAGCTTCGAAGGCGGCTGCGGAGCCATGGCGACCCGATGGTGAATACCTGCTCGCAGTGGGCAGCGGTTTGGTGCGTTTCAGGGTGCCCGAGTAAGCGGATGCGGCGGAGCTTGCAGCAGCCCCCGAGGTTTGGCGCAGCCGTCGTGAAGACGGCCCTGCTCGGCGCGTTGCTGTGCTCCACGACTGGGGTTAGGGCGGAACAGCGGGAGGACGCGAAGCGCTACCAGCTTCGCTGGGTGCGTGAGGGCGGCGCCGAGAGTTGTGTCTCCGGCGCCGCCCTCGAACGGCTTTTGCAGCAGGTTTTGGGTGCGAAGGCGACGGCTACGGGCGGTGCCGTCGTGCTCGACGGCGTCGCAAGCGCGGCCGCCGAACCGCTGCGCTACACCATGCGGCTCACGGTGCGGGACGCCGGAACGGGTGAGGTGATGGGTGAGCGCGAGCTCAGCACCGCGGAGCCGAAATGCTCGGCGTTGACGCCAGCACTGCTGTTGGTGCTAGCGATGAGCGTCGACCCCGACGCCGGCAAGGCAGGTTTGCCGGCGGCCGTGAGCGAAGAGCTGCGGCGCGGCCGCGAAGAGGACGTCGACGTGTGGCCAGCGACGGACAAAGCTGGAACGCCGCTGGCGGGAGCGCCTGACGCGCCGCGCGCCCAGCGAACGTCGCCAGGACCGCTGTCGTCTCGCCGCCCCGAGAGCGATGCGGCGCGCAACGGCGTGAGCGCAACGGCGCGCAGCGCCGCGAGCGCAACGGCGCGCAGCGCCGCGAGCGCCCCCGCGCGCAGTGGCGCGAGCATGGACGATGGCGATCGCGCTCGTGACCACGAGCAGGGATTCGTTCGCGACGACCCGCGCGTTTTTGGTGCGCTGGCGCTTTCTTTAGGTGTTTTTCCGTCGCTCGCCAGCGGGGCGGAGTTGGGAGCGCGCGTCCCTTTGCGCCGAGGTTGGGCGCTGTCGTTCTCGGTGCTCGGCTGGTTTCCGCAAATCGTCCAGCTGCCCGCCAGCCCCTATCTGCAAGACGACGGCGTGCAGCTGGCCGCAGGTCAGCTCGGAGCGGCGCTGTGCCGGCCATTGTTGGGCACCCGCGTGCAATTGGGAGTGTGTGGTGGTTTGGGAGCGGGGGTGCGTTGGGTGTCGGCGCTGGCGCTGGGCTCGCGCGACAACCCAACGCGGCCGTTTTATGGTCCCACTTTGGGCGTCGACGCCACCTATCGCGTCGCCTCCAGCTGGTTCTTGAGCGGCGGCGTCACGGCGCAAGCCTTCGTGCCACGCGATCGCTTCACGTACGTCGACCATCTGGGGCAGGTGCGCCCGTGGTTCGAGCCGTCGCTGTTTTCGGGGCGCGCCTGGCTGGGTGTGGGGGCCTTTCTATGAGCCCCGAGCACGCGGCGCTGATCGTCGAGCACGCGCCGTTCGTATGGCGGGTGCTGGTGCACCTGGGCGTGCCGCAACGGCGTCTGGAAGACGCGAGCCAAGAGGTGTTCTTGGTGGCGCTGCGCGACGGCTTTCGCGGTCGCTCGGCTTTTCAGAGCTTCTTGTTCGGTGTCTGTCGCAACGTGGCGCGCAGTCAGCGCCGCCGTTACCGCGAAGAAAGCGAAATTCCCATGGAAGAGCTGCCCGAAACCGTGGTCCAACCCGCACAAGAGGGCCAGCTTTGGGTCAAGCGCGCTCATGAGCAGCTGCTGCGCGCCCTCGACGGCCTGGACGAAGCCCAGCGTGAAGTATTCGTGCTGTTCGAGCTCGGCGAGCTGTCGATGGAAGAGGTGGCGCGCGCCACCGGTGCGCCGCTCAGCAGCTGCTACTCACGACTCTACGTGGCGCGCGAGCACATCCAAGCCGAGCTACGGCGCCGCTCGCTCGCGCCCTCGCCAGCCAAAGAGGCCAAGTCATGACCGAGCCCAAACGTTGGTCCAACCCCAGCTCGGAAGTCGATCCGGTGCTGCGCTCCGTACTGCTCTACGGCCGCAACCTCGAGCCCACTTCTCGACAATTGCAGGCCATTTTACGAGGTTCCGAGCAACGTCGTCCCCCCGCGCTCCGACGCCGCTTTGCCGCCGTCGTCGTTGCCGCCGCGGCCGTTGCCTGCGTGGGCGTAGCGTGGGCCGGCTACGCGAGCGGCCTCCTATTCACCCCGACACCTCCCCCAGCCACCAGCGCGCCCTCTCCCCAATCCCACTCCACCATCCCCTCGTCGCCCGTCAACCGCACGACTCCACTCTCGGCTTCTCCCGCAGACCCGACCGACGCCAACTCAGAGACGCCCAACACCGCACCGCGCCCCGATCCAGCAACCGCCCCTCTCTCGACCGCCGACATCCCACCGCGGCCCCACCCTGAGCCCGCCCCCGCAACCCCCGCGCCCGCCCCCGCAACCCTCGATCTGGCGCTCGCCCCCGCTGCCGCTCCATCGTCCGCTTCCGCGCCCGCTTCCGCGCCCGCTCCCGCTCCCTCGTCCGAGCAAGACGCCGCGCTACTGCAGCAAGCGCAACGCTTCGTCACCGCTGACCCCGCCCGCGCTCTCACCCTCACTCGTGATCACGAGCTCCACTTCCCCGCGAGCCCCCTCGCCGAAGAGCGCCAAGCCCTGCGCATCGAAGCCCTCGCGCGCCTCGGACGCCGCCCCGAAGCAGCCCGCGACCTCGCCACCTTCGACCAACGCTTTCCCCACTCCATCTACCGCCACCGCCTCCACGCCCTGCTCCCCGAATAACGCGCCTATCGCGAAAGCCCGCACGCGCGCGCGAATGCGGGTCGCGCCCGCCGCGTGTTGGACCAACCCAGGAGCCCCTTTTTCAGGAGGCCCTTTTCTCGTTTGAAATCGGCCTTACCCGCGTAAGGAAATTTCCTGAATGATTTCACGGCGGCCATCGTGGATGGCGCGGTACTCCAACTTGTAAGTATTCCGAGCACCGACGATCGGGATGCTTAAAAGTTGGCGTACCGATCTCTCAGCATGCCGGATCACGAAACCCTTGGAGAAGATCCCTTGCACCGGCAACGCCGGTTTGTGTTTGGGAAAGCCCTGCGCGCGCGCGAATGCTGGTCGCGCCCGCCGCGCGTTGGACCAACCCAGGAGCCCCTTTTCTCGTTTGAAATCGGCCTTACCCGCGTAAGGAAATTTCCTGAATGATTTCACGGCGGCCATCGCGGATGGCTCGGTACTCCAACTTGTAAGTATTCCGAGCACCAACGGCCGCGATGCTTACAAGTTGGAGTATCGATGTTTGGGCATGCCGGATCGCGAAATCATTGAGGAAAATTCCTTACATCGGTAACTCCGATTTGCGTTTGGTGATGCCATCCCGGCTGAAACGCGGCGCCTTCGGCGGCGCTCCGTCCGTCATTGCTTTCAATCCATCCGCCGCGCCTTCAGCGGCGCCCGCGTCGACTATCGCCGTCAATCCATCCGCCGCTCCTTCAGCGGCGCCCACGTCGATTGTCGCCGTCAATCCATCCGCCGCTCCTTCAGCGGCGCCCACGTCGATTGTCGCCGTCAGTCCATCGCCGCACCTTCAGCGGCGCCCGCGTCGATTGTCGCCGTCAACCCATCCGCCGCGTCTTCGGCAGCCACCGCCTTTGCGGCGTCGCTGGACGTGCATGACTACGGCCTTTGATGACTCGCGCCTCGTCTCCAATTCCACACCACCTCGCAGACTTGGTAGAAAGGCCGATTTCCGTCCGTTGCGACGCCGCCCAGCTGGGCGGCGGGACAGGCCTACCCCACGACCCCGGCGCCTTTGTCGACTCAGGCGTTGGAGTACCGGCGTGTCGTTGCGGGAGCGCCGTGACGTTGCGGGAGCGCCGTGACGTTGCGGGAGCGCCGTGACGTGACGTTGCGGGAGCGCCGTGACGTTGCGGGAGCGGCGTGACGACGCTTCGCGGGGGGGCTGGCGCCTACCGCGGTGAGCGAGCGCGTTAGAGAACTTCGGTCGCTGCGGGGCGCTGAGAGGTGTCGGGGGAGAGGGTGATGGTGGCGACAGTGTGGCGAGCGACTTCGGAGTCGTCCCAGTGAACGGGCACGCCTTCACCGCGTTGGTAGAACGGGACGAGGTCGCCGTAGTGGGGCGAAAGCGGATTGCCGGATTGGCCGCCGAGCAACACGAAGCGCGACGCGCCCCAATTGCCGATGTCGATGGTGGAGCGAAGGTGCGCGGTCACGGTGGAGTGGCGGAGCGGCTCCCAGAACTCGAAACCGGCTTGGTTGACGGTCGTGCCATCACCGTAGCCCGGCAGCGGACCGATATTGAAGACCTGGTCCAGCGGCTTTTTGTCGCCGAAACGGTGACGCAAGGTCAACTGGCGGATCTTCCCCCAAGCCCAAGCTTCAGGCGCGGGGCCAAAGCGCTCGTTGAGCGTGGTGATCGCTTCCGCCAGCGCGTCCAACATCACCGGCTCCCAGGCGTCGAAGTAGTCGGCTGGTTGCTCGCGAATCAGCCGGGTGATGAAGCTGGCGCGGCGCGAGTTCAAGCAAGTGCCCGGAATCAGCTTCATGACGCCCTTGCCGGACGCGTACTGGTAGCTGTTCGGCGCTTTGGTTTGGCAAACCTTGCGGTTGAGCGCGCCCACGAACAGCTCGTAAACGCTGGCGCCAACCGAGTCGCTGGACAGCTGCCCATCCCAGGCTCGCAGTAGCTCGAGCGCGCGCACGGCTTCGGGCGTCTGCGCCGGTAGCGCCAGCAACACGTCGCGCAGGTCCGCGAACGGCAGGCTTTGCACGTCCATTTGCAACGCGGCCATGCCTTCGAGCGTCCAGTCGCTGCGCGCGGCCAGCTGCTCGCTGATGCGGCGCTGGCGAAAGCCGTCCAAAAAGTCGTGCCCCAGAAACACGCCGTTCGGGTCGTCGGCTACGGGCTTGTTGTTCGCGCAACACACGAAGCCGCCGCCGGGGTTGCGGCTCCAGGGCAGCTGATCGCTCGGCACCACGCCCGTCCAACCGACGTTGTCGAGCCACCCCGCGAGCGGCACGGAGCCATAACCCGATTTCCGAACCGGCACCTCTGCCGCCAACACCCAGCCCACCGTCTCACGATCGGCGTAGATCAAGCTGTAGCTGGCACCAGCCGACTTGCTGCACACGGCTCGGAACTCGTCGAAGCTCTTCACGTGGTGAAAGCCCAGCACCGAGCGCGTCGGCCGGCGATCGAGCCAAGTAGCAGCAAACGAAAGCGCATTGGCCCGCCCGACCGTCGGCACCGGCTCGAAAATGC
>Ga0207667_10006182_pt1 | contig 14538 bp, 14 predicted proteins | sample KBSCornC52_FD_184301 | JGI IMG/M metagenome (GOLD analysis project Ga0207667, IMG submission 184301) | Corn rhizosphere microbial communities from Kellogg Biological Station, Michigan, USA - KBS Corn C5-2 (SPAdes) (version 2) | ecosystem: Host-associated > Plants > Roots > Rhizosphere > Soil ... | reverse complement strand
CCCACGGTCGCGGGAGCGCTGGCCAAGCCGCTGGTGATTCCATTCGACGGACCCTACTGGTACTACAAGGATCCCTGGATGCAGCCCGGCCCGAAGACGCACGTGGCACACGGCAAGCCCACCGATGCCGGCATCAATGTGCGCTCCACCGACCTCAGCCCGCTGATGATGCAGGCGCACCAGCGGATCAGCCGGCCCATCAATCTCGCCGCCTGCGGTGAGATCGATGTGACCATCGTCAATGCGGACACGCGCCCGGGCGAAATCGATCTGCTCCTGGTGCTGGCAAACGCTTCAGTACAGGGTCATCCGCGGCAGGTGCTGGCCGCCCGGCAGGTGCTTTCCAGTCTTCCTGACCCGATTCCGCAAGGCCGCGCTCCGGTGCATGAGGTGTTGCGCTTCGCCGTGCCGCGCGACTCCTCCCTGCGTCAGTTCAACGACCTCACCCTGCAGTTCCTCCTGGCGCCGCAGCACAATCGCACCGCAGCGAAGATCTCGGTGGAAAGCTTCGAGCTGGTGCCGCGCCGCTGAACGGCTAAGCTGGAAGCATGTTTGCACGGCGTTTAAAGGTGGAGCGGGTGGATGCGGCCGGGGAGCCGCATCTCTGTCCCATCGCGCAGATCGATAACTTCGCCATGCGCAATTTCACCAACGACGCTGTCTTCGACGACACCCTGCCCATCGCCGATGGACTGCTGGAGGCAGGCTTCCGCGTTCCCCTCGATCGCCTGTCCGTTGCGATGGAGGACTGGTTCCGCCGCAAGAGCTACCTCAAACCGGGCGAGCGACTGCGCATCACCGAGCTAACGCAAACGTAAGCGCAAATTCTTCGCCAGCTGGCTTCTGCCAGCAGTCGGACCGCGCCGCCTAGCTCTTCAGCGTCGCCATGTCGATCACGAAGCGGTACTTCACATCGCTCTTCACCACGCGCTCGTACGCCTGGTTCACCTGATCCATGGAGATGAGCTCGATATCCGACACAATGCCGTGGTCGGCGCAGTAATCCAGCATGCCCTGCGTCTCTTTCATGCCGCCGATCATCGAACCCGACAGCGACCGCCGGTTGGTAATCAGCGCAAACGGCGACACTGCCGTCGGCTGCTCCGGCAGTCCCACCTGGCACAACACGCCGTTCAGCCGCAGCAGGTTCATGTATGGATCCACCGCATGCGGGGCAGAAACGCAGTCCAGGATGAAGTCAAACGAGCCTGTGTGCTTCGCCATCGCGTCGGGGTCTTTGGAGATCACCACTTCGTCGGCGCCCAGCTTCTTCGCGTCCTCAATCTTGTCCGGCGAGGTGGTGAACTGCACCACATGCGCGCCGAAGGAGTGCGCGAACTTCAGGCCCATGTGGCCCAGGCCGCCCAGCCCCACTACGCCCACCTTCTTGCCCTTGCCCGCGCCCCAATGCCGCAGCGGCGAGTATGTGGTGATGCCCGCGCACAGCAGCGGCGCCACCGCCGCGAGCTTGTCGCCGAACTTCGCCGAAATCGAGTGCACATACCGCTGATGGCAGACGATGTTGTTGGCGTAGCCGCCCTGCACCAGCACGCCGTCGTAGCCCTTGGAGTTGTACGTGCCCACAAAGCCCTTCTCGCAGTAGGCCTCCTCGTCGGCCTTGCAGTTGGCGCACACCTTGCATGAGTCGACCATCACGCCGACGCCGGCCAACTCGCCTTCCTTGAAGCGCTTCACGTTCTTGCCCACTGCGGTCACGCGGCCGACGATCTCGTGGCCCGGCACCATCGGATAGATGGCGTTGCCCCACTCGTCACGCGCCTGGTGAATGTCGGAGTGGCAGATGCCGCAGTAGGCAATCTCGACGACCACATCCTCCGGCCCGGGATCGCGCCGATCGAAGCTGTAAGGAACGAGCGGGGAAGACTTATCGTGTGCAGCATAACCATGCGACTTCATGAGGCTCCTTCAGTGTTCTATCTACATTGACACTGCTTGTTTGATTCGTGGCTATTCTTCATCTTACTTGGCGTGATGTTTATCTGATCCTGATAGAAGCCGCAGTGCTACTTCGTGATGAAGAATTCAACCGTAAATAACGTTTCTACCGGCTTGCCGTTCCGAATGAGAGGCGGGAACTTGTATTGCATAGCGCGATCAATCGCTTGTTGGGCCAGATCCGGAGCCATCGGAGTAATCGGCTCAACCTCCTGTACGGATCCTGATCGAGACCTGAGTACAAGCGTCCTGACGGGAGCCGCATGGATGGTGGAACCGTTCGGATATATACGACCGAGCACAGGAGGAAAATGGATCGCAGCGGCCTCAGCAGGACTCGTGCTGTACCAGTTAGGGGCTGGATTTGCCGGCGATGCGTCAGCAGGCGCGATGAACGAAGCATCGTCCAGGGAGGTCTCGTCCAACTGTTGTATGTGAATCCTGCAACGAACTACGGATCCCTGCGAAGCAGAGACATATCGCGAGATCGACCGATCCTTGAAGGGTGCGAACTCCTTGTAACGGATACTGAAGATCAACGTCTGTTGAAGTATTAGATCGTGAGTGTCCCGCGAAACGCAGAGCACTTCTTTCGGCGGAGTGGGGAAAGGCGAATTTGGAGGCTCTCCGTAAAACTGATACGTACCGCAATCCAGCTCAGCACCTTGTAACTGCATCGGGTGCGTCTGCAGATCACGCCGATACAGCCCCGATGACGGCGGTGGCGCGAACGGATGGAATAAAAACTCATCGACAAAGTAGGTCATTATGCTGCCGCTGAATCCATCATCTGTGTACAGCGCCTTACCATCAGCGACATACTCCGTCATCACATGACCGCGAAACCGACTGATCGTCTTCATCCGCTGGGGAGAAGTTGCCCACCGCTCAATCGAACCCTCTCCATCCGGTTTGCCATCCCGCGTAAATGTCTCAAACGATGCCAGGAGATGATAAGAGCCCGTAAGAGCTGACAATGCGTTCCGTTGGAATGCGTCGCCGAGGAGTTGCGTCATTTCTTCTGGTGTCTTCGCAACCAGACTGGGCGATGGATCGCTTGTTTGCGCCAAACAATTGAGCGCGAAGAATAGGACTGATAGCAGCAAACAGGAGCGTTTCACAATTGACTCTCTATCGAAGTAGGAATGGGTCAGAAGCACCAGGCCCAGGGCTGCGATCATTGCAGGGGCCTACCGAATGAACGTGAAGTTTACATTTACGGTTGTTTCTACCTCGACCGGCTCATGACGCTCCTTGGGTGATTGCGAAGTGAGATGGCACAGTCGAGCGGTCCGTTACCTATTGCATCGTGTAGTTGACATTAATCGTGGTCTCGACGTCGACGGGAGCTCCCATGAGCGTGTAAGCCGAATAGGTCCAATTCCGTACAGCGGCTATAGCGGAGATCGCAAGATCGGGGTCGGGAGCAGATATGATGCGCAACGAATGCACATGGCCGTCCGTACCGATGATAGCGTGCAACACGACCGTGCCGGTAACGCGATTTGCCCTCGCAGTTGCCGGGTACACCGGCTGCGGTTGGGAGATCGCTTTTCCTGCTATCGCGCCGCTCGACACCTTCACCGGAGAGAGAGGCAGCTCTCCAATTTCGCCGGATGCCGCGAGTTCGTCACCCGAGGGGGTGAACGTCTCCAGCTTCACCACTTCGCTGCTGGCGACCGGGCCTGTACCGGACAGCACAGAAACCTGAGTCCCAACGGCTCTGTTCTGAAATGTTCCAATGCTATTGCGGATGATCGTCTGGTTCCCGAACTCGAAACTGAGGCGCAGATCTTCTTTGCCGGGCTCGAAGCAGTAGGTCGGAAAAAGCCCCAGCGGCGCGAACGCCAATCTCTTGATGGGCTGCGAAAGCATGATGCACTCAAGGGGGACCTTACCTATGGTCTGCTTCCGGAGTTCGGCGTGCGAGCTATCTTCTTTCTCCAAAGCGATTGGCTTCACTGCCTGGTCTCGTAACAGCGAGAGAAGGTAGGGCGGCGTGCCCGCACCTTTCGTGCGGTACTGCTTGTCGTCGTCTCTCAACTCCGTTGCCTTGTATGCACCGGCGTTGTACTCGCGCCGATCGTGACCGGGTGAAATCCACCACTCTTCAATGGTTCCATCGCCTGTCGGCTTGCCTTTCTCATTGAAGAGGTGAACGGTGAGCTTCAGGTGCCATGGCTTCAGCGCCGCATCTTCCAGCGACGAGCGTTGCTGGGCTGATTCCAAACGGGTCTTTAATGCCGTTGCGTCCTGCGCCAGACCGCAAGGCGTGGTGGCAAGCAGGAGAAGAGTTGCGCCGATCCATTTCATGGTGAGATCTCTGATCGTAAGGCTGAATTTCTTTGTGTCCCGCTGAACTACTCGTCGTAGTGCAGCAGGCTGAAGACATCGTACTGCGGAAATTTATCCCGCCCCTTCAGAAAATCCAGCTCCACCGCGAATCCGAGGCCGGCAATTTCGCCGCCCAGTTGCCGGACAAGCTGCACCGTCGCCTGCATGGTGCCGCCGGTGGCGAGCAGGTCGTCCACGATCACGCAGCGCTGGCCCGGCTCAATCGCATCCAGGTGAATCTCCAGCGAGTCGGCGCCGTACTCCAGGTCATAGCTCACTCGAGCCGTCTTGGCGGGCAGCTTGCGCGGCTTGCGCACCGGCACAAAGCCTGCGTTCAGGCGGTAGGCGAGCGCCGGGCCAAAGATGAACCCGCGCGCCTCAATCCCGAGCACCAGATCGATCTCGTCCGCAATGTAATGCGCGGCCAGCGCGTCGATCATCTGCGCGAAGCCGGCCTTATCTTTCAGCAGCGTGGTGATGTCGTAGAACAGAATGCCCGGCTTGGGAAAATCTGGCACCGTGCGGACGAGCTGTTTCAGAGGTTCACAGTTGAACTGCGGCTTCGGCTTCGGACTCACTACCACGCTCCTTCAATCTCGAATGACTTGAGCCCCGCGCCTTCGCTGTCGTCCAGTGTGTGTTCGATCACCTGATCGACGCGGCTTCCGCGCGAGCCCTTCTGCAGCGCCAGCATCAGATCCTTCAACTGGTCGGGTTCCCCGGCGGCCAGAATCTCCACCGCGCCGTTGTCGGTGTTGCGCACCCATCCCCGCAGGCCAAGCTCGGCAGCCTCGCGATGCACGAACCAGCGGAAGCCTACGCCCTGCACGCGGCCTTTGACCAGGAAGTGCTGCACCATGAGGGCAGTTTACCTTCCGTCCGGCCCGCAGCAAAATCAATGAAGTTTGGAATCTCGCCGCAGCGCCGCAGAGCCCGCAGCACGCGATGCCTACTCCGGTGAACTCGAATCCGCGCCCGTGCCCGCCACATCCATCTCCGGGTGATGCGCGTAGTACATCGCGCCGATGGCGTCGTGCAGCTTCAGGGTCAGCGCGTCGGCATCTTTGGTGGTCAGCCCGGCGGTCGGGATCGGCTCGCCCACAATCATCTTCAGCGGCCGCGGGCGGAGGCTGTACACGTGGATCGGCAGAAGCTCATAGGTGCCCACCAGCGCCAGCGGCACCAGCGGCACTCCTGCGCGGATCGCCATGAACGCTGCGCCCGAGGCGGAGGTCTGCAGCCGTCCATCCACCGTGCGCGAGCCCTCCGGAAACACGAACAACCGCATGCCGGAGCGCAGCGCCGAGACACCGCGCAGCAGACCGGCAATCGCCGAGCGCGAACTGGAGGCGTCAATCGGCACCTGCCCGGAGCGCCTCAGATACCAGCCCACGAACGGCAGCTTCCACAGTCCCTGCTTGGCCAGAATGCGGAACTGGAACGGCAGCTTGGCAAACACCACCGGCGTATCCATGTAGCTGAGGTGGTTGGAGGCGTACACGGCGACCGGCGCATTCCGCAGGCACTCGGCGTTCACCAGCTCCACGGGCGAGAGCGCAATGCGCAGCAGCGTTGCCGCCCAGGTGCGCGCCACCAGATGCTGCTGGCTGCCGTCGCGGTCCCACAGGCCGCAGATCAGCGACACCGTCCCAAACATCGCGGTAGCCAGCGCCATCAGCGGAATGGCTACCACCATCGTGTACAGCCGATGCAGCAGTCGGACGGAGTGGCCGGGCGCTTCGGCCCTGCTGGTCTGCTCGGGTGTGGCGGCGGATGGCATCGTCACGGCCATTGTAGCGGTGACGCGCTTCCCGGCTCTCGAGCATCAGCCGTGCAGTGCAAGCTCGCGCAGCAGCCCCACCAGGTAGATGGATCCGGTGGCTAGAATCAGCCCCCCGGGCGGCGTCAACTCGCGTGCAAGCTGCAAAGCTTCGGCCGGCGAAGCCGCGGAGTGCGCCGGAACATCCAGCGCGCGCGCTGCGGCCTCCAGTTCTTCCAGCGAAGCCGCGCGGGCGTTGGGAATGGGAGTGAAGACGATGTGATGGAGTTCGTGGGCGCCCTCATTCGTCGAATCGAACAGCGGGAACAGGATGCGGCTGATCTCCTTCAGGTCCTTGTCGCGCAGGCAGGAGAACAGCAGCGTCCGTGGCTGAGTCTCCGGCAGCGTAGCGATGGCAGCCCGCAGCGTCCACGCTCCGGCCGGGTTGTGCGCTACATCCAGCAGCAAGTTGGGCCGCACAAACTCCAGCCGCCCCGGCCACGAGGTCTGCGCTATACCCTCTTGAATCTCATGCGTGGAGATCTCCGCCGGCAGCGCGGTGCGCAGCGCAACCGCCGCCGCGATGGCCAGCGCCAGGTTGCGCCGCTGGTGCTCGCCGTAGAGCGGCGAACGCACATGAATGGTCTCGCCTGCAACCGTGAGGGTGTACTCGTTCGCCGGGAGATACAGCGTCTCGACCCGGGCCTCTGCACTCCGAGCAGCCGCATGCTCTTCCGCCGCCAGCTCGCGTCCTGGCAGATAATCCGCTGCGTTGATGCCGCGCACGTTCAGCGCCGTGGCTGCCTCGCCAATCGCCTGGTTCGCCTCCGGATGCTGTGGCAGCGTCACCAGCGTGCCGTTTGGGCGCAGGATACCTGCCTTCTCGCGGGCAATCTCCGTGATGGTGTTGCCTAGGTACTCCTGGTGATCGAGCGCGATGTCGGTAATTACAGAGAGCACCGGCTCCACAATATTGGTCGCGTCCAGCCGCCCGCCCAGCCCCACCTCGAGCACGGCAATCTCCACCTGCCGCTCTGCGAAGTAGAGGAAGGCAAGCGCCGTCAGCCGCTCAAAGAAGCTTGGCTGCTGCGGAAGTCGGCCGTCGTCCACCAGCAGCCGCGCCGTCTCATCCACCTGAAAGTAGAGCCGCGCGAACTCTTCTTCGCCAATCTCCGCCAGCTCTACCCCGCAGGAGGAGGGGTTCGAGGTGCGGATGCGCTCGGTCACGCGCGTCAGATGCGGCGAGGTGTACAGCGCCGTCCGCAGCCCCGCTGCGCTCAGAATCGAGGCCAGCGTGGCAGCGGTCGAGCCCTTGCCATTGGTCCCGGCGATCAGCACGGAAGGGAAGCGCTGCTGCGGATCGCCCAGTCCCGCGGCCAGCACGCGCATGTGCTCCAGCTCGAACTTTCGACGCGGGGCGCCCGGGGCAAGCTCCTGCACCAGCGCCTGCAGGTGCTCGATGGCCGCTGAGAACGACATGGAAATATTGTATGGTGGCGGAACGAAGAGAAAGAGTTGGGCGAGCTAGGAAGCCTTACGCCGTTGAGCTAAGACGCTCGCGGACAGCGTTCCCAAGCAGCTGGATGGAGTGGCGGTGCGCGTCCGAGGCACCGGCGCGGGGAAGCCGCCGTGCCCATGCGTCCGCCTTCTTCCATATCTCGGCGGCCTCGGCCACCCGGCCTTCACTCAGCAGCAGGGCGGCGCGCGACATCAGCCGTACATGGGTGCGCGGTTTCCGCGTCAGCGACTCGCGCGAGAGCATGCGATTCCACCAGCGTCGTGCGGTAGCGGAGTCGCGGCCCAGGAACGCATGCGCAAACACCAGCTCGGAGTACCAATGGTCGGCCGGCTCCAGCGAGGAGTGGCTGCAGAGGCTTTCCGCCTTCAGCAGCGCGGCACGCGCTTCGCTGAGCTGCCCGCAATCCAGATAGTGTGCGTACGCGCAGAGATGCATGTTGAGCTCGTCGGCCCCGCGTGCAATGGTCCCGGCGGCGCGCTCTGCAGTGGCCACATCGTAATCGCGTGGCCGCAGCTCAGTGACTTTGGTGGCGTGGATCGCCGCAATCAGGCGGTGGTAGTCGGCCCATAGGCCATCCCGCCGCAGTTGATAGAGCTTCGCGCCATCCGAGTACGCCGAGCCCAGCTTGAACGGGATGAAGTTGAGGAACGCGACCACCAGCGAGATCGTCGCGAAGTAGGCCAGCACGCGCCATCCACCTGCCCACGCATGACCCGGCGCGTGCAGAATCGCAAATACCGCCAGAGCGCCGGTCAGCAGACTGGCCACCGGTCCGGCGGCTACTTGCACCAGCTTACGGCGGCGAAAGTTGGTCATCTCTGCGGGCACCACACCAGCAGCTCCCAGAAACGAAACGATGTCGAGCGCGCGGAACTCAAACAGCCAGCGCCCGTCCTCCAGGGTCCAGCGGAACGGCCCGACGATGAACGCCGTCACCTTCATGCGCATCAGAATCCCGGCAACCGCATGTCCGCCCTCGTGCAGGAACAGCACCAGCAGCGTCGCCGCGAGGTACTGGATATAGATCATTGGAGAATCGTGCAGCGGCAGCCCGTGTACAGCGGCCCACGTGGACCAGTGCGCGGTACCTTCGACCGCTCCGGCTGCAGCGGCCAGCGCAGCCAGCTTGCTCGCGATCGCGCAGGTGCCATCTCCGGGCAGCGCCTCACTCACTGGCTTGGGCGCCGCGCTCACGGCGGCGGACTTGCGACTTCCGAACAGCGCCAGCCCTGCATAGCCCAGCAGGGCAGCGGCCCATAGCGGGAGCACAAAATCATGCCGCGAAAGATAAGCAATCGCAAACAGGCTCAGCAGAATCAGCAGAACGCTTGCCGCCAACGCCCAGCGGCGCACAAAAGCGCCAGAAGTTGCGATCTGCCAAGCGGCCGTGGCAAACACGGCAGCGGAGCCGAGCGCGAAAACCAAAGTGAGTGGCAGCTCATGCCGGAGCGCCGAGCCAAACCCCAGCGCGCTGAACCACAAGCAGACTGCGGCAGACAGCCCAAATACTCCTGCGAAACTGAGCCGGACTGTGCGCATCGTCAACTCGCGTTCTCCCTTCAGCCAGGCAGCGCACCGAATGCGGAGCGCTCTTGCTGCGAAAGCACCAGAGTAGGGGTGCGTGGCAGCCGAAGCCATGGAACTTTCTGGTGATACCGAGCCACTTGCGGCCGTCTCCACCCTGCCGAACCTGCCTGTTTGGATGCGCGAACGCCGCTGCAGGACCACGCCATTCCAGCGATGCGCCGGTAGCACAAAGGTTGCATGCCTCCTGCAAAGGTGGGATTTAGCAACACCGAAAACGCGCAGATAGTCGGAGGGAGCCTCTCAGCCGCATACTCCAGCGGCAGAGAAGAGGCGCAAAGGGAGAGTGCGGCTATGGAATCGACTGTCGTCTATGCATTTCTTGTAGTGGCGTGCGCGCCGCTGATCGGTATCTGGCGTGCCCACGCCTGGGCCAAAAAAAATCAACTTGTGCTCCGCGCCGAAGACGAAATAAGCGAGCAGGAAGTCGCGGCCTAAGCGACTCTCGCGAGAGCTTTCCAGAACGACACGGCGCCCACTGTATTCTGTAGAGCGTGAGCCAAGAGCAGATTCGCGTTCAGTTACCGGATGGTTCCATCCGCAATGTTCCCTGTGGAACAACCCCGTTCGACATTGCCAACAGCATCTCGCCGCGACTGGCCGCTGCCGTCGTGGTCGCACGCGTGCGTCCCCTCACGCCCGTTGCCCCCGCTACTCCCAACGCTGCAGACGCCGATGAGGCAAACTCCGAGAGCGCCATGTACACCGCAGGCGCCGGCAGTGAAGACGGTTCGCGTCTCGTAGATCTGCAGGCCCCACTCACCGAAGACGTCGAGCTGACGCTGTTGAAGGAGCAGGATGAAGCCGCGCTGAAGGTGCTGCGCCACTCCGCCGCGCACGTCATGGCCACCGCTGTCCTCGAACTCTTCCCCGAGACCAAGCTCGGCCACGGCCCCGCTACCGAAAACGGCTTCTTCTACGACGTCTATCGCGAGACCCCGTTCACGGAGTCCGATCTTGCCGCCATTGAAGCGCGCATGGCGGAGGTGGTCGCGCGTGATGAGCCCTTCGTCCGCGTCGAAGAGCCGCGCGAGGAGGGCCTCGCCGAGTACTCGCAAAAAGGCGAGTTCATGAAGCTTTACTTCATCGAGAAGTTCACCCACCCCGGCGAGAACATCTCCCTCTACAAGAACGGCAACTTCACTGATTTCTGCCGCGGGCCGCACGTACCCTCCACCGGAAAGGTAAAGGCGTTCAAGCTCACCTCGCTTGCAGGCGCCTACTGGCTCGGTGACGAGAAGAACAAGCAGCTCCAGCGGCTCTACGGGACCGCCTTCTTCAACGCCAAGGATCTCGACGCACACTTCAAGCGGCTGGAGGAGACCAAGGCGCGCGACCATCGCGTGCTGGGAAAGCAGCTCGACCTGTTCTCCATTCAGGAGGTCGCAGGCGCAGGGCTGATCTTCTGGCATCCCAAAGGCGGCCTCATTCGCAAGACCATGGAAGACTGGATGCGCGAAGAGTGTCTCCGCCGCGGTTACCAGATGGTGTTCACGCCGCACATCATGCGCCGCGAACTGTGGAAGATCAGCGGCCACGAGGGCTATTACAGCGAGAACATGTATCCGCCCATGGAACTGGACGACGCCGAGTACCGGCTGAAGCCCATGAACTGCCCGGGCCACATCCTCATCTATAAGAGCTCGCCCAAAAGCTATCGCGACCTGCCCCAGCGCTACGCCGAGCTCGGCAACGTCTACCGCTATGAGCGCTCCGGCACCATGCATGGACTGCTGCGCGTCCGCGGCTTCACCCAGGATGATGCGCACATCTTCTGCACGCCGGAGCAGATTGAAGATGAGGTGGTCGCCTGCATCGACTTCGCGCAGGCGGTGCTCGATACCTTCGGCTTCAAGGAGTTCAAGGTGGAGCTCTCCACCTGGGATCCCGCCAAGCCCAAGGACTACTCCGGCTCGGCCGAACACTGGAACCAGGCCATCGAATCCCTCAAGCACGCGCTGGAGCGCAGGTCCATCCCCTACCGCACCATCCCCGGCGAGGCTGCGTTCTATGGCCCGAAAATCGACATCAAGCTGGTCGATGTGCTCGGCCGCATGTGGCAGCTCTCCACCGTCCAGTTCGATTTCAACCTCCCCGCGCGCTTCGAGCTCGAATACAAGGGCGAGGACGGCGAAATGCACCGGCCCGTCATGGTGCACCGCGCGCTGTTCGGCTCGGTGGAACGCTTCTTCGGCGTACTCATCGAGCACTACGCCGGTGCCTTCCCCTTCTGGCTCGCCCCCGTGCAGGTGGGCCTCGTGCCCATCTCCAGCGAGAAGCACATGGCCTACGCCGAGCAGGTCAAGCGTGAATTAGAGGCTGCCGGTCTGCGCGTCGAGCTCGATCAACGCAACGAGAAGATGAACGCCAAAATCCGCGACTTCGGCCTGCAGAAGGTGCCGTTCATCCTGGTGCTGGGCGATAAGGAGTCGCAGTCCGGCAGCGTCAGCGTCCGCACCCGCGGCAAAGGCGACCAGGGCAGCACGCTGCTAGCCGACTTCATCGCCCGCGCCAAACGACTCCGCGACGCCCACGCCATGGAGCTCTAGTTGCAAACGGTACTGTGCAGCAAAGTTTTTGACCTTTTGCGCTCATGGTCATAAGCTATGGTCATGAAGGCTGCCAAGCCCATTCTGAAGCCCAGCGGCGAAACCCGAACGATCCCTGCGGGGGAGTTCAAGGCCAAGTGCTTGCAGCTGATGGATGAGGTGAATGAGAAGAATCTCACTCTCATCATCACCAAGCGCGGCAAGCCGGTCATGCGCGCCTCCGCCCCTCCTGCGGAAGAGAAGCCGTTCCGACCTCTATGGGGCCGCTCCCCAAATGTCAGGATTCTGGGAGACATCATGGCGCCTCTGGACTGGCCCGATCCGGTACAGAAGTGGAACCGCGTTAACGGTGTCAGCCGGAAGAAGAAGCGCGGGTGAGCGGATATCTGCTGGATACCCATTATTGGCTCTGGTTCCAGATGGGCAATGCCCAAAGGCTTCCGCCGGTAGCCCGAGATCAGCTGATCGCATGGCAGAGTGGCCGTGAGCTCTATCTGTCCGCCACCTCGGTTTGGGAGGTTGCCCGGTTGGCGGCTGACGGCCATGTAGACTTGGGCACATCCGTGGATGCCTTTGTTGCCGAAGCGATGCGCGACGGGGGTCTGCAAGTGGTGCAGCTCAGCACCGGCATCCTTATCGAGTCCACCCGGCTGCCGGGCGATCTGCACCGAGACCCTGCCGACCGCCTGCTGGCCGCAACGGTACGCGAGCACAACCTCACGCTGGTGACCCGCGACCGTGAGCTGCTGCGCTATGGCCGCCGCGGCCACTTGCGTGCCCTGGCAATATGAGCGCAGTCCTCCACCCGCAGCATTGAATCCCGCAGACTAACTCGGCCTCGCCCGCCGAAACGCATGCATCACGAACGCATGTTCGTCCTCGAGGACTCCACCCACATCGCTGGCCACCCGAGCGCCGCTCATCCGTCTCGGCGAGACAGTCGCCCCCTTACTCTCCCGTAACCGAGATCCGGTGCGGAACCACAGGCGAAATCCTGGGGTGTTTGGCCAGGTAAGCGGTCATAGCATCGAGGTCGACCGGACCGACCAGCCGATCGGTGCCCTGCCGGAGTATGTAGAATTGGGCTCCCCCATCCGCCAGCAGGCTGTTGACCGTAACTCTGTAGGGAGCCGACGGATTCACCCGTACGCCATCGATGCGAATGCCTGCAGGATCGATCTTGTGACACGCCGGAGCGTTCCTGTTCCACGTGTAGGAAAATCCCTGAGAGACTTCCAGCATGCGATCGCTCGTTGGCATGTCTCTATCCGGCGTAGGCGAACCGAGGGCGCAGCCTTTGAACTGTTCCTCCAGCAGAATCCGGATCTGGTACCCGGTCAGGGTCATCGTGACGAGATTGTTCTGGAAGGGCTGAGCGCTGAAAAGCTCGCCGTAAGTGACCTTGCCGACGGGGATCCCCGGCGCCGGAGGCTCATAGGGAAGTCCGGCACGGATCCCTCCCCCGTTGGCGAAAGCAACGACGGCGCCGCCCTTGGCGGAAAGTCTGGTGGATTCGAGCTGCGCGTCGGCGATCAGGTCGCCCATGGAGCTCTCTCCGGAAGGCGCCTCGGTTTTTGGTATCGCCGCTGCAATGGAGCCGACAACACGGTTGACGATGGGCGCGGCAAGAGCGGCATAACCATCCACGATGTGCTGAATCGCAGGATTGGGTTGAATTTCAGGGTTGGTCCGATCGACCAGGATGTTGTGCGTGGCGATGTGGGTTACGTGGCGTGCCTGCTTATGAATGGTGAGATCGACATCCGTGACGACGCGCCCGAAGGCGGCGGCGCTCGTGACGGGTATGTTGCGGCCGGCGCGGTTGGGCAGTGAGCAGACATAGGCTTCGTGACTGTGCGCGGAGAGGACGAGGTCAACCGCGTTGTCCAGTTTCGAGACGATGGAACGAACTGGCGTGCCTTCCATATCTCCTGCGCAACCGTTAATATCGCGCGATCCTGTTCCGGACTGCAGGCCGCCCTGGTGCAGAAGTACAACGAAGGCGGAGATGCCCTGCGGACGCAGCTTGCGGACGATGGCGTTGATGGTGGTGGCCTCATCCGTGAAGCGCAGGCCCTTGATATTCTCGGGGACCACGATGGTGGGCGTTTCTTTTAGCGTCAGGCCGATGAAGGCGATTTTGAGTCCGTCGAAGTTCTTAACCAGGTAGGGCGGGAAGATGGTCTTGCCGGATGCGTCGTACACATTGGCTGCCAGGTACTGGAACTTCGCGCCTTCGAACGGGACGTGCGTGCCGACGAATGCACCCTTGCACGAGTTGGAGTCATGGGCGATGCAGCCGCCGTGCTGTTTGCGCTGAAGTTCAGCGACACCATGATCGAACTCGTGATTGCCGACGGCGTTGATGTCGAGGCCCATGCGGTTCATCACCTCGACGGTTCCCTCGTCGTGAAAGAGTGTGGAGACGAGAGGGGCAGCGCCGGTGAGATCCCCGGACGACACGACCACGTGGAGCGGGTTCTCGCTTTTCAGGCGGGCGACGTAGCCGGCGAGGTAGTCTGCGCCGCCAACGGGAACTTGTGGGTCGCTGGGGGTGGCGCGAAACTCCCCAGGGGATTGCAGGTTTCCGTGAAAATCGTTGAGCGCGATGATTCTTACGGTGACGTCCTGCGCGTGCAGAGCTGCAGACAGGAAAAGGAGAAGACCAATGCGTCGGACAACTCGTTGCAATGCGGGGCCCCTCCTGCTGCTCTCAATGTATCTCGTCACGGAGGACTCGTAATGGGCCATTGTCCTCGGCGGCTGGCATCCGCTGCAATCGGGCCCCGCGCCTCCGCGACCCTGCCACGCACCGCAGCATCAAACCCTGCAGACTG
>Ga0207667_10006170_pt1 | contig 14552 bp, 7 predicted proteins | sample KBSCornC52_FD_184301 | JGI IMG/M metagenome (GOLD analysis project Ga0207667, IMG submission 184301) | Corn rhizosphere microbial communities from Kellogg Biological Station, Michigan, USA - KBS Corn C5-2 (SPAdes) (version 2) | ecosystem: Host-associated > Plants > Roots > Rhizosphere > Soil ... | reverse complement strand
GAATGCGTACCGTCTTCTTACAGAAGGTTCACATTCAAGAGGATGCCCAGGTGGCGAAATTGGTAGACGCACTGTTTTCAGGTAGCAGCGCCGCGAGGTGTGCTGGTTCGAATCCAGTCCTGGGCACTTTTAAATATTCTGATCTTATAAATAGTTGATTGATAGGCGCTTCTCACACGTCGACGAAAAAGCTCAAACAAAAGCTCAAACAAAAAACGTCGATATGAGCCTATCAATCACCTGGTCAGAGCCAGAGCTCTGCACCTACAACGGCGATATCTCTCAGCCGTGGTTCATTTACTTTGATATCAAAAATGAATTGACCGGCCAGGTCTTGCGCAAGCAATTCCGGGGCGGGATTAACTTCTATCCTGGCAAAGAGGAGCGCACCAAAGAGGGCCGCGCCTATCTCGCCTTTTGGAAAAAGAAGCTGGAAAGCGGGATGTACAATCCCTGGATGAAGGCCACCGATCGCAACCCGGTGGCGATTCCGGAGACCCTGAAAGATGGTCTTGCGCAAGCGCTCGCCCTCAAAAAGACCTCCCTTACCAAAAAGTCTTTCCGGGGCTATCGGAACATCCACGATATGTTCCTGGCATGGTTGGAGCGTTTCAATTATCAGAAGCTGCGTCTTTACCAGTTTCAGGCCCGGCATGCCCAGGCTTACCTGGATTTCCTCATTCTGGAAAAGGGATATGGAGGCAAAACCCACAACACCCATAAAGGCATCCTGCAGGCCTTATTTTCGATGATGTCGGCGGATGCCCGGCAATGGATCTCCGCGAATCCCTTCGAGCCTATCGAGCTCCTGCCGGCCGATAGCGGCAAGAACATTCCCTATGATGAGGCAGAGAAAAGCAAGATCATCGAACACTTGAAACTGATCGATATCCGCATGTACTATGCCGTAGCCTTCATCTATCATTGCTTCATCCGCAAGACAGAGCTCACCAGCATCCGGGTCGGTGATATTGATTGGGAGGCCAGGATGAGCAGGGCGCGGAACGGGTTGATGATGTTTATCCAGTTACTTCGGACCTGACCTTTTAGAAGATATTGCCCGGGAATGTTGACGGAGTAGGCATTTTCCAATCGCCTTTCCTCTTGCGGAAAGGTTTCATTCCTGCGATTGAAGGGGTCGGCATTCGCAGGCCGCCGGACAATTCTGGAGAGTCTATTACCGCCAGCAAGGATCAATAGATAGCCGGCAGATGTTACCCCGATATACAGTAGGCCGACTTTTGCAGGGTTGGCGGAGGACTGCAATAAATACCTGCTGGTAGAAAAAAGCAACGTTCCCAACAGGAGACAGAAAAAGGCATGTTGATAGGTTAATCGCTGATCCTTTCTCCCTTTTGCCCCCACGGTGGAAATGCCCAAAAAGACGATTGCGAGGCCCTTAGAGAAATAGAACCGGTCAAATATACGGGTGGCGGCGACGTTTTGTAATAACCGATCCGTAAAGGCTGAGGTCATTGACCAATCCTGAAAGGCGCCGTAACAATAAAAATAATAGTGAAGAAACAAAAGAAAAAAACTGATGACTCTGGTAAAATCGAGCACCCTATGTAGCCCACGTTCATCTTCCCCGGTTTGCATATGTCCTATCTGTTTGGTGATTGTCTTCGTTTTTTCTTTTTCTTATCTCGCTGCAGTTCGTCCGGGGTCTGTTCGAATTCCTGTTCGGTTCTCAGAAGGATCTCCAATAAATCGGCTTTCGGTGAAGTCGATGGGAGGTTAAAAGGCTGGGAGTTGGTTGGAAATGGGAGGTTTATTTGGCGATCAACCCCAGTCTCCCTGGGCAGCTTGGATTGGATTTTACCGGGAATAGTCGAAAGGCGTTGTAGATACTGGTCCAGTCCCAGCCTTTCAAGTATCTTCCTGGCACCATATTCCTTTTCAATGTCGCTACCATTGATAACCATCGTCCTGGGGAACACTCAACCATTGATTATAACTGCCTCCGTGACGGTTGTCGAAATCGAAGCTGAATCGCTGATCTGTCTTACCGTTGCCCGTTTGCTAAGTCCGCGCATCGGAATAGTTCTTAATGAAACAGCAATTCTTTCAAATTTTACTTAGCGTTTTTATCCTCCTTGCGCATTCTTGCCCATTGCTTCAAATAATAGTCAGGGTTTATCAAGTGAATGGATTCCACTTTCTTCAACAAGTTGTTGTTTATGACGTAATAGCTATTCACCCTCCCATTTTTTTTATTTCTTTCTCTGGCGCATACATAAATCAAAGAATCATTTGACATATAGTACGTAGTAGCAAATTTATACTTTTTGGACGGCTCATAAAAAATTTTCAGCAAGGCGTTTGAGATTGTGTCATGAATAAAGTATTCAGTAAATGCTTCAATGGGATATCGCCTTCCTGTTACGTCTATGACTGTAGCATCCGAAACAGATACACGAAAACTTTTCTTATTATCGATGACCTTCACGATACTGTCAACCCGAGCAATATAACTGACAGGGTCAGTAACTTGGGCATGAAGTTGCGAAAAAGCAATTAACAGGAGAACAAGAAAAATAGTGTTTCTAATCGTCGGTTTATTCTTTATAGATATCAATGCACTGAAAGATTTCAGGTCATTTCTAGCTTTGTTCATCTTCATCGGGTTGAATGTCGACATAACGTTCAACAATATCAATACATGACACTATTCTTTGGCCATAGGCGGCCAACAAATTAGGTACTAAATCATCCGGAATTGTTTCTTCACCATTTAAATAGTCATCTAGTTGCGTTTTGGAAATGCCTATTTTCTGAACAATCTCTTCGTCCGAGACATTTATTTGCTGCCGCGTCTCCAGGCTTTTTCTTATTGAAGTCAAAGCTCCTTGCAGATATCTTTTACTGGTATCCATTTCGTATGGTTTTTATTTTAGCAATACTCTTTATCTTGCCCGAAAGACCGCCCGTTTACTCTCTTCATAGCTACGCGAATAAACGTGAGCGGAGCCGTCCTTCCTTACTGTGGTTTGTATCACGGTAATCGTAGCACCCCACTGCACGACCACCACGGGCGCCGGAAGAGGAGTGATCACTCTTGACCAAACGCCCACAGCAGTTACATTCACTGTAGTTGCAGTACCACGTGAATAAGTTACCTGTGTAGCAGGCTCAATAATTACGTTTCCATAATTTAATTGTTCATAAAACATTCCATCTACTTCTGCAAAATTCATTATGAATTTTATCTCATACTTAGGAGGAGCAGCTGAATTTCCTCCTATTCCAGTAAGCATGGGTTTGTTCTCCACATTACCCCCGCCTTGCTCATTGGAAGGCGCCCCGCTGGATCCTGTTGACGGCTTCTTTTTTCCTCCTTCGGTTCTTCCTTCCTCTGCGTCGGCTGCTGGCTTTTTGGCTTGCTTGTCATTATTATCGGATGACTGATCACCGGCTTTTAATCCACCACTCAAAACAGTGTAACTTTCTTTTTCACCGCTCTCAGCTTTTCCACAGACAATGTTGTATTCATTGCCATTCTTATCCTTAACCCTCACATAATTATACAATGCATCGTCTTCTTCTTGTTTCGGATCGGGATCAGCATGCCCTTTATCATTAATTTGATCATCAGTTGCCGACATCCCATCGGGATCGATAAACCGTATCGGATTATCATACCCATAGTTATAAGGAGACCATTTTCTGGATTTCTCAGCCAATGGATCAATTTGATGCCATACTCCTAATTGGGGGTCCTGCAACCTTGCTCCGTAGTCATATTCCTCCAGTCCCGAACCATCAGCAAATTCCTGGTTTTGGAGCTCCTTTCCATTGTATCGGTACTTATTCTGAGCGTATTGAGCTTTCAGCGCCTTGTCGCTGATCCCCGCCATGGTGAGTCCGAATGGATAATAATGCGTCTCTTCCAGAATAGGACCTGAACGTACCTGCACACTCAAATTATCAAAGAACACCGGCCATCCCTGCGTCTCATTGCTTACCCAAACATACAAAAACCCGTTCTTACCTGCAACTAAGCCGGATTGGGCCAGTGTGCTCAATATTCCTGCCGTGGTATTGCCGACGGCCAGCGCGCCACTTTTCGTTGCATCGTATTGATACTGATCATCTAAGAACATCCAGTTCAGGTAGGCTCTTGGCTTGCCGGCAATGGTGCCGTCCTTATTGGTAATGAACGAGTTCAAGGCTCCATACAAGGGGCTGGTCGTTGTGTTCAGCTGTGCCACCGTTCCCTTGGCGCCTCCTGTTACGCCAACTACTCCGTTGGCAAGTGAAGTCAATACGTCTGTTATGGAGGGCGTTGTACCCGTTCCCGAAAGGCTCGCATAATACGACTTGGCACCCAGATCGACTGTATCCCCAGCCATCACCTTCAGGATAATGGCGGGTCCCTGAGTTCTGCCAGCTGTTCCATTCACCATGATCACTGAGTCGTTCGGATTGGTCATCGACAGGTCTACCGGATAGCCTGCCAGAGTGCGGGAATAGCTGGTCTGCGGGATGTTATAGAACAAGGCATTTTCCTTTGCCCGATAGGCCGCCTCCATCGTCGCTGCATAGGAAGCCGTATCTCTTTGGGTCGTCAATACCATGCGGGTATTGCCTAAATGGTCCTTTTCAAAAAGATCATTTTCCCAGCCATAGCCGGTCGTGCCATTTTGGTAGAAATGCTTCGCCCAACGCATTCGGCCTTCTTCATGCAGCATAAACTGCAGTGTATCGATGCCTCCCGTTGGATTGGTAATAGTATCGGATTGCTGGTAAATAAATCCCCCCAGGTAGAGGGTTGTGGTGGCATGACGCGACAGGCTGTCTATTGTCACTTTGGTGAGTTTGGCGCCTGCGGCATCATAGGTATATAGGATATTACCCTTGCCGTTAACATGTACTTTCTGCGGCAGGTTGAGATAATTGTAGATGATGGAGTCGATGGCCTTATTGTTATCTGATATTAAGTTCCCATTGCCATCATAGGCGTAGTCGGTCGACAGCTTTGTACCCTTGTAGTGGAAATCTCCTAATTGTGACAAGGAATCATTGGCAGCATCTCCTACCTGGCTGAGCTTGTTGGAAGTAGTCTGGTAGCTATACGTCAGCTGATCGATCAAAGAAGAACCATTCCACTTGAAACCGCTCTGATTCATCGAAAGGATGTTGCCATTGGCGTCGTACGTCAAATTACTCACCGAATAATCGACCAAAGAATTGCTCCATCCCGATCCCATATTCTGGGTGAAATTGGCGCCTGTCAGCCTGTTCAGGTTGTCATAGGTAAAATCATATTTTCTTTTTGTGCTGTCGCCCCTTGTCTTCCAGGTCAGTCCCGCGATGTTTCCATTGTACTCTGGCGTTGTATAGCTGGCGCCTGTGACGGAAGCAGCCACATCATAACTTAACTCCTGACCAAAATAATGAGTCGTCCCACCGCCTACATACTGCTTATTGATGCCTGTCAGCCAGCCACGGATATTGTAGTCATATATCAGACTATCTATGCCGACGCTCAGGTATTTAGCACGCAGCTGGCTGAGCTCATTATACTGCATCGAGTCGATCAATTGGTCGCCCAGGTTATCGATATTCTTATAAATGTTTTTTAGCCTGAAACCCGCATCGTAAGCCATTTTGGTCAGCACAAAGTGATTTTGCGCCGTATTGCCATTCTTGCGGTGATTCAAGAGAGAACGCAATAGTTTGCTCGTAAAATCATATTGATAGGTTGCGGTATCCACTCCTCCGGTATAATTGGATTGCTGGGCTTGAATGACCCGCCCCCTGTCGTCGTAGAAGCTGACCGTATACAGATATTGATTGGTTGTTCCCAATACTTTTCTCATTGTACCAGTTGGGAGTCCCTGCGCAATGGGATAGGCGACGATTGCCACAGCGTAATTCGGAGACGTATTATAAGTGGTGATAAAATAACTGCTATTGGAGGTGTAGTTGGTGGCCATGGTGCTGGAGAGGCCGGTTCCCGTCACCCAGCTATAGTTATCATAAAAAGACTGGGTAAGCAGTTCAGTCGTATACCCGCTCAAAGTAGGATAATAAATAGAGGTGGCAGCCAGGTTTTGGTGATAAGCCCGGTTGTTGTAATTAGATGGATCGGTGATCAGCCCAGAGGAATCAGGCCGGTTCTGACTGTCATACCGGGTGAAGAGCCATTTTTGCTGCTTTCGCAGTGACGAGTCCTGTGTCATCACGGGTCTGTCCCGTTGGTCATATACCATCCACGTTTCTCCCGCGCCTGGGATCTTTTTGATGATCAAATGTTTTCGATCATCATACTCATATCGGAAGCAAAGCTCGGCTGCCATCGTCGACCCGCCACTATTTGAAAAGTTCCAGCTGTTGGCTAGGAGCCATTCCACGGCTTTAGGCGGGATCACAAAGCGGAGGTTGTCCATGTCATCATAGACATAATAGGTATTGAGCCATCCGGAAGGGCCGGCTGCCGGAGTATTCCATAACTGCACTTTTTTCAAGAGTACCTTGCCTTGCTTGTCTTTATACTCTATGACCTGGTGTCCTGCTTCATCCGCCGCTGTATTTTTATAAAGCTGCCCGGCTGTAAATGTCGTAGAGGTCACAGGCAGGCTTCCGGCAGTGGCGGCAATTGTCCAATACCGTACACTGTCAGTTACTAAGTTCACCAGATAACCACTCGATACACCACGGCCACCTCCTGTCCAGCTATTGCCGGGGGCATAAGTGACCGCCGGCCTATTTAGCGGAGACGCCTCAAATGTAACAGCCCCATAGTAGAATTGATCATTCTGAAATTGTCCAGTATTGAAGGTGGCCTGGTCGCTATACGGGTCGGTCTTGTAATTACCATCTGTGGTCGTGGACGTATAAGGGAGGAATTTACTGGACTCCCTACCCAATGCATCGTAGACCTGGAAGGTGACCATATCTTTTTGCAAGGGACTCGCCTGTTTGGCTACGGTCTGGATGGGCCTCCCCAGCCCGTCGAAATACGAAGTTACCTGCTTCACATCCAGCGGGTCGGTCAACCCGTTGGCGGTGGTGGTATCGGTAACGCCGGGCTTGGTGATCATACGCTCCCGGATATAATTCAGATTGGTCTTGATGGTTCCGATAACGACCCTTATGCTTTGGGAATTCGCACTGGTCCCGCTACAGGTGACTTGCTGCCGGTAGTAGGTAGTCGTGCTCAAATTGCCCGGACTATAGGTTAACCCTGTGGCGCCACTGATATTGGTCCAAGTGGTATTGTCTGGCGAGTTCTGCCATTGGTACGTGTAGCTTCCACTGCAGGCGCCGCCTGTTGCCGGTGTGAAGGAGAGAATACCCGGACTTGTTCCCGATGCCAGCTGTAATTGGGAGGCCATGGGAGAGCCCGCTAGCAATTGACCCGACACGGTTATCAATGTGGAAAGGGTATTGACAGCAAGGCCGTTGCTCGTAACCTGCACACGGTACAAGGTGGATGCTGTAAGTCCGGAGGCAGGCGTATAGCTGGTGCCCGTCGCCCCGCTGATGTTTCCCCAACTGATATTGTCGGTAGACATTTGCCATTGATAGGTGTAGCTGCCATTCCCGCCGGACACCCCCGACAAAGTCATGGCGGCAGGAATGGTATTATAGCCGATGCTTTGGGAGGCGGGAGCGATCGTACCTGCCTGGATGGCGGGGTATATAGTGATATAAGTTGGGTTGCTGGTGGCGGACACTCCATTGCTCGTTACGATGGCGTGGTAATATATAGGATTAGTCAACCCGGTAGGCGTATAGGTAGAACCAGTAGCGCCGCTGATACTCGTCCAGGTAGCATTGTCCGGAGCACTTTGCCATTGATAGGTATAAGCGCCAATGCCGCCGGTGACACCGGTGAGGGAAAGGGTGCCGGGACTGCCGTTGTAATTGGCCCCCGCGCTGGTTGGCGTGACACTACCAGCCATCAACTTTGCATATACTCCTACGGTGGCGCTATTGGTATACCCCGAACTGCCGCCTGACACGGCGTCATTCCTTCTGAAATAAGTCGTTTGGGTGAGCCCCGTGGAAAAAGACAGGTTTTGGCTCGTGGCGCCGGAGATATTCGTAAAGGTGACATTATCGGTGCTCTGTTGCCACTGGTAATTATAGCTGCCCGAGCAGGTGCCGCCGGTAGCAGCAGAACAATTAATGGTAGCAGGTGTCGTGTTATAATTTATGTATTGAGAAGTGTTGCTGATAGTGCCGGGGACCAGCGACCCGCCGGTATTCACGGTGAGGGTTGCCGTGGGTGTGCCACCAGTGCCAAAAAATGAGGTCTGGCCTGAGCTCATTGGATTGTTCCATGTAATATTGATGCTAAAGCTGGACCCGGTATAGCTGCCGCTGGAAAGACCTGTAGCGGCATTGACGCCGTGAACAATACCCCAGGTTCCACTGGAGCCGGTGGAAATAAAATTATAGGTATAAGTGCCCCCCGCTACCACACAAGTTGGCCCTTGAATACGGGCCTGTCCCCATGCGCTGTCTGTACATATCAACAGAGCGAGCAAGAAAATCAGCAGGCGAGCTGGAACAATATGACGGCGTGCTATGATGAGATGTTGCATGGATAGGAGTTGGGGTAAGTAGGTTAATTGGTTTGGGTAACGATAATACAAGCCGCATCCGAATAGGCGATGGAGCCGGATATGGTCTCCGTTACTTTCCGGCGGCAATAACTGGTTTTTTGCAACCCTTGGCTGATTGTTAACTGCGGCTGGGTAGCTCCGGTAATATCATCCCATTGGATATTGTCCACCGAGAGTTGCCACTGATACTGATAGTTGGGACTGCAATGACCTCCCGAGCTGGATGAACAGCCGATGGCCTGGGGAATACTATCATAGCCGATGGTCTGACTTTTCGAAGAGTCAGCAATAGCGCCACCGGATAAGGGTGAAGTAATATTCACCTGCACGGAAGCATTGCCAAGCGATGATTGCAGGCTGAGCGAACCTATTGTACCATTGTTCCAAATTACCTGTATGAAGGGCATTGGAGCCTGGTCACCGGTGCAGGTATCCGATTGCCCCACGATCGATCCTCTGCTGATACAGAGACGTACCCGGGAAGTTGAATCCCAGGAGCCGGAAATCAGATATTGGTACATAGTTCCCGGAGTAACACAGGAAGGCCCTGTCACCGTCACTTGGCCATTGGCCAGGAATGGGAACAACAATAGACCTAGTCCGAGGCTGATCCAAATTTTTCTATGCTGTATGATGGATTGCTTTGTCATGGCGGTATGCATATTGTTTATTGTCCGGCATAATGGTATTCCGTTGTCTTGAGAATATTCCCATCCTGATCCTTGACTACTTTTAGCCGCCCCAACGGGTCGTAGGAATAGTAGCTAATACGGTTGTCCACGTCGCATTGGCTGGTCATGCCAATCAGTGGAGAATAGGTATAGGTAGTCATTTGAGCAGTGGAAGGATATAGCCGCAGCTCGTCGATGTCGCCGGAGCCGGACACCGATATAGAAGAGACGCCGGTCACCGTATGTTCAAAGTATGTCCAGCCATTGATCGTTTTGCCTTGTTTCACGGCAGTGCTTCCGCTGATGGTAAAGCTGCTGCTTGTTTTGCTCCAATAAGAGACAATATAGCTGGCGGTGCTGGTAAGCCCGGATCGTGTACAGGCGCCGTTGGTGAGGTTATAGCACTTGACCCCCGTAATGGAGTAGGCATCCCGGGCGCCGGAAGGGATCGTCCAGCTGCCGTTGCCGTCGGCCTCGAAGCTGGTATACGCTACCTGATCCACCGTGGCATTCACCACTCTTGCAATGGGTTCCGTATTGAGGTAGTCCCAGACATAGGAGAGAGACACCCCATCATGGCCTGTCACCTGCTGTGGATTGCCCTTGCTGAATAAAAAGGTCGATTCATCCGCATATCGGCTGTCTTTGGCGATGGTATTGCCCGACACGCTTGCTACGGTGAAGGTGCCGGAGGGCGCCTGCAAATGGATCATCTGTATCCGGCCGGGATAGGCGAACCCTAATGGGGAAAGGGAGGTATCATACTTGGTAAATGCTGCCTGCCGAAGGTTGGTATTCTTCCAATCACTGTTCTCGATGGGGGCATTGACAAAAGCCCCCTGCAAGCGCAGCACCGGCTTTAGCCATGTATCCGCCGCGCCGAGGGCCGTGGCCTGGCAATTGGCGAGTACGCTTCCAGGGTCGGAATAGTTCCTGCGCCGGTAGCCAATATATTGTTGGCGGGCAATGGCCACACTATAACGAAAATCTGCAAGCGTGTCAAACCGGCAAACCCAGCTGCCGGACCCAACTGGGCATTTGACGATCATGGTATCCAACCGTAGCGTGTAAGCAGCCACAAGGCTATTATAAAAAGGGAGGCTATCGGTGATCGATGCATCGCAATTGCCACCCCGGAAATCAAATGCATATTTTATATTGGTGACCAGACTGTCGCCGGTGGAAGTGGTCGCAACTTTACGAGTCGCTTCATGGTGATAAGAGCTGGCAAAATAGGTGGTGGTTGTGTCGTTGATGGTGGTTAGAGCCACCGGATCGTAAAGACTGGAGGCAACCGTTGTTTTTATCCTCCGGGCCGTCTGTAAATTGTATGGCGTATAAGAATATAGCCCCGGCACCGTCACGAAAATGATTCCGGGTGTCTGAATGGGGTTGTTGGCGTAGGAATAGAGATATACCGCGGATTTCAACGGCTGACCCGCCTGGTTGAAATGTCCCTCATACTTCAGCTCCCCACGGCTATACTCATAGGGCAAGGGTGGTATGGGAAAATTAGGAATGCTCAGCGAGCAGAGTGAGGTATTGATGACCCGGGTACACACGTCGGATTGCAGCGTATCATATGTGCTGGAACCATAATACCGGTAGATACTATAGCCGTTGCCTGCCTGCGTCACCTGCACCTGATTATAGCCAATGTGATTGCCTTGCACGGTGGACAGGGGGGTTACGCTGCCTCCTGTAATATAATAGGTTCCAGCCGGAGCAGGCTGATTGACGAAACTGGTGGTAGAACAGCCGTTGGAACCCTCGTCGGCGTATACCATTGCATAGATATCATTGCGGATCGGTTCGACATACACCGGACGGCTGTATAATATGCCAGAGGAACCAGTGCCTCCAGTGTTGTAGCTGTAGCTGGTGACGGTGGTATCGGGCGTTACTGCATTGTAGTTGATGATGTTCTTGATCCGCAATCCTCCTACCATAACGTTTCCTTGGGTCATGGTAGACAGTTCTTCGTACAAAAAGGCTGTGGCGCCATTAGAGGTACCCGGATTGTTGTTGTGAAACGTGTAGGTATAGGTCGTGTTGCCGGTGAGGGTATAAAAAGCACTGACAGTGGAGTCCGGGCTTACAGATAGGTTGACTATTACCGTGCCGGAGGGGTCTTTTACCTGGAAATTTCCGCCGGGTCCTCCCGTTAGAGCACTGGAAAGCGTTACTTCCACAATGCTGGCGAGCATGTCGGTGGTGAAACTGCCGGTGGCATCGCCGGATTGACCATATCCAATGGTGGCGCCGCTGACCTTAGCAACTTTGGTATAAACAGGGTATTGCAGATAGGTATCGTGCGCCTCAAACTCCATCCGGGTATAGCCTCCAGTAGGATAAGTGATCTGCTGCAAGGCGCCTCCCCGCATAGCTGGCCAGGAAGGTTCACGATTGGCGCCGTACTTATAAGTAATGTCACTATTGTATAGGAGTGTATAGGTAGGGACAACACCCGTGTTGGTGGTAACGCCATTGGAAAACCCCCAGTGGTCAAATCCAAAGCTGAGGTTACGCGGTACCAATTCCGGGAAGTAGGAGAACTTATATGGGGGGATATTCACTCCTCCGGTACAGGCCAATTCTTGTACGCTGTCCAAGCGGAGCCGGTAGGCATCGGAGTGGATATTAAAAGTTCCATAGGTGCTGGAATTGAGCGTATTAGGATTGCCGTCATAGAAATAGCCATAGTAGAGGCTGTCCTTCTTGCAGAAACCATTGTTGTCGCTGATTTGGATACTGCCCAGCGCGTAGGATTCTGTATTGGATCCATCCGTGAATGATTGCCCCACCCAGTCCGACAGATCCGTCCGGGCTGCTGCTGCCTTGTTGAAGGTGATGGTACCGTTGGCATACGTGATCTGGCTCAGCCGGACACCCTGGACAAAGTTTTTGATCACATTGGCACCACTGACCGCGGATGGAGACAGCCAATCTCCATTCTGCACGTTGGTGATCGGAGACATGGACAGCATATAGTAGCTGTATTTTTCCGCCGTATAAGACAGACCAATGGAATCCATGCCATCGGCCGATACGATCTTATTCAGGTACCAGGAAGATACAGCCTCATTGGCATAGGCAGGGCCAGTCGCCAGGGTCGAAGGAATAGAAATCTCGATGGGATCATCGCCTGTGTTCTTACCTGTCTTACCGAAATAATATTTAACTCCGTCAGGAGTGGTCACGATGAACCCCTGGAAACCTACTCCACCCGTCCCATTGTTCAGATCGGGACTGATGCGAAGGTCCTGCTCCGGCACCAGCATGGGTGTGCGGTCGTCATTGAAATAGAACTTGCCCGTATGGCCAGCAAAGTTGAAAAAGTACAGATCAGGCTCTCCATCCTTTCTCCCCTGGTAGAAGCCTGCATCATCCGCCACCATGCCATTTACAGCTCCGTATCCCGAACCGCCGATCCATTGATAATTACTATAGCCATAATCGCTGTAATGACCATTGGTGTAGTTGGTATAGCCGGTAATGCCCCGGTCATCCGGGCCTCCGACCACCGTTCGGGTGATGGCGCCCCCTGCATTCAGCGACCAACCGGCTCCCACCCAGCTGGCTTTTTCCTGCACCTTAAGGCCGGAAGCGTGGTAGCTGAGTCCGATGGGTAAGGAAAGCGAGCCAGACCTTACGGTATACAACGGAATACTGATCTGGGGCGTGCCGGTATTATAGCCTATCGGGATATCGCCATACTTGCCCAGGGAGGCCGCTGTGGGCGCCGCAATCGGCACGTGACCAATGGTGCCGGAGGTGTCCTGTGCGCTGGCCATTTGACAATACACTCCATAAAAAAGACTAAGCAATACCCATTTATGTAATCGATACATACACCGTAGAGTTTTAGAAATTATAATTTATTCGAAACAGCACCGCCTGCGTCCGGGGTCGCTGGTTATAGCTTAAGAAATCCCACAATAGCTGCACCTTCGTCTTTTTGAATACCCGGCTCTTGAGAGATACGACTTTGCTGATCCCCAGGAGCCCGCTCTTTGTCCAGTCCTGTATCGCCCGCAGCTGCTGATAGGAGGAAAAAGGTTTGGCATAGTTGTATTCGAACCCGCCGGAGAGATAAAAGCTGCCCTTCAGCTGCCAGTCGATAAAGGACCGTAGGCCGACGCCCTGACTGGAAAATGCCACGTGCTGGATACCATTGCCCCAGCCCAGCTTGTAGCTGGCGCCAATGCCCACGGTGCTTTTGTCACTCAGCTTATAGCCAACAGACAGTCCGAGGTCAGATGTAGTGGGGAAGTAATAGCTGTTGCGCACAGTCTGAAAGTTCGCCCCATACTCCAGTCGCCGCCAGAAGGTTTTTGTTCTTTGATTGTTCGGTTTAAAATCCGGCATATCCATGTCGCCACTGCCGCCGCCCAGTTTGGACAGTTTGTCCTTGTATCCATCCAGCTGCGATTGTGCCGATTGTAGATTGGCCTGTAAGGCGGCAGCACCGCCTGATCCGGCTGAAGCCACCTGCTGATTGATGATCGCAGCCACTTGGTCCCGGGTCTGTAAGCCCGCCAGGCTGCCCGGATCACCATAGTTAGCCGGAAGATTGAAAAGCCCTGCCAGCTGTGAATTTTGTTTCATGAAAGATTGCCAGGCGGGCAGCTTGCTGAGAATGGCCAATGCCTGTTTCTCCAGCTTGTCTGGGTCGTTTAACATCTCCTTGTACTGCCGTACCTGCTGGGAATAATAATAAAGCTCCTGGTTCATGCCCTGGTAATCCTTTCCCAGCAATCCGGCCAGGTTCGCATGTTGCTGAATGTATTGGGAGATTTGTTGCTTCCGTTCGCGGATATAGGCTTTGATCTGATCCGCATCCTGCATCTTTCCTTCCAGGGTCTTTAGTTGTGTCAATGCGCCAGCTGCCTGCGGGCCTTTCATGAACTTCAGCATTCCCTGCAACGAATCGGTGTAAGCCTGGTACTCGCCGCTGAGATGCAGTCCTGCCCCGCCAGTGTCACTGGCCAGTTTTTGGCCAAGGGCTGCATACCGGTCTGCGGCGCCAGCAAACAATGTTTTGGCCCCGGAGGAATCGACCTTGTATAATTTTTTATACAGCCGCTGCTCGCGTCGTTGCAGCCGTTGAAGATACTTCTCTGTCTGTCGGGTGAGCTGGTTATCCAGGCTGGCTGTCTTCTGTTGAATGCGATTGAAAAACCGGGAAGGGAAATTAACAGCGGCATCGGCCTTATCAGACTGTTCCTGCGCAAAGCAGGCATACGATAGGATGGTGAGCAGCAACAAGAATGCTGCCCGGGATCTTAGCATGGCAAGCCGGTTT
>Ga0207667_10006169_pt1 | contig 14552 bp, 13 predicted proteins | sample KBSCornC52_FD_184301 | JGI IMG/M metagenome (GOLD analysis project Ga0207667, IMG submission 184301) | Corn rhizosphere microbial communities from Kellogg Biological Station, Michigan, USA - KBS Corn C5-2 (SPAdes) (version 2) | ecosystem: Host-associated > Plants > Roots > Rhizosphere > Soil ... | reverse complement strand
CAAGGTGGAGGGTACGGGGCTTGTCGCTCGCGAGGCGCCACGCAGCCGGGCCAAGCGCGATGCGGAGGTCGTGGAGTGTCTGCCTCAGGCTTCGCCTCCCGTGGAGCTCGTCACAATCCGGCCAGAGCGTGCCGGCGACCCAATCGCGATCCACGTCCCTGCCACCGCGGAGCGCGAGCAGGGCCAGCAGCCAGAGACCCTTGCGAGATCGAAGATGGGGCAGGGGCAGCGCGCCGATACGTACTTCGATCGGCCCGAACAGACGCACTTCAAGCCCGGACCTGGCATCCGTGTCTGGGCCGCCGCCGGAATCGGGATGGCGTCGTCCGTTTTCTGCCGGATTCCCGTTGTTTCGGGGCTCGCGAAGTATGTTTTCGGGCATGATCGCCTTGATTACCACGGCTCAGCTCGCATTTCCTGCCGATTCGTATACGCCCGCGTAACGCCGGGCCTCTACAATGGCCGTATCGCGAGCCGGAACAGGCCGGCCACGGACCCGCCGGACCCATGCGGGCCGAAATCCCAGGAAGGAATAAAATGCGAAATCCAAAGTACGCACTTGCCGCAGGCGGAGCGTTCCTGGCACTTACAGCCGTGCTGACTACGGGCTCGCCACGGACGGCCACGGGGCAGAATGGAAAAGGCGGCCCGGACGTCCGGGTGATCAACACGCCGCAGGAGCCGCTGCCCGTCGCTCTTCAGGGCTCGGCAAAGCTCGATACGACCAACCCGATTCCGGTCAGCGTTCAGGGGCCGGTGCAGGTCGGGGCGCAGAATCCCCTTCCGGTCCGCGATGTAGACAATCCCGGGCTGAATCCATTCCACGGCGCGGTGACGGTAGAGGTTCATGACGGCGAGGATAGTGGATTCGCGGTCATCGCAACGAGTCCGGCGGGCAAGCGCCTCGTGATTGATCACGTGTCGGCCCTCGCGGACCTGGGCGCGGGTCAGGCGCCTATCGTTTCGATGCTAATCGAGCAGACGGGAATCGAGCCGTCGCACTACATTGCCTTCGCGCAGCACATCGAGGCTACAGGCCAGTTTATCGCAAGCCAGCCGATCGACTTCGCCGTCGGGCCTGGTCAGCAGGCGCACGTCGTGTTCGTTCGGAGGGGAGGCGTGTCCGGGGGCGCGAGTTGTTCCGTGCTCGTGACGGGCCACCTTGTATCGCTGTAGCCGGTCGCGTGTTTCCATCCCATACGCAGGCCGCGCAGTCGGTCGAATCGATTCCGCCGCGCGACCACTCCCACATATCATTGAGGAGGAGAGGAAATGTCCAGACCCACTTACACGCTGCTCGCCGCCGCAGCATTCCTGGTGTTGATTGGAGTCCTGACAATCGGCGCTCCGCGCGCTGCGACCGGTCAGAAAGGCGGTCCGCCGGTTGTTAACGCGCAGGTTGTCAACTCACAATCGAATCCCGTTCCCGTAACACTCCAGGGATCGGCCCAAATCGACACATCCAGTCCGATTCCCGTGCGCGACGTGAACAACCCCGCCCAGACGCGTGTTCAGATTGCCGTCTCTCGTGTCTTCGGCGACCACGAACAAAACTCCCCGTATTCCGTGCCTGCCGGGAAGCGGTTGGTGATCGAGTATGTCTCGGGTCTGGGTTCAATTCAGGGCGGAAATGCACAAGTGAACGGGGCAAAGGTAGTCACGACCGTCGATGGTGAGTCCCACGCACACATCTTCCCAATGAATCAGCCGGTTGCAGGCGACCCGGCCAAACAGTGCCTCTTCGGGCAGGTGACACGCCTCTACGCGGACCCTGAGACGCAGGTGAGCATTATCCCCAACTTTCGCGGCACGGCGGATCAGATAGATGTTGTCGCCAATATGTCGGGATATCTGGTCGACTCGAATTGAGCACGCATCGATATGCGCATGGGCAGCCGCAATTAGCCCACTACTTTCGTTCCGGCCCGAAAACCGTGAGCAGGTCGTCGGCCACCAGTGCGATCTTGTTGTCCGCCGGGGCGGACGAAAGGCGAAACGGGAGCGATGCTCCGCGGGTGTGAACCGGTCTGAAACCGGAACCCGCCGGCGCGCGGACGATCCTCCGGAATCGGGGAAGCGAGATATGTTTCCGCCCGCGCGCCCGTGGTTTCCGTGCCGAGAAGAGCATTTTCGGCGATGACCGTCTTGAATGCCACTGTTCAGCTCGCATTTACTGGCTACTCGTATACGCCCGCGTAACCCGTGACCAGGATAATGGTCTTGAAGTCATCATCAACGCGCCGACGTATAGCGGGCGATTAACCAGTTCCAAAGAGGAGAGAGTGAAATGCGTAATCCCAGGTTTCCGCTTCTTGCCATCGTAGCTTATCTCGCACTGGCGGGGCTCCTTGCGATCTCGACAGCAAGGCCCGGCAGCACGCAGGCCGGGCATCCGCCTGGTCCAGACGTGCGAGTCGTCAATACGACCGCGGAGCCGGTGCCCGTCACGCTTCAATCCCCCAATCCGGTTCCCGTGACGCTTCAGGGATCGGCCACGATCGACACGACCAATCCGATTCCCGTCAGGGATGTCGACCGGCAGCCACAGCAGCCCGTGCAGTTCTCGCTGTTCATTCCGGGGCCGAGCTCCTATACCGTTCCCGCTGGCAAGCGGCTTGTGGTTGAGTACGTATCGGGTGGCTTCGTAATCATTCCACACGGTGGCGTGGCCGCGACGGTTGGTCTGGAGGTGCGTCCGGGCTTTGACGGGCACGTGTTCGCCGGCGTCCCGAGCAGCTACAACGACGGAGCGCCGGCTCCGGACGGGCTTGGTTTCACTTTCAGCCAATCTGCCCGCCTGTACGCGGGACCGGGCAAGTCGCTTAGTCTCGGCGGCGGCGGAGTTCAGCTTGCGAGTATGCGCGTGTCAGGATATCTGGTTGACGTGCCATAGATTGCGGTACGAAAGGAGCTTGAAATGGACCAGCAAACGGGAAAGGAAGTCAGCCGAAGGAACTACCTGGCAACCGCCGCCACCGGCGCCGCCATGCTCGCGGCGGGCGCGCTCGCGCTGCCTGCTGTAGCGGATGAAGGGCAGAACGGCGGCGATACGCTCTACGGCCACGGCATGGTCTGGAACCGCAATTTGCCCGGCGTGCTCGGTGATTTGCGGCTCTCCTTCGACTTGCGCCTTGACCTCATCGCGGGTACCGGCCTGGGCACCGCGGAAGATCCGACCCATCCGGAATGGGGTGTTCACTTCGACATCGACTCGGTGGAGCGGGTGAAGAGGCCCAAAGGGGAAACGCGCTTCATCATGCGGGGAGCCGTCACTGCTGCCAATGGCGCGGTGAGGGTGGGATCGCCAGTGCGCATTATCGCCGAAACGGTGGGAGACACAACCGCCATCGCAATCGCGATGGACGATCTGGCTTTCGGAGGCGCCGGCCTGATCGTTATATCCGTCTTGCGTACCCTTCTCATCCTCATAGGCGTCCTGCCCGATCCGTAGGACGCCATTGAGGGGCTGAGGCGGGATATTGCAAATCGCTTTCATCCACGCAGGCGTTCCGCCGGGTTGAAAGCGAGTACGACATCGGAAAGGGTGAATTCAATGGACACGACTCGACGAAACATGCTGACTGCCACCGCGGGCTCTTTGCTTGCAGCCGGCGCTCTCGCGCTTCCGGCGGGAGCGGACGAAGGGCAGAACGGCGGCGACACGATGTACGGGCACGGAATGGTCTGGAACCGCGACCTGCCCGGTGTGCTCGGCGAGCTGCGGCTCTCCTTCGATTTGCGGGTGAATCTGGAGACGGGGAAGGGATTCGGAACGGCGGAAGACCCGGTTCACCCGGAATGGAACTCGCACTTCGCCATCTCCTCCATCGCTCAGGAGAAGCGGCCGAAGGGCGAAGCGCGCTACACATTGGCCGGCGAGGTAACGAGCGCCAACAATCCGGAGAATGTCGGCCTGCCCGTCAGGATCATCGCCGAGACGGTAGGGGACACGACCGCGATAGCCATCCGGATCGGCGATCACACGTTTGCGGGAGCGGGCCTCGTAGTCATAGCCATCATCGCGATCCTTATCGCGCTGCTGGTACCCGCTGTCCAGAAGGTGCGTTGAGCAACAACCAACCTCGTCACCAGGAAGAAGACAATGAGCAATCGGATTCACGTAATCGGGCGAGTGCATGCTGTTTGCATGGGCGCGGACCGTGGCGCCCCAGGGGCGCGCCAGGCGGCAGTCCGGTGGCTCATTGCCGGCCTGGCGCTCATACCGTATTGCACCGCCTCCGCCCAGAGCCGCGGAACGCCGGTTCGCCCCTCGGCGGCTGTGCGCGCCAGCGCTGGCCGTTCGGGACGTTCCGCGCCGGCCCGGAGCGCATCGGTCCGCCTTATCGATGACCATGAATTGGGCGCGGTGCCGGCGCGGCTCGACTTTGGGGCGGTGTGCAGCCCTGGCGGACTGTTGCAATCGATCACGACCCTGCCGATCGGAATCGTCGATCCGCCACCCTTCACTATCTCGACGATCACCGTGACCAGCATGACCGTCACTGGTAGCGGCTTCTCGCTGCTCTCCCCGCCCGCCGTGCCCTTTCAAATTCATGGGTCGACGATATTGACCTTCAACGTGGGATTCAGCCCTACCGCCGTCGGACCGGCCACGGGAGCGCTCACCGTCCTCACCGACGACCCATCCAAACCGCCGCTCGTCATCCCGCTGACCGGGACCGGCGTGTCCCCAGCCATCTCCGCAACCGCGAACACTTTCAGAACGCCCACCCTGACGTTCGGGTCGGTGACGAGCTGGACCGTGACCATCACCAATCCTACTTCCACCCCGTGCTGGCTGCACGCCCTTCCACATATTTCGGGCAGCGGCGGCGCCTGGCAGACCGTACTCCCGTCGAGCTACTTTTTCCTCGGCCGGCTGATCAGGGACATCGAAATCCCGCCCGGAGGCGTGAACACGGATCTGACCGTCAAATTCACGTCCAGCATTACAGTTAGAACGACGAAGGCTGTCGGAACACTCACCCTCACCAGCAATGATCTGGCCCGCCCATCGACGAGTCTGTTCTTTGGCGCGGAGGTCGTGGCCCCCGGGATGCGGGTAATCGTCGTTGGCCCGGACGGAAACCCGCTGCCGCTCGTGGACAGCATTACGCTGAAGAGCAGCAGGGGCAAGGTCAACACGCACGTCAGGAACATCCAGCTTACTACCATCGACCCGCCGGACAGCTGGAAGCGGATCCAGTACCACTACATGGCCACCCTTGATCCCGCGGCGGACGGAAACGATTATGAGCTGCGGGCGCAGGTCGGCAACAAGACGCGGGCAATGAGCTTCACGCTCAGTCCGGGTGAGTTCAAGGAGCTCGTAATAACGCTGCAATAGCCCGGATGGGAGGCGGCCGCCAGGCGCACGGAGCTGGCGCTGCCATCCATATTATCTGCAAGGAGACCAGGATGGATAGCAATCGACGGAATGTGCTTGCCGCCGCGGGCGGCGCGCTGCTCGCGGCCGGGGCGCTCGCCCTCCCGGGCTGGGCGGACGAAGGGCAGAACGGCGGCGACACGATGTACGGGCACGGAATGGTCTGGAACCGCGACCTGCCCGGCGTGCTCGGCGAGCTGCGGCTCTCCTTCGATTTGCGGGTGAATCTGGAGACGGGGAAGGGATTCGGAACGGCCGAGGACCCCATTCACCCCGAATTCAACACGCACTTCTCCATCGACTCCATCCAGCGACAGAAGCGGCCCGGCGGGGAATCCCGATTCATCATGTCCGGGATGACCGAACCCGGAAACGCCAGTGACGTCAGTCAGTCGCTTCGGATCATCGCGGAGACGGCAGGGGACACGACCGCGATAGCCATCCGGATCGGGGCGGACACATTCGCGGGCGCCGGCCTTCTGCACACCGCGATCTTGAGCAACCTGATTGGCGTTCTGCTGCCTGTCGCCGGTAAGTAGCATTCAACGACCAGGCCCGACGCCGGCCTCGGTCGTGGTGCGGGAGGCGAGGAGGTAGGCAGTCCAGTAGTCGAGCGCGGCCAGCTCGGAGAGCGGGACCGGGCCAAGGAAGAGACCCTCGCCTCCTTCGGCCGCATCGTAGGTGTGACGCCAGACCTCCACGTCATCGAAGCCCGCCGCGTGGAGCTCGCCAATCAACTCCTCGATTGGCCAGAGACGCCAGTCATATCGAAACGCGTCGCGGATCTCGCGGTAGCCCCCCGGGCTCGCACTGTCCGGCACGCGAAAGTGGATCCGGCTGTCCATGGCCGCGGACCCCGGATCGTAGGATCGCTCCTCCCAGATGTACTCAAACGGGGGAACCGGCTCCTCGTTCGGGAGTCGAGGCGTCGGTGTCACGGTTCGCGTCGTGGTGCGCGGCTGCATCGCGTCGGCGCCACCGAACAGGTTGAGAACCAGCAGTCCACGTGGCGCAAGGCATTCGCCCGCGTGTTTGAAGTAGCGGTGGAGCGTCTCGCGGTCGCGGAAGTAGAAGACGCTGAAGTTGAGCGCGGCGATAATGTCGGCTCGTGGCGTCCGCGGCGGGCCAACGTCCAGGACATCACCGACAATGAACTCCACATCCTTCGCGCGGCCGCCGAGGATTCGCTCTGCCCGCTGCCTGGCCCACGCAATCGTCGGACCGTCGAGATCAACCGCGACTGCGCGCCGTCCCTCGCGAAGCGCGACCCACGCTACTGAATCCGCGCACGTCCCCGCGAAGTCCTCACGCAGCACGACCGCCGGGCGGCCAGGGTTTTGGCAGAGATACATGATGCGGAGTACCTCGGCGTGGGTCTCCGGATCCTGCACGGCCCACCGGTAGAGTTCCAGAGGATCCATATCAACCATCCACCGTGCCGGCCTCGGTTCGCCGCATTGACCCTGGGGGAGTTGCTTTCGTCCACCGACCTCGATGTTCCGTCTACGCGCCCGATTCTCCTTTAGCCGGATTGCGACCAGCGGGAGATCTGGAGCGACCTCGCGCCCACATCATGGAGCCGCCGGCGATTTGTTTGAACCACGGCGCGCACAGAGATCGGTGAGGGATTTCGAACCACGGGGTGCACGGGGAGTAGCGGGCTGAGTTGTATCGCTGTTCGCATCCCTTCGCGCGTTTCCGTGATTCGTGTCAGGAGCGCCATTCGCCTTTCCGTGGCAGAATAGCGAGGACCTCCCGGCCGAGTGACCGGGAGGTTCGTGGGCAGCAATGACCGCGGGATTCGAATTGGGCTGCGGCTGGAGAACCCTGCTGCCCATTCCTCGCATGATTCGTATTCCGCAAATCGATCCTATGCCGGCTGTGCGGTCCCGATACGCCAGGGGCTGCAAGCGCTTACCGGCAGTGGCGATGTCCTCCTCCGAGAACGGCGCCGAGGCTGATGAGCACGTCCACGCCTGACCGCCGCGAGCGGCGCGGTTCGTAACAGTCGCGGTCGCCGCGACGGTAGTAGTCGCGGTCATAAGCCACATTGTAGCGCGGACGATCACATCGGCGGTATGCGTCGTCACGGTCGTAGCGAGTGTAACGCGGCCGGTCGCCCTGGCGGTATTCGGCGTAGAGGCTGTAGCGCGGACGCTCGCAGCGCGAATACGACCGTTCGGAGAGATAGTAGCCGGCCGGCCGGTAGGCGACGGTTCGGCAGGAGCGGGTGACATACGCCGCATAGCGGGCATGGCGGCGGCAATGGTCTCCGGCCCGGGCGGGGCTCTGCGTGAGCAGGGCCCCGATCAGGGTCAGGGCAAGCGTGGAAAAGACGAGAAGTGGTGTTCGTCGCATGGGAGCACCTCCGATAGTACCTGGGCGCTGACGCAGGCGTGACGTTCTATTGAGACGGTGCGCCGTGTTCGGTGTGACGCACGCTAAAGACGGAAGATAGTACGAAAACGGTTCTGCCAGGGGCGCCGGGATTGGTGCGGATGTCGTTCGCGGTTCAGATTCCCTCTTCCCGTCCTTTTGCGTGGTTCGTACGCACGGGCATCGCCTCTTCCTCCATTTGCTCCCTGGGAGTCCTGCAACACTCCGACGGGTAGATGGCTGCTCGGTAACCACCGCGATGACACAATCTGCGTGGGAGGCCGATGTGTAGTTTATTGGCAGGATCGCGATTGTCGAGCAACTCGTCCGGATACCGGAGACCCGGCTGCGGCGGGCATGTAGTTCGGGCTGAAGCGAATGCGAGAAACCCGCACCGACGTAGATCGGTGCGGGTTTCCAGTGATCCGCTTGCTCGGCTTATTTCCATGCTCGAACGGTCATGCCGAGCATGCTAACGCAGACACATCCATCACAATGATGGAGAGCTTAACCGTCCTCCCGAAACGCAGGTTGCATATGCCCGTCTGGCTACGAAACGGTCAGTACTGCTCCGGCCTGATGAGGACCGAAGGCTACGTAGGCCAGATATGTCCCAGCTGCGCCGGTTACGCCAGCGGGCACGGTTCCGGTCCCGCCCAGCTTGTCCTTCTCGATGGTCACGACCTCCACGCTGACCGGCCCGTTGGAAACCGTCTCGTGGAACAGCACCGGCACAGTAAGCCTGTGGCCGCTGTCGTTGACGTGGTCCAGCAGCACGACGAAATGAGTGGCCGTACCGCTGGCTATCTGGGTGTATTCCAGGACAATTCCCACGCCAGGCCGGGGCGTTGGCAGCGATTGCGCAAGGCTGGTGACCGCGGTGAGAAAGGGCGTCAGCGGGCTTGCCGGCACAACGAGCAATCCCGACGTGGCGGTGGTTGTCCCAACGGTGGCGGTGGCGTAAATCACAGAGCCCAATGCCTTCGCGTTCGGCGGAATAACGACGTTGTTGATCATCTGCCCAGCGGTGAATGGTACGGCGACCGTAACGGCTCCGCCGCCCTGCAGGTCGCTGAACCTCACATTAACGCTTGTTGCTGCCGCGGCCGGTGAACTCAGGATGACGGCCACGTTACAGGTGTCTGCCGTGGTTATCGTGTCTGGCGTTATGACGATCGATGAAGGCTGGTCCTTTATTCCGGTAATGACATTGTCCACGGTGATCTCCTCTAACCTAAGCGGCAGTATCTGCGATTGTTAGCATACAATTCGTGCAATCATATCATTAAGCGGACAACCTGTCAACTATTCGGGCCGCGACGACGTCAACGGGGTGCGGACCGACTCCATAATCGCTAGTGCGCTTGCGTTGTGGAGAGATGACCAATGACGTGCCAACTCTTCGTCCGACAGATGCTCACGCAGGTCGGATTGGCAATCGCGGACATCCGATACCGAGGAGGCGTCCGGAGGAATTCTGGTCTCCGTCTCCATCCACTCTGCGAGTCCGAAAAGTCTTGCCGAGGCGTCATACCGGGCTGCGTGGCACGAGAGAATGGCAAGGGACTGAATTGCGTCCACCATGCCGCCCAGGTCATTGAGGTCAGCAAGAATGGCTATCGATTCCCTGAACCGGTCGGCTGCCGCCTCCGGGTTGGCGTCCTTCATCTCCACGACTCCGAGGCTATTCAAGACTGTTGCCAGGGTTGAAACGTCACCGGACTTTTCCAGCAGCTTGCGACAGCGACTGTAGAACCTTCTGGCAAGGTCCAGTTTGTCGACCTGCAAGTATAGGTTGCCGATATTCAACAGCACCCTCGCGAGCCCGGCGTCGTTGGACGCGCGCCGAAAAAGTCCCACGCTTTCGCTGTACGCTCGCCTCGCCTCCCTGAAGTCTCCCGTTGCCCGGGCCACCATTCCAAGATTGTTCAGCACATGCGCTGCGCTGACCTCGTCGTGCAGTCGACGACGAATGGCCAGCGCGTCATCGAAGAATCGCCTGGCGCTCGAATAATCGTCAACGGACCATGCCAGGATTCCAAGTGCGTTGAATGCCTTTGCTCGCACGGCAAGTGACCCGCCATTGGAACGATTCAGGGCGCCCTCCAGCCAGCCGCGCCCCTCCGTTATCAGGGAGCGCATGAGCCAATAGCGATGCAGTGCGGAGGCCATGCGAAGCCGGTAGTCGCCGTCTACCGACCATTTGAGGGCGGCGCGTATGTTATCGTGTTCCGCGTCGAGCCGGTCCAGCCACTCTTTCTGGTCGGCCTGCTGCAGGTGCGGTTCGGCTTCCTCCGCCATGGTCAGGAAGTAGTCCCGGTGCCGTTGCTGCGAGATTTCGGCGTCAGCGGTCTCCTCGAGACGGGCGAGCGCGTATTCGCGGATTGTCTCCAGCATCCGATAGCGCCGTCCGCCGTGGGCGTTCTCGTCCGAGAGCACCAGCGAGTGCTCCACGAGGCTGTCGAGGGCATCGAGTATCTCGACCTCGTCCGAATCGGGTTCTCCGCAGATGGCCGCCGCCGCTTCCAGCGTGCAGCCTCCCGCGAAGACCGAAAGCCGCCGGAGGAGCCGGTGTTCGGATGCCGACAGGAGGTCGTAGCTCCAGGCGATCATCGCCTCGAGCGTGTGCTGGCGTTCCGGCGCGGTATGGTCGTCGCCCACAAGGATGCGGAATCGATGGTCGAGGCGGTCCGCAATCTGCTGCGCGCTGAGCGAACGGGTGCGCACCGCGGCGAGCTCCAGCGCGAGCGGAATCCCATCCAGACGCCGGCATATCTTTACGACCGATGGCGCGTTTGCGGCGGTCAGGTCGAAGTCGTCCCGCACCTCTCTGGCCCGCTGCACGAAGAGCTCGACCGATTCACATGCGCGCAGCGAATCAAGCTCGGCATCGGATTCCGGCGGCACCGCCAGCGTCGGCACGAGCCAGGTGCGCTCGCCGCGAATGCCGAGCCGGCGTCTTCCCGTTGCCAGAATATGGAGGTTTGGGCACGCCTGAAGCAGCCGCTGGGCAGCGTTGGCGGCCGCCTTCCAGACGTGCTCGCAGTTGTCCAGCAGCAGGAGGAGCTTCTTCGCGCCGACCTGCTCCGCCGCCGAATCGATGGGCGCTCGGGTTGATTCCTCTCTCGCCCCGACGATGGACGCGATGGTCTGGTCGACGAGGCTCGCGCTGGTCAGGGGCGCCAGCTCGACCAGCCAGACGCCCTCCGGGAATGATTCCAGAAGACTCGCGGCGGCCTGGAGCGCCAGGCGGGTCTTCCCGCTCCCGCCCGCGCCGGTCAGCGTGACGAGGCTGGCGGCAGACACAAGCCCGGTCACGGTCGTCGTCTCGCGCTCGCGCCCGATGAAGCTCGTTAGCTGCCGCGGAAGGTTATGCGGGAACGTGTCTATCGTTCGCAGAGGGGGGAAGCCGTGTGGAAAGCCCGGACGCTCCAGCGGTGACAGGTCGGGATGACGAAGCTGAAATACCGCTTCGGCGTCGTGCAGATCCCGCAGCCTGTGTCTGCCCAGACGCACGAGCCGCGCGTCGTCGGGCAGCGCCCCTTCCGTGAGCGCGCCGGCGGCCTCGGAGAGGAGCACCTGTCCGCCATGTCCGGCGGACAGAAGCCTTGCCGCCCGGTGGAGGGGCAGCCCATGATAGTCGTCGCCACGCCTCTCGACCGAACCAGCGTGTATCGCGATTCGCACCCGGAGGCGCACCGCGGAATCCTGCTGTTCGGTCAGCGCGCGTTGACAGGCAATCGCCGCCGAGACGGCGCTCCGCACCGCCGCGAACGCGGCGCAGAAGCCGTCGCCGAGGGACTTGAATACGTGGCCGCCATTCTCCTCGATGACCCGTCGCAGCCGCTCGTCATGCCAGAGCAGCGCGGTCCGCATCTCGTCCGGATGGGCCAGCAGAAGCTCCGTCGACCCCTCGACATCGGTGAAAAGAAGGGCCACGGTACCCGAATTGCCATCTGGCAGTGGGCGGGAGTGAGCTCCCGCATCTGTTTTTCGCTCAGGCCGCGCATCCATCTGAATCTCCCACATGGCACTTCGTCGCCCGGTCGATTGATTCCTATCGCCCGACAAGAGCTCCGACAAGAGCTATTTCGTTCGGACGGAACGGCGATTCTCGATTGACGCGGCTGACTCCCGTAAGATATACTGATCCGTACCCGCACTCTTGCGGCCCGCCATTCCGTTGCAACGACTCATTTCGGTTCCCGATGCATCTCTGCCGCTGACCGGTCCCGCGCCGTCGCGGCAAAGCACGACTGCCCGGAAGCAGGATTTCGCATGATATCTCGACGTAATTTCCTCGATATTCTCGCCGTCGGACTTGGCAGCGCTGCGCTTTGTGACCTGACCACCGTTTCTGCCGGAGCCGGTTCCCGCCTGCCGGAAAGTCCGACACTGGACCAGATCGCCTCGCGCGGCCTTAAAGACCTCGAAGCGCACGTTCAGGTCGTCTCCGCTGACCAGGCAGAGCTCGCAAAGATCAACCGCGACTTTGGAATGGCCTACCGGCTCAAGAGCCTGACGATGCGCTACAAGGAGCCCAACAAGCTCCGGATGGACGGCTCGATCGGCTGCCTGATTATCAACGGGCCAACGCGCCATTTCCGCGTCCCGGCAATCAAGCTCTCGAAGACAGACGACCTCGGCGAATCTCCCGGCAAGCGGTATACCCTCATGGATATCGGCCTGCTGACCGAAGGCGGACTCGCGGGCGTGCAGAGCCGCTACCTGCGCGACGAGCAGGTCGACGGCGAGACGGCGAGGGTGTTCGAAATCACCTATAAGGACGACGATTCGGTGAAGTACGTCGCGTGGGTAGACCAGCGGACGCACGTGCTTGTGAAGCGCGAGTGGTACGACGGATCGGGCAAGCGGAAGGCAACCTTTTCCTACCGCGAGCCGAAGCAGGTCGCGGCTGACCTCTGGGTGCCCACGCGAATCGAGATTCGCAATCCGGAAAACGTCGTGGCCGCTGTCACATCCTACAGCGACGTCAAGGTTAATCAGGGCCTCGACGATTCTCTCTTCAAGATCGCGTGAGCGACGCACTGGCCGAACGAGAGACCCTCTGGAAGCCGGCTGAGCGCCCGCGGGACATGCCGGCCAGCTCGAAGGCGACATGGGTCGTGGCAGCGGCGGTCATTGTCGCTGCAACGCTCCTGCACCTCTACCTCGCCGTCCGTTTCCCGCTCTCCCCGGACGAAGCCTACTACTGGCAGTGGAGTCGCCATCTCGCACTCGGCTACTACGACCAGGGGCCGATGGTCGCCTGGTGGATTCGGGCCTCCTGCTGGCTGTTCGGCGAAACTGTGCTGGGAATTCGCGCTGGAATCCTCGTAGCGGCCCTCGCGACCCAGCTCTTCGTCTTTCTGCTGGCCAGGGACTTGTTTGGGCCTCGCGTGGCGCTCCTCTCGCTTATCCCGTCCACCCTCACGCCGCTCGCGCTGGCCGGCGGGTTTGTCGCGACCTATGACCCGCTCGTCGTGCTCTTCTGGGCGGCGTGTCTCTATTTCGCGTCGCGCGCCATCTTCTTCCGTTCCGGTCCGGCCTGGCTTTGGCTGGGCCTTTCGTTCGGCCTCGGCTTGCTGAGCAAGCATACGATGGTGCTGCTCGCGCCCTGCCTCCTGCTCTTCGCATGGACCTCGAAGGACTACCGTGCTCTCCTGGCGGGGAGGGGAGTCTGGTCGGCGCTGGCCGTTGCGCTTGTCGTCTTTTCGCCGAACCTCTGGTGGCAGTCCCAACACGGCTGGATGACGTTCGCCCATCTCTTCCTGCTGGCTGGCAAGGGGTTGGATCAGCCGTTTGCGCGTCGATTAGGGGATTTCGCCGGCTCACAGGTCGGGCTGATGACCCCGCTCCTCTTCTTCCTGCTCATTGCCGCGATGGTATGGAGCTGCAGGGAGGGGCGGCGGCCCGGCGGAGAGCGGGTCTGGTTCCTGTTCTGGTCCAGTGGCCCGGTGCTCCTGCTCTTCCTGCTGATGACCGTCAAGAGCAAGGTTCAGGCGAACTGGGCGGTCTGCGGCTGGCTGACTCCCCCTATCTCGCTCGTGCTCTGGGCAGATTATGCGTCCAGGGAATCCGGCTCAGGCAGCCGAACCCGGTGGAGATTTACGGTCGCCGCGATGGCTTTCGCCGTCTTACTTTCGGCGGTGCTCATCTGGCCGGAGGTTCGGCCGCTCCTCCACGTCAATGTTCCGTACCGCTGGGACCAGATGAACAAGCTCTATGGAGGCGCCGAGCTGGCTGCGGCCGCGGATCCGATGCGGCGGGCGATGGAGCGGGAGACCGGCGGCCAGATCGCGGTCGGCGCCGTCACCTATGACAATGCGAGTCGCCTGGCGTTTTACATGACGAGCCAGCCCGATACGTGCTGTCTCTTTCCCGGCACGCGGCTCAACAGCTATGTCCTCTGGAACAATCGTACGCTCCCGCGGCCGGGCGGAGCGATGCTCCTCGCGGACGACTATCCACCGGACGAGCCGAAGCTCGCGCCCTTCCGTCGGCTCTTTGACCACGTGGAGTGCGACGGCCAACCCATCCAGGTCTATCGCCGCGGCGTCTACGCGGAGCCTGTGCACACATTCTATCTCTACCGCTGTTATGGCTACCATCCAAACCCGGCTGTCGAGCAGCCGAGCGGTGGTTGAGAACGGCGGCCGGGAATACGGCAGGAACCTGTAAGAAGTACGGTATCGCGGGACTTGCGATCCGCCTCGAAGCAGAGTAGACTCTCACTGGCGACTCGTAACGACTCCCCGCCGGTCGGCTTTCGGCTTCGCCTGTCGATTAC
>Ga0207667_10006159_pt1 | contig 14576 bp, 13 predicted proteins | sample KBSCornC52_FD_184301 | JGI IMG/M metagenome (GOLD analysis project Ga0207667, IMG submission 184301) | Corn rhizosphere microbial communities from Kellogg Biological Station, Michigan, USA - KBS Corn C5-2 (SPAdes) (version 2) | ecosystem: Host-associated > Plants > Roots > Rhizosphere > Soil ... | reverse complement strand
GGCTACAAGGCGGGTGGTCCTATCCAGTCTTGTGTGAACTTTGCCTTTTCGCTGAAGGATGAATATGGGATCCATGTATTGACCACGGACACCGATCATGGAGAGCAGCTGCCGTATGAGGGGGTGAATGCGGGTCGCTGGACACACGATCTGCATCCGGACATACAGGTCTTTTACCTGAGGAAAAAGGGAATAAGCCGCAGGCAGATCAGGGAGCAGATAGACGCGGTGGGTGCGGACTATATCTACCTGAACCATCTATTCTCCCCCTTATTCGTTGTGTACCCGTTGTGGTTGAACTGGATTGGCCGTATCAAAGGTCAGGTAGTGATTTGTCCCAGAGGCGCTTTGTACGACAGCGCGCTGTCCGTCAAACCGTGGAAAAAGACACCGTTCCTGAAGTTATTCAGATGGATGGGCTTGCACAGGCGGGTTCTTTTTCATGCTACGAACGAGCGGGAGAAGGCGGCCGTCCTGCGATTTTTTCCGGGCAGCAGGGTGTTGATCGCAGATAACCTGCCCAGGTCTGTTCAGCCGGCGTATGAGAGCTGTCCGAAGGAGAAGGGGGTGGTAAAGTGCATCTTTGTGGCCCGGATCGTTCCTATCAAGAACCTGCGGTTCTTTTTGAAGGCGCTGGAAGGGACGAAGGCGAGGGTGGAGCTTACCGTCGTGGGGCCTGTGGAAGACAATGCTTATTGGACGGATTGCCGTGAGACGATCGGGGGGCTGGAAAAGAATATACGGGTAGAATATCTGGGGCCGAGGAGGAATGACGAGCTGATGCCTTTGTTACAGCAGCATCATCTTTTTGTGCTGCCTACCACGGGGGAGAATTTCGGGCATTCTATTTTTGAGGCGTTGCTGGCGGGCCGTCCTGTCCTGATCAGTGATCAGACGCCCTGGCTGGGGCTCCGGGAGAAAAAGGTGGGATGGGATCTTCCCTTGTCCGATACTGCAGCATTTACGCAGGTAGTAGAGGAGGTAGCCGGTTGGGATCAGCGGGCTTTTGATGAATGGGGCCGGGGCGCCTGGGCTTATGCGGACATATTTATCCGCAATCCGGAACTAAGGGGGCAGTATATCCGTCTGTTCTCCTGAGGACCTAAAAAATTATGTAGGGGGAAGCAATAGTTTTCACTGATTTCCGTTGAAATACAGGATGGAAGGAATGGGTAATATTATAAAAAGTTTTATTCAGGTTTTGGGATGATCGATGTTGCACACCGTAAGGTTGACAATTCGTCCTACAGGACAACGATAAACATCGGCGCCTCCGCTTTAAAGCAGGTGATCTGGTACTTTGTGAATATTATCTTTTTCAAAAATTCTTTTGTTGTTTTTTCAGGCCTGAAAGTAGCCCTTTTGAGGTTGTTTGGCGCTGAGTTGGGGAATGGGGTAATGATCAAGCCGGCTGTAAATATAAAGTTCCCGTGGAAGCTAAAGGTGGGTCACCATTCGTGGATAGGAGAAGAGGTATGGATTGATAATTTATCGGAGGTGACTATCGGCAGCAATGTAACCCTTTCGCAGGGGTGTCTGCTGCTCACCGGTACCCATGATCACAGCAAGACCAGCTTCGACTTCCTGTCGCAGCCCATTATCCTGGAAGACGGTGTTTGGATAGGGGCAAAGGCAGTAGTATATGGAGGAGTCACCTGCAAGACCCATAGTATCCTGGGGATCGGCTCGGTGGCTGAGAAAGAGCTGGAGCCCTATACGATCTATAAGGGCAATCCGGCAGTGCCCGTGTTGAAGCGGGTCGTGAAGTAGTCCAATATCCAATTTATGAATAAACCTTATTTAAAGGGCCTTAACTCGTTAAGGTTTCTAGCCGCTGCTTTTGTCATAATCAGCCATGGACAGCAATCCATTACAAAGCTGGGATTTGATAAATTTTCGGATTTGCCGTTATTCAACCGGGGCGGGGATGCTGTAGAGTTCTTCTATGTGCTCTCGGGGTTCCTGATCACCTATCTGCTGCAGGGTGAGCTGGATAAGACGGGGACAATTTCCATCAAGGGTTTCTATGCACGCCGGGTGTTCCGGATATGGCCGCTGTATTTCCTCATCGTTACGATAGGTTTTGGGTTCTTAGGGGTGATCTATCCCAAAATGACGGGACAATCTTTCTTCGACTTCCCCATTTGGAAGGGGCTTTTACTCTTTTTCTGTTTTGTGCCCAATCTGGCGACATCCATGTATACCACCGGGCTTTTGTTCCCACTGCGGACCATTGGTGTGGAAGAGCAATTCTATCTGTTCTGGGCGCCTATTATTAAAAAGTTTAAACATAGAATACACTTACTGATCGGATGCTTTATCTTAATTTCGTGTGCGTGGTATTGCCTATTGGCTTATGGCAATCTGCCTTTGTCGGAAACGGCGCGGGCATTCCTGAAAACGCAGAAATTCTATGCAATGGCAATAGGGGCGGGTTTTGGTCTTTTACAATACAGGTTCGGTGAGCGGTACAAGCAATCGTGGCTTTCGTCGGCTGTGATGCAGTGGCTGGTCATCGGCTTTATGGTGTACTATTACCTGGTGGGCACGGGCCTTAGTTTCGGAGAGGGGGACATTTTTCATTTCTTCATGTGCGGGGTGTATGGTTTGCTGATCCTCAATTCCAATCTGCTGGACCGTCCGGTGGTCAACCTGGAGCGGAGGCCCCTGGTGTATCTCGGCACTATTTCCTACGGGCTGTATATGTGTCACATGCTGGTAGATTACACGCTTAGATTCACCCTTATGAGGTTTCATATAGAAAAGGCCGGCTATTTCCTTGTGATCATGCCGTTGTATCATATAATGCTGATGGGTCTGGCGATCGTGCTGGCGGGATTTTCCTATAGACATTATGAAAACTATTTCCTTCGTCTGATCAAAAATCCACAGTCCTATGTCTATCGCCTAAAGAACAGGTATGCTTAGTGGCAAAACAATTATCAATCATCGGATCATCAGGGAAGCTCTCCGCATCCGAAAAGTGGAGGAGAAATTCCTGGAGCTTTTCTCACAGGGTAAGTTAAATGGTACAGTACATACCTGCGTCGGTCAGGAATTCTCAGCGGTGGCGTTTGCCGGACAGCTGAAGAAGAAGGATTTTGTTTTTTCCAATCACCGTTGTCACGGGCATTACATTGCTTTTACCGGCGACACGAGGGGTTTGCTGGCGGAACTGTTGGGAAAGGCTTCCGGCACCTGCGGGGGCATCGGGAGCAGCCAGCATTTGTGTCATAACAATTTTTTCTCCAATGGCATACAGGGAGGTATTGTTCCGGTGGCTGCCGGCTACGCTTTAGGCAACAAGCTAAAGCAGAATGGGGCTATCGGTGTCGTATTTATTGGGGATGGCACGCTGGGGGAGGGTGCTCTTTATGAGACGATGAACATTATTTCCAAGTGGGAGATACCGTTGCTCGTCGTCTGTGAAAATAATTTTTATGCGCAATCCACTCCTCAGGATGTGAATCTGGCCGGGGACATTCTTTCAAGGGCCCGTGCTTTTGGTATCCGCACCGGACAAGGGGCGACATCAAGTCCTGACGAGCTGATGGAAAAGGCGCAACAGGCGATAGATTATGTGCGGGATGAGGTAAAGCCTTGTTTTTTCCTGGTGGAGACCTACCGGCTGAATGCTCATTCAAAGGGCGATGACGACCGTGATCCCGCGGAGGTGGCGGGTTTTAGTGAAAGGGACTTTCTGAATATTTTCCGGAATGAGTCTCCTTCCTACTATCAGAGGTATAAAGAGGAGGTGGATGGGGAAGTGGATTCTCTTGTAGAGGAGATCCTGCTGGAGGAGGAGCTTGCGCTGGAAAAATATCACCGGCCGGAGGAGGTTATTACCGATGACAGCTGGACGAGGCTGGAGGCTATCAATAAGCGGCAGGTGGAACTGCTCAACCAATTCTTCCGGGAAAGGATAGTGGAGGATGGGCGAATGGTGTTTCTTGGCGAGGATGTCCTGTCTCCCTATGGCGGCGCCTTCAAAGTGGCCAGGGACCTTTCTTTTCTGCGGCCGGACAGGGTATTTTCCACGCCCATCTCCGAAGCCGCTTTGACGGGGATATCGAATGGTCTGGCGTTGAATGGCTTCAAGCCCTTCGCCGAGATCATGTTCGGGGATTTTATGACCCTGGCCTTTGATCAGATAGTCAATCATGCCTCGAAGTTCCATCATATGTTCAACAAGAAGGTGAGCTGTCCCGTGGTGGTGCGGACTCCGATGGGCGGGCGGAGAGGCTATGGGCCGACGCATTCCCAGACATTGGACAAATTCCTGGTAGGTATAGATAATGTTAAGACGGTGGCCCTGCATACCTTGTTGGACCCGGCTGATATTTATAAGACTGTATATGCGGAGCAGCATCCTGTCATCGTCATCGAGAACAAGACCGACTATGGGAAGAAGATCGCGCAGCATCAATGGAAGAACTTTGTATATGAGCGTAATGGGGATGCTTTTCCTGTTGTTCGTGTACGTCCGGCTGTTTCTGCACCTACTCTTACCGTCGTCACGTATGGCGGCATGGCGGATGTGGTGGCAGGCATGCTGGAGCAGGTGTTTATGGATGCGGACCACAAGGTTGAGCTGATCATTCCGTCGCTGATATCTCATTTGCCGGTGGACCTCGTGGCTGCTTCTGCCGCGCGTACAGGACGTCTGCTGGTCATCGAAGAGGGGTCGGGTTTTGCCGGCATCGGAAGTGAGCTGATCGCCTCCATAACGGAGGTGGTGCCGCATAAGATACAGACCCGGCGCGTGGCGGCTCATCCTGTACCTATCCCTTCCGTAAAATCCCTGGAAAATATAGTACTACCCGACAAGAACAGGATACTGGACGAAATAAAAGCAAGTTTCTTTTAATGGCATTATTACACGAGATACAGGTGCCTTTGCTCGCCGTCAACGATACGAGCCTCACCGTCGTGGAGGTATGTTTTGCTGGTGGCAGCGCTGTGAAAAAAGGTGACCTGATAATGGTATTCGAAACATCCAAGACCACCTATGATGTGGAGGCTGCGTCGGATGGATATATTCAATATTTATGCGAGCCCGGCCGTGATTATGAAGTAAATACCGTAGTCGCAAGGATCTATAGCGAGGCGGAGGAAGTGAGTATGGTTCAGGCCGTTGCACCTGCTGGGGCGGCTTCAACGGGGGCCGCTTTGAATGGTGCGGCCCTGGCCACGACCACGGCCACGGCCATAAAAGGGATCGGACCGGCGACCTTAAAGGAATTTGCGCGAGATACCGAGGGCGCTGCCAACTGGGAGGGAGAGACCTTGTTCTCGCGTGAGGCCACCCGGCTGATGACGGAGGCGGGTATTGCACCATCCGTTTTTGCGGGCAGGGATCTGGTGAACGGCCGGGATGTGCAGGAATTCCTGAAACCTGCGGCAACGGTGGGGACGGTGGCGACGGCCAAGACTGTGGCCAGCCCGGTAGCCAAGGGCGCTCCTACCCTGCCCGTAGACCTGCATAAGGTCATCGTGGAGCGGCTCAGCTCCGGAAAAAAACGGGAGATAGAGTACCTAGGAGATGTGCAGTCTTCGGGTCTTACCAGCACGCTCCATACCTGGGTCGAGACGGACGGCATCTTTGTGCATGTAAACCGCTCGTTGAAATATCTGAAGGATTCGCTGCTGCCGGTGATCATTTATGAAGTGGCCAGGCTGCTGGAGGCATATCCGCTGCTGAATGCCTATTTTACCGGAGATGCCATTGCGCGATATAAAGAAGTAAATCCGGGATTTGCGGTAGACATAGACAAAGGGCTGAAGGTATTGAAGATAGCCGGTGCGGGGCGATTGGGCATTCCGGACATCGAGAAGGAGATCATCGAGCTTTCCGGCAGGTACCTGGATGATGCGTTGGAATTGGAACAGCTGACGGATATAACTTTTACGATCACGGATCTTTCTTCGGAAGGGGTGGTCTTGTTCCGTCCCCTGGTGAATAAGATGAACAGTGCGATACTGGGTGTGTCGGCCATCGACAGCAGGCTACAGCGGTGCATGCTGAGCCTTACCTTCGACCACCGGGTAACGGAGGGCAAGCAGGCCGCTCAGTTCCTGAAGGAGCTCAAGGAGAGGCTGGAATCCTACCGGGCGATGGATGCTGCTGCAGCTGTTCAGGGTATCAGCTGTTTTAAATGCATGAAAACGCTACAAGAAGATATGGCGGGGGTTGGTTTTGCCCGCTGTGTCACTCCGCAAGGAAAAGATGGATATATTTGCCAGAGCTGTTTAAAAGGATTCTAAGCGGACCGCGGGCCCGCTCAGGAACCCTAACAATTTGTTACATGGAAGAGAAGATAAAAGAGATCGTATCTGCATTTACAAAGATCCCGGTAGGCGACATCGGACCATCGACCCTGGTGGATCGTCAGGCCGTGAAGAGTTCGATATTGTTGCATCGGATGTATGCCCGGCTGGCTGAGGAAGGGTTGATAGTGGAAAATTATTCAGCCGTACAGACCTTTGGCGATCTTATAGGGAATCGTGACCGGAAGGGGATAAATGGCGCTGCTGTGCATATGCCGGCTGAAACCGTCGCGGCTGTAGCCGGAGTGTCTGCTGGCAATATAGGAATAGATATCGAGGAACTGTCATCCCTTCCCCGCGCTCATGATTTCAGGAAAGATGAGTTCTATATCATGAATTTTACCCCTTCTGAAATTGCTTATTGTGTTCTCCAGCCTGATCCTTATGCTTCATTTGCGGGATTATTTTCTGCCAAAGAAGCAATCATAAAGGCCGACGGCCGGCTACGGTCAAGGTCATTCAATAGCATTGGGATCACCCATGGCTCCGAGGGAGAGCCTTTATATCCTGGTTTTCACCTGTCCATTTCGCATGCCGGCGGCGTTGCCGTGGCCGTAGCTATCCCTGTAAGGTCGGAACAGACGACCTTGCAGCCCCTGCCGCCTGTCCGGCAAAGTAAGGGCGCCGTAGGGATCGGCCTGCTGGCGCTGGCGATTGCAATATTGGCCATTATCCTTGGTTTTATCCGATGAAGATATCCATCATTACTGCTACGTATAACAGCGCCGCCACGGTGAGAGATACCCTGGTCTGCATACAGGATCAGCGGCACAGGGACATCGAACATATTGTGGTGGATGGAAGGTCTTCCGACAAGACGTTGGATATAGTATCGGGCTTTCCTCATGTAGCCAGGATCGTTTCGGAGAAGGATAAAGGCATCTATGATGCCATGAACAAGGGCATTGGCATGGCCACCGGAGAAGTGATCGGCATCCTGAATTCCGATGACATGTACACGGACGAGCGGGTGCTTGCCGATGTGGCAAAGGCCTTTGAGGATCCCCGGGTGATGACCGTATATGCCGACCTTCAGTATGTGCATCCGGAAAACACTCAGAAAATCATCCGGACCTGGCATTCGGGGCTTTACCAGAAAAGAAACTTTTATTATGGCTGGATGCCTCCTCATCCGACATTTTTTGTAAGAAAGTCCGTTTATGAGCTTGCCGGAGTATTTGACCTCAGCCTTCGTTCAGCGGCAGATTATGAGCTGATGCTCAGGATCTTGCTTAAACATGGTCTGACGGCGCACTATATTCCCCGGGTGATCGTGAAAATGCGGGCGGGGGGAATGAGCAATGCCTCCGTATGGAACAGGCTGCGGGCAAACAAGGAGGACAGATTGGCCTGGAAATTGAATGGATTAGAACCGTATTTTTTTACCTTATACATTAAGCCATTAAGAAAAATTCATCAATTTATAATCAAGTAATTGTATGGCAAAAGTCGCGTTAATCACCGGTGTCACAGGGCAGGATGGCGCTTATTTAAGTGAGTTGCTCCTAAAGAAAGGATATATCGTACATGGCATTAAAAGGAGGTCGTCCCTGTTCAATACGGACAGGATTGACCACCTTTACCAGGATCCGCATGAAAAGAATGTGCAATATCATCTACACTATGGTGATCTCACCGACAGCACGAACCTGATCCGTATCATCCAGGAAACCCAGCCGGATGAGATATACAACCTGGCGGCTATGAGCCATGTGCATGTCAGCTTCGAGACCCCGGAATATACGGCCAATGCGGATGGTATCGGGACGCTGCGTATCCTGGAGGCGGTGCGGCTGCTGGGGCTTACAAAAAAGACGAAGGTTTACCAGGCCTCGACATCGGAGTTGTATGGTCTGGTGCAGGCTGTGCCGCAATCGGAGACTACGCCTTTCTACCCCCGCAGTCCATATGCGGTGGCCAAACTGTATGCCTACTGGATCACCGTCAACTACCGGGAGGCTTATAAAATGTACGCTTGCAATGGTATCCTGTTCAATCACGAATCACCTCTTCGCGGCGAGACCTTTGTGACCCGTAAGATCACCCGTGGGGTGGCAAAGATCGGATTGGGGCTGCAGGATAAGATATATTTAGGCAACCTGGACGCGCGACGTGACTGGGGACATGCCAAAGATTACGTAGAGGCTATGTGGCGGATATTGCAGCAGCCGGAGCCGGAAGATTTCGTTATCGCCACAGGCGTTACGACACCGGTGCGGGAGTTTGTCCGGATGGCTTTTGCAGAATTAGGGATCGAAGTGGAGTTCAGGGGTAAGAATGAAAAGGAGGTTGGGGTCGTCACGGCCAGCACCAACCCTGATTTTATCGTCGAAGTGGGCAGGGAGATAGTGGCCGTAGATGCGCGTTATTATCGTCCCACGGAGGTAGACCTGCTGATAGGCGATCCTACCAAGGCGAACGAGAAACTGGGGTGGAAGCCCAAATACGATCTGCCCATGCTGGTAAAGGAAATGGTCAATGCGGATGTGCAGCTTTTCAGGAAGGAGAAGATCCTGAAGGAATCCGGCTTCTATATAAAGAATCAATACGAATAAAAGAATGAATCAAGACGATGTGATCTATGTGGCGGGGCACCGGGGAATGGTAGGTTCAGCCATCACGCGAAAGCTGAAAAAAGAAGGATTCAGCAAGCTTGTGCAAAGGACGTCCAGTGAGCTGGATCTGCGCAACCAGGCGGCTGTCCATGCGTTCTTCGAGAAGGAGCGGCCGGATCATGTCTTTCTGGCGGCCGCCAAGGTGGGTGGCATTCTGGCCAATAATACCTACCGTGCGGAGTTCCTTTATGACAATCTCATGATCCAGAACAACGTCATCGATGCCGCCTGGCGCAATGGCGTTAAAAAACTGATGTTCTTAGGGTCGTCCTGCATATATCCCAAAATGGCTCCTCAGCCGTTGAAGGAGGATGCGTTGCTCACCGGCGAGCTGGAGCCGACCAATGAGCCTTATGCCATTGCGAAGATCGCTGGCATCAAGATGGCGGATGCGTATCGCTCACAGTACGGATGCAATTTCATTTCCGTCATGCCGACGAACCTGTATGGGCCCAACGATAATTATGATCTGAAAAACTCTCATGTTCTTCCGGCTCTTATTCGTAAATTTCATGAGGCTAAAAAGAATGGGGAATCCTCTGTGACGTTATGGGGTACCGGTAAACCCCGCCGGGAATTCCTCCACGCGGATGATCTGGCGGACGCCTGTTTCTTCCTCATGCAGCAATACAATGAGCCCGGCTTTGTCAACATTGGGACGGGCGAGGACCTGGAGATCGGCGAGCTGGCGGTTTTGATAAAGAAGATCGTGGGTTATGAAGGTAAGATAGAGCATGACCTTTCCAAACCCGATGGTACACCGCGCAAGCTGATGGATGTGAGCAAGCTGAATAAGCTGGGGTGGAGGGCTTCCATAAGCCTGGAAGAGGGCATTCGCCGGGTGTATGAGGATTTCAAGAAGGATATTCCTAACTAATCTGATACGCTGTGTTTTCTTTTTTCAGAAAATCGGCATCGGACGATGTCGACCTTAGTGGGCTCGTCTGTGATATGCATTCTCATCTCATTCCCGGGATCGATGATGGTGCGAAAGATATGGAGGATTCCATACTGCTGATCAGAGGGCTGGTGGATATGGGCTATCGCAAGCTGATCACCACTCCCCATATATCAGGGGATTTTTATCCGAATACGCCTGAGATCATCGGGGAAGGACTCGGAGCTGTGCAGGCGGAGCTGGCAAAACAGAACATCGACGTGGAGCTTCATGCGGCCGCGGAATACCTGATAGATGATCATTTTATCCGTCTGTTGGGATCGGGCAGCCCTCTGCAGACCCTGAAGGATAAGCTGATACTGGTGGAGCTTTCCTTTGCCGTCCCCGCCATCAACCTCAAGGAGATACTTTTTGAAGTGCAGCTAAAGGGTTATCAGCCCGTTCTGGCCCATCCTGAACGTTACCTGTACTTCGGCGCCGATAAGATCTGGTACGACCGTCTGAGGGACGCCGGCTGCTATTTGCAGCTCAACCTGCTGTCTATCAGGGGGTACTATGGGAAAGCCTCCCAGGAGCTGGCTCAATATCTTATCAAGAAAAAATATGTCGATCTGCTGGGTACCGATCTTCACCATGAAAGGCACCTGGCCAGCCTTCATTCCTCCCGTATCGAGGATACGGTGAAAAAGCTGCTGGATACAGGGCTTATACTGAATCCGACTCTTCTTTAGTTCCCTCCTTATTTTTACACACATTAGCCGGCACATCATTTGGTCAAACAAGGAATTGCAATAAATTGCCTTCCCCGGTTATTTGGCCGAACGCCTGTTACAATTGAAGGAACGTACATGCATGCGGCGGGGAACACGGGTGACCACTTGCCCGAGCAAATACAGCGGCGAGACATTCGGTGGCACTTCAGGGGCAATAAAGATCAACTGTCATTGATCAGGAAAGCTTTTTCTGGCAACGCCCTACAACCCATGTCTGCACCGCCGTCTTTTTCTTATTCCTTGCTACCAGGGCCTACACACTGTCAGGGCCAGCCCTACCGTGGAGCTACTCAAAGTTATAAACAACAACATGATTTTGAAATCGGGACTTTAAAGCAATTTGGATGGACACTATGATGAAAATTAAAGATATATCAGCAGCATTAGTTTTGTTTGAGGAGTCAGCGGCTAAACAAGCGGAAGCGACGGAACTTGGTGATTATAAGGCTGGGAATAAGTATTATGATAAAGTTGTCGAGGCTGCCAATTTTTTGAAAGCGACTAACAGTATTGACAAAATTAGGGGGTTTTTAAGCCATTCTTCTGTTGGAGTTCGTATGTGGGCTGCCGCTTATTCACTTCCCTTTGACGAGAAGGAGGCGACAAAGATTTTGAGGGAAATAATTAATGGCAGTGGGATTCATGCTTTGACAGCAGAGACAACATTAATGGAATGGCAAAAAGGCAATCTCAAGTTTTAGTTTTTGGAATCTTCCATCCACCACGAGAAAAAGCACCCACGCAAAAAGTATCGTAAATAGTTCTGAAGTAATAGAGGGCCTTAAAACCCTCTATTTTTTTTGTTTCTCCCTCTCATAAGAAAGCCAAGGTGTTTTTATAAAAAGAGGCAATTAGGCGAACCATTTAGGGAATGTGCTGGCGACCATAAGCTACGAGCGCTTTGCGGTGTTGCTTTCGCCATGGTCCCGCCACTATCTCTTTCTTATCCCTACCACTACCACCCGCTTACTGTTAGGGTCAGCCCTACCGCGGAGCCGCCTTATGTTGGGCCTGAGGACCCAGGCGCCACGGTACAATAGAAAACCTGTTCCGTAAAGCACTGCTGCCGAATGATACCCAACGTACAGCGGTAGAGCGATGGCGCGTCAGGGATTGCAGTGAAAAGCCCGGAGGAGAGGTACGATCCGAGGACTTGCAACATAACCGAACGAAGTGAAGGTTACGAGCAAGGAGGAACGTGACGAAGCAGTTCCGACGAAGGCCTGCCCGCCCCGAAGGGGACGCCCTGAAAAAGAAGTTCTGAAAAAGAAAAAGTAGCTGGGTGGCCTGGCCGGCGCTGTACAGATTTATGTTGTAACGACAGATCCTAATAGAGGGGATAATCTTGGTTTAACTTGCTGTAAATCAACGGTCACTATGGAAAACCTCCCAGGGGTCAGCTCCATATCATATTAAGAAAGTATGTAGACATGCTAGTATGGGTGAAAAAGCGTTGGGTCAAAAAGTTTAAGTTTTGCTTCCCGGCCTTTAAACAAGAATTGACGGTTTCTTGTAATATTGCCGTATGAATGTCTTCACGATAAAGGATCTTGAGAATCTTTCCGGCATCAAGGCCCATACGATACGTATATGGGAGCAGCGGTATAATTTTCTCAAGCCTTGCCGCACGGAGACCAATATCCGGTATTACTGCTGCGAGGAGCTGAAGACCCTCCTCAATATCTCTCTCCTGAATAAGTATGGGTATAAGATCTCACATATCGATAGAATGAGTGAGCAGGAGCTGCGGAGTAAGATAATCGCTCTTACGGATACGGAAGCGAGGCAGGAGAGGCTGGTCAATGAGCTTATCGCTCATATGATCGATCTGAATATCGAGTGTTTTGAGCATGTGCTGGACAATTATGTCCTTATGCATGGCATTGACAGGAGTATCACACAGATCATCTTCCCCTTTCTTCACCGGATAGGCATTCTCTGGATCACCAGTCATATTCAGCCCGCGCAGGAGCATCTGGTGTCCTATATCATCCGTCAGAAGCTGGTCGTAGGCATCGAAGGGGCTATGCCGATGCGCCGGGTACAGCGGACAATACTTCTCTTTCTTCCGGAAGGGGAATACCATGAACTGGGATTGCTGTATGTACATTATCTTCTCCGGAGTCATGGGGCAAGGGTTCTTTATCTGGGATGCGACATGTCGCTGAAGGAGGTGGAATTTGTCTGTAAGCACAAGCAGCCTGATTTTCTGTATACGCATCTGACGGGTATTGCGGGCAATTTTTGCCTGGAAAAATTCATATCCCAGGTGAGCCAGCGGATACCCGATATTCCCCTGGTGATGTCCGGGCAGCTGGTCCGTGCGCAAGGTAAGAAGGTCCCTGCGGGCGTACATTTCAAACGAAGTTTAGCAGAGGTCCAGGAGTTTGTCGCCAGCCTTGGATAGGTGACATGCTGGCGTATTTTCCACAATTTTGTCAGTTTTTTATCCTCAACTGTCAGTCTTTTCCGCTGGGACTGAAGGGGCCGGGTTTTTGCTTAAAATACCGATAATGGCGCCCGTAGAACCGGGGCTCGTCGTGGATCTTTAAACAGTTACATCTACAAAGGGAAAAAGATAAATAATTGATTTATTGGCTGTTACTATTTTTAACTAACCATTGAACACGAATTTTTGTCTCACTTCCCATTTGTGTTTAAATTTGGGTATAAGTTCATTAAACAATTTTTTTAACCATGGCTGCAGTAGAATTCAACCAACTTTTGGTCAATAATGCGGAGTTTTTGAAGCCCTTTGCCATCACGCTTACCCGTGATTCCGAGGCGGCCAAGGACCTTTTCCAGGAGACTTTATACCGGGCGTTAGCCAATAAAGATAAATACAATGTCGGTACTAACATAAAGGCCTGGCTATACACCATCATGCGGAATATTTTTATCAATAATTACCGCCGTAAAGCCAAGCAGAATACCATTTTTGACAGTACTCCCAATGATTTCCTTTTAAATTCCGCCCAGCTGGCGGTATCCGGCACGGTGGAAAGCAACCTGCGGGTAAAGGATATTCAAACGGCTATTCACAATCTTCCTGAGATATTCCGGAATCCTTTCCTGCTGTATTTTGATGGGTTCAAGTACCACGAGATCGCGGATATGTTACAGGAGCCGTTGGGAACCATCAAGAGCCGCATCCACTTTGCCCGTAAATTATTGAAAGCTCAGATTGACAGGCACTAACTTCATAACCGCTACGAACGGTTCGACTGTAACCGAGCCTTTGGCGAAGGTTACGATTGAGGAGGACCGTGACGAAGCAGGTCCGACGAAAATCTCAGACTTTAGCCCTTTGCGGGAAAAGGGCTAAATTTTAAAATGCACTTTTCCCGCACATAAACTATGATGGAAGAAGTGATCCTCGTCGACGAGTCGGACAAGCCCCTGGGCGTAATGGAAAAGATGGAGGCCCATCGCAGGGCGCTTCTACACCGCGCTTTTAGCGTTTTTATCTTCAATTCCGCGGGAAAGATGCTGTTGCAGCGAAGAGCCCCGTCCAAATACCACAGCGGTGGGCTTTGGACCAATGCGTGCTGCAGTCATCCGCGTCCGGACGAGGAGACCTGTGAAGCTGCCATGCGCCGCCTGTCGGAGGAGCTGGGTTTTGCCGTCCCGTTGGAAAAGATCTTCGATTTTACATACAGGTCCGAATTCGATAATGGGCTCACCGAATACGAGTTTGACCATGTATATATTGGCTACTATGACCAGCGGGTCTATCCCAATCCCGAGGAAGTGAGCGAATATCGCTGGCTGTCCCTTGAGGCTGTACAGGCCGAGCTGGCGGCATTTCCGGAAGTCTATACCAGCTGGTTCCATCTGGCCTTCCCAATGATAATATCGTGGAAGGACCGGCAAAAAAACTTTCGGACCTGATGACGACTATGTTGCCGCCTGCGCTATTGGAAAGGTAGCTTCGGCGGACAACAAGGTTTATGATGGTCGTTC
>Ga0207667_10006158_pt1 | contig 14576 bp, 17 predicted proteins | sample KBSCornC52_FD_184301 | JGI IMG/M metagenome (GOLD analysis project Ga0207667, IMG submission 184301) | Corn rhizosphere microbial communities from Kellogg Biological Station, Michigan, USA - KBS Corn C5-2 (SPAdes) (version 2) | ecosystem: Host-associated > Plants > Roots > Rhizosphere > Soil ... | reverse complement strand
AAGGTGCGCATACTGATTCGGCCGAAGTCATTCGGCAGGAGAGTGCGCCATGACAGAACCCGTGAGCTCGAGCGTCACCCGTCGCGTCGCCATCGCGGCTGGCCTGGCCGGCGTGGCGGCCACTTCCGCCCTGACCGGCGGGAAGGGGACCGGCCACACGGACCGCGCGCAAGGCGCGTCAACGAAGCACGGCTCGGACGCCGGGCAGCCTTTGCCGGTGGTGTTCCTGCCGCATGGCGGCGGGCCCTGGCCGTTCGTGGACATTGGCATCGGCAGCAAGGCCGAGCAGGCGGAGCTTGCGCGCTACCTGCGCTCGGTGGCCGAGGTGCCGAAGGGGCCGCCGAAGGCCGTGCTGGTCGTCTCCGCGCACTGGGAAGAGCCGGTGCCGACGGTCATGACCGCGCCGAATCCGCCCATGCTCTACGACTATTACGGCTTCCCGCCGGAGTCGTATGAGATCACCTGGCCCGCGCCCGGAGAGCCGGCGCTGGCTCGGCGCGTGCGTGACCTCTTGGCCGCCGCCGACATCGACAGCGCAGAGAACGCCCAGCGCGGCTTCGATCATGGCGCGTTCGTCCCGCTCAAGCTCGCCTATCCGAACGCGGACGTGCCCACGGTTCAGCTCTCGCTGAAGCGCGGCCTCGACTCCGCCGAACACCTGGCGATCGGCCGCGCGCTCGCGCCGCTCCGCCGCGAGGGCGTGTTCATCGTCGGCAGCGGCATGACGTATCATAACCTGCGCGCCTTCGGCCCGCAGTCGAGCGTGGTGGCCGAGCAATTCGACGGCTGGTTACGCCAAACCGCGGGGCTCGCAGCGAGCGAGCGGGACCAGCGCCTGCGCGATTGGGCAAACGCGCCGTCCGCGCGCCGCGCTCATCCGCGTGAGGAGCACTTGCTGCCCTTGATGGTGATTGCCGGCGCGGCGGGTGAAGACCGGGGTCAGCTCGCCTACAATGGCAAGATCCTCGACCTGCGGCTGTCCGCGTATCATTTCGGCTGAGGCGGCGAAGCTCGGCCGCGCTGACGCCGAACGCCGCAGCTTGTCGAGCCTGCGGCCTTTGCGTGGTTGCTTGCTCGGAAAAAGCCATCCGCTTGGGTGAAGTGGACGCGGCCGCGCCGACCGCGACTGACTGAAGCTGTGGGCTCGAGCCCCGTGGCTCGGACGCCAAACCGCGCCGCGAACGGCCGAGCTGGAAACGGTTCCAGGTCAGACAGCGATGCGCACGAACGCCAGTAGGTCTGCGTCCCACATCGACGACAACGCGTCGCGTTGTGATCGTGCGATCTGATGCGGAACCGATCCCAAGATGGAGATCTGAAATGCTACATTCGATTTCTTAGAGGTTGAGCGCATGAATCGAAAAGGCTTCTTGTGGGTGTCCATGCTGCTTTTCGCCTGCGGAGCGGGTGGGGGTAAAAACGGCGGCCAGGTGCTGCGTGGAACCGCCGGCACCGCAAGCGGCGGTGGCCCGGACATCAATACCGGCTCGGGCGGGAGCGGCGGTAGCACCAGCATCAAAACCTGCGACTCGACCGCGGCCGATTCGGCGTGTGGAGCAAACGCGCCCGCACCGCCCAATTGCGGCGACGGAATGCTCACTTCGGACGAAGCCTGCGATGACGGCAACAAGATCGGCGGCGACGGTTGCGCAGCCAATTGCCTAGCGGTGGAACCGGGCTACTCCTGCAACCCGCCCGGCGCCGCTTGTCACCAAATCGCGCGCTGCGGCGACGGCTTGGTCGCCGAGTCCGAGGTCTGTGACGACGGCAACGCGGTCGATGGCGACGGTTGCTCCGGCCGCTGCCGGCTCGAGCTCGGCTTCAAGTGCGACGGGAGCCCCAGCGTCTGCAGCCACACCACCTGCGGTGACGGCATGAAAGAGGGCGCCGAGAGCTGTGACGACGGCAACACCGTGCCCTTCGACGGCTGCTCCGCGACCTGTCAGAGCGAGCCGGATTGCGCAGGTGGGGCCTGCAAATCAACCTGCGGTGACGGCCTGCTCATCGGTGAAGAGTGTGATGACGGCAATCAAAAGAACGGCGACGGCTGCTCTTCTGATTGCAAGCTCGAGCCCGGCTTCACCTGTTCACAAACCGCCAACTGCGAGAAGGTCAATGGCGCGTGCGTGCTCCGCGTGCCGGCCATTTATCACGATTTCAGCCTGCACAAGCCGTCCGACTTCGAGGTCAGCTGTGCCAAGCCCGTGCCAGGCATCGTTCAGCCCAAGCTGAATGCGCTCGGTCTGCCGGCATTGGTCGGCGCGAGCAATGCGGAGGCGTGCATCGCGTCCAGCGACTCGTTCGCCGAGTGGTACAAAGATTCGCCCGACAGCAACACGGTGGTCGATAGCATCGTGCTCTTCGACAACGGCAAGGGCGGGTTCGTGAATCGCTATGGTGCAAACGGCGAACAGTGGCAAGGCTACGGCCCGACCACTGGTGAAATGTGGGCGGCGAACGACTACACCACCTGCGCGGCCGCGGGCTGCTTGCCCTGCTCCTACAGCAAGGCCACCGACATGCCGCGCCAAGGTTGCACTGGCGTCCCGATCGTCAACTATGACGGCAACCCGTTGTTCTTCCCGCTCGACGGCAACCCCAAGGCGCGCATGGGCGAAACCGGCGTGGCGCAAATCCCGCCCGAGTACGGCTACAACTGGCCCAAGGACACGGACATCATCCCGGGCGCAAAGCCGCATGATTTCTCGTTCACGACTCACGTCGAATATTGGTTCCAGTATCAAGCCACGAAGACGGCGACGCTCGCCTTCACCGGCGACGACGACGTGTGGGTATTCATCAACGGCAACCTGGCGGTCGATCTGGGCGGCCTGCACGAGCCGCTCGACGGCAGCGTCACGGTGGACAGCACCACCGCCGGCAAGTTCGGCTTGACCGACGGCCAAGTGTACAAGATCTCGGTCTTTCACGCGGAGCGCAAGCAAACCGGCTCGAGCTTCCGGCTCACCTTGGCCGGCTTCAACGCGGCGAGCAGTGATTGCACCGCGATCTGTGGCGATGGCATCGTGTCCGCCGGCGAGGAGTGTGACGATGGTGTGAACGACGGCGGCTACGGCGAGTGCGGCCCGGGCTGCAAACTCGGCGCGTACTGCGGCGACGGCGTCGTGCAGACGGGCGAAGATTGCGACGACGGCAACCTGATCGACGGGGATGCGTGCCCCGCGTCCTGCCGGCTCTTGGTCGTCAAGTGACCGGCTGAGCCCCGCCGCACGCGAGTGTGTTCGGCGGCCCGAGGCACGGGACCAAGCGATGGTCGCGTGCCGTGCGGGCAGCGCCGGGAATTGCGCGCGCTGTTTTCGGCCGCGAAAAGGCCGAAGAAATTCGGAGGACCGGCCGAGCGCCAAGCGGTGTATCGTCGCGCGAATGTTGAGGGCGGCAGCGTTCGTTGCGTTTTTGGGTGCCACCGATCTCGAGCGGGCTCGAGCATTCTTCGAAGGCCAGCTCGGGCTGGAAGTGGCGTCGGTCGATGCGTTTGCGCTCGTGCTGCGCGGCCCGAACGGATCCATTCGAGTCACGCGCGTCGAGCACGCCGCGTCCGCGCCGTACACCGTGCTCGGTTGGGATGTGCCGGACATTCACAGCGCCGTCACGGCGCTCGCGGAGCGCGGCGTGGTGTTCACGCGCTATCCGGGCATGGTTCAAGACGAGCTCGGCATTTGGACCGCGCCGAGCGGTTCGCGGATCGCTTGGTTTCGCGATCCGGATCAAAATGTGCTCTCGCTCGCCCAGCACCCGACCGAGACGTGACGCGCGCGGCTCAGCCGTTGAGCTTCGACTCGATGCGGGGATCCGGAACCAGCCACATTGCGGCAACCGAAGCGTAGATGATCTGCGCGAGCAGCGTGTGCACGAAGGCGAGCAGAACCGCGCTCGAATAGAGCAGCGCGGACGCTTTTCCCTTCACATCCCGACCGATCAGTGCGTGTAGCTTCGACCCAGGACCCTGCTTGTGCACGATCGCGCGCTGGAGCAGCAAATAGGCAATGCCGGACGCGAGCAGCACCACGCCGTAAATGGCCGTCGGAGTCGGCGCCAAGTGATGCTCGCCCATCCAAGCGGTCGTGACCGGGATGAGCGAGAGCCAGAAGAGCAAGTGCAGGTTGGCCCACAGAATGCCCCCACTGACTTGCTCCACGGTGTGCAGCATGTGATGGTGATTGTTCCAATAGATGCCGATGAACACGAAGCTCAGCACGTAACTGAGAAAGATCGGTAGCTCGCCGCGCAAGGCTGCGAGATCGCCGCCGTGCGGCACCTTCAGCTCGAGCACCATGATCGTGATCAAAATTGCCAGCACGCCATCACTGAAGGCTTCGAGTCGTCCGGTCGGCATGATGACGGGTCGTGGTTCCGAGCAGCACCCGAACCTTGCCCGACCCTGCGCGCAGTCGTCAAAGCAGAGCGGCGCTTGCGGCGTTTCCCCGCCGATTCAGCCGGATTTTTTGTAGGCCACGCGGGAACGGGCGCGCTGCTCGTCATTGGCCGGCGCCGGGCAACGGGGTCCGGCGCGCGGCCCCACTGCGGCCGCGCCTGCCCAGCGCTGGAGACGGCTCCCGGATCCGACGCGCGGTTCATCCTGCGCAATGCTCGCTTCGCGCCTCGCGCTGTTTGCGCTAGATTCTGCCGCACCATGGCATCGATCATCGATCACATTGGCATCAACGTGTCGGACTACCCGCGCGCCAAAGCGTTTTACAGCCAAGCGCTCGCGCCGCTCGGGATCACCCTGCTCATGGAGTTTGGCGAGGCGGCGGGCTTCGGTCGCGACAAGAAACCCGAGCTTTGGCTAGGCGGCGGTAAGGCGGATTTTCAGACCGACGAGCAGCTCGAGCTGATCACGCCGATTCACGTGTGCTTGGCGGCACGCAGCCGCGCCGAGGTGGACGCGTTTCACGTCGCGGCGCTCGCGGCGGGTGGACGCGACAACGGCGCTCCGGGCATTCGCGCGCACTATCACCCCGGCTACTACGGCGCGTTCGCGCTCGATCCGGATGGGCACAACATCGAAGCCGTATTTCACGAGTGGGGATGAACGACGCTCCGTCGTCGTCGCCGACGAGTTCGCTCGTGATCGAATTTCCGGCCTGGGTCGAGGACCTGGTGCTCGGCTTTCCGCAGCCACTGGTCGACGACGAGTCGCGCATGGCGCTCACTGTGCGTCTTTCGGCAGAGAACGTGACGCGCGGTGGGGGGCCCTTCGGTGCCAGCGTCTTTTTGGGCGAGCAGCTGGTCGCGGCGAGCGTCAATCGCGTGCTCGCGAGCGGCTTGTCGCTCGCCCACGCGGAGATCATGGCGCTTTTGCGCGCGCAGAGCGTGCTCGGCAAGGCGGCGACGCTCAGTGCGCCGCCGCTGACCTTGTTTGCCAGCACCGAACCGTGCTGCCAGTGCTTCGGCGCCTTGGTTTGGGCGGGCGTGCGCCGCCTCGTCTGTGGCGCTACGACGGCGGATGCGGAAGCGGTGGGCTTCGACGAAGGCCCCAAACCCGACGATTGGGCCCGCGTGCTCGAACGGCGCGGCATCAGCGTACGTCAGGGCCTGCTGCGCGAGGAAGCGGCGCGCGTCTTGACCCGCTACGTCGAAGGCGGCGGTCCGATCTACGGAAAACCCGCGCGCTGACGCGCTTCGACGCTCAGCCCGCGTCGAAGCGGATGTGATAGAGCACGCCCACGCTGCCGTGCTCGGGTTGCGGGAAGCGCAGGGCATAAAACCCTTCTGCGATGCAGTCGACCACTTGGCGATCGGTCAAATCCGAGCCGCCGTCGCTGACCTCGGACACCGAGCCCGACGGACTGACCACGAAGTGCAGCCGAATGTTGCCGCCGAGATCGTTGTTGCGGCTGACTCCGTCGCGGTAGCAACGCGCGAACAGCGGATAGCCCGCCTCCACCACGTTGTCGATCGCGTCCGGCGCGAGGTTGCCCGGCGAACTCGGATCGATCACGAGCCCGCGGTCGTCATTGGCCGGCGGCTTGCGCTTGCCGGCGTGGCGATGTCTGCCCTTGGCCGTGGCGGGTGGATCCATGAGCCGAAACACGAACGTCCAGCGCGCGGTGGCGGGCTCGGCCAGATCTCCGAAATGGATTTCGCCCAAGCGCTCGCTGATACACGCCTCCACCTGTGGATCGCCGAGCGTCGACGCTTCGCGGCGGACGCCATGCACCCTTCCGTCGACATCCAGCTGCCAAGTGAAGCGCGCCAGCCCACGTAAGCTCGGGTTGGCGAAGAAACAGCGCCGCAGATCGGTTTCGTTGCCCCGGAGCCGCTGCACCACATCCCCCGCGGAGAGCTCGACGCCTTTTTTCGCGGCGTGCTTCGGCGCATCGGATGGAGCGCTCGCCGATTCGACCTGGGACGCAGGCGCCGCTCCGCCACAAGCCGAGAGAGCACCGAGCAATACGGCGGAGTAGGGGCGTGGGGTCCGCGCATTTCGAACGAGATTCATGGCTGAGCTCGCTCTGCCATAGCATCACTCGCCCGCCGCGGAAGCCGCTACAAAATGGGCAGAAAGTTTCCGCCGCTGTAGCTGCTTCGTGAGCGCTCTTTCTTTTCGCAAATGTGTCGCGTTGCGGGACATCTGCCCTAAGGGCCCGGGCATGGCTAAATCGATCGCTCTCACGGCCGAGACATCCCGGCTGGCTTCGTTGCTCCTCAGTTACATACCAGTAGTATGCGCCTTCGTCGCGCCTCGCCAGCCGGGCGCCTCGACCGCGATCATCGACCGATTTAGCCATTCCCGGGCCCTAACCGGCTCGTCGTTCGCCACGATTTCGCCACGACTATTCACGAGAATCGCCTTCCTTCCTGCGCAAAATCGCGCGCTTCGGCGGCTATCGCTTGGAGTGCAGCCGCGCTCCGCACTTTGCGGCGCTGCTGCCAACAAGGAAGGTCAAAGATGATCGATCAACCAGTGCTCTCGTTTTCGGCGCCGGCGCGGCAGACGCTCGGCGCTCGCCTCACATCCCCAGCAGTCGAACCGGTGCCGGCCGAGCTGATGCGCCTCGGCACCGGCCTTGGGCTCTCGGCCCTGTACGGGCTCGCGCTGGGAGCGCGCGTGGGCGGCGCGGCCTTATTGGCACATGCCGGACTCGCCACGGCCGGGTTGGCGTTGGTCGGAGTGCTCGGCTTACCGCCCCTTTTCGTGCTGCTCGCGCTGGTCAACGCGCCGGTATCGCCGCAGGCGCTGTTCTCGGCCGGCGCCCGCGCCGTGGCGAGCACTGGATTCGTGTTGGCGGGGCTCGCACCGAGCGCCGCGCTCCTGGCCGTGACCATCGAATCGCCCGATGCCGCCGCGTTCGTGACCCGCGCTGGGCTCACGCTCGCCGGCTTCATCGGTCTGTATCAGCTCGTGAATTCGGTGCGCGCGTTGCTGAGTCACGCGCCGTTCGGTACACGGGCCAAGTGCCTGGCATTTCTCGGCGCTTTTTGTGTATTCGCGTTCATCTTGGCCGCGCGTGTCTGGTCGGTATTGCCGATCCTGAAGGGGGCAGCATGACCGAGTTCCAAGCGAGCGAACCCGCAGGGTCGGAAATCTGTCGCGTGCTGGATGAGCTCTTGCGCTCGCCGAAATCGGTCGCCGAGCGCACGCGCGCTGCTGGCGATTTGCGCCCGCTGTTCTTGGCGGCGCTCGGCGCGTTGCTGCTCGGAGCCGGCATCTTCGGCGCGACGCTGGCGACGTCGCGCGGCGGCGCGCAGCTGCTTTATTCAGGCGTGAAGTTGCCGTTCGCGCTGCTCGCCACTTTGCTCTTGGTGGTGCCTGCCTTTCACGCCATTTCGGCGGGGCTCGGTCGCCCGCTCGGCTTCTCCAGCATGGTCGCACTGATGCTCGCCGCGGCGGGGCGGGGCGCGCTGGTGCTGATCGCACTCTCGCCGGTCATTTGGCTGTGTTTCGACCGCGGGCTCGGCTATCACCCGGGGGTATTATTGGCTTCGGTGTGCTACGCACTATCCGGGCTCGCGGCGCTCGAAGTCGTGCTGCGTGGCATTGGCTTCGACCTGCGTGGGCTAGTAATCGTAAGCGTGTTCGGCTTGGTCGTGTTTGCGACGGGCGGGCAGACGGCTTGGATGATGCGGCCGTTTCTGGGCCGCCCGAGCGCTCAGCACGTGCCGTTCCTGCGGCATCGTGAGAGCAGCTTCGTCGACGCGCTCGCACAGAGCGCGCGCTCGAGCTTGGGCATTTACCCAATGGAACGCGCGCTGAAGCGAGCATCGGATCGCACGCCGCGCAGCGCGGGGGACAGCGATGAATCTCGGTGATCTCGCGGTGCTCTACGGTCTGGCCGGCAGCTTGAGCGGTGCCCTCGTGTTCCGAGCGACACGAGGATCGCGGCTCAGTGCGCTCGGTTCCGCCGCGCTGGCCGTGCCGCTCTGGCCGCTCTGGTTGCCGGTGATCTTGTCCTCTCGGGCGGCGGAGATCACGGCGCCGCGCACGCCCACGACCGAGGCCGAAGCGGCGCTGCTCGAGGGCCACGAAGCCGTGCGCAATACACCGCTCGAGCCGCTGTTGCCGCGTGCGGCGGTGGACCGGCTGCTGCGCGAGCTCCGCAGGGCGACCGAACGCTACGCCGAGCTCACTCACCTGCTCGCCAAAAAGGGCTTCGATCGCGGCGCCGCCGAGGAGCGCGTGCAGCGCTTGGAACAGCGCGGGGCCTCGGCCCGGACGCTGGCTTCGGCGCGGCTACACCTCGAAAACGTGGATCGGCTACGGAGCCTTTGCGCGCGCGACAAACGCGCTTTGGACGAGCTTTCCGAGCTGATCGCCGCACTGCGAACGCAGCTCGTGTTTGCGCGCTACTCGGGCTCCTCGCCGGGCGAAGCTAGTGATATCGTGACCGAGGTTTGGGCGCGAGTCGAGATGCTCGGCACCAGCAGTGACGCGTCCCCGTTCGGCTTCGAGCTGCCAACCATCGACCCTACGACATGCCATCCGCCAAGCACGTCCTGATCGTGGACGACGAGAAGCGCATCCGCGAAGTCGTGGAATATGCGCTGGAGAAGAACGGCTACCGAGTAAGCTCGGTAGCCGACGGTTCGACGGCGCTCGCCGCCGTCGAACGCGACCCGCCCGATTTGGTCGTGCTCGACGTCATGCTGCCCGGCCTGGATGGCCTCGAGGTGTGTCGTCGCATTCGCAGCCATCGGCAAACGCCGATCTTGTTTCTTTCGGCGCGGGCCGACGAGGTCGATCGCATCGTGGGGCTCGAGCTCGGCGGCGATGACTATCTGGTCAAGCCGTTTTCGCCGCGCGAGCTCGTGGCGCGCGTGCGCGCGGTGCTGCGCCGCTTCGAGGCAGCGGCAGAGGCGCGCGAACCGCCTTCACGCCTGCTCACGCACGGCGCGCTCACGCTCGATCCGGAGCGCCATGAGGCGAGCCACGCAGGCGCGCGCGTCGTGCTCACCGCCACGGAGTTTGCGGTGTTGGCCGCGCTGATCGAGCGCCCTGGGGTGGTGCTCAGCCGCACGCAGCTCCTGCAACGCGCCTACACCCACGATCTGCACGTCACCGAACGCACGCTCGACAGCCACGTGCGGCGGATCCGCGCCAAATTTCGCGCGCTCGGCGCTGACCCCATCGCCACCGTCCACGGCGTCGGTTACAAAGCGAGCGACGCCTGAAGCATGCCGTCGCGTTTGGCTAGGTTCACGCAGCGGGTAGGGCATGCGCTCGGCCGCATCCGCACCCGCTTGATGGTCGTGAATCTGGTGGTCGTGCTGGTGCCCCTCGCCGGGCTCGAGTTCGCTCGTCTATACGAGCGGCAGCTGCTCGACGGCTTGGAGCGCGACATGCAAAATCAGGCCGTGCTGGTGAAAAGCTGGCTCGAGGCGGGGCTCATGCGCGGTGAAGGCTTGGGCACGCCCGCGCAGGAGATGGTGCTCGTGAGCGCCGCGCTGCAGACGCGCACGCGCATCCGACTGGTCGCGCCGACGCTGGGCACGCTCGCCGATTCGCACCGCTTTGGTCCGCCCGAGGGCAAGGAACCGCCTCCGCCGCTGCTCAGCCGCGAGACGGTTGAGATCGCGAGTTCGATCGGCAGGCTCGGTCACCGTGAAACTCTGGCAGATCCGGGTGCGCCGCTCTTGCAGCGGCCCGAGCTCGTGCGTGCGTTCCAGGGCCAGCGCAGTAGTAATACCCGCGTTTCGCGCAATCCGCCCGCGGTGTTCCTGTTTTTGGCGGAGCCGGTGCTCGAGCACGGCGCCGTGCGCGGCGCGGTCTACATCACGCGTTCGACCACGCCCGTACTGCTCGAAATGCACCGGATTCGGCGAGGGCTCACCCTGGTGCTGCTGACCGCGCTAGCGGTCACGGCCGCGTTGACGCTGCTTCTCGCCTGGACCATCTCGCGCCCGCTCGAGCGTCTCGCCCAAGCGGCGCGCCGAATTGCCGCGGGCGAGAGCGGCCTCGACGTGCCGCTCGGCGGCGGTGGTGAGATCACGCAGCTGGCCGATGCGTTTGCGGAGATGACGCGCAAATTGGAGGCGCGTCACCGCTATATTTCCGCGTTCGCTGCGGATGTCGCGCATGAGTTCAAGTCACCGCTCACGTCGATTCGCGGTGCCGCCGAGCTACTCTCGGAAGGTGCGGCGGATGAGCCCGCGGCACGGCAGCGCTTCCTCGAGAACATCGGGCTCGATGCCGCGCGCCTCGATCGTTTGGTGTCACGCCTACTCGAGCTCAGCCGGATCGACGCCTCGGAGGAACCGCCGGTGCTCGTCGATCTGGAGGCGCTGGTGCGGCGCGCGGTCGAGCGCGCCCAGAGCCCCGAGGAGAACCTCGTGCTGGAGTACGACGCCAGCGTGCCGGTGGTGCGCGCGCGCCCGGCAGATCTCGAGACCGCGTTGCTGAATTTGCTCGACAATGCGCTCAAATTTTCGCCGCCCAGTGAGCCCGTGCTGGTGCGAGTCAGCGGTAGGCCGGGGCAGGGCGCGGTCACGATTACGGTGAAGGACCGAGGGCCCGGCATCCCCGAGCAGGATTTGTCGCGCATTTTTCAGCGTTTCTTCACGACGGACGCCGAGCGTTCCGGCACCGGGCTCGGGCTCGCGATCGTAAAGAGCGTGGTCGAGGCGCTGGGCGGCACTGTCCAGGTCAGCTCGGTGCTCGGCGCCGGCGCGGAATTCAGCGTGGTATTGCCGGCCCGGCTCGGCTAGCCGCGCGGTTTTCCGAAAAACGACGCTTGAGCCGCGCGCGGCGCGCGCTATCGTCCCTCGGTGCGAAAACTGATCGAGACCACGGTCGACCCCGACCTCGAGGACGACGAAGATCTGAGCTCTCGCACGGACGCGCGGAACGAGCGCCGCCGCTCGGAAGCGGCCTGGGCCGAGTTCGCGAAGACGCTCGTCACGATCAGCGAGCGACACCTGCTACGCATGCAGCTCGGTGAAGAACTGCTGCGCGTGGTCCAGGATACGCGACGTATCACCAGCCCCGGTGCCAAGAATCGAGCCTTGCGCCTGGTGCGAAAGGAGCTGCGCGGGCTCGATCTGCAGCAGCTGCGCGAGCGGCTCGAGGATTTGTCACACCCGAGCACGCGCCGCGCGTCGACGCCAATCGACGATTGGCGAGCACGCCTGCTCGCCGGCGGTGAAGCGGAGCTCGCGAGCTTCATCGAGCAGCACCCGGCGACCGATCGTCAGCGCTTTCGCACGCTCCTCCGCAACGCCAAAAAATCCGAATCTGAGGCCCAAAAGAAGGCGCTCACTGCGCTGAATCAGGCGCTGCGTGACGCGCTCGTCCGCGCCTGAGCGAGCATGCTGGCTCGGATTATCTTCCTAACGGCTGGCGCGCTCTTGGCGCTGAAGATCTTCGCGCCGGCTCGGCTGCGCGCGTTCGGCAAGCAAGTCGATCGGGTCGTGAACGCCACTTTGATCGCGCTCGGCATCGTGTACTCGGTGCAGATCGCGCTCTGGCTCTTTTCCAAGCCGTAGCCGCGCCGGCCCGCGTCACTTTGCGCGGGCAAACCACAGGCCGGCGTCTTTGCCGATCGGCACTGCGTAGAGCAGCCCAGGTAGCGGATAGTTCGTGGCCACGAAATCCGACACGTTCTTGGCCACCGTCAGGGTCGAGCCGAGATCGAGGTTTTGTACGAACAGCGTGCCGGTCTGCGTCTTTTCGCTGAAATCACCGAGGTACGCAAAGCCGGGTAAAGGCACAATCGTCGTAAATTGGTATTGATTCGGCGGCACGCGCGAAGCGACGGTTTGATAGGTCGTGCTCAGGCCTTTGGCCAGCGTCAGGTCCCCCGTGACGCCGTCGTAGTGCTCGAGGCGCAGCGCCCAGCCGTAGTTGATGCTGCGCAGGGTCGTATTGAAGGCGGGTGCGCCGACTTGCTGAACCGCCGTATTGCCGTGCATGTCGACCGTGAGCGCGTTCCCGGAGTGTCCGTCGTAGTCCGCGAGAATGCCCGCAGCGCTGGCCGCGCGGGACACGTTCTCGGCCAAGGTTTCTTCGCTGCCGTCCCAGGCCCAGCGTACGAGTCGACCCAAGCCAGCTTGTACGTCGACCAACGCCACACCGGTCCACGGGTCATCCTTCGCGAGCAGGAACGCGCGCTCGAGGGCGGCGTTGGTCCCCACTTGCAGGAGCGCGCCGTCAGCAGTCACCGCAGACAGCGTACCGAGACCGGTCGCCGGATCGACGTCTTCGAGATAATAGGCAGCCAAATCGTCGGGGTGGTTGTTGACCGTGTCGGCAAAGCGTTCGATTTTGGCGGTGCGTGAGTCCGTCTGCACTGCGAAAGGCAGCCGCTGCACCGCGGTCGAGCCGCTCGGATCGATCAGCTCGGCCACCAAATGCTCGTCGCTACACGGTGAATGCACGGTCACCCAATCCATGTCGGAGCTGGTGGGGCCGAGCGCGCACGCCTTCGGATCGACGGTCGTGAACACGAAACCCTGTGCGTCCCAGTCGACGGTCAGCGTGTGCAAACCGTCGTCGTCCTGGACGGCGAACGCGCCACCGAGAAAACCGAGATCGGTCACGGCGGTGACGTGATTACCATAGCGAGCGATTTCGCTCAGATCCTTGTCGAAGGCGATGATCTGCGAGTCGCCCCAGATCAGGAAGCGCGAGCCCGCCGGTAGCAGTCGCTGAAATTCGGTCACGATCGGGGTCGTGCTCTGCTGCCACGGGTCGGCGAGCACGAGACCGCCGCCCTGCCTGACCAAGAAGCCCTGCCCAAGCTCTGGCTCGCTCGGCCCGAGCGCGTTGTCCACCTCGTACGGCTCGACCTTGCAATCGATGGTCGAAAACTTGAGCGTGCCCACGCCGTGCGCATCGCGCGTACTGAAGAAGGGCAGCAAGCGATAGGGCTTTTCGGCAGGCTTCGACGCAAACCAGGTTGCCGCATTGGGCGCGATCGTGCAGCCGGTCTGTGCGTCCTGCCCAAAGAGCGTCATGCTCGCGCCTTGGTCGTCGCGGCGGCGCGCCAGCAGGTGCACTTGCGTATCGACATCCAGATCGATGCCGACGGTGTTGAAGGGGCCGGCGGCGAGGCGTGAACCCGGGCCGTCGACATAGCTCTTTTGGTTCGGGTCGATCGCGCCGGCCGCGCTTTCGAAGCCGGCCTTCGGATCGCAGCCGAGGCTCGTCGCCAATGTCAGCGCAAGGCACGCAAGCCCCCTTGCTGGTCGCGTCGCGCTCCGCCGCATTGGATCGAAGCTTACGCGCCGGACTCGGGCGCGTCACTTCAGTCCATGTTTTGGAGCGCTACCTTGAAGGCTTTGGCGAGGACCGCCAGAGTTCGGCGCTCGAACGCTTTCGAGCGCAAGTCGCCGTCCCAACGCGCCTCTCCGCCGTAGGCCCAATCCCAGGTGCCGCTGGGGCGCGTCGAGATGCAAATCGCCGTGCCCTGCTTGCCGCCGTCCAATCGATAATCCACGCCGTCAATTTCTAGCTCCACGAGAGCTGGGCTGTCGTAATTTACGGGGTTCTCCAGTTCGCTGCTCATTTGTTCAGGTTAACCCAAATGCGGCAAGCTTGCGAGATCTGTCGGCGCGACTTACGGGAGAGTTCAATGCTGGCGCTGATTTTCAATGTCTACTCGCTGATCGTGCTCTTGGCGGTGATTGCCTCTTGGCTGAATCTGCCCGCGGAGAATCCCTTGGTCCGGGTGACCAGCGCCCTAACTGAGCCGTTGCTCGCGCCAATTCGCCGCGTTCTGCCCAGCGCTGGGGGTTTGGATCTTTCGCCGATGCTGCTCCTCCTGGCTCTGCGTTTACTCGAGCGCCTGATCGCCTGACCGACTCTCGGGCGATTTTTTCGTGAATCGACACGTCCGCCAGTTGGCAAGGCGGGGTTGGAGCTCAATCAGCCCGGGGAGTCGGTGTACCTACGAGCGCGCGCAGCCGTTGCATCCGCGGCCGCGAGCGACGATGTTGCGCGCTTCCGAGCCCCCAAAACTTGGTTTGCGATGCCTCCATTCAGAAAATTTCTGCTGCTATCGTCCGCGCTGACTCTTGCCGTCCCGGCCTGCAAAAATTCGGAGGCCGCCCCCACCAGCGCGGTCAAAGAGGAGCCTCCGCTGCACGTCGCGACGGCGGTCGCGAGCCAGCAGCCGATG
>Ga0207667_10006157_pt1 | contig 14578 bp, 7 predicted proteins | sample KBSCornC52_FD_184301 | JGI IMG/M metagenome (GOLD analysis project Ga0207667, IMG submission 184301) | Corn rhizosphere microbial communities from Kellogg Biological Station, Michigan, USA - KBS Corn C5-2 (SPAdes) (version 2) | ecosystem: Host-associated > Plants > Roots > Rhizosphere > Soil ... | reverse complement strand
GCAGAGTTATCAGGGTGCGCAGATCTTCGAAGCCATCGGCTTGTCGCCCGAGGTCATCGACACTTACTTCACCGGTACCTCGTCGCGCATCTCGGGCATCGACATCGACGTGCTGGCGGACGAGTGTCGACTGCGGCACGAGCGCAGCTACCCCAAGGTGACGGAAGCGTCGCCCATGCTCGACATTGGCGGGCAGTACGCATTCCGCGCGCAAGGCGAGCGGCACTTGTGGAACCCCGGCACCGTCGCCGCGCTGCAACGCGCCGTGCGCATGGACGACGTGAAGAGCTACAAGGAGTACGCGAACCTGATCAATTCGCAGGTCTCCACGATGGGGCTCATCACCCTGCGCGGCATGTGGGATTTGGTGGAGGCAGAAAAGCCGATTTCGATCGACGAGGTCGAGCCCGCGACCGAAATCGTCAAACGTTTCGCCACGGGCGCGATGAGCTTCGGCTCGATCAGCGGAGAGGCGCACGAGACGCTCGCCATCGCCATGAACCGCATCGGCGGTAAGAGCAACACTGGCGAAGGCGGCGAGCGCGAAGAGCGTTATCAACCCGACGCCAACGGTGATTTCCGGCGCAGCGCCATCAAGCAAGTCGCCTCTGGCCGTTTCGGCGTGACCACCTATTACATGGTCAACGCCGACGAACTGCAGATCAAGGTCTCGCAAGGCGCGAAGCCGGGCGAAGGCGGCGAGCTGCCGGGGCACAAGGTCGATGCGATCATCGCCAAGACCCGTCACTCGACGCCGGGCGTGACGCTGATCTCGCCCCCGCCCCATCACGACATCTACTCGATCGAGGATTTGGCGCAGCTGATCTTCGATCTGAAGATGGTCAATCCGCGCGCGCGCATCAGCGTGAAGCTCGTGGCCGAAGCGGGCGTCGGCACCGTCGCGGCAGGCGTTGCCAAAGCACACGCCGACGTGATCCTGATCGCGGGCCATGACGGCGGCACCGGAGCCTCTCCGCTCACCTCGATCAAGCACGCCGGCATCCCGTGGGAAATCGGCTTGGCTGAGACGCACCAGGTGCTCGTGAAGAACGACCTCAGGAGCCGCGTGTTCCTGCAGGCCGACGGTCAGATGCGAACGGGCCGTGACGTGGTCTACGCCGCCTTGCTCGGCGCGGAGGAGTTCGGTTTTGCAACGGCTCCGCTCGTCGCTTCCGGCTGCATCATGATGCGCAAATGCCACCTCAATACCTGTCCCGTCGGCATCGCGACACAAGACCCGGTTTTGCGCGCCAAGTTCACCGGGCAGCCAGAGCACGTGGTGCGTTTCATGTTCTACGTGGCCGAAGAGGTCCGGGAGATCATGGCTTCGCTCGGCTTCCGCACGCTCAAGGAGATGGTCGGCCAAGTGGACCGCATTCGCCCCAAGGCGAACATCAAGCACTGGAAGGCGTCGAAGGTCGACTTTTCCGACGTGCTGATGCCGGCGGCCGCGCGCGCGGGCGTCGCGGTAAATAAGACAATCGAGCAAGATCACGGGCTCGAGTCCGCGCTGGACGTGATGCTGATCGAGCGGGCCAAGCCCGCGCTCGAAAAACGCGAGCCGGTGCAGATCGCGGTGCGAGTGCGGAACGTGCACCGCACGATCGGCGGCATGCTCGCCGGTGAGGTCGCGCGCCGGTTTGGCCAAGAGGGTCTGCCCGAAGGCACGATCGATCTCAGGTTCACGGGCTCGGCCGGGCAAAGCTTCGGCGCGTTCGTCACGCGCGGGATGACGCTCAACCTCGAGGGTGACGCCAACGACTACGTCGGTAAGGGAATGTCAGGCGGAATCTTGGCGATTCGTCCGCTCAAAGGCGTGGATTTCCCGGCGCAGAAGAACATCATCATCGGCAATACGGCGCTTTACGGCGCGACCAGCGGTCGGGCCTTCTTCAACGGCATGGGTGGCGAGCGCTTCGCGGTCCGCAACAGCGGCGCGGTCGCAGTCATCGAGGGCGTCGGTGACCACGGGTGCGAGTACATGACCGGCGGTCACGTGCTCGTGCTCGGTCGTACCGGGCGCAACTTCGGTGCCGGCATGAGCGGTGGGCTCGCCTATGTGCTGGACGAAGCCCGCGACTTCAAGACGCGTTGCAACTTGGGCATGGTCGAGCTCGAAGCGCTGACCCCGGAGGACGCACAGTTCGTCGCCAGTTTGCTCAAGGAGCACCAAGCGCGCACCGGCAGCCCGCAAGCCGCCGAGCTGCTCGCCAACTGGGACGAAGCTCAGACTCGCTTCGTCAAAGTGGTGCCGACCGAGTACCGCCGCGTGCTCGCGGAGCTCGCCAAACGAGACAAAGCCCCGCAGAGCGGAAGCTTGCCCGTGATTCAGTCCGAGCCGAAGGCTGCGCGCACTGGCACCGCAGACGCCGAATAAAAAGAACGCACTATTTCGGGCTCCGTAGCCATTCGCCGAGCGCGGAGCCCCTTTTGAAACCCTCCGGGGTGATGCAAGTCGAGAGTGAGTAGTCGTGGGAAAAATTACCGGATTCCTTGAAATTGAACGGGTCGACCCCAGCAAACGGCCCATCCGTGAGCGGATCAAAGACTATCGCGAGTTCGAGCTACCCATCGTGCAGGAGACGGTCGCGGCTCAAGGCGCGCGCTGTATGGATTGCGGGATCCCGTTCTGCAATACCGGGTGTCCGCTCGGCAACTTGATCCCCGATTGGAACGACCACGTTTACCGGAACAAGCCGGAGCAGGCGATTGCGGCCCTGCACGCGACCAACAACTTTCCAGAATTTACCGGCCGAGTTTGCCCCGCGCCCTGCGAAGCGGCCTGCGTGCTCGGAATCAACGAAGACCCGGTCAGCATCAAGCTGATCGAGCGCTCGATCATCGATCGCGCGTTCGAGGACGGCCTGGTCAAGCCGGTCTTGGCCAAGAGCCGCACGGGCAAGAAGATCGCGGTCATCGGTTCCGGTCCGGCGGGCATGGCGGCTGCGCAGCAGCTCGCGCGCGCGGGCCACGACGTGACCTTATTCGAGCGCGACGATCGCATCGGCGGGCTCCTCACCTACGGCATCCCCGACTTCAAGATGGAAAAGTCGCTCGTCGAGCGGCGAGTCGCACAAATGGCTGCCGAAGGCGTCGTGTTCAAGACTGGCGTCGACGTCGGAAAAGACGTGACCGCCGGCGATCTCAAGCGCGACTTCGACGCCACGATCCTGGCGATCGGCTCGCGAAAACCACGCGACCTCGAGGTGCCCGGGCGCGAGCTCGACGGCATCCACTACGCGATGGATTTCCTCACCCAACAGAACCGGCGCGTCGCGGGGCTCCCGGTCCCGGACGCGGAGGCGATCCTGGCCACGGGCAAGAACGTGATCGTGATCGGCGGTGGTGACACGGGCAGCGACTGCATCGGGACCTCGCATCGGCAAGGGGCGCTCAGCGTGACCAGCTTCGAGATCATGCCGCGCCCACCCGAGGAGCGCGCTAGCTCGACGCCCTGGCCGCTTTGGCCGCTTCAGCTCCGCACCTCGTCCTCGCACGAAGAGGGTGGCAAGCGCGATTGGAGCGTTTCCACCGAGCGCGTCACCGGCAACGGCCGCGTCGAGAAGCTGCACTGCGTGCGGGTCGAGTTCAAAAATGGACGCTTCGAGCGGGTCGCGGGCACCGAGTTCGAGCTCGAAGCGGACCTCGTGTTGCTGGCGATGGGCTTCGTGCATCCCGAGCACCCGGGCATCGTGACCGATCTCGGACTTTCGCTCGACAAGCGCGGTAACGTCGCGGTCGGCGAAGACTTCATGACCAGCGTTCCCGGCGTGTTCGCCGCCGGCGATTGCCAACGCGGACAATCCCTCGTGGTCTGGGCGATCGCCGAGGGCCGCAAGGCGGCGCGGAACGTGGACCAATTCTTGATGGGCCGGACCGAGCTGCCCTAGGAGCACCCCGGGCGGACGAGCCATAACCCCCGAGATACGCTGAGTTCGGGCGTGCTGCCATGGCATTTGCCCGGTAGACCGTGCGATACTTGGGCGTTTTGAGCTCGCGCACATCCCGCTCTAAGAGCAAAGCGTCACGCACCGAGCCGCCTCGAGCCAAGGATGGCTCGCAGCCCGAAGTGCAGGTCTCCTATACCGCGGCCGGGCACGAGACCATGGCCGCAATCACCGAGGAGTTGTTCGCGGTGGCGAAAGCGCCGCGAACGTCGGGCGCCAGCGCCCATGACGACGCTCCCGAAGTGTCCGTCAGCGAGACACCGGCGGGGCGGGACACGCTGGCTTTGATCGCGGAGAACGTCGAGCCCATGCGCGCACCGCAAACGACGCTGAGCTACGGCGATCGGATTTCGAACGCGCCCGGCGCGAAGACTCCGAGCCGCGCCCCAGCTCCGTTGCAGCGCCATCGACGAGCGCCCACGCAGAGCTCCGCACCAGAAATCAGCATTGGCGAAAGCGCCGTCGGGCGCGAGACCTTGGCCGTGATCACGGCCGAGCTCGTACCGAGCGCGCGCGAGCCGGAACCGGCGTCGCCGCTCGCCGAGCCATCTCCGGCGGCGAGCGCGCGCGCGGAGCCTGCCGCGGTCGACGACTCGGTCAGTGAGGCACCGTTCGCCATTTTTGAAATGCTCACGTTCGTCGTGCAAGGCCCAGAAACCGCGAGCCTCTCTTCCGAGGCCCTGCGGCGGCGCTTCGTCGAGGAGCACTTGCTCCAACGTCTACCCGCCAAGAGCATGGCGCAGGTCGATCGAGTGGACGTGACACCTTGGACCGTGCGGGGCACGGTCGTGGTTCGCGTTTGGTGCAAAGTCTGAGCGAGTCGGCTCAAAGCGCGCTCGCAATTGTCTGCCGCACCGCCTGAACCAACGGCTCCCCGACTTCCGCCCCGAAATCTGCTGGGTCGATGGGCGGGTGCACCGTCACCTGGACGGTCGCGCCCGAAGTCACGTGTCCGCCTTTGGCCGGCAGGGTTTGCCGCGTCCCGTCGATCGTGACCGGCAGAATGCGAGCACCCGCGCCGACGGCGACGTGGAACCCGCCGAGCTTGAACGGCCCGAGCTTGCCGTCACGACTGCGCGTCCCTTCCGGAGCGATCCAAATGCTGGTGCCCTGCGCGAGCGCAGCTTTGGCGCGCTCCAAGCTGTGAATCGCGCGCTCACGCGCGCCGCGCTCGAGCTCGACGAAGCCCGCCGCGCGCATGGCTTGCGCCCAAATTGGGATGCGAAATAGCTCCGATTTTGCCACCATTCGCAGGCGGAGCGGCAAGCTCTGATACAACACCGGAATGTCGTAGTGCGACTGATGGTTCGACATCACGACGAACGCCGCCTCCGCGCGCGCGTGCTCCGCTCCCGAAACCCGCAACGTGATTGCGGCGCGCGCGACGAGCTGCTCGGACCACCAAGCGAGCCGCTCGTCGCACACCTCCGGCCGCAGCGTACCGCGCAAGCCCTCGATGATCGTCGGTACGCTGATGCGCAGCGTGACGCTCGCCGCATGCAAGAGGTGACCGACCGTCATGCGTGCTCAGTCTCGCACGAACCCGTACGACAGCACCTTGCTCTTTACGGGTGGCGGCTGCGGAGCACCAGGGAGCACGATCGCCTCGCTCACCGACCAAACGTCGAACGCCACCAGCTCGTCTTGCGGGCGCCCAGTGATTTCGTGGTGATTCTTCAGAAAATCGCGCACCCCGCCCAAATAAACTTTGAAGCGTTCCTCGTTCAAGTGGCGCTCGAAATAGTACCATTCGCAATTTCGCGAGTGCTCTGCCCGCACAGATACCTGAAAGGACGGCTCTCGCCCCGTCAATGGATCGAAATGGCGACCATCCTTGGTGCGCCCATCGACCACTACCGCCACGTCGTCGAGCGGAGGTGCCGGCGCGAACATGCTCCAGCCCTGAAATAGGCGCGGATAGATTACGGCAGCGGTCATCCACGCCGGGCGGCGTTTGGGTTTGAGCCAGGGCGGCACCGCGGTGTTCTCCATCAGCAGCTGGCTGCCGCAACAGACCAGCAAAACGGCGATCACCGCTTCGCGCGTCCGCGCGCAAAAGCCGCGGAAGAACTCGCGCGCGGGTGTCACCTGAGCGTCATCCTCGAGCGCACCCGGCGCCTTCAACTCCAGGTAGTCGGCGTAGTGCTCGGGTTTGCGCTCTGCACGACGAACTGCCCGCTTCACCAGGCGCGCGAGCCCAGGCAAACGTAGAAAAGCCACCGTTCTACGCCCCACGGGCAGCGCTTCAGCCAGCGAGGAGAGCCCATTCAGGCTGCGCGCTCGCCGCCCCGAGCTCGGATCGATCACGACGAACCGCGCCTTCTCCTCCTCGTCGGTCTGCTGGAATTTGATGCGATCGAGCAGATCGAAGCACTTGACCACGCGGCACACGGCGAGCGCGAGCCGGCTCGCGCCGTCGACCAGCAGCACCCGTTCCGGGCGGCGCGCGCTGAGCCGCGCCCGACCAGCCTCCCACGCTTCACGCGGAATGAGCGCGAAGAACATGACGATCATCGACCAAGAAAAGGTGCCCAGATGCAAGACCGAGAGGATCGACAGGTGCAGCACGCAAACCAAGAGCCAGGCCAGCATGCGCGTGACGTGCGTTTTGATCGGAATGATCAAGAGCGCCGCGATCGCTGCTTCGATGACCAGCGCGCCGTAGGTGAGCACGTGAATCATTCCGAGCGAGAGCCCACGACCAGCCCAGACGCCGAGCGCGGTCAACATCGAGTGCTGATGGAGCGCGTAATAGACGGCAGAGCCATCCCGCCAAGGCGCGCCGTTCTTTTGTATGACGTTGAACGCGTAGATCGCGACCCATTGCAGAACGAGCGCAAACACGGCCAACGAGGCGACCGGCGTCTGATCGCGCAAGAGCGGCTCGTTCAACTCGCTGAGTGTCGCTTGACGTTGCCGGCGAAGCGAGGCGAGCAACGCATCCACGCTGAAACGTCGCCCCAAGGGCAAAAACAACGACCAAACGGAGAGCAGCGTGAGTACGACCCAGCCGCCATTTTCGAGCATCACGTTTCGGCTGTTCAGGCTCGTTAACAGCAAAACCGCGAGCACCTGCATGATGCGCGTGCGAAATCCGACGATCAACAGCGCGTCCACCAGGAGCTGAAGCGCGAGCAGCACTTTCACTTGCCCGGGGGTGCTACAGGTCAGATAGAGCGAAAATAGATAATCGCTCATCGGGCGGAAGAGCATGAAATGGTTCGGCAGCCAGCCCGTGTTGGCGTAGTGGGATTCGATGTCCGGATAGCGCCGGGCTGCGTCCGCGAACAGCAAGATGCCGAGCGCAATCCGGAACAAACCGAGCGAACGCGGATCCGCGCTGATGAAGCGCTTCAGCGCTTCGCCTGAACCCGTGCGGCTGGCGTTCGCTCGAGCTTGGTCTCCAGCGTTCATCCGGCTGGCCTCCTCGAGGCAGGTTTCTGCTGAGGTGGGACCAGGGGCGGAGCGACGCCGGCGCTCGGCTTCAGCCAGGGCGTGGCCAACGAGTCTCGCACCATGCCGAAGCTGACCAACTTGTCGGGCGGGAGCGGTTCACCGCGGCTCTGCCCCGGCTCAGGCGACTTGTTCTGGACCCACCACACGTCAAAGCTCGTGAGCTTGTCTTGCGGGCGATGCGTGTATTCGTGGACGTGCTCCAGGTACTCGCGCAAATGCACGCGATTCGGCGCGTTGTTCGACCAGCGAATGTGGTTCGTGTAGTCACACCACAGCTGGTCGTCTCCCCAGCCGGTAGCAGAATAAGGATCCATCACCGGCTCCCGCCCCGTGAACGGGTCGAGCTTGCGTCCGTCCACGGTTCGCCCATCGACGACGAGGTGGCCGTCGTCGTACGGTGGCTCGGGAGCGAACATGCCCCAGCCTTGGAAAATGCGCGGCGTTTCGACGACCGTTTCCATCCATTCTGGACGCTGCACATGGACTCGCTTGCTGAGCCACGGGTTGTCGACGCACACCTCGACACCGAGCACGAACATGAAGAAGGCGACGAGCGCCTCGCGCGGCACCCGCAGCGCCGCCGACCAATCGTCACGCCAGGTCTTCGCGGGGCGCGGCGGCGCACTCGGGCCGTCCGAGCTTTGGCTCGGAACGCCGCACTGCGCGAGCCCGAACCAAGCCGAGATTTGCGTGCGTTTCGGGGCGATTCGCCGATAGAGCGCGCGGCCCAAGTTGGACAGCCCCGGCACTGCCAGCCAAAAGAACGGCACGATTCCGAACGGGATCGCGCGCGCCACTTCGAGCACGGCGCGTTCTTCGCGCACCGCGCGACCGTCCGGCAGGAGCACGACCACGGTTCGGTCGAGCGTGCTCTCGTCCAGGGTAGCCGGGATTTTGTCGCGCTCGTCATTGCCAATGAAGCTGAGCCGTTCGAACGGGTCCAAGCGTTTGAGCAAACGACAGAGCCACACGCAGACGCCGCAGTCGGCATCGTAGATCACCGTTCGGGCTCGGCTCGGCCGCTTGAACCAACGCGACACGAATTCGAAGTCGGCCGCGCTCAGGTGAATCACGAACTGCATGACCATCACGTACGAAAACGGACCCAGGCGCGACATGGCCGCGATCGAGCCGTGCAGGCCAAGGGCCAAAAAGAAGGCGATGCGCCGCATATTTTCGCGAGCAAAGGGCACGAGCAGCGCGAAAGACAGCGTGGCCTCGGTCAAGAGCGCGCCGCGGGTCATCACCTTGAGCACCGTGAGCGGCAAGTGATTGCGCGCCCAAACACCGAACCAAGTCACGATTCGGTTTTGTTCGAGGAACCAGTAAATGGCCGTGTTGTTCCGCCAGCCGACGCCGCTCTTGTGCACGAAATTGAAGTAGTAAATTACGCTCCACTGCAGGAGCAGCGCGAACACCACCAGTGACACGTGCGGCGCGCTCGGCAGAGCGGGAGAGCTGCGATCGTTCAGCTCGGCCGAGGAGGACTCGCGCCGTTCGGCGAGCGAACGCCTGACCGCATCGATCGAGAAGCGGCGCCCGAGCGGCAGAAACAGCGTCCACAGGCCGAGGATGTTGACCACGATGGTGCCGCCGTTTTCGACGAACAAATTGCGGGCGTTCAAACTGCTGATGAAGAGCAGCGACAGCGCGTGAAATAGCTTCGTGCGATAGCCGAGCGTGAACAGCACGAAGCAAGCGAGCGCTAGCGTAAACGCAACGTTTACTTCGCTGAAGCTCGAGAACGCGAAGAAAACCGAGAAGATGTTGTGCCAGCCTGGCCGAAACAGCTCGAAATGGTTCGGCATGATGCCGTCGTTGCTGTAATAGAAGCGCAGGTCGACCCAGCGCCGGAGCAGGTCGACGATCAGCAGGCTGCCGTACAGCAGGCGGAAAACTCCCAACCAACGCACATCGGCGCTGAGGTAGGTATCTCGCACTAGGCTGAAAAACTCGGGTCGGGGCGCGCTCCCCTGCCCCGTTGCCGTTTCGTCCTGAGTCATGTTCCGCGCGGACTCTAGTCTCGAGCTTCAGGCTCGCGATAGATCGAACGCTGCAGATCTGACACAGGATCCTCGGCCGAGCCCGAGGCAAAATCGAAACGCAGAATTTGCGAGGGGCCTGGCTGAAGGGGCCGAAGGAGGATAGGCAACCGGAAAATGCCGTGGTAATTCTTCAGTTTGGGTTTTCCGAAAGTTCCGCATGCGCGGGCGTGAGACTTGACGATGAATGTGACGTGTACTGGGTGTCCGGCGAAATACGCGGTTCCGGACGAGAAGGTTCGCGGCAAGAAGGTCCGCATCACTTGCAAGCACTGCGGGACCAATATCGTCGTTGACGGTAGCGCCCTCGGCGCTTCGCAAAGCGTGCTGCCAGGCACCGAATCCGCCGTGCCGGCTGTAGCGGCGCCGACAACCGCAGCGGCGCCAATCGCGCCGACTCCGGCCGCACAGTCCGCTGCCAAGCCGGCTGCCGCGGCTCCGGCTGTTGCAGCTGAAAGCGCGTGGCTGGTGGGGTTCGTCGACGATCGCCAGGAACAGCACACCACGTCGGAAGTGGTCGACCTGTATGCCGCAGGCAAGATCGACGAGGAAACCCTGGTCTGGAAAGACGGCATGGACGACTGGCTGTCGCCCTTCGACGTGCCCGAGATCGGCGCTGCGCTGAAACAGCGCGGCGTCGCACGGCGTGCACCGAGCTTTGCGCTGCCCAGCTCGAGTGACGACGAGGCGACCGTCGTCGGACGCTCGCCGTTCGAAGACGAGACCGTGGTCTCGAGCGCACCCGCCGAGCCAGAACCGCCCGCCAAATCTCCGATCATGCCGGCGAGCGCCGAGATTAAGCCGAGCGCGGCCGCGCTCAGGCCTTCATTCGGCGAGCCCAAGCCCGCAGCCGCGATCCGCCAGTCCACGCCGGAGCTCCAGCCCACGGCAGCCAAGCCCGCAGCCGCGATCCGTCAGTCCGCGCCGGAGCTCCAGCCCGTCACGACCAAGCCCGCAGCCGCGATTCGTCAATCCACGCCCGAGATCCAGCCCGCGTCCAAACCGAGCGCCGCGCGCCGCACGGACAAGCGAGCTGAGGTCGACTTGTTCGGCAGCGTCGCCAGTGCCGGCAGTGAAGCCGACGTGTCCTTGGATTTCGGCGCGGCCGAGGAGCCCGCTCAAAAGCTGACTGGCGCTCGCAACGAGAGCTCGGTGCTCTTCTCGCTCGACGCATTGACCAAGCCGGATCCGAAAACCTCGCAGACCAAGGCGCAGGACAAACAAAAGGAAAAGGACGCGACCGCCGCTTTGTTCGGGGAGAGCTCGCCCGACTCGCTGATGAACGTCGGCGGCGGGGGTCTCGCGGCGCTCGCCGCGCCGGATTTCACGAAGCCGGTTGCAGCCGCGCCCGAGCCGGTGCGCCCGAGCGACCCGGTGGAAGTGCCGAACGCCGCGCCCGGGAAGAAGAAGGGCGGCGCGGGCCTGGTGATCGCGGCCGTGCTCGGCATCGCTGCCGCGGCGGGCATCGCGTTCGTGGTCATGTCGAAAAAGCCCGCAGAAAAGCCGGCAGACAGCGCCGTCGCCGAGCCCAAAGCAGCGGCGCCCAGCACGCCCGCCGCAACGTCCACTGCGACGGCCGCCGAAACAGCAGCAGCGCCGACCGCGGCCCCGGACACTGCGAACGCCGCTTCAAGCGCGGCCCCGGCGAGCTCAGCGGCCAGCGCAGCCGCCGCCACCGGCGCCAAGCCGGCCCCAGGCGCAGCAACCGCTACCGCGACGGCGACGGCGACCCCGGGCAGTGCGGCCAAACCCGCGGACAAGCCGGCAGACGCCAAGAAAGCCGACGCCCCCGCCGCTCCTGCAGCGCCCGCGGGCGGCGCTGATTTCGACAAGGCCGCCGCAGTCGCGGCCCTCGGTGCAGCGGCGGCGAATGCCGCGAGCTGCAAGAAACCGGACGGGCCAACGGGCGGCGGCAAAGCGTCGGTCACCTTTGCGCCCAGCGGCCGCGCCACGAACTCCACGGTCTCCGGCGCGCTCGCCGGCACCGACGTGGGTGGCTGCGTCGCGCGCATCTTCCGCGCGGCCAAGGTGCCGCCGTTCTCCGGTGATCCGGTCACGGTGTCGAAGAGCTTCACCGTCGAGTGAACGCGCGCCCGTTGCGCGTCGGAGCTCGGCCGCGCTGGGCTGGACCGCGCGGACGGGCGGCACGCGACGCCGAAGGCTGCGCCGCACTGCGCCGGCACGCTTGACCATTAAAAAAATACTGGCTGCGCACGGGCCACGCGCGAGATTTTTTGGGGGCGTGGGCGCGCCGCGGCAGATTTCCTGCGCGGAGCGACGCGGGCAAGCCCACGCGCGCGTCGCGCGCCGGCCAAGAGCCAGTCCTAGCTCTACGGGTGAATGTAGACGATCGTACCCTGCTCTTGGCCGTCGATCGTGTAGGCCGCGTGCCAATGCTCGGGCACGTCGGGCGCCGACCAAAGAAAAGTTCGGCGCGCGTCGATGGGCGAGAGATTCACGCAGCCGTGTGAGCGAACATGGCCGAAGTCGTCGTGCCAATAAGCGGCGTGGAGCGCGTAGCCGCCTTTGAAATACATCACCCAGGGCACGTCGCGGAGCTCGAACTCGTGATCGGCGACGCTCGAGTCCATGGTCGTCGTGATGTGCTTTTGGTAGACGCGAAAGGTGCCCATCGGCGTGCTGAGCGTCTTTTGCGGATCGCCCATGCCGTCACGACCCGTCGAGACCAGCGTCGCAAACACGGGCACGTCGCCTTCCCAGAGCACCAAGGTTTGATTGACGATCGAGATGTCGATCCATTTCGCCTTGCGGTTTGCCCACGCGGGCAGCTTGCTCGCTTTGGCCGCGGTTCGCAGCTCGCTAGATTTCAGCCATTGGCCGGAGCGCGCTTGCACATAGCGCTCGGCGCCGAACTCTTTGATATTGCCGCTCAGCGCCACGAACTCGCGGTCCGCCAGCGCCTCACCGCGGACCGGCGAGCCCGCGCTGAAATCATAGAACGTCGCGCCGTCCTTTTGCGCAAACGCCACCGGTAAGCCGACCTTGCGAATGTCCACCCCGTGGAACGGCGAGCCGGCTTCGGCCTTCAATTTATCGGCAGGGATCAGCCGCGCATCGGCGGCGATCGCAAATCGACGGTTTTGCGCGCCGGGGCCCGCGACGAAGGAGCCGATCAACGACACGCCCGCGTGGCGCTTCAGGCGATCGGCGATCACCGCGAAGCTCGGCGCTTTGAAGGAAGAAATATTCGGAATGCGCCGATCGCCCTCGAGCCACCACGGCACGCGATCGTCGCCGTTGCCACCGAAGCGCTGATTTTCGCTGAGCGCGGGCGCATGCTCGGGAGCAGGACCGCTAGCCATGCCGCTTTCGTCGAGCGGCACGTCATTGGCGCCCACGTCGAGCACATCCCATTTTTCGTGCAGCTTTTGCCAGCTGCGCAGGTGGCGCTCGAGCCGCATCTCGTATTGAAGTTGCTCTGCCTTACTCGGGATGCGCATGTAATTCGGCGCGATCGCGCGGAGGAATGCGTATCGGTACGGCATCGGCTTCGAGCGGTCCGGCTCGACCTGAATCGCGCGGGCCAGCGGGTGATCGAGCTTGAGCGTCGCGTTCGGCCCCGCGCACACGAACCCCGCAGGCCGAATCGCGTACCACCCGTCCGGGCAGCCTACGTTGCTCACCGGCCGCTCCGAGCGGGCCACCCGCGCGCCGATTCGGAGGTAACCGAGGGTCTCGGCCTTCGGGTCGGGCTTTTGCATCACCGCCACCGTCATCGCGATCGGCGCGAGCTGTGGGCCGTCGGCGGGCGGCACCGGCACGTGCGAGAAGTCGTTGGGATCGGCGACAATCCCGCCATTTTCGGGTTTCAGCCGCGAGGCGGCCGGATCTTTCGAGTCGAACGGGCTCTTGCCCGTGCAGCCGGCGAGCCCCGCACTCGTGATGGCGAAGAGCCCCAGAGCCAGGGCCGTTCTGCGGAAACTTGGTCGACTCCTCGAAAGCATCCCCTCTCACATGCCAAAACCTGACGAATGGGCCCAAAAATCGGCGTAGGCTCCGCGGACCTTGAACCCGCCGGACGGACGCGGGACCCTCCGGCCCCCACTTTCCTCAGCGAGAAGCGAAGCGACCATGGCTAAGGACACACTGACGATCACGGACAACCGCACCGGCAAAAGCTACGAAGTGCCGGTTAACGAAGACACCATCCGCGCGCTGGATCTGAAACAGATCCACGTTCAAGAGGGCGACTTCGGGCTCATGACCTACGACCCCGCGTTCATGAACACGGCGTCGTGTCGCTCGTCCATCACTTATATCGACGGCGACAAGGGCATCTTGCGTTACCGAGGCTACCCGGTCGACCAGCTCGCTGAAAAGGCGACTTACCTCGAGGTCGCGTACCTGCTCATCAACGGCGAGCTACCGACGCAGTCCGAGCTCGATCAGTTTACGCAGAACGTCACCCATCACACCTTCGTGCACGAGAACGTGCGCACGTTCATCGACGGTTTCCGCTACGACGCACACCCGATGGGCATGCTGGTCGCGACGGTGAGCGCGCTCAGCACGTTTTATCCCGAAGCCAAGCACGTCCTCGACCATGACATTCGCCGCCAGCAGATGGTGCGGCTGATTGCCAAGATGCCGACGCTCGCCGCCTGGAGCTTCCGGCACAGCATGGGCATGCCCTTCGTCTATCCCAGCAATGAGGTGAGCTACACCGAGAACTTCCTGCAAATGATGAAGCGCATCGCAGAGCCGAAGTTCGAGGTCCACCCGGAGGTGGTCAAGGCGCTCGACGTGCTCTTCATCCTGCACGCCGATCACGAGCAGAACTGCTCCACCAACGTGATGCGCAGCATCGGTAGCTCGCGCGCCGATCCGTACGTGGCCGTGGCGGGCGCTGCGGCGGCGCTCTACGGCCCATTGCACGGCGGTGCCAACGAGGCGGTGCTGCGCATGCTGCGCGAGATCGGCTCGGTCTCGAACATCCCCGCCTTCGTCAAAGAGGTGAAGAGCGGGGTCGGCGCGCGGCTGATGGGCTTCGGTCACCGCGTGTACAAGAACTACGATCCGCGCGCCAAGGTGATCAAGCGCCTGGCCGACCAGGTCTTCGATCTGGTGGGCAAGAAGAGCCCACTCCTGCCGGTGGCGCTCGAGCTCGAACGC
>Ga0207667_10006155_pt1 | contig 14579 bp, 11 predicted proteins | sample KBSCornC52_FD_184301 | JGI IMG/M metagenome (GOLD analysis project Ga0207667, IMG submission 184301) | Corn rhizosphere microbial communities from Kellogg Biological Station, Michigan, USA - KBS Corn C5-2 (SPAdes) (version 2) | ecosystem: Host-associated > Plants > Roots > Rhizosphere > Soil ... | reverse complement strand
GATGTGTATGTCGACACGCGCCCGACGCCGCGAAACCTGGCGTCCAAGGTGGGTGCCTTCACGAACGAATGGCAGTTGGTGAAATCCGGCGGACGAATGGAGGTCGAGGCGTTCGCGTCCGCGGACCAGGCGCTCAGCGCGGCAAACGGGTTGCAGGCATCGGTCTTCTCCAGCCGCCCGCCCTGGATTGCGGCCGATGGGATCGTTCCCGTGCGCCTTCCGCTCTATCGTTTTGCCTTGGACTCGGAATCAGGACTTACTGCCGACGGAAGAACCGGAGATTCAACGACGAGCATCGTTCAGTCCGCGACGATACCGGATTCGGACACCGCAATCAAGTGCCTGGTTCGTGCGTACGTCTGGAGCCGCGACGACGGCGACGGACACGACTGGCAGGGCTTCGCGAATCGCTATGATAACATCGAGTTCGAGGCGCGGGACGGCGTGATCCGGCTGACCGGAAGCGTGAAAACGGAACAGGCGCGAAACCAGGCGGCGACCCACGCGGCCGAGGCTCTGCGGCGGCTGGGGCTCACACAGCGAATCGATAACAGGCTCAAGGTTGATCCGGGACTGGGATAGTCAACGGGTTCAGAACCGCACGCCCAGCTTGATCGTGCTTTCCGGGTGGTGGAAGACCGTCTCCAGCGCCTCCGTCACATCCTCGAAGTCCACAATCGGCGTCACGATCCCCTTTCCAGTGGTCACGCCGTCCCGCATGAGGGAGATGGTGGTCTCGTACGCGCGGTCCCACGTCCAGCGCGGATAGTCGCGGTCCGGATTCGCCCAGCCCTCCCACGCCTGGCTGCCGACGATGGTGGGCCGGTTCAGGTGGAACTCCTCGTCGAGGTGGAGCGCGGAGGTGTCGCGCGGTCCCCAGGGGACGTGGACGACCGTGCCGCACTGCCGGAGACAGCGAATCGCCTCGTGCAGCGCGCGGCCATTGCCGGAGGTCTCCACCGACACGTCCACGCCCGCCTTTCCGGTCGCGGCCTTGATCGCCAGCCCGACGTCGGTCGCGGTCGGGTCGAGAGCTGCCACCGCGCCGAATCGGAGGGCCGCCTCCCGCCGGATGGGGATGGGATCGATTGCGAACACGTGCCGCGCCCCGCTCGCCCGCGCGATCTGGACCGCCGCGAGCCCGATGGCGCCGAGGCCGAAGACCGCCACGTCATCCCCGATTCGGATATGTCCGTCCCGCACCGCGACGAAGGCGACGTGCGCCGGGTCGATGCAGACGGCGTCCACGGGATCGAGGTTCTCCAGCGGCCAGAGCTTCGTTTCGGGGCCCTGGTGCATCTCGCGAATCGCCCCGTACCCGAACACGCGCTCCCCGACTCGTACACGCGTGACCTCGGGACCGACCTCCGTCACCACGCCGACGATCATGTTGCCGACGCCGCGCTCGGCCGGCGTCAGAGAATCGGCCTGCTCCGCGCGGGGTTTGAACAGGCGCAGCTCGGGGTCCCACTCCTTTTCCGTAAATGCGCTGCCCTCGATCGCATGCGTCTCGGTCCCGTGCTTTGGAGAGGCGAACTCCACCTGAACGCGCGCTTCGTTCGCGGCGAGCGGCGGAAGCTGATATTCGCGAATCTTGAATGAAGAGCCATCGACGGTGACAACGCGGCGGTACATGATGCAATTCCTTCCGGCCAGCCAGCTCTGGAGGAGTGTGGGGTCGTGCCCGCGAATCCTGAGATCGCCGATTCCGGGAGACTATTCATGAATTCGAAGCCGATTCCCTACCTTCTTACCGCCTACTCCATCCCGCACGCGATGGGCTACCTGCCCACGAAGACCGGAGAGCGCGCGGCGAATCCGATGACGCCGATCGATCTTGCCGACGCGGCACACGAGATGGGACTGGCCGGCATCGAGGTCCCGCTCAGCCGCGCCGCCCCCGTGTTCGACGGAAAGACGGTGGAGCAGACGTGGTCGCTCGACGCGCTGCGGGACCGTCTCGATTCGTACGGGATGCGGCTCGTGGCGGACTACGGGATCGTGGTTGCCGAGCCGGCCGACCACCTCCGCGACTACCTGAGGCTCGCGGCTGGGATGGGGGCGCGCGTCGTGCGGGCGATCCTGTCGAACCTGCTTTGCGGCGACCGGAGAACGCTGGATTGCGGATGGGAAGCCCGGCTGGAGGCGGTGGCGGCGCGTCTCCGCGATGCGCTTCCGGTCGCGGAAGACCTCGGAATCTCGGTCGCGGTGGAGAACCACCAGGACGCAACCACCGACGACATGTTCCGCCTCTACGAGATGTCCGGCAGGAGCCCCGCATTCGGGGTGACCCTCGACACCGGCAACCCGCTGTCGGTGGGCGAAGAGCCCGTCGAGGCGGCGCGCGCTCTCGCCCCGCTCATCCGGCACGTCCACCTCAAGGATTACACGACGCACTTCGCGCCGGAGGGGTACCGCCTGGTCCGATGTCCGGCCGGAACGGGTGTAATCGATTTCCCCGCGATTCTGGCTGCCGTCCGCGCGAACGGGCATGACGTGATTCCGGGAATCGAGGTGGCGGCGCAGGCGACCCGCACGATTCCCGTTCTCGATTCCGGCTGGTGGGAATGCCACCCGAATCGGGCGGCGCTGTCGTTTCTCGGCGCTTTGCGGGTACTGTGGGTCCACGGCCGCCCCGCCGACGCCCCCTTTTCCAGCGCATGGGAGCGCGGCGCGGATTCGCCGGAGGTGATTGACGAGGAGTGGGCCGTTATTCGGCGCAGTGTCGAATACTTTCACGGGCTTGAGGCCGCCTGAGGTCTCTCGCTATTACAGGAGAAGACGAATGTCCAGACGCATTCCACAGTTTTCACGCTCGTGGCGGTTCCTGATGGGCGGCGCGGGACTGGCCGTGGCAGTCGTGGCGCTGGCGCAGGCCGGCGGGACGAAGCTCGTGATGAACGGAAGCGTGGCCTCGACGAGCGTGCGTGTTATCGACGGCCGGCCGTACGCGCCGGTCGCCGACATGGCGAAGGCGCTCAACATGACAGTGGTGAAGCGCGCCGACGGCTACGAGATCACCAGGGCGGGAGGCGCGAATCAGGTCGAGGGACTCAACGGCAAGGTTGGCGACGTCCTGTTCGACGGCCGGTGGCGGTTCTCGGTGCTGGAGGTGAAGCCCGTCGAATCGTACACGATGACGAGCCCGGACACGGAACCGGTCGGCGGCAACGACATCGCGGCCACGATGTCCTATGACAACAGGACGCACGTTCTCACGCCGAAGCCCGGCTACAGGCTGCTCGCGATTCGGTGCCGAATCATCAACGGACGCACAACCAACCAGAACTTCTGGACGGGCTCGGATGTCCACAACGCGCTCACGGATGCGGAGGGCGAAGCCTGGCCGCCGGTCGCCTATGACTACGTGGGAGCGCCCATCCAGACGAAGCCGCTCCTCCCCGGCTCGAAGATCGATTTCTCGATCATCTTTGCCGTCCCGGAGAAGGCAAACGTGAAGGACCTCGTGTTCACGCTCAAGGCGAACAACTCCTCGGAAAAGCCGAACGACGTGCGCGTGGCGCTCCCCGCCGATCTGCTGAAGCAGCCCTGATGGAGCGGATGGTGCGCATCGGAATCGTCGGAAAGCGCGGTCTCAACTTCGTCGCCGGCCTGCGGTCGGTGGCCGGTATAACGGTCACTGCCTACTGTGACCTCAACGAGAACGTGCTTGCGGAGCAGGCGCGCAGGCACGAGATCCCGCGCCAGTTCACCTCCTTCGAAGATATGCTCGGCGAGGTCGACGCGGTTGTCGTCGCAACGCCGATGCACCTCCACGCGCTACAGTCAATTCAGGCGCTCGAAGCCGGCAAACACGTCCTCTCGGAGGTGACGGCGTGCGTCACCATGGACGAGGCGTGGCGGCTGCTCGACGCGGTAGACCGATCCGGCCGCGTCTACATGATGGCCGAGAACTACTGCTACAGCCGGGACATGATTCTCGTGCGGGAGCTGGCGCGGCAGGGGCTGTTCGGCGGAATCTACTACGGCGAGGGCGAATACCTCCACGAGGTCCGCAACCTCCACCACAACCCGGACGGCTCGCCGACCTGGCGCGCCACGTGGCAGGTCGGCGTCAACGGCTGTACGTACGGCACCCACAGCCTCGGCCCCATAATGCAGTGGTTCGCGGCGGTCGATCCCGATGAGCGAATCGATTCCGTCGTCTGCCTGGGGGCGGGCCGTCACACGGACCCGGCCCATCCCCACGACGACACCTCGCTCATGCTCTGCAAGCTCCGCAGCGACAAGCTGATTCGGGTGCGCGTGGACATGATGTCGAACCGCCCCCATCAACCCGCGTTCTACTCGCTCCAGGGGACCACCGGAGTGTACGAGGCATCGCGCTTCCGTGGCGAGCCTTCGCGGGTCTGGTTCGGAGAGAATCGCCACGAAGACGAGCGTGAGTGGCGGCCCCTATCGGACTTTGAGGATCACCTGCCGGAGTGGTGCAGGGCGCGGGAGGAGGAAGCGGCGCGCTCGGGTCATGGAGGCGGCGACTTTTTCGTGGCCCGTGAGTTCGCGCTCGCCATCCTGGAAGGGAGGCCGCCGGAAGTGGACATCTACCGCGCCCTCGAATGGACGGCCGCCGGCCTCTGTTCGCAGCTCTCCATCGCGAACGGCGGTATCCCAATCCGCGTCCCGAACTTTCGCGACCCGTCCCAGCGCCCGCTCACAATCGGCTGACGCTTCGAAGAATTGACGGCCCGCGCGCAGGAATACTGAGCCCGGCTAACGAATCGTTCGCGCATCGCTCAATTCCGTCGATGGGAGGCGCCAGCCATGCTCAGCCGTGAATCGAAGGACCTGCCCGGCTCGATGAGCCTCGACCGCCGCCGCTTCCTCACCCGGACGGCCACTGGGATTCTGCTCCTGACGACAAGCGGGGCATTCGCCGAGGACCTTGCACGCACGCCGCGCCAGACGGAAGGGCCGTTTTATCCCGACCACCTTCCGCTCGATACCGACAACGACCTGCTCGTAGTCAACGACAGCATCACGCCGGCCGTTGGCGAGGTGACCTGGCTGAGCGGGCGCGTGCTCGACACCAGCGGCGATCCCATCCGAAACGCCGTTGTGGAGATATGGCAGGTCGACAACAACGGCAACTACATCCACTCCAAAGGCGAGAACCACGAAAAGCCGCACACGCGCGACTCCAACTTTCAGGGGTTCGGGCGGTTCATGACCGGCTCAACCGGCGAGTATCTCTTCCGTACGATCAAGCCTGTCCCTTACCCCGGCCGGGCGCCGCACATTCACGTCGCGGTGAAGCGAAAGGGCATCGGCAAGTTCTCGACGCAGTGCTACGTGCAGGGCGAGCCGCGCAACGCGTCCGACCAGGTGCTCGCCCAGCTCAGGGACCCGCGCGAGAGGGCGCTCGTCATCGTGCCGTTCGCTCCGCTGAAAGGCTCGCGCGCAGGCGAGCTGGCCGCGAAGTTCGACATCGTGATGCTCCCGGCCCCGCGGGAATGACCACGGCGCGCAGGCTTCGCTCTCTCACAGTCGTTGTCTTCGCGCTGTGTGCCGCCGTCGCGTCCGCCCAATCGGATGTGCGCCCGGCGACAACCTGGCGCGTGGAGCGGCTCGCGTCAAACCCCATCATTACGCCCCAAACGGACCCCTCCATCGGCCCGAACATCAACGGGCCGAGCCTCATTCGCGTACCCGCCTGGTTGGAGAAGCCGCTCGGAAAGTACTACCTCTACTTCGCCGACCACAACGGAAAGTACATACGCCTCGCCTTCGCCGACCGACTGGAAGGGCCGTGGACTGTCTACAAGTCCGGCGCCCTCCAGCTCGCGGATTCCCACTTCACCGACCACATCGCATCGCCGGAAGCAATCGTCGACGAGGAGCGGAAGCAGATTCGGCTCTACTATCACGGCCTGACACGTGAGGAGAGAGCCCAGCACACACGCGTCGCCACAAGCGCAGACGGTATTCACTTCACGGCCGTGAAGGAGCCGGTCGGCCGCGCGTCGGCGTACTGGCGCGTCTTCCGGCACGGCGAATACTGGTACGCGCTGGCGATGCCCGGCAGGCTGCTCCGCTCGAAGGATGGGCTGACGCCGTTCGAAGCCGGCCCGCAGCTCTTTCCCGCCGCGCCAACTCAGGTCCATAACGCGGTACTCCTCGTCGGCGATACTCTCCACGTCTTCTACACCCGTGCGGGCGACACCCCGGAGCGGATTCTCTATTCCAGCGTGAAGCTCGACGGCGACTGGACCACCTGGAAGCCGACTCCGCCGGAGGAGGTCCTTGCTCCCGAAAAGCCGTGGGAGGGAGCCGACCTGCCGCTCGCGCCCGGCAAAATCGGTGCACTGGACGGTCCCGTACGCGCCCTTCGCGACCCTGCAATCTTCCAGGAGAATGGCCGAACGTACCTGCTCTACGCTATCGCGGGCGAATCGGGAATCGCGATGGCTGAGCTGAAGCGCCGATAATTCATGCGGAAAAGCAGGATTCTTCGCTACACTAAGGAATTGGCACGTATCGAGGGTTTCGCAAGCAACAATCGCATGGGGCCGAAGGAGGCTGTCATGGAGAACCGGACGCGAAGGCAATTCCTATCGGAAGTGGGCAAGGGGATGCTCACCGCATCCATCGGATCGACGATGGCCGCCGATCTCGGCCTGAACGCGGCGCTCGCGGAGGAGCGGGGCGGCCGTCTTCAGTTCGGCAGGCTGGAGCCGCTGGCGGCGATGATGCAGGAGAACTCCGCCGAGAAGATGCTGCCGCTCGTCGTGCAGCATATCAAGCGCGGGACGGAGCTGCGCGATGTCGTGGCCGCCGCCGCGCTGGCAAACGCGCGAACGTTTGGCGGCGAGGATTACGTCGGGTTCCACGCCTTCATGGCGCTTGCACCCGCGTACGAGATGTCGAAGGAGCTGGATGCCGACCGGCGCGCGCTTCCCGTCCTGAAAGTTCTCTACCGCAGCACGAATCAGATTGCCTCAAAAGGGGGTGTCTCGGCCGAGGTGTTGCACCCGATGGACCCGGCGGAAGCATCCGCGGAAGGCTCGCGCGAGACGCTGCATGACGCCATGCTGAAGCAGGATCTCGGACAGGCCGAATCGATGTTCGCGGGAATCATGGCGCGGTCGGCGCAGGAGGCGTTCAACGATCTTCAGGTCATGATTCAGGACGACACCGACGTCCATCGCACCGTGCTCGCGTACCGCGCATGGGACCTCCTGGGGCTCACCGGCCGGGAGCACGCGCACACCACGCTCCGCCAGTCGGTTCACTATTGCATCGACGTCGAGAAGAGGCGAATTGCGGCGCACTACCCGGAATCCGGAATCCGAACAGCCCTGCCAAAGATCGTGGACAAGTATCGACTCGCGGACCGATCACCCGGCACACGGCACGGCGACGATGGATGGCTGAAGGACTTCTGCAAAACGCTGGTCACCTCGGCGCCAGCGCAGGCTGCCGAAGCCGTGGCGTCCGCACTCTCTGAGGGGTATTCGCTCGATTCGATAGGGGAGGCGCTCTCACTCGGCGCGACCTGGCTCGTCCTTCACGACCCTGGTCGTAAGCAAGCCTATCCGGGTAAGCCGGTCGGCTCGGTCCATGGCGACTCGGTCGGCGTACACGCCTCCGACTCGATGAACGCCTGGCGCAACATGGCCAAAGCGTCCAGCCGCTACAACGCGCTGACCGGCCTGGTCGTCGCGGGCTACCACCTGGCATTCGCGCAGCGAGCCGATATCGACAAGGCCCAGCCCTACTCGGTGCTGGAGCACGCTTCGGGAGTCGACGCATCCGACCCTGCGTCCATGCTCCGGCTGCTGGAAGCCGCCGTGCGCGAGAACGATCAGGCAAGGGCTGCCGTTATCGCCGCCGCCTATGGCAAGTCGGGCCACGCACCACGGCCACTCTTCGATACCCTGCTGCGATTCGCCGTTAGCGAAGACGGGGCGCTCCACGCCGAGAAGTACTACCACACCGTCACCGAGGAGTTCCACCGGACGCGGCCGGCGTATCGCTGGGACCATGCCGTCGCGCTCGCCCGCGTCACCGCAAGCGAGTTCGGAAAGCGCGCGGACGGCTACGAGCAGGCTTGCGATCTGCTGCGCGTCCGCGCATAAGCCGCGAATCCGCTCCAGGCATATAATCGAGCCTCCCGACCGCGCGGTCGGGAGGCTCGATTATTGATGGCGCAAACGTCCGCGCTAACTGATAATCGACGGGATGGGCTCGACCGGAACTACGCCGACCAGTTTCTGATTCAAGCCATTGTAGAAGTAGCTGAGGCGGTTCGGGTCGAAGCCGAGTTGGTGCAGAATCGTCGCGTGGAGATTCTTCACGTGGTATTTGTCCACGGCCGCCTCCATGCCGAGCTCGTCGGTCTCGCCGGCCGATACGCCGCCCTTGATCCCGCCGCCTGCCATCCACGTCGTGTAGCCGTAGGCGTTGTGGTCGCGGCCGTCGCCGGTGCCGTGCGACGTGCGGCCGAACTCGCCTCCCCAGACCACCAGTGTTTCGTCGAGCAGACCGCGCTGCTTGAGGTCCTTCAGGAGTGCCGCGATGGGCTGGTCGGTGCGGAAGGCGTTCCGCTTGTGGTTCTCCACGAGGCCGCCGTGCGCATCCCAGAAGTTGAGGAAGTTGGTGTTGCCGCCGCCCGCATAGAGCTGGATGAATCGGACGCCGCGCTCCACGAGTCGCCGCGCAAGCAGGCAGCGATAACCGAAGTCCTTCGTCTCCTCTTTGTCGAGCCCGTACATGGATTTGACGTGCTCGGGCTCATGGGAGATGTCCACGGCTTCGGGGGCGTGGCTCTGCATCTTGTATGCCAGCTCGTAGCTGGCGATTCGGGCGGCCAGGTTCGAGTTGTCAGGGCGGGGCGCGCGGTGCGCCTCGTTCAGCCGACCGAGCGAATCGAGCATGTCGCGCTGCATGTCCGCGCTTAGCCCGTCCGGCCGGGCGAGGTCGAGAATCGGGTCACCGGCAGCGCGCAGCACCGTCCCCTGATAGGCTGCCGGCATGTAGCCGCTGGACCAGTTCTTCGCCCCGGAGATGGGTCCGCCAGTCGTGTCCATCATCACCACGAAGCCCGGCAGGTCCTGGTTCTCGCTGCCGAGCCCATAAGTGACCCACGATCCGAGGCTGGGGCTCCCGCTGAGAATCTTGCCCGTGTTCATCTGAATCATCGCCGAGCCGTGGACCGGCGCGTCCGAGTACATCGAGTGAATGAACGCTATGTCGTCGACGCAGCCGCCGACGTGCGGGAACAGGTCCGAAACGTGCTTGCCGCACTGGCCGTACGGCTTGAACTTCCAGCGCGGCTCCATCAACTTGAGCTGTTTGGGCTTGTTGCCGTCCCGGAAGCTGCGGACCGTAATGGTCTGCCCATCGCGACCGATGAGGTGCGGCTTATAGTCAAACGTGTCCAACTGGCTGGGCCCGCCGTACATGAAGAGGAAGATGACGCTCTTCGCCCGGCCCGGAGTGGGCGGCAGCTTCGGGGCGAGCGGATTCCCCCCCGCCGCGGAACCTCCCCCAACCCCCTCCTTCGTAAGGAGGGGGCTCGCATTCGCCGGGTTGAAGAAGCCATCGGCCGACAGCAGACCGGTCAGAGCGAGCCCCGTAAAGCCCGCTCCGGTCTCCCACAGAAACTCTCTCCTGGTACGCTTGCACAAGCCACTCATAAGCGTCGTTCTCATCCTCGGGGTCGTGATACTAATGGTGCTGGTTTTCGCTCGCGTCAAACGTCACGCCGCGGTAAATATCTGACATGTCCAGCCAACTGCCAACGGACTCAACCTCCAACCGGGCAGACAATCCCTCGGTAACTGTCAGCGTCCATTCGCCGTCCGGCTGGCGAACAAACAGCTCGACTCGTGGACGGTGCTGCGCTATTAGGATATAGCTTCTCAGCGATGCGATCGACTTGCATAGATCGAATTTGCCGCCACGGTCAAATCGCTCGGTGGATTTTGACAGTACATCCAGAATCACCATGGGATTGGTGACGGTATCCTCGCGCTCGTCATGGAACTGAAGTGCGCCACAAACGACCGACGCATCCGGATATGTGAATAGCCCGTCTGCCGTCGTCCGAATACGGAGGTTGCTGCCGTAAACATGGCACATTGGTTTCAACGATCTGTGCAGTGCAGCTACGACGTTAGCACACAACAGCTCATGGCGGGGGCTCGCGCCCGCCATGTTGTAAATATGGCCGCATACATACTGGCTGCGCTCTTCCGCCCGGCGCTCTATCGCGAGGAATTCCTCGGGCGTGAATTTACGAAGCTCCAGCTCTCGAATCGCCATCGGTCGCTTCCGTGTTGGTGTCAGTCCACGTAGATGAACTCGTCCAGGTTCAGGGCCATCAATGCCACGTAAGCGCGTGCCTGCGCCGGTTTTGCGCCACGCTTCTCCAGCTTCGCCAGGAGACTGACCGATTCGCCAACGTCGAGCCCGGTCGGAGGGCGCTGGAGCACGAGCGAGAGCAGCCGCCGTGCAAATGCGCGTGGCTCCGTGCCGGCCTCCTTCTCCACGCGGTCGGCCAGTACCGCCGCCTGCTTATTGAAGAGCGGCCCATTGATCTGCCCCAGCGCCTGCGTTGGCTGGGTGGACGCGAACCGAAAGGCCGCGGACCGGTCCGTCTCCGGAAGGTCGAAGCTGGCGAACAGCGGATAGATGAGCGACCGCTTTTCGAAGATGTAGATGGAGCGGCGGTTCATATCCGCCTCGGTCATCCGCTCCGTGTACCAGTCCTTGCCAGGCCGCGACTGGGCCGCGAGAATCTCTTTCGGTATCACAGGATACACGCTCGGTCCGAACATTGCAAGGTTGAGATTACCGGAAACCGACAGGAGGCTGTCCCGAATCTCCTCCGCATCGAGGCGACGCATGTCCATCCGCCAGAAGAGGTCGTTCTGCGGGTCCTTCGCGAGCGCGGCCTCGTTTCCCCGCGACGACTGCTTGTACGTATTCGAGGTGAGGATGAGCCGGTGGAGCTTCTTGAAGCTCCACCCCTGCTTCACGAATTCGCTCGCGAGCCAGTTGAGGAGCTCCGGATGGGTCGGTGGCGCGCCCTGGAGCCCGAAGTCGTTCGGGGTGCGGACGATTCCGCGGCCGAAGTGGTGCTGCCAGATTCGGTTCACGATCACGCGTGCCGTGAGCGGGTTATCGGGCGAGACGACCCAGTTCGCGAAAGCGGTGCGGAGACCGGTGGACTTGCCGCCGGGCGGCGGGACCGGCACCGCCGGCGCATCCGGCGCAACACAGGAGGGGAAGCCCGCCGTGACCGCGTCGCCCTCGGCAGTCGGCACTCCGCGCATCAGGATGTGGGTCTCGCGCGGCTTCGGGCCTGCTTCGGTGACGCAGAGTACCTTCTCGGTGGGCGGCGCCTGCTTTTCGAGGACTGCCTGGCTGTCGATCAGCTCGGTGAGTCGCGTGATGGTCTGCGCATCGAGGAGCTTCGGCATCGCGGGTCCGAGGAGCGCGGGGAGCTCGCCCTGGCCGCAGCTATCGAGGGCGGAGAGAGGGCGGCTCGCGAATCCGGGGCCGGACCACGTAAGCGCGAGGCCATGCTGCTTCTGCCGCTGGTTGAAGATGAGGTTGAACCCGACCTTGCCGGCCTTGAGATGCTTCTTCGAGGTCTTCTCGACCGCGCCACCGTCCGAAGCGAACGATTCGAGCAGCTTCTCGCCGCCGACCGTGAATCGATACCCGCCCTCGGCCGCCATCTTGAACGTGTAGTCGCCTTCCACCGGGACGACGAGATTCCCGTCGTAATCGAAGGCGAAATCCTCGTTCCGCTGGCGCGGCTTGATCGAGATGAGCGGCGGCGTGAGCTTGCCGGTGGCGATAATCGGCTCGTTCTCGAAATCCGGGATGCGCTTCCAGTCGCGCTCGTAGTACTTGTAGCTCACGTCCGCGAGGTCGCCGGGGTTGTAGACCTGCTGCCCCTTCGCGGCGAGCGCGACCTCCACCTCGCCGATCTTCGCCAGCGTCTCCTTGCGCTTCGCCGCGAGCGCCGCTTCCCGCGCCTCGAAGTCGCGTTTGGCGTCCATCGTCGCGAAGTAGCGCGATTCGTCGGTGGCGCCGCCGTTTTTGAAGCGATTCACGTTGTGGAAGATCGCGAGGAATCGGTAGTAATCGCGCTGAGGAATCGGGTCGAGCTTGTGATCGTGGCAGCGGGCGCAGTCCATCGTCAGGCCCAGGAAGGCTTGTCCGGTGGTCGCGATAATGTCGTCGAAGTCGTCATACTCGGCCTGGAGCTTGTCCGCCGGCTCGTCGTCCCAGATTCCGAGGCGGTAGTAGGCGGTTGCGAGAACCGCATCGCCCGGCGCATCCGCCATCTCATCGCCCGCGAGCTGCTCCTTCACGAACTGATCGTAGCCCTTGTCCGCGTTGAAGGAGCGGATTACGTAGTCTCGATACTTGTAGATGTAGGGCTTCGGGTTGTCGCGCTCGTAGGAGTTGGTCTCCGCGTAGCGCACGAGGTCGAGCCAGTGCCGCGCCCACTTCTCTCCATAATGCGGCGAAGCGAGCAGTCGGTCCACCAGCTTTTCGTAAGCGTCGGGTGCGCGGTCGGCCTCGAAGGCGGCGACCTCTTCCGGGGTGGGAGGCAGGCCGATCAGATCGTAGGAGACGCGGCGAATCAGCTCGCGGCGGGATGCGGTGGGATTCGGCTTCAGACCGGCGGCTTCGAGCTTGTTCAGCACGAACGCGTCGATGGGATTGTGGACCCACGCTGAGTTCTTTACCGGGGGGACCGCGGGCCGCTTCAGCCTCTGAAAGGCCCAGTGCGCCTTGCCCTTTTCGGCGAGCGTCGGCGCGGCGAGTATCTTGCCCTCGGGCCAGGGCGCGCCGGACTTCACCCACGTCTCCAGCGCCACAATCTTGTCGTCGGACAGCTTGCCGCCCTGCGGCATGCGCGGCTTTCCGCCTTCGCCACGGACCCGCCGCAGCACCTCCTGCGCCTTGCCGAGCGACACCGGGCCGTCGAGCCGAAGGCCGCCCTGCGCCCTATCCTTTCCGTGGCAGCCCGCGCAGACATCGAGCAGCACGGGACGGACCTTCGCCTCGAAAAATCGGGCCTGGTCAGGCGTGGGTTTCGGCGCCGGACCCTGGCCGGCCGAGTAAGTGGCAAGCACGGCTGCGGGCAGCGCGATAACCGCCGGTAGAGCGAGTTTCATACGTGGTTCCGGGACGGGCCGAGATGGCCGCTTCGTCAAGTTAGTCGCGCGGCGGCTCGGATTTGTTACACAGAATAAACAGCGGACAACTGGTCTGTTATAGCACACGCCAAATGCCGACTCCGGGCGCGCCGCATACCGTCGTGGCTATCGATCGACGCAATATAGGAGCTCTTAAGATTGAATTGCCCCGGCTCAATCCGCCGTTAATGGGCAGGCAGTCATAATCATGAGCGAACGGTTCCACACTACGGATTAAAGGGCTGCGCGCTCCGGCATGCAGCCCGATTTTTCGTCTCCCACCCCTCAGCCCTTGCCGCCCGTCGTCGCGATTCCCTGAATGAAGGTCCGCTGGGCGAAGAAGAAGAGCAGGATGATGGGGAGCGTGAAGAGCGTCGCCGCGGCCATCAGCTCCGCCCACTTGCCGCCGTATGCCGAGACGAACTGCTGGAGGCCGTAGGCGAGCGTGTACTTCGACGGGTCGTTGATGTAGAGGAGCGGGCCGAAGAAGTCGTTCCACGTGCCGAGGAACTGGAATAGCGCGCACGTCGCGAGCGCGGGCTTCGTCAGCGGCAGAATCACGCGCGTGAAGGTCGTCCACTCGTTCGCACCGTCGATTCGCGCCGCTTCGGAGAGCTCTTCCGGAATCGTGCGGAGGAACTGGGTCAGCAGAAAGACGTAGAACGGCGCCGCGAAGAAGAAGGGCACCGTGAGCGGCAGATACGTCCCATACCAGCCGAGCCAGCGGTAGAGCGCGAAGACCGGAACCATCGTGACCTGCGCCGGCAATGCGAGGGTCGAGATCATCAGCAGAAAGAGGGGGCCTTTGCCGCGGAACTGGAGCCGCCCGAACCCGTAGGCGACGACAGAGCTGCTCAGCACCGTCCCGATTACGGTGAGCGCGCAGAGTAGGACCGTGTTCTGTAGATAGGTGGCGAACGGGACGGTGCGTACCGCCGACGGATAGTTCTCCAGCCTGATCGGGTGCGGGACCATGCTGGCGAGCGAGACGGTTGTCTGCTGTCCCGCCGGCGGAAATATCTGCGCGTCGGACTTCAGGGATGTCGAGACCATCCAGAGCAGGGGCAGCAGGGCCGGGATGCAGAGTATCAGCAACGCCGCATGGGCCGCCACTCTCTGCACAGGCGACAAGGAGAAGGGACCCGAGCCGGAACCTCGCGGCCTACTCGGCATAGCCCATCTCTCTGCGGCGCGCCCGCTCCTGCTCGACATCCGCTGTGAGCGTCTTCAGCGCTGCTTCCGGCGCAATCGTCCCACGCACGACGGAATCTTCCGTACTGGAGATCCGGTCGTTGAGGAAGACCTGGTACGGAACCGGTGGCAGCGGCTCGATGTTCGGGCTGGAGAGGATCGTGAGGAACTGCCGGAACCGCGGGTATTTGCGGAGATACGCCTGGT
>Ga0207667_10006153_pt1 | contig 14580 bp, 16 predicted proteins | sample KBSCornC52_FD_184301 | JGI IMG/M metagenome (GOLD analysis project Ga0207667, IMG submission 184301) | Corn rhizosphere microbial communities from Kellogg Biological Station, Michigan, USA - KBS Corn C5-2 (SPAdes) (version 2) | ecosystem: Host-associated > Plants > Roots > Rhizosphere > Soil ... | reverse complement strand
TCGGATCCGCAATTTGTGAGGCGTGCGAAAATGGCTTCTATCGACGGTCGTGATAGTCAGGGGCGTGCTGCGTTGACGGTTGCCAAGGAAGCGAACAAGGAAGCGAACAGGGGAACGAAGAAGGCCGCGGCATCCCGTTATTCACCTGCCGAAAAATTCGATATCGACCGCGACGAGCCGGCAATCCGCGCCGGAAGACTTCAGGTGCAAGCGCAGCGATCGCAGAAGCTGCACGAATATTACGACTCGGCGCTCGCTGAAATCCGCGCGTCGCTGGAACGGTAAGAAAAGTTCAGAGCCTACGCTTCGTCATGGCCGGGCATAGCCGTCCAAGGGACGGCGTCGCTTGCGCTCGCCTATGTCCCGGCCATCCACGTCATTTGCGAGCGGCAAGGCTGGATGCCCGGCACAACGCCGGGCATGACGGAAAATGGTGAGCATCACTGCCGATCAAGCTTGGTGATGGTTTTGGTGTCGCCACTGCCGGTGACGGCAAAGTTGACCTTGTCGCCGGCATGCAGCCTCTCGAGCGAAATCCCGCTTCCGACCTTGAACTGTTCCGTGGCGGTGCCGCCGCCCGCGCCGACGGTGCCGCTTTGGGTCTGCTGAATGCCGACAGTGCCGTTGAGGCGATCGATCCTCATCACGGTTCCCGTCTGCGTCTGCTGGGCAAACGCCGATGAACCGGTGATGGTGAGGGCCGCGGCACCGGCGATCATGATGTTGGCAAGCTTCATGGCACACTCCCGGCGTTGAGGTATTTGCGACAACTCGGGACGCGCCGGATTGGTTCCGATGGAAGGCGCGATCTTCAGGCGCGCTTTGTCGGGGATTTGGCTCTTGACGCCGGCTTTGGCCTCGAGGAGGGGGCGCCTGCGGCCGATGGAGCCGAAGCAATCAGCGCTTTCAGGAACGTCATGATGATCTGTCCGCTGCGCCGCGCCTCGACGTCGGCCGACAGCAGCGCCAGGCCGCGGCCGAGCGCGATGAAGTTCGCGGCGATTTCCGCAGGCTCCCCGGGTACCGTCTTGCCGAACAGTTCGCGGCTCACGCCTCGGTGGCGCCCAAGGCAGCAGGTCTCGGCGCCATCGCCGCGGTCCCAAACAGGTGAGGCGGCCGAATGGCGGAACTACTTTGCCGTCTCGACCGGTAATTTCACCGGGACGTGTGGCGAGGTGCTGATGACCCTCGGACTTCCGTCCGCATAGCTGCTTCGCTTGATCGCTTCGAGCACCAGGAAGAACTTCTCGGCCAGCATGATCGAACTCCATCGTTGATCATTTTCAGCGGCGGGGCAGATCATGATTTCCGGCCGTCTTCACGAAACCGGCAAAATGGCTTCTTCATTTGCCTGTTCGGCTTCTTCGCCGGGCGTCGATGAAACCAGCTCACGCGGCCGTGACTAGTGAACGAGTGCAGTGCGGTGCGGCAAGAAATTCGCTCCGGGCGCAGTGCGCCGGATTCTCGAATTTTACGGTTTGCTAACCGGTTATTCTAACGTGAACTCCACTTGTCCCCCCTACGTTCATACCCTGAGGAGATGCCGCGACGGCAAAAGAGCTCACCAAGGGCCGGGGTCCATCGCCGATGTCACGAGCAAAAGGGGCCTGCCGTGCGACGGACCACGAAACCATCCGAGGTGGCGCAATCCTATGCCGTCCGGCTGATGCAGCATCTCGTCGTGCCGACCTTCGTGCTCAATCCGCAGCGCGAGGTCGTGGTCTGGAACCGGGCGTGCGAGCGCCTGACCGGCGTTGCCGCCGCCGAGGTGATCGGCACCAGGAAGCACTGGCGTGCCTTCTATAAAGAAAAACGATTTTGCCTCGCTGACCTGGTGGCGAACGAGCGCGCCGATCTGCTTGGCAGCCTTTATCCGGAATTCACGGTCTCCACGCACGGGCTCGGCTTCAGCGCCGAAAACTGGTGCGTGATGCCAAAACTCGGCAATCAGCTTTACCTGGCGATCGACGCCGGTCCGATCCATGACGAAGACGGCAGGCTGATCGCCGTCGTCGAGACGCTGCGCGACATGACCGACCAGAAGCGCGCGGAGCAGGCGTTGAAGGCGCTGGCCTCTAGCGACGGACTGACCGGCCTCGCCAACCGGCGTTCGTTCGACCAGGCGCTGGCGATCGAATGGGCGCGGGCGCAACGGACGCGGTCGCCGCTGTCGCTGCTGCTGGTCGATGTCGACCATTTCAAGCTCTACAACGACCTGCACGGTCACCAGAAAGGCGATGATTGCCTGCGCGGGGTAGGTGCTGCGATGGCCGCCGGCTTGCGGCCTGCCGATGTCGCCGCCCGCTATGGCGGCGAGGAATTTGCCGTGCTGATGCCCGACAGTGCGCACGATGTCGCGCTGGATGTGGCCGAGCGGTTGCGCGAGGCGATCTGCCGTTTGCGGCTGGCGCATGGCGCGACCGCCGCGGGATCCCATGTCACGCTCAGCATCGGTGTGGCCACCGAATTGCCCGCCGAAGACATGAGCTCCGATCTGCTGGTGGCGAGGGCCGACCAGGCGCTCTACGCGGCAAAACATTCGGGCCGCGACCGCGTGCTCTCGGCCGAGAATGCCCTCGCAGCCTTCACCCGCGCGGCAGGCACAGCACCTCGCGCGGCACGCAAGGCTCGCGCGCGCTAGGGGAGATATCGGGTCAGGGCGGCGAGGAAACGCTCGGCGTCGGCTTCGTCGTTGAAGACGTGCGGCGAGACGCGCAGGCGGCCAAGGCGCGCTGCGACATAGACGCCGTCACTGGCAAGTCCCTCGATCAGCCCTTTCGGCATCCCGTTCGCAAATCCAAGACACAGGATATGCGGCGCCCGCACGCGGCGCTCAATGACGTTGACGCCGAGGCTGCGCACGCGCTCCTCGATCCCGTCGGTCAGCATGGCCAGGCGTTGCGCAATGCGGGGCGCGCCCCATTCGGCGACCATCTCCATGCCGATCGCGGCCATCTCCAGCGAAATGAAATGATCTCGCTCGCCCATGTCGAAGCGTCTGGCGTCGCCGAGGTAACTGAGGTCGGTGAAATAGACCTCGTTCTCGGCGCGCACGTTGCGGCGAGCGGCGGCCGTCTGCTCGAGCGGGATGCTGCCCTGGTGGCGCTTGGCGACGTAGAGAAAGGCCCGGCCGTAGGGGCCGATCAGCCATTTGTAGGTCGGGAACAGCACGAAATCCGGATCGAGACGTTTGACGTCCATCGCCAGCACGCCGGCGCTCTGCGTCGCGTCGATCAGGAACAGGGCGCCGTGCCGCCGCAGCGCCGCAGTCACCTGTTCGAGATCGATCAGCCCACCATCCGACCAGTGCACCGACGAGATCGATGCGAGGCCGACCGGCGGCGCGCCGGACCGTTCGATCACGCCAAGAACCGCCGCGGTCCAGTCGCCGTCAGCGGGCTGGCGCACCGTTTCGACGGCAAACCCCTGCGCTTCGGCGCGATGATGCCATTCCAGCACCGGCGAGGAATGGTCGTTTTCAAGAACAATGACGCGGCTGCCGCGGGCGATGGTCAGCCCTTTGGCCGCGGTGGCGACGCCGTAGCTGATCGAGGGGATCAAAGCGATATCTGCGGGATCGGCGTTGATGAGGCGGGCGGCGGCAGACCGGGTGCGCTCATGCTGGCGGCGGGCAAAATCGGCGTCGAGCGTCCAGGGCCGGCCCTTGCGGCCGACCGCGGCGCGGCCGGCTTCCAGCGTTCGCAGCGGCAGCGGGCTGTAGGAAGCCGAGTTGAGGTAACAGATCTCGCGCGGCACATCGAACTGTTCGCGTTGCGACGCCAGCATGTCTGCCTCTATCCGCCGCCGTAGCTCTGCACCAGGCTGCCCGCCACCAGCGACCAGCCGTCGACCAGTACGAAGAAGATCAGTTTGAACGGCAGCGACACCACGACCGGCGGCAGCATCATCATGCCCATCGACATCAGCACGGACGCCACCACGAGGTCGATGATCAGGAAGGGGAGGAACAACAGGAAGCCGATTTCGAAGGCGCGCTTCAGCTCCGAGATCATGAAGGCGGGGACGAGAATGCGCAGCGACATATCGTCCGGCGTCGCCGGCGGCGGTTCGCCGGAGAGGTCCACGAACAGTTTCAGGTCCTTCTCGCGGACGTTCTTCTGCATGAAGCCACGCAGCGGCACCGAAGCTTTCTGCAGCGCCTCCTCGACGCCGATCTGGTTGGCGACCAGCGGCTTGATGCCGTCGTCATAGGATTTCTGCAGCACCGGGCCCATCACGAAGGCGGTCAAAAACATCGCCAGCGCGATGATCACGGAGTTCGGCGGTGCGGTCGCGGTGCCCAAGGCGGTGCGCAGCAGCGACAGCACGACGACGATGCGCGTGAACGACGTCATCATGATCAGGATCGACGGCGCGATCGAGAGCACCGTCAACAGCGCGATCAGCTGGATCGCGCGTTCGGTGACGCCGCCGCCGCCCTGGCCGAGATTGATGCTGATATCCTGCGCCACCGCCGGATCGACGAGCGATCCTGCGGTGATCAGGGTTACAAGAAATAAAAATACTCTACGCGGGAAGGTCGCCGATCTCACGAAGGGGACTTCGGACGGCCCAGCAGGGATGCCATCTCGTCTTCCAGATTCTCAAAGCCGCTCTTCTGCGGCGCGGGGGCGGGCGCCTCGGGGCGCGCGGCCCGCACCGGCGGAGGTTCCGGCGCGACCGGCGGCGCAACAGGTTCGGCCGGCCGGCGCAAGGCGGCTTCGAGCCGCTGCGCCATCTCGGCAAGATTCTGGTCGGCATTCGATTGCGCGGGCGCAGGGGCCGGCGGCGGAGGCGGCGGGGCTGCGGCGCGCTCGGGCGCGCGGATCGGTGGCGGCGCCTTCGGCGGTTCGCTCGCGCGCTGCGGGCGCGGCATCATCGGTTCGGTGCGGGTCAGGCGCGGCGGCGCCGGCTCGGGGCGGCCCATCGGCTCGGCCGCGAAGCCGGCCAAAGGATCGCTGCGGCGTTCGGGCATCGGCGGCGGCGCCGGGCGGCGGACTTCGTCGGCGAAAGAGGGGCGGGTGGGGCGCGGCGGCGGCTCCGGCATCTGCGGCTCGGCATGATGTTCGAAAGCATCAGCGCGCGCGGCGTCTTCGTTCCAGTTGGTATCGGGCAGCGGCGCGATCCGCGGCGGCGCTTCGCCGGCAACCGCGGGGCGGGGCGCCATCTGGTCGCGGCCGGGCATGGCGCGGACGATATTGGGCTCGATCACGATGTCGCTCGGACCGCCGATCATCAGGAGGTGTTCGACATTGTCGCGCCGGACCAGCACCAGGCGGCGGCGACCGTCCACGGCGGCGGCATCGATCACGGCCAGCCTCGGCATCCGTCCGCGGTTGGTGTTGGCGCCAAGGCGGTTGGTGGCGAAGCGGCGAACCAGCCATGCGGCCACGCCAATCAGCGCCAGCACGGCGATGAACGCGAAGAGGAATGTCAGTGTCTGCATACTTTGGTCCCCAGCCACGCGTTATTCTCACCAAGTGAGCATGACGCCTGGAAATTTCCAGCTTCCCGGGGCCGTGCCCCGAAGCGATCCATCCCGGCGAATCACGCCCGAGATCAGCCTTATTGCTTAATTCCCCGCGGCAAACGCTGCCAGCCGTTAATTAATAGACCAAGAATCGCTTGATCCAAAACGACTTCTGGTTACCCCGGCAGCGTTGGCTTTTGCTGGTTAACGCAGATTTCGTGGCGAAAATGCGCTCGTTTTGTTGCCTGCGGCGGGCATTGCGCTTTGCCCCTGCCGGGAATCGGCGATTTTAACCAGCCGTTAACCATACACCGGGCAAATTCTGCCTACCTCAGGCTCGATCAGGTTCTTGGCCAGAGGTTAACGGAGAGCCGCCTGCCATGGCCATCAACGATCTTCCGATCCTGTCGGCGCTGCGCACCAAGATGCAGTGGCATCAGGAGCGCCAACGGGTGCTCGCCGAAAACATTTCCAACGCCAACACCCCGAACTTCAAGCCGAGCGACCTGGTCGAACCGAAATTCGACAAAGCGGGCTCCGTCGTCGGCGGCGGATTCGGATCGCTGCCGATGATGCGCACCAGCGCCAGCCATATCGGCGCCTCCGGCGCCGCACAGACCTTCGACGGCGACGGCGGCAAGAGCGGCTTCCTGACCAAGCCCGCCGGCAACTCCGTCAATCTCGAAGACCAGATGCTGAAGGTCTCCGCCAACCAGATGGATTACGCGGCCGCCACCTCGCTCTACACGCGCAGCCTCGGAATGCTGAAGACCGCGATCGGAAAGCGCTGACACGCACGACGTTTAGGGGAGCCGGACCATGGCAGATGATGCAAGTGACTTCGCCCGCTCGATGAGCATCGCGACCTCAGGCCTGCGCGCGCAGGCCGGACGGATGCGGGTGATCTCGGAAAACATCGCGAATGCGGATTCCACGGCGGCAACCGCTTCCGGCGATCCGTACCGCCGCAAGGTGCCGACCTTCTCGTCCGCGCTCGATCGCACGCTGGACGCCAAGGTGGTGACGCTCGGCAAGGTGCGCCCGGACCAGTCGGCGTTTCGCATCAAATACGAGCCGAGCAACCCGGCCGCCGACGCCCAGGGCAACGTCAAATATCCCAACGTCAATCCGCTGGTCGAAATGACCGACATGCGCGAGGCGCAGCGGTCCTACGAAGCCAATCTCAACATCATCAGCGCCACGCGCCGGATGATCCAACGCACGCTCGACATCCTCAAGGCCTGAACAGGAACCATAGAAAATGGCTACACCGACGGTTGCCGCCAACGCCTACGCCGCGCTCTCGCGCATGATGGAATCCGGCGGCGCCGAGAAGGGCGCCCAGACCGGTGGCGGCAGCGGCCCGTCGTTCTCTGCGCTGCTAAAGGATGCGGTCGGCAGCGTACTGGAGTCCGGCAAGAAATCCGACGCCCAGACCATGGCGATGACCTCGGGCAAGGCCAACGTCATGGACGTGGTGACGGCGGTCGCCGAAACCGATGTCGCCGTCTCGACCCTGGTCTCGGTGCGCGACCGCGTGATCCAGTCGTACGAAGACATCATGAAGATGCCGATTTGACCGGTCCTCATCCTGAGGAGCCGGCTAAGCCGGCGTCTCGAAGGATGGCCGCGGGCCTCATGGTTCGAGACGGCGCGATGCGCCTCCTCACCATGAGGGGATAGAAAAGGAAGTTTGAAATGACCGGTGCTGAAACCCTCGACGTGGCGCGCGATGCGATCTGGACCATCGTGGTGGTGTCGTCGCCGCTGATGGTGGTTGGTCTTGTGGTCGGCGTCGTGGTGTCGCTGTTCCAGGCGCTGACGCAGATTCAGGAGCAGACGCTGATCTTCGTACCGAAGATCCTGGCGATCTTCATCACATTATTGCTGGCGCTGCCGTTCATGGCGGATTCGCTTCACAGTCACATGATGCGGATATCGTCGCGAATCATAGGCGGTTGATGCATTGTCCGGTCCATGCGCATCGATGTTTCCCTGCTGCCGGCCCTTGCCGCCACCTTCATGCTGGTGTTCGCGCGGATTGGCGCGATGGTGATGCTGATGCCGGGATTGGGCGAGACCAATATCCCGGTGCGCGTCAAGCTCGCGATCGCGCTGCTGCTGACCTTGATCATCCTGCCGTTGCACCGCGCCTCCTATCACGTCGATATGACCTCGATGACGGCGTTGGGCGTGTTGATGCTGCACGAGATCGTCATCGGCATCGTGCTCGGCGCCACCGCGCGCGTGACGTTGTCGGCGCTGGCGGTCGCGGGTTCGGTGATCGCCCAGCAACTCGGCCTCGGCTTCGTCACCGCCGTCGATCCGACCCAGGGGCAGCAGGGCCTCCTGATCGGCAACTTCCTCACCATTCTCGGCTTGACGCTGCTGTTCGCGACCGACAGTCACTATCTCGTCATCGCGGCGCTGAACGAGAGCTACCGGATCTTCGCGCCGGGCGAACTGATGTCGAGCGGCGACGTCGCGGCGCTTGCCACCCGCGCGTTCGCCGCCGCCTTCAAGATCGGCATGCAGCTTTCGGCGCCGTTCCTGGTGTTCGGCCTCGTCTTCAACATCGGCCTTGGCGTGCTGGCGCGGCTGATGCCGCAGATGCAGGTCTATTTCGTCGGTGTGCCGCTCTCGATCATGGTCGGCTTCCTGATCTTCGCCCTCGTCCTCACGGCGATGATGGGAACCTATCTGGATTACTTCATCGGCGTCATGCACGAGCTGACACCGCTGAACTAGAACTCAAACGACAGAGCTAGAGCGCCGCGATGGCCGACGATAGCGACGATAAAACAGAAGACCCTACACAAAAACGTCTCGACGACGCGCACGCGCGCGGAGACGTTGCCAAAAGCCAGGAGGTCAATACCTGGTTCGTCATCGCCGGCGGCACGCTGGTGCTGTCGACGTTCTCGGGGTCGATGGGCGGCGGCATCCTGACGCCGCTGCGCAACGTCATCGCCAATGCAGGGCAACTCCATGCCGATGGCGCGGCGCTGCTCTCGCTTGCCAACTTGCTCGGCACCGCGGTGCTCGGCGCCGTCGGCGTGCCGTTCCTGATGCTGATGATTGCGGCGGTCGCGGGCAACATGATCCAGCACCGGCTGGTGTGGTCGGCGGAATCGCTGTCGCCCAAGTTCAGCAAGGTGTCGCCGGGCGCCGGATTCAAGCGGATCTTCGGCAAGCAGGCGGCGGCGAATTTTCTCAAGGGCATTTTCAAGCTGATCGCGCTCGGCGCCGTCATAATGGCGGTGCTGTGGCCGGAGCGGCTTCGGCTGGAGTCGTTCCTGCGGTTCGATCCGGATGCCATTCTCAACGTCACCACCAACCTGACGCTGCAGGTGATGGGCGCCGTGGTGGCGATGCTGGCCGCGGTCGCGATCGCCGACTACTTCTTCCAGTACCGGAGTTGGTACGAACGGCAGAAGATGTCGCTGCAGGAGGTCAAGGACGAGTACAAGCAGTCCGAAGGTGACCCCCACATCAAGGGCCGGATCCGGCAGTTGCGGATGGCCAAGGCCAAGAAGCGCATGATGGCGGCGGTTCCCAAGGCCAGCGTCATCATCACCAACCCGACCCACTATTCGATCGCATTGTCCTACGACCGCGGCATGGCGGCGCCGATCTGCGTCGCCAAGGGCGTCGACAACATCGCGTTCAAGATCCGGGAAGTCGCCAAGGCGCACGACATTCCGATCGTGGAAAACGTGCCCTTGGCGCGCGCGCTCTACGCCACGGTGGAAATCGACGACGAAATCCCGGTCGAGCACTACCATGCGGTCGCCGAGATCATCGGCTACGTCATGGGCCTGAAGCGCGGGCTTTCCGGCCGCAGGCCGTGAGGCAAGGACCCGGAATCGCCTTGAAATGCCCTTAACTTGCGAAATACCCGCCTGATGGACTTGCGCTTGCCGGGCCGATTCAGGCACTCAGGAGGGGCGTGCCGGGAGGATGCGGGGTTACCCGCGTCCGGCAGACCCGGTGTGCGCGCCACCTTCATGCCGACGGGCTGCGTTTCCTGATATGACCGCCGAAACCGACAGCAATCCGTCTTCCGAGCCTCTCGCGGCCCATGAACCGGCGCGGCGGGGCGGCAGCATCGTGCTGGTGTTGCTGGTGGCCGCCGGCATCGTCGCCATCGCGGTGGCGATGATGACCATCGGCCGGGCCCAGGCCCAACCCTATATCCTCGGGGTGCTGGCGCTGTTGGCGATGGTCGGCCTGTTCAACCTGTTCGCCTTTGCCGCCGGCATCATCCGCTTCACCGACCGCACCGCCGACGACCCCGTGATGGGCCGCATCGCCGACCATGCCTATGACGGGCTGGCGGTCACCGACCCGCGCGGCCATGTCGTCTATTCCAACGCCGCCTATCTGGCGATCACCGGCGCGACCTCCGCGCAGGACGTGCGGCCGGTCGAGCGCGTCTTCATCGGCAATCCCGACGTCTCGGAGGCGGTGTTCCGCCTGCTCAAGGCCGCGCGCGAAGGCAAGCGGCAGCAGGAAGAGGTCCGGATCGCCGGGCAGGACGGCGCGCAAGGCCGCTGGCTGCGGATGCGGGTTCGTCCGCTCGGTGCGAGCAAGCGCGAGGCCAAATACGCGGTGTGGTCGGTCGCCGACATCACCCGCGACCGCGAGCGCCAGGAAGACGTGTTCAAGGAACTGCAGCACGCGATCGAATATCTCGATCACGCGCCGTGCGGCTTCTTCTCGGTCAATCCGGCGGGCGACGTCGTCTATGTCAACGCCACGCTGGCGAACTGGCTCGATCATGATCTCGCCGAAATAGGCTCCGGCGGGTTGAAGCTTACCGATATCGTCTCCGGCGACGGCGCTTCGCTATTGACCTCGATCGTGGCGGTGCCGGGCGAAGTCAAAACCGAAGTGTTCGACATCGACCTGCGCATGCGCGGCGGCAAGACCATGCCGGTGCGGCTCTATCACAAGCTCGCCTTCGGCGCCGACGGCGTGCCCGGCTCCTCCCGCACGCTGGTGATCAGCCGCGCCCGCGACGAGCATTCCGATCCCGAACGCGCTGCCGAAGTCCGCTTCATGCGGTTCTTCGACCACACCCCGATGGCGATCGCGACCGTGGACCGCGGCGGCGCCGTGGTGCGCGCCAATGCCCGCTTCGCCAAGCTGGCGCAAAGCCTGAGCCCTGACGGGGCGGCCAACAAGTCGATCTTCCGCACCGTGAACGCGCGCGACCGCGGCTTGCTGATTGCGGCCATCAACCAGGCGGCCGAAGGCCAGGGCGACATCGCGCCGGTCGAGGCCATGCTCGACGGCGCCAAGGAGCGCTGGGGCCAGTTCTTCGTGACCTCGGTCGAGGAAAGCGAGCGCGAGACCGAGGCCGCCATCGTCTATCTGCTGGAGACCACCGAGCGGCGCGCGCTTGAGAACCAGATCAACCAGTCGCAGAAGATGGATATGGTCGGCCAGCTCGCCGGCGGCATCGCGCACGACTTCAACAACGTGCTGTCGGCCATCATGATGGCGAACGACTTCCTGCTGAACGCGCACAAGCCGACCGATCCGTCGTTCCAGGACATCATGCAGATCAAGCAGAACGCCACCCGCGCGGCGACGTTGGTGCGGCAACTGCTGGCGTTCTCGCGCCGCCAGACCCTGCGGCCACAGGTGCTCGACCTCGGCGACGCGCTGTCGGATCTCACCATGTTGTTGCGCCGTCTGATCGGCGAGAAGGTCAAGCTCGACCTCGTGCACGGCCGCGATCTCTGGCCGATCAAGGTCGACGTCTCGCAGTTCGAGCAGGTGATCGTCAATCTCGCCGTCAACGCCCGCGACGCCATGCCCGACGGCGGCAAGCTGACGGTGAAGACCGCCAACCTGACGACGGACGAGGCCGCGCAGCTGTCCTACAAGGGCATGCCGGCGGCGGATTACGTCCGCATCGACATTACCGATACCGGCACCGGCATTCCGCCTGAGATCGTCGACAAGATCTTCGAGCCGTTCTTCTCGACCAAGGAAGTCGGCAAGGGCACCGGGCTCGGTCTCTCGACCGTCTACGGCATCGTCAAGCAGACCGGCGGTTTCGTCTATGTCGACTCGGAGGCCGGCAAGGGCACCTCGTTCCACATCTTCTTCCCGCGGCATCGCCCCGAACTTGAGGTCCAACCGGAGCCTCAGGCGGCGAACGGCGCGGCCAAGGGGGCTGCCGCCGAGCCGCCGAAGCCGCGCGCCGATCTCACGGGGCAGGGCACGATCCTTTTGGTGGAAGACGAGGACGGCCTGCGTTCGCTCAATGCGCGCGGACTTCGTTCACGCGGCTACAGCGTGATCGAGGCCTCGAACGGCGTCGAGGCGATGGAAGCGCTGGAGGAAAAGGACGGCGCGGTCGATCTCGTCGTCTCCGACGTGGTGATGCCGGAAATGGACGGCCCGACGCTGCTGCGCGAGATGCGCAAGCGCAATCCCAATCTCAAGATCATCTTCGTCTCCGGTTATGCCGAAGAGGCCTTCGACAAGAGCCTGCCGGAGAACGAGCAGTTCGCCTTCCTGCCAAAGCCTTTTGCGCTCTCCGCGCTGGTCGAGAAGGTCAAGGAGACCATGACGTCCTAGTGACGTCGGCCGATGGCGTTTTCGGCGCGGGCGGGATAAAAGCGGCATCTCGATTCCGGTTTTCGGCCGGAGTTGCGGCGACTCATGGTTTGTTGTTTGACAGCCGGGCCGGCGGCGTTTTTCGCTCATAAACCGGAACACCCGCGCGATCATACATTTGCCGTTCTGAGCGAAATATGGTGTGCGCCACACCGGCCGCTTGCGGCGATGGTTTATTGAGAAGGCAAGCGTGGTGACAGATCCCGCCGTCGACACCGAGACGCCCGACGCCGCCGAGGCGGCGCATTTTCTGCGTCGTTTCGCCGATTTGATGTCCAACGGACACAATGCGAAATATCTGCTTCGGGCCGCCGAACTGCTCGAAACCCTGACGGTCGAGGCGTCTGCCGCCACGGATGAGGAGAAGCTCTGGCGTTACAAGTACGAAACCCTGACCCAGCATACCGACCAGCTGGAAACCGAATGCGGACGTCTCAAGGACGACATCGAAGGACACGTGAACGTCGCCGGTTTCATCCTGGCGGAACGCGATTCGCTCCGGACTGCGCTGGAAAAGCGTGAAGCCGAACTGCTCCAACTCGGCCAGGAGTACCAGCGTGAACTGGACCAGTCGGCGAGCGCATCGGAAACGCACGAAAGCGCCGTGACCGAACTTCGTGTGGCCTTCGACCAGGATCGTCTGGCGTTGATGGCGGTTGCCGATGTCAGCACCAAGGAAGTCGATCAACAGCGCCGGGTGTTCGAACGCGAACGGGCGGAGCTTGCGGCTGAGCTGAAGCGGCGTGAGGAAGAAGTCGCCGAACTGCGGCTTGCCTTTGACCGTGAACGTGAAGCGCTGCAAGCCGAGCTCAAGTCACGCGAGGAGGCGCTGCTTGCGTCCCGCGTCGATTCCGAACGTGAATCCGCTGATCTCCGCCAACAGGTCGAGGCGCTCGAGGTCAAGCGGGCCGAGTTGCGGTTGAGCTTCGAGCGGATTGGCCAGTTGCGCGTCGAACCCAAACGTCACGATGCCGGTCGTTTCGAGTCCGGCCGCGCCGAATCGCAGGGCGATCCGGCTCCCGCGCTGGCCGACGACGCCAGCGCCATCGTGCCGAAGGAAACGTTGCGCCAGGCCCGCGCCCAGTTCGAATTCCTGGCGAAGGAATGCCTCCGCCGCGGCGACGTCGCGACGCAGGCGATGTGCGAACTCGGAGCGCATGCGATGCAGCTCGCTCTGGCCGGAGACGAAAGCGCCGACGCTTCCCAGATCGGCCGGATGGCGCTGAACATTCTCTCGCTGTCCGAGCCGAATTCACCCGTCAGGGGTGAATCCGGGCAGTCCGCCGGCTAATCGGCCGGCGGGCGGGTATCCCTCCGGTCCGATCCGTGGCACAGCGTGGAGCCGGTTCCGGCAAAATCGTCACATCCCCGCGACTGAGGGCCGCAGCCGCCTCTATCGATAGTGGCTTCACTTTTAGGCAGCTCTGCCCATGTTAAGGGCGTTTCCCCATGCCGGGGACCAAAGGAAACAGACATGAATTTCACGCGTATGCGCGGAATTGTTCGGGCCATCGCCGTCGTCCTGTCGCTGGCGGTTCCGCTGGTGATCGCGATCTCGTCGGCTGACGCCCGCATAGGCGGCGGCGGCAGCTCCGGTTCGCGGGGATCGCGGACCTTTTCGGCGCCCCCCTCGACGACAACAGCGCCGGGGACGGCACAACCGTTCAACCGCACCTTTACCCAGCCGGGCAGCCCCGGCGTGGGCGCGCCGGCCGCGGCTGGCGCCCGGGGCGGGTTCTTCAACCGACCCGGCCTGCTCGGCGGTCTCGCCGCGGGCTTCCTCGGCGCCGGCCTGCTCGGCATGCTGTTCGGCGGCGGGATGTTCTCCGGCCTCGGCGGCCTGTCGTCGATCCTCGGCCTGATCCTGCAGATCGGCCTCATCATCGTCGTCGTGCGGCTGGCGATGTCGTGGTGGCAGCGCCGCCATACGCCCGCGGCCGCCTATGCCGGTGGCCCCGACGCAGGCCCCGCTCCGCAGCAGTCGAGCTTCCGCCCCGGAATGGGGTTTGGACTGGGTTCGGGCAGCGCGCCGCTGGAAATCCTGCCCGCCGACTATGAAGCGTTCGAGCGGCTGCTCGGCGAGATCCAGGGCGCGTGGTCGGACGAGGATATCGCCAAGCTCAATACGCTGGCGACGCCCGAGATGGTGTCCTACTTCACCAAGGATCTCGAGCAGAACAAGGCCCAGAACGACGTCAACAAGACGTCCAACGTCAAGCTGCTGCAGGGCGACCTCGCGGAAGCCTGGCGTGACGGCGAAACCGACTATGCGAGCGTCGCGATGCGGTTCTCGCTGGTCGACAAGACGCTGGAGCGTACGACCGGTCGTCTGGTCGCCGGCAGCGACACGCCGATCGAGGCCACCGAAGTCTGGACCTTCGCACGCCGTCGCGGCGGCAACTGGGAACTCTCGGCGATCCAGCAGACCAATTGATTGCCTGACGACGACAACAAGGGCGCTGCGGTTCATTCCGCAG
>Ga0207667_10006152_pt1 | contig 14580 bp, 9 predicted proteins | sample KBSCornC52_FD_184301 | JGI IMG/M metagenome (GOLD analysis project Ga0207667, IMG submission 184301) | Corn rhizosphere microbial communities from Kellogg Biological Station, Michigan, USA - KBS Corn C5-2 (SPAdes) (version 2) | ecosystem: Host-associated > Plants > Roots > Rhizosphere > Soil ... | reverse complement strand
GGCCCGATTGCAGATGTTTCACCAACGGGAGCTCGTGCGCGTTGGCGAAGCCGAAGAAGTTCTGGCATGGCGCGAAACCTGGATGGATCGGGCGAAAAAGATCTTCGAACAGAGCGGTCTGGATGCTACGCTCGCCGTGGCATCGGACCCCTTCTTCGGCCGCGGCGGTAAACTCATGGCGAAAAACCAGCGTGAGCAGGGCTTAAAGTTCGAAGTGCTGATTCCTATCGCGTCGCCGCACCCGACGGCCGTCTCCTCTTTCAATTTTCATCAAGACCACTTCGCCTCAGCGTTCGGAATTCAACTGCATGACGGAACCGTCGCCAATAGTGCCTGCGTGGGATTCGGCTTGGAACGCATCACTCTGGCCTTGTTCCGCGCGCACGGCATGGATGTTCGCCATTGGCCGAAGGACGTCCGCAAGCAACTTTGGCCTAAGGCCGATGGCTCCTTGCGGCGGAGGTAGCCCGCCATGGTGAGCCTGCTCGGTCTCAATCCGGGTGACTACACGCCCGGTGCCCTGCACTATCCCGACCGAACATTCCGCGAAACCAACTGTTACGTCGACGTCTGGATTGAATTGTTGCACGCCCGCGGCATCGACTCGGCCAGCGCCATGGCCTTCGCGTGTACGGTTGACTTCGCGGGCGATCCGTGGACTTTCTTCAAACCTGCGCTTGACGAGATGACGCGCCTCCATGCGACCGATGTTAATGAGACGCAACTTTATCGGCCAGTGGTTGGCCGACTTGATAGTCCCCGCGATAGTGAGTGGATTGCGGTTTCTATCGCCCAAAGTGCTGGGCACCATTGCTTCCGCGTTGCGCGATCAAAGGGCGTGGCACATGAGTGATCGCACCCGCTTCACGGTGTCGCTACGGCAACGGAACCGGCGTCCAAACACCGCGACCGTTGAGTCCGGCGGAAGACGCAGGATCGTGCCGCGGCTCCTTCAATTCGGCGAGATGCCCGCTCGCATTGCGGTGAAGGCTATGAATGCGGATGGTCACTTTGCGGTTGCCGTCGAAAGGATTGCATGAACACTCGTCATGGTTGGTTCCATTCCGGCCCTTATTCGCTAATAGGCCATATCGATCTTCCAGAAACACAATGGCAGAGTTTGGGGGCGCTCATCGTGCCGCCGTTCGGATGGGAAGATATTTCCTCCTATCGCCCCTTGCGCTTCCTTGGAAAGGCGCTGGCCGCAAGCGGAATCCCGGCGCTCCGTTTTGATTTGCCGGGAACCGCAGATAGCTCAGGTAGCGCGCTCGATGGTGGATTGTTTGAAGCATGGATCCAATCTGTGTGGGACGCAGCCGCCGAATTGCGTGCGGTAACCGGCGTCGTGGATGTGGCCGCCGTCGGTATCCGCTTGGGGGCGATGCTTGCGGTGAGTGCAGCGGACCGCGGAGCAAATCTACAAGACTTGGTGCTGTGGGGTGCAGCGGCGAGCGGCCGCGCGATGCTCCGCGAACTGCGTGCTTTCGGCAACCTGGAACGAATCGAATACGCGAATGGTGAAAGCGTGCCTGAGCAGCCGATTCCGGGTCTCGAAATTGGCGGTTTTCTCATTGCTCCAGAGACTCAAAACGCGCTGGAGACTTACGAGCTGACTGCTCTTAGTGGAATGCGCGGGAGGCGGGCCCTCCTGTTGACGCGGGATGAACTTGCTCCGGACGCGAATTTAATTGGGGCTTTGCAGTCGTCGGAATGTACGTTGGAGATTGAAACCGGGAGTGGCTACGCCGCAATGATGGGACTCCCGCACGAAGCAGTTCCTCCTGCGGCGACGGCTCATCTGATCGTTGAGTTCCTTAAAAAGGAGCTTCCACAAAAAAGGGAACGCCAACTAAGGCAGGAGGAACTGGCAACTGGTTTGATGCAGCGCTCTAAGGCCCAGTCCACTACAGCGGTGATTGACACTGGCGGCGCCCAAGTATCCGAAACGATCTATACGATACAGCAGCCAGACCATTCGCTTTTCGGGATCCTTTCGGAGCCGGGGCCGCGTGTGGATCTCGCGGAATGGTGCATTTTATTCTTGAATGCCGGCGCGGTTCGCCATACCGGGCCGAACCGCATGTGGGTGGAAGCAGCGCGGCGCTGGGCAAAACAGGGGGTTCGTTCGCTGCGACTGGACTTAGGAGGGATCGGCGAAAGCGATGGTGAAGAAATCATCGGAACCGAAAGTTTGTATCAGGATCGTATGGTGGACCAGGTGGAAATGGCGATGGATTCTCTGCGCTCCCGAGTGGGTGTCCAGCGGTTCGTCGCGATCGGGCTGTGCTCAGGGGCGTTTTGGGCGTTTCACGCGGCTGTCCGTAATCGCGACATTTGCGCCGCCATTCTGCTGAATCCGCGTTTGTTCTTTTGGGATCCCGAAGTAGATCGCCGGCGACTTTTACGGCGCACTTTGAATCGAGTGACCAACTGGAGAGACTGGTCCCGTTTGGCTCAGGGTGGAGTGCCCTTCGAAAAAGTTAAACAAGTAGGACGAATCGCGCTGGGGAAGTTTCAAACGCCGGATGGTAGCCGGCATTTGCAGATTCAACCTGAGGCCATGGCACGAGCGTGGGCGGCCATTGAGCGGAACCAGAGCCGGGTTACGCTCATTTTCACAGAGGGGGAGCCTCTCGTGCGCGAGATGGAGGAGGAGGGGCAGATGCCCCCACCATCCTGTTCCCGTGTTGGATGCATCCGGGTGGGAAACGGCGGGCACACGTTCCGCCCGCTGTGGGCCCAACAATTGGCTCATGAACTGATCGACAACGAACTCCGGGAGGTCCAGCGAGAGTTACGCGGGACTCCAATCATGAAGACTGGAAAAAGCGATGCCGCTATTGCCGAGAGATGACATCCGTTAAAGAAATTCTTGTGGATCCTGGAAACAATATCGGTTCGCATCGGCAAGATGAGATCAACCGAGCTATTTATAATTCGCCCGGCGTATACCGTTACTATTTGTCGAAACTTCTAACACCGGCAGAGGTTGCCTGCCTCTTCAAGTATCAAACCCATATTGCTCAGGGGAATGTTCTGGACATCGGCGTAGGCGCCGGACGCACCACCCGCTACCTAGCCCCGCTTGCGCGGCGTTACGAAGCAGTGGACTATTCATCCGTCATGGTCAGCTACATGAGAAAAACCATGCCGGAGATCAGCGTCCGTCAGGCAAATTTTCGGGATTTAACGATGTTCGACGATGAATCTTTTGACTTCGTCTTTGCCACCGACAACGTAATCGACGCGCTCCCACATGGGGATCGGCTGCGCGCATTGAGGGAAGCTCATAGAGTGCTTCGACGGAGCGGCATCCTGGCATTTTCGTCACATAATATTCACTACGACAAGGCTTTTGGAGGCCCTCAGCTAAATTGGTCGTACCACCCGGTCAGGCTTGCCGCCAACTGCGTCAATTACATTTTAAGCAGGTGGAACCACTATCGCGTGGCTCCCTTGCGGATAACTACGTCCGAGTACGCACTGCTTAACGACCCCGGGCATCGCTATGCCTGCCTGCACTATTACGCAGCCCGATCCACCGTCTGCTCTCAACTGGCAACCGCCGCATTTCGTTTCATTGAGGTTTTCGATTCTGACGGCCAAGTGGCGCCGGAAGCCAAAGACGATAGGGAGAATTCGAGTCTCCTCTACGTGGCAGAGCGAGCCGACGGCTAAGTGAGGCTCCGATGATATTCGCAATTCTGATCGACTCCAAATACTGACAACTTCTCGGGGGGAGGATTGTTTCAGAAGCGCGGACCGGAGCCGGAGAACGCCGCGTAACCTGGGAACTTCCACTCCGGCTAAGCAACCTTTCTGAACTGAAGCGCGGCCTCGCGGATATTTCTGTGGGGCTGTTTTTTACAGTTCACGAATATGGGAGCCGGAGAAAAGCGGCTCCCGTTTTCTGTTTTACGGAAAGACTTTGCATGAATGATGCTGCACCGAACTCTCATCCCGACCGTGGAGTAAGCCAGGCAGCCCAAGCTTCCTGCTACCGCTGAGCCTCCGTGCTAGCCCGTGGCTCGAGGAACCTGATGCACCGCTAGATTGTCAAGGTGCTTCGACGCCTTTTCCACAGTTTTTCGGCGATCATCCTGCGGTTTCCTCAGGTAAACAGCCTAAATCAGGATGGTACATTCGTTTTCTAGATTCAGGCATTTTCCCGATGGCAACCGGTAGGAGCCCAATTCTAAACTGTGAATGTTCGGGCGGAAGTTGCCCTTCGATTGGGCGGCACACAGGCTCGAAGCAGACGGGACCCTCCCTTTGGAGGTGATGTGAGTAATTCATAACAGAACGAAGGCTCCTCGGCTAAGCTGGCCGTGTTCTACTGCCCGTCAAGCCACTAGAACCGTTGCTCGCAACTCGGCCGATGTGTGTCCGGGAACCGAAAGCTCTTAGTTGAAATGATGAACGTTGCGTTTGCGCCTCGGGAGGGGTGCGTCTGTGGATAGCTTGAAAACTCCAACACTCCTAGCTCGATGTGTCTTCTCGCGCAATCATATTGCCGCTGTTGGATTTAGCGATTCGGGTTCTTTACTTTGTCATCATTCATAAAGTCAACCCTGTATTAATTCAGCATCCTCCCTCAACACACGCGTGGGCAGCAGTTCGAGTGTCTGTTTCGAGTCGCCTTGTTTGGTAAACGTTCCATCCGAATCGCCGGCTAAGATCCTAAGCCAAGATCTGGCGTCGGCCACGTTTGAAGAAATAGGAGTAAGGATTCATGAGAATATCGGCACTGTATCAGGATAAGTGTAATCGCTTATCGGTCTCGAAGTTGCAACACCCTGGGAAAGCTAGCCATCCCCCGGCGAAAAATAGAAGCCATGCGGTTCCTCTCTTGCTCGGGCTGATGGTTCTAGCGCTTGGGGCGTCCGCCCAAAATCGTTTGTTCAAGTCTGGGTTCGAGGGGAGCACCACACTGGAAGCTATTCCTTCCAGCGCGACCAGCGATTACTACCAGCATTTCTCCGGTTCGGATACAACGACTGGGTACACCTGGCCGATGAGCTTTTGGGGCTCGTATGCTGTTTCAACAGGCATGCATCCAATTGTAGGCGGTACGAATGGGGTGTCTTCCTACATAAATAACTACATTGATACGGTCACCGGACATACTGGTTCATCGACTCACGCGCTGAGGATGAACATCTCGGGGCCGACTCCCGGGTTCTGCTGTGTTCAGTCTACTTTTCAGGTCGCCGGAATGAGTCAACCAGTCACCGATTTTTATACCCGTTTTTGGGTGAAACTGAATCCGGAATTACTGACGCAAGTTCAGGCCAATCTTGGAAATTTCTGGCGCACGCTCTTCGAACTCAAGACTTATACTGACTACCGCATCGCTACTTTTATTGTCGGCAATAGCAACGGCGTGCCCTCTTGGCGTGTCGTTGTTGATAATAATCCAAACGGAACTCTGCCCCCTTGTCCCGCGGGCGCGTGTTGGACGGTCGACAATAACTCTATTGCGGTTCCCACTGACCAATGGTTCCTGGTGGAGTATTATCTGCATCGCAGCACCGGTAGCGACGGGCGGTTCTTCTGGGCTGTGAACGGACAAACTTTGGTGGACCACTACGGCCCCACGTACGGCGCAAACCAGGAGAACGTAAACTTCCTCGCTCTGCTGAATCTATATGGCAATGGCACCAACATGAGCCCCGCTTATCAATGGGTCGACGATGTCGAAGTGTGGGACCTTCCGCCTTGCACGACTCTTCCCTGCGGCGCGGGCACGGATACCCAAGCTCCAACGGCACCAACAAATCTCGCCGCCTCGGTTGCGTCTTCCAGCCAAATCAACCTGTCGTGGACCGCAAGCACGGACAACGTCGGTGTCGCTGGCTACAAGATCTACCGCAATGGGGGGACTACCCCGATTGCCACCGTCACTTCCGGCACGGCCTACCACGACACCGGCTTGACGGGTTCCACAACTTATAGCTATACAGTTGCAGCCTATGACGCTGCGGGGAATACGTCCCCTGCTACTCCTGCGGTGTCTGCGACGACTTCCTCCGCTACGCCTTCCGCCGCCTGCCCGGCACCGGCTGCGTCCGCTTGGACGGGATGCTACTACAGCGATCAAAACCTGACCACGTTGGGTCTGGTTCGCACCGACCCAACCATAACGTTCAATTGGGGCACGGGTTCGCCTGATCCTGCCATCCCCGTCGATCACTTCTCCGTTCGCTGGAGCGGCGTCTTCAATTTCAATGCGGGATCCAACACCTTCACGGTTACGGCGGACGACGGATTCCGCCTTTACGTCGATGGTGTCAAGATCATGGACCACTGGGTTGATGAGGCGGCCACCACCTATGCTCAGACGGTAGCGACAACCGCTGGCAACCATACCGTCACGATGGAGTATTACGAGAACGCCGGCTACGCGGTGGCGAACTTGCAGTGGCAACTCGCGGCGAGCATCAGCGCCTCGGATACACAAGCGCCAACGACGCCCACGAATCTCACCGCCTCGGCTGCCTCTTCCAGTCAAATCAACTTGTCTTGGAACGCGAGCACCGACAACGTCGGTGTCGCCGGCTACAAGATCTACATCAACGGTGGAACCGCACCGATTGCCACCGCCGCCGGCACCACTTACCAAAGCACCGGTTTGGTGGCGTCCACCTTATACAGTTATTCGGTCGCTGCTTATGATGCCGCAAGCAATACGTCGGCCCAAAGCGCAATGGTTTCGGCGACCACGCTGAGGAAAGTTAGGCTGTATCGTTAGCGATCGGTATTCTGTCATCGGGCGACCAGTCGATATTTCCACGTTGCCTTCGGCGTGGACGAGGCCGTTGACATTGGATCCGTTAGAGTCCGTCATTCATTCACGTCGGTGGTCGAGATCGCGATTTTTGAAATGCGTTGGGCATCCAGCGTCTGCCTAGGCATTACTTGAATCGCGGTCGCGACCTACGGAGTGTTCCCGAAATATTCCTGCCAGGACGAGCGCGGAGCAACCGAGGCTATCCAGCGGAGACCCGGTCCATACTGAAAGAATGCTGGATGGCCGGAGCCGCCGATCGTGCTTTAGCCGATCCTTGGGTCAACAGGACCTCCGCGATGCGTTGGCCTGCCTTTCCGTCCCATTTCGGTGGCACGCGCGCCGCGTGTTTCGGTTTGCTTAATACCGAACAGAGCACTTGGCGAATGTGGTCCGGATCGGTGCCCGCCAGGATATTCGTGCCCATTTCACAAGTGACGGGGCGCTCCGTGCTGTTTCGGAGCGTCACGCAGGGGATTCCAAGGACGGTAGTTTCTTCCTGGATCCCGCCGCTGTCCGTGAGCACCATTCTAGAATTTGCCACCAGGCCCAGAAAGCGGATATAACTCATCGGTTCCAGGCAGATGAGATTGGCGGGAACGCGTACCTCCTCTAGCCGACGCACTGTTCGGGGATGAACCGGAAAAGCGACCGGCATTCGACTCGTTACAGGTTCGAGCGCGTCGAGCAAGCCTTGGAGCAATTCGGTAGAGTCGACGTTCGCGGGGCGATGCAACGTTAGCACCGAATACGCGCCAGGTTGAAATTGCGGGGGCAGTGCAAGGGCGCGGCCCGCGTCGATGTGCCGGAGCAGCGTGTCGATCATGGTGTTGCCGACGAAATAAATGCGCTCCTTTGGAATGCCCTCCTTGGCGAGGTTGAGGTTGGCGCTTTTTTCAGTTGTGAAGAGCAAGTCCGAAATCGCATCCGTGCACAGCCGGTTGATCTCTTCGGGCATCGACATGTCCCACGAGCGGAGGCCTGCCTCGACGTGGGCCACTGCAATTCCGAGTTTTTTTGCCGTTAGGGCGCACGCCACGGTCGAGTTCACATCGCCGACGACGATGACCCACTGCGGTTTGTGCTCCCCGCAAAAGCGCTCGAACGCGAGCATGACTCTGGCAGTCTGTTCGGCGTGGGACCCGGAGCCGACACCCAATTCAATGTCCGGCTGCGGAAGCCCGAGGTCCCGAAAGAAATCGCCGGACATTGCGGCATCATAGTGCTGGCCGGTGTGGACCAGAACCAGGCTGTGCTCCGACCGGCCGCTGCGAAACGCTTCAAGAATCGGGGCGACCTTCATGAAATTCGGACGCGCGCCGGCGACAATGACGTACTTCACAGGGATTATCCTTGATTGGGGACAAGACTGATCTGTTTGGGGGAGTGCTACCAGTACAAGCTGGCTACTGCATTACCCGTGTCCTCGAAATATTCGAACCTGATGGCATGGGCACCGCTACTGATGGATTGGGTCTGATTGTAAGTGGTGACCGGTTGGTCCACCCAATGGTCCATGACCAGGACATCATCAATGTAGAGCCGGAACCCGTCGTCCGCTGTAACGGTGAAAGTGTAGGAGCCCGCATTGAGATTGAAGATTCCACTCCAGCGGACGGAGAAGTGGTCTGTGGGGATGACGGGATCAGGTGAGCCGGTGCCCCAATTGAACATTATGGTGGGGTCGGCGCGAACCAGCGCGAGTGTGGTCAGATTCTGGTCGCTGTAATAACATCCTGTAAAGGCGGACATAGCCGGAGGGGGGCAGGTAGTAACGCTGGAGGTTGTCGCGCCATTCGGTGCTCCGCACGGAAGTGCCGCGCAAGGCGGCAGGTCCCACACTTCGAGATCATCGATCCATTGATACGCAGGATTCAGATGGATAGAGTTGCCATAAAGATTTGAGAACATGAGAGCGTTAACGTTTTCATTGTTGATCCCGTAGTTGGGTCCATACTGATCCGCAATGGTCTGGCCGTTTACAGCCCAGTAGAATCGCCCATCGCTGCCGGCGCTGCGATGCAGATAGAATTCGACGAAAAACCATTGATCCAACGGAACGGGGACGGAGGTGTTGGATACCGCCCAAATTTCCTGATATGGATAGACACTTGCCGGACTGTTGTCCGCGTGCACGAAGAAATAAGGCTGTCCGGCTGAGCTTCCATAGATAAAAGTTGCGATGCGGTAATCGGTAGAGGTCTTCATCTCCCACAGAACACGCCAGAAATTGGCTCCGTAGGTTTGGACCTGGCTGAGGAACTCCGGATTCAGTTTGATCCAGTAGCGAACGTAGGAATCGATCAGGGGAGTTGTGAGACCGGCGATCTGAAAGCTGTCCTGAGTGCAGCAGGTGTTGGGAGACGGCTTAACGATTTCTTGCCGGAGCGCGTAAGTCAGATTACCATTGGGACCTGTTACGTTCTCGATTGCGTTCTGAATATAGTTGTTGAAATCTTCCGGCGCCGGGTTGAAGTTGCTCGACGTGATCACTCCCAATAGTCCCGTCAACAAAGGGTTGGGGCTCCAGGCCGTGACTGGCCACGCATAATTCGTCGAGTTATCAGTGCCCTGGATGTACTGATACTGGCTATAGCCTCCTGACACTGGCCGTAAGTAGACAAAGTTCTCGAAGCCAGATTTGAATAGGAGCTTAGCATTGGGATCGGGCACCGAGGCGGTTGTCTGGGCCTTGTGCGCAATTTGCAAGAACAGTGCTGCCAGCAGAAAAAAGGCCAGCATTGACGCTGCGCTTCCTATTCTAAGTCGGCGAGTGAAGGCTAACTTGGACATGATTTGAAGTTTCTTCCAGCGAGACGCGCGAGCAGAAGAATCGAGTTTTTTAACGTGCCGCCGTCACGGTTATGCAGCCGCTCACCCGGATCTACTTCGTGCATCGACTATCCGCTGATCTGCGGATGAATCAAAGTGCCGGTCAGCTACCGCCCGGATGTACTGCAGACTCCCGCGGAGCTGCTATAGGCCGATTCATCGGCTGTGAATACTAGCGTCGCCAACTCCTGCGGTCCGTGCGAATTGGCCGGCCACCGATAATCGCATCTGCTTAGGCACCGGGCGGGAAACGTCAAGCGGCGACTGAAGCAATACCCGTTTTGCTCTGAGCGCCGTGCCCACCATATCTGCAAACGCTCCCGCGGCGGTAGGATGCCGATTGTCCTCACTACCATACTCAAGTTCCACGTAATCGCCGTCTCGGAGAAGGATGTGTATGATCCAGGAATTCTCAGTATGGGGGGGCGTAACCGATTCAAAGTAACATTTCGAACACAGGGTGAGTTCCGCTCGAGTGAATCCGAACTTCACGCGACTTTGTTGCAAAATCTGCCAGCACTCATCCGTGGTGGAGGCCGTCGTGAACGCAGCGCGGAGTTCGCTCAGTTGGATGTTAGTGCGGAGCGCCCCGCTCAGCGTACCGTCGGCAAAGATACGCCCGAAAGCGCCGAATTCGACGTAATCCAGCCAGTGAATCGCGATCCCAGCACTCCCGCAGAACAAGACAAGAATCAGGCCGGCGAACGCTTCGTGGGTCGATTGCAGTAGTGAAAGCGCGCCTCCGATCCCGCAGCACGCATACAAGCGCAGCACAACACGGCGCGGCGTGAGACCCCTGTCCAGAAGCCGATGATGGATATGTCTTCGATCGCTAGTGAAGACCGGCTGACCCCTCAGGAAGCGCCGTCCGATCGCTACCGAGGTATCGAGCAGGGGCAACGCGAGAGCGATCATTGGAGCGGTCATGCCTAGAATGGTGGTCGACTTCTGGCCCCATAAGACTGCATAACAGCCAAGCAGAAAGCCAAGAAGCAGGCTTCCTCCATCACCGAGAAAGATCGACGCCGGGCTGAAGTTGTAACGCAGGAACCCCAACAAGCTCGCGGCCAGAGGCACGGTGGCGATGACTACGGCCAGATTCTGTTGAAAAATGGCTGATAGAAGGATCGCCAGGGCCGTCAGGATGCCGACCCCGGTAGCGAGTCCATCGATCCCGTCAATTAGATTAAAACCGTTGGTGCATACAAGAAGCCACAGCAGCGTAACAGGCACCCCGATTAGAGGACTAAACAGATAACCGTGAATTCCGATGATGCGAACTCCGCCCGAGCAAGCTAGCGCCGATGCAATCGACACTCCAAGGAGTTTTTGCCAGGGTTTCACACCTCGGATGTCGTCCATTAAGCCCGTGCTGAGTACTATCAGCGCTGCCACCGGGAGTTCCCAATTAAAAGGGAGGTTCTTAAGGGCGGCGGATGCGCCTGAGAACGGTAGAGCAAGAAGTAATACAAAGGGAGCCAGGTAGGAAATCGCCACCGGCAGTCCTCCGGTGCGCGGAACTGCCTTGAGGTGAAAATGCCGCACGCCATCCGGATGATCCATCAGGCCGTAGCGCAGTGAAAGTTCTCGCAGCAGCGGCGTCACAACCAACGCGCTGACGAACGACACGGCGCCCAACAACAACAGCCACAACCAATTCATCAATCCTCCTTGCTCTGATGCCTGAAGAGTCCCATCTCTGTAACACAAAATATCAATCTGCGGACGCGCTATCCCCGGTTAGGCCGGCTTTTGCCTTGCAGGAGCGCGATTCTCGAATTGCACACGCCTTCGGCGGGAGTTAGTGATTTATTAGGATGCGCCCGCGAGAAGCGAACATAGCTTTGAGAACGTCCAGCGCGTATAACGGGAGTACAAGTTGCCGCCGAAGCCGGCTAGGCTGGGTGATCAATCGATACAGCCACTCCGTCCCGGTATTCGAAAACAACGCCGGAGCTCGAGTGGTCGCGCCACTGATTACGTCAAGGCTGCCACCAATCCCCATGCACAGACAGGGGCGAAGATGAGGCCGGTTCTCTGCGATCCAAAACTCTTGGCGCGGCGAACCCATCGCTACGAAAAGCAGATCTGCCTCACTCTGGTTGATCTTGTCGACTACCGCCGTCGCGTCGCCACAAAAACCATGTTGTGTCCCCACGATGTTCAACCCTGGATTTTGAGCAACCAGTTTGCGGGACGCTGCGGCGTTCGACTCCGCGGACGCGCCCAACAGGAAGACCCGCCAACCTTCCTGCGCCGCCGCCTGAATAAGCCGCATGAAAAGCTCGATGCCGGTGCAGCGCGGCAGTCTGCGGTGATCGAGAAGAAGAGATGCGAGCGCCACGCCGATCCCGTCACAAATTCGTACGTCCGCTCGATCGAGAACACTTTTCAGTTTTGCATCACGCGCCGAGCGATACACCTTCTCGGGATTGATCGCCACGCAAAAGGTAGGACGATGGGCTCGAATCCGTTGCCGCATGATCTCGGTGGCATCATCATAGGAGCGGAATCTATTGACTTGAATACCGAGCACCGGAACTGGCTCTGATAAAAGATCCATCACTTTCTCCTCCACAATCGTTTGGTCTGCAAATTTGCGGCTGAAACGCCGATTGACCGGGGGAAAGCCGCACGCGAAGAGTGCGGCGCACCGATTCACTTCCAGCCTTGCGACGCACGAGACCTAGCGCACAAGACGATACAGCCTTTCAACGCGTAAGCACAGTTTGACTCGTTTCTTTGCGCGAGGCCCCATCCGCTAGCCATTCGTTCATCCAGAAATATAGACCTAGAAGGAGAAAAATGTGGCGTTCGCGGTTTAATCCGGAAGCGTGTTCGTCCAGCGTTCGTTCCACTTCATCGAGATCGATCCACGAGGAGAACGGTGACCCACGCTCCAGGAGAATTTCCCGGATTTCATGCCGGGTACTGAACCAGTTTCCGGTCGGCGACAGGAATCCCTTCTTTTTGCGGCGGACTATGGAAGCGGGCAGAACGCGCTCGGCGAACCGCTTATGCAGGCGCTTCCCTGCAAACATCCCTACACGGAAGCGGCAAGGCAAGGCCTCCACAAAGCGAACTAGATCGAGATCCAGCAGCGGGACGCGGCACTCTATGGAATACCGCATCGTGATCTTGTCGGTGTACAGCAACAAGTCATCGGCAAGATTCATCCGCAGGTCTGTACTCATCATTCGCTGCGCGCTATGCCGCTGAGTGGCGCAGCCCAGCAGATCGAAGACGTATGCGATCCGGGTTTCCGCCAGTGCCGGCTGATGTCCGGTGAGCCGCTGGATCTGGCTGGCCGTAAATACGCCCTGAGCGGCTTCGAACCGGCGAATATCATTTGGTTCAGCCAGCGCATCCAGGCCTCGCAGAAGTGCGTCGCAGCGCACCCCGGCGCTCCGCGCGCCCGCCCCCAAAAGCGACGCGACTGCAGGGGGCACGAATCGCCGCAGCACTTCCATTCGATATCTCCGGTAGCCTCCCATCGCCTCGTCCGCGCCCTGGCCGGACATTACGACCTTCACGTGTTTCGACACCAGCTCGGACAGATAGAACATCGGAACGACCGACGTCGAAGCAATCGGTTCCTCGACGGTCGCGATGATGCGCGGCAGTACGTCGAGGAATTGCGGAAAGCCGATCCGCACGTCATGGTGCTCGAGTCCGATCAGCTCGGAAGTCGCGCGGGCTTCAGCGGTCTCATCGGCGTCGTCACGCTCTGAGAATCCCACCGTAAACGCTTGCATTCGGTAAGAAGCATGCTTTTGAGCAAACCGGGCGACCAGCGCCGAGTCGATGCCTCCGCTGAGTAGAATCCCTACTTCCACGTCAGATAACATCTGCCGCTGGACGGCCTGTTCCAGCAGGAATCCGTAGCGTTCCAGAACACCGGCTTCGGTAGTTGCAGTCATCTCGCCCGGAGTCGCTGCGACGTACGGATATTCCCGCAATCGGAGGTCGTCTTTGCCGAGATCGATCTCGACAATATGGCCGGGCCTGACCTTGCGTATTTTTTTGAACAAAGTATCGGGCGCCGGAAGGTATCGGAGACGCAACAGTTCGCTGAGGCACTCGACGTCGATGGAATCGTCGACCAGAGCGCGGATGGGACGAAGCTCCGACGAAAAGATCAGCGAACGCGAGTCCGACCAATAATACAGCGGCTTGACGCCGAACGGATCCCGAACCAGGAATAACTTCTCGTTCGGAGCATCCAGAAAACCAAAAGCAAAGATTCCGTTGAATTGTTGCACCGAACCGATGCCGTTTCGCGCAAGGTGGTAGAGGATTGTCTCGGTGTCAGAATGCCCCCGGTATCGAACATCGGAATCGTCCCTGAAATCGAAATGATTGTAAATTTCCCCGTTGAAAACAATGGCGTGCTGGCCGCCGATGCTCCACATGGGCTGATGTCCCGCCGGCGATAAATCTAAAATCGACAGCCGCCGGTGACTAAGCGCAACGGCATGCCGCCCCACCACGGCCTGGGTCATCCCCGCATCGTCGGGGCCGCGATGACGAATGAGATCCAGGACTCCCACATCAAACGGGAAGTTCAACGTACCCAAAATTCCGCACATAATTGAACTTGCTAGATCATTTGCGACACTGCATGCAGGAACGGCAGTACAGCCCAGCGCAGAGTATTCCGGTTCCTCCGGATTCCCGATACGTCGATCTGCGAGTAAACGTCCAATCCCCGGCAGAACTCAGCGCGTATAGAATCGAGGAGCCTTACGCCGAAATCCCGATCTCCGAGCAGATTTGCGAGATTCAGCACTTCGGCATTGTCGTAAAGATCGAAACGCACGATCCCAGGCTTGTTGGTCAGGGAGAAGCGCCTCAACAGGCCCCGCTGCTCATCGAAGAAGGCGTTTTTTACGTATGCGTAACCCGCAGCGATTAAATCCTCCGCACCTGGGAGTTGCCGCACCAGATTTGTCTTGAACACA
>Ga0207667_10006149_pt1 | contig 14586 bp, 14 predicted proteins | sample KBSCornC52_FD_184301 | JGI IMG/M metagenome (GOLD analysis project Ga0207667, IMG submission 184301) | Corn rhizosphere microbial communities from Kellogg Biological Station, Michigan, USA - KBS Corn C5-2 (SPAdes) (version 2) | ecosystem: Host-associated > Plants > Roots > Rhizosphere > Soil ... | reverse complement strand
TGCCTTCGGCCGGTATGGGTGTAATTACCGGTAATGCTCGTTTTAAAAGAATCCCATAACAAATCCCGTATGCCGGGTAAATGATCAAAATCAAACAGGTCATGAATAACCAGATAAGGATTTTGAATTTCTTCTTCTGTTAGGTTTTGAGGAGGGAACTTCGTTTTTGTAGGAATTACGGAAGTCTTGTTGCACATAACAAGCAATTTAAGAATGAGGAAAACGATTGAAATTATAACCGAAAGATACAAACTTTTTTTCATTGACTTGATATATCAAGTCAATATTTTTTTGAATTCCCCTGAACTTACCGTTCAAATGGCTAAGAAAAGAGACGATAAAATATTAAAGGCATTCGGAGAAAACCTTAAAAGGCTTCGGGAAGCAAAAGGGTTAACAACTCGTGAGTTTGCAGATATTGCAGATATAGCATACAGTCAGGTTTGGACACTGGAAAGCGGCCAGGGCGATCCGTCCCTGACAACGTTATTAGCTATTGCGAAAGTGCTGGGGGTTGGTTTGGATGAGCTTGTGCACGAAAGGTCATAGTGAAGTAGCGGAATTTTAAATTTGTTAAAGAAGGACATATGAAAACCAATATTCAGTTATCATATTTGGATCTTTATAAAAAACAATTAACGGGAACGGATTATTATCTGGTTTCATTTCGGCCTGTTTCAAATAAGGAATCAGTTGTCTCAATAGACACTAAGTGGATCCTTTTAGCTTCTTAGCAGATTCCATTTGGCAATAGCTTCATGAGTTGGTTCCTTAGAAAGATATCCAGCCACACGAGCGGACGAAAAGTATACAATTATGACAGAGCATCAAATCCAAACTTTTTTGTGGGAAAACAGAGATCGGTGGGCAGACATCATTGAAAAAGTTGAATTTCCCAAAAAATATATTTTTCATGAGACTGATGAGTCAATTTACAACCGCACGCCGGATAAGGTATTGTATAATGAAATTATAGATCGATATACGGAAATTTATGAAAATTTGTCCAGGCTACGTTTGTTCGGCCATGAAGTGCCATTGAAAAGAGAGGGCGAGAATACAATAAGAGCTGATATGTTAGGTTTGATAGATAGAGTTCCAGGAATTGCGATAATTGAAATAAAGAAAAGTGCACAAACAGAAAGACAAGCGTACACCGAATTATTTGCTTACGCTTCTCATTTGCACGCTATTTTCCCAACAATGTGTAACGATGATATTCATTATGTATTGATTTCTCCAATGGAGGAACGCATTGTGCGGGAGGCTTCGGTGTATAGTTTTTTATTCGATGAAAAACCTGTTTTTGCCTTTATTCCAACTTATGAAAATAATGATGTAACTACAATTAAGCTTAGGCCTTGGCTACCTAAACTTGAAGATGTAAATAGAGTTACGGAAAGTGCATTCTCTCATAAGAATTTTATAGTTTTTAAAGGAACTTGGAATGATGTAGTAGACAGGAAGACCGAAGATGATGACAATCCTGGCGAGGAAATGATTAGTAGGATGAACAAAATTTCGTCGTATGCTGCCCAAATAATGGAAAAAAAGAAAATTCATGGTTTTGTATATACTTCTAAAAGTTATCCGGACTCGCCTTTACCTGGTAATAGTATTATATTAGTTGGATTAAACCCTTTTAAGGTTGCTAAAGACAACTATTTACTTCAAGAACGGCATATAAGCGCGGGTAAATTAGATTCAGTGGCTGATGAAGAAATTAATTTGCATCATATAATGCCGGAACTTTTGAATAAAGCGAAAGAAGTAAATGAACAAAACCAATATTTTTATGATTTAACTACAACATGGGTGAACACGCTGGCAGAAATTGCCTTTGATACAATAACCCTTATGACCACAAACAAAAGTAAATTGGCCTTTGATCAAGGTTACAGGACAATGAGTTGGAAAGTGTATCAGAATATCATTCTTGAAGATAATCTTTGCTTTAATTTCGACATTTTCACTACAGGACTTATCCGCAAACTATTTGCAGAATATACAATACAGGATTATCAGTATATAGAAAAATTTGGCTATGAAAACCATCCGTATTTATATCATGGTGACGTCCCTGAATTTGTTGTCGATTATCTAAACGAGCAAGTGTATTTTAGGGATTTTCTTTACAATATGTTTGAATACTATAAGTGGCTTCTGTAAAAAATAATATTGGTTACACTATAAGGAGTTAGGAGGGTTCGAAATGGGGATTAGCCGTTCCATGCAGGGGTAAACCAAAATTTAAAGAGCGTTCAAATCCTTAGATTCGAACGCTCTTTAGGTTCGACTTGCCGGGCTAATTGTATGAATAGGCAAATCCTTTTTTGATAGATTGGGTAGTCCAGCGGCTGTCTTTTTCGCTGGTAAGTAATATGAAGGGTGCACCTAATTCAGCAGCTTCTTTTTTCAATCTTTCCAAAGATTTCCTGTCAGCATTTCCTGCAGGGTTGATACCAGTGTAACCAATCCCAATAAATATGTGTCCAGGTTAAATGGCAGCGGTAATATGATTGGGCCATCATTGGTATTAAAAGTAATGAGTGGCGACAAGGTAGATGTGGCAGCAAAGGCGTTTTTCAGATCCAAGGCAGGTTCACAACCCAATAGCAATCCGTTAGGTGATATTTTAACTTCACTCGCAACTGGTATTATATCGGTATCCGGAACTGCAAAAGGTACTTTATCAGAGCTTTCCAATACTAGCACCAGTCCGTTGCTTGGTGCTGTAAATACATTCCTTGATGCCCTTCCTCATGATGACAGCGCAAGCTCTCCCCAGGCCTATTTAAACTGGATTATATTTGATGATCACTTTAATTTCAATGGGGCAGGAGCATTAGCGGCAGGCCCTGCCAACACGCTTGCCACCTTAGCCAATACAGGAATTAACATAACAAAAAATGGGTATATTTATATCTACGTTAGCAACAAAACCCAGAACTGGGATGTGTTTTTTGATAACCTGATTGTGAACCACAGGACAGGTCCATTGGTGGAGGAAAATCATTATTATCCGTGGGGCTTGGCGATGGGGGGGATTTCTGATAAAGCGCTTGGCAGATTGGACAATAAATATCTGTATAACAGTAAGGAAAAACAGGAAAAGGAGTTTAGTGATGGCAGTGGATTGGAGGAATATGATTACGGAGCCAGGATGTCAGATCCACAGCTTGGAGTTTGGCATGGTATAGACCCAATGGCAGACAGAGCGCGTAGGTGGGCACCTTATAGTTTTGTCTTTAATAACCCGATAAGATTTATTGATCCTGACGGTATGAATGCGGAGGATGCTTCAACAAGTGGTTCTGAAGATGATGGCAATCGGCTAGTAAACTTCGTTGATGTTATGGATAAAAATGGAAATATTACAAGAGTTTGGGATTATGCTGACAATGCCGATAATAGTTCTAATGGAGGTGATGGGGCATCCACGTCTGAACCCGGATCGGATGGTGATCCTAGTCAAACTTCAAAGCAATTTAAACTATTGTTTTCTACGCTTCAAAAGAACTATCCCCTACCATATCATCATAGGCCTGACCGAACGCCAGCACCTGGGTACTCGTCTGCCAATGACGATGATGAAAATAGCTTCATGTATTATAATCAGTGCGCGATTAGAATGAGTATTGATTTAAAGAAGTCTGGGGTAGATATTTCAAAAACAAAAAATATTACGAATCCCGGAGGCCAGACGTTTTCTAAAGATGGCAATGTTCTGGGGGCAACCAATTTGGCTGGATTTTTAAAAAGTTATTTAGGGGCACCAATAGTATACGATGGTACTAAACAAGAAGTGCAAAAATTACTAGAGGGAAAAACAGGAATAGTTTTTTTTAAAGGTTATAACGAAAATTTTCGCCAACAGGGAGCGCCAGAAAGGCGTTCAGACCAAAACGTTCATGTGGATCTTTGGAATAAAGATGATATAATGGCCCCTTACAGATTACAAATGTTAGATGCTAAAACTATTTGGTTTTGGGAAATAAAATAGAAAAAATGAGAAAGTTTTTAATAGTTATGCTATTTATTGGCATGCATAAACTCCATGCTCAGTTTATGGAATTGAGAGGCACTTGGGTAAACATTGAGTTTTTTAACGCCTTACAACACCAAAAGCCGCGAAAGAATTTGGACAGTATAGTGCCACGATGTATTTATATAGATAAATCAAATCAGGTAACTATCGAATTCGAATACGAACAAAAATCAAGACGTTCCCCAATCGGAAGAATGACTAAAGACAATAGTAATAGGACAATGTTTAGTGCTTTAGAGAGGCAGTTCACTCTAGTGAATGATAGTTTATTATTATTATCAAATTACGGCCGTAAAATGTTCTTCAAAAAGACAGGTAGTGAAGAGTTCGTGGGAAATGGTATTCAATTATTATTACGGTGGTACTTTTGGTCACACTATAAGAAGTGGAACTTAATAACTGTGAATAATAATACTCCGACAGATACAGCGATTGTTACTATAGGACGAACCAAAATTAGTAGCACAGAGAAAAGCCCCATTGTAAGCCAATATGAATTTATGGACACCAAGCAGTATAACATTAATGGAGAAGAATTATTTGGCATTGACTTCTTTACAACCAATGTGAGCTATATGACCACGTCAAATAACATTTTTGGCATTAAAAAGCTTGGAGACGAAATATATTTATATAAGGATACGATTTTGTACTTCAGGCTGATACCAGTTAAATGAGACCGGAAAAAATGCTTATTTTTCAATGACAATTAGGGGTTGATGTGACAAAATGTTTTACAGATGCTACATTCAACTTTGCAAAGGAAGCAGCGAGTTTCTTAAAATTCTAAACAGATTGTATGATGGATGATCCTAATCAATGGATAGAAGCTGCCAAAATACTTGAGAAAAATGCTACTGCAAAGGTTAAATGCCCGGAGTGTAATACCGGTGAATTAATGGTTAAGGATGAATTTGCTCCCGGTAAAAATAAGTTGGATAGGTATTTAATCTGTAATCATTGTGGAAATTGGAATGTAATTACCATGTCGTTTGCCACCTAAGTAAGATCAACCGGCTTCAATTAACGATGTCATTTCAATATGCTTTTTCACACTAAAGACAAGAAGCCACAGCGATCGCTTCGGCGTTTATTAAAAAACTTACAGTTACTAAACACTCGTTATCTCAATTAAATGACACGACTAGAATAATTGTGCAGAATTTTACCAATTGGAGTAACGCCACTTTTGCAACTAATGGTCAGGCTTTGGGGGCGCGTACTGATCATCCTTTTTTTCTAGCGTCTAAGATTTCATATGCTGCGGAATCTAATGCGCATACTATAGGGTTTTATTATCAGTGGTAGTTTTTTTTGTTAAATGAAAAGCCGAGAAAAAGAACAAGTGTCAAATAGCCAGGGATATGTTTGTGAAACCTAATCAACTGCTTGTTTTCAATGTCGAAGAGCGGTTAGAAACGCAATTGGCGATAGCATGTTAGAATTTGAGTTCCCAATAGCCCAAGTTGTTGAGAAGTTGGGTATGTTAATTGTTCGCATAGAAAGCACTTTTAGAACGATCTATAATGAAAATGTTTTTGGTGTGAGCCTTTCAGAGAGAAGAGTTAAATGGCGGATTGCAAAGTTAACGCATATTACGGGAGAAGTCGATTGCCCTTTTATTGATGTTTTGATTTTTGAAGGGAACTTCGGCTTAATAACTGGTGCGATATTTATTTAATTATTGACCCATTAACTGGCGAAATATTAGAGAGAAGTTTGCCAATGAAATATTGAAGCAATCTTTTCAATATTGAGCCGCAGCGGCTGCATAACACCGATGAAACAAGAAAATATAAGTGCCGTGGAATTTTTAAATGAATCAGGAAATACTATTGGCTTATAAACCGTAAATGAAAAAGATTTGAAGAAAAAGGAACCACTTCAATAAGGAGCTTTTTAATTAATGAGAAAGTATCTTTTTCCAATATTGTTTCTTTTTTGTTGTTGCGGGCTTCCTGGCTATAAAAAGCATTGGAAGTATGGCAATGGCTATACAGAAATCGTCTATTATACTGATTTTCGTAAGCCAGAGAATTGTTTTATCAAGACCTTCTATCCAAATGGAAGACTATTTCAGGTGGCCGTCATGGCGGATGGGAAGTATGTGGGCCTAAAGGCGATGTATTCGCCTGACGGTTACATTCGGCAAACAGATTATCTGCTTACCCCTTGCGATACTTCACAGAAAATACGTGATGAACTGTTAACATACTACGATAAGAATGGAACTATTTCACGCCGGTACACTATCAAAAATGGCTTACAAAATGGACTTTCACAATATTACGATACAACCGGAAAGTTACGCTTAGAATGTGAATTAAAGAACGGCAGAATAAAGGATGGGTTGTTTAATGTATACAGATCGAATGGAAAGCCGGCATACAAAGGATTTTATAAGAACGACACTTTAGTAGGTTATCAATATTATTTTGACGAGTTTGGTGACAGCTTAAAATACTATAATACTTACAAAGGTCAAATAGATTTCCCCTATAAAAAATGGCTTTACCTTGAATTAACATTGTGCGGTGATTATACTGATAAAAGAAGAAAATCAGTTACCTGGCGATGGGTAGATTATACTGGTAAAGAAATTAAAAGAAAGATCCTATTTCCAGTAAATGGAAATTTTGTAAGCCCCGAATAGAAATGTAGACACTTATTTATTATACCATTACCAAAACTAACTTAAATGAAAAACAATATCATCAGCCTGATAATCTTCAGCCTCTGTTGTATTAGCGCAAAATCCCAAAATGATAACAATACCTTACTAACAACGCTTCTTAAAAATCAAAAAGACTATCTAAACACCAATATTCAGGACAAACAAAAAGCCAAGTATCTAACTCTGTTGCACTTCGCCAATGTCATCCACCCGAAAGTAATCGACGAAATACAAAAGCTCAACGCCTCATTTCCTACCAATGGCCTAAACCTGAATATTCTGGAAGGGTTCGCCGGTTATAGCAATGTAAGCGGCGTTATCTGGCAAGGCGATAGCACCTATTATTCTTATAACTATGGTGCTGATAAGAAACTAACAGTTATCGAACGATCGCTTTCTCAATTAAGTGACACCACCAGAACTATTGTACAGAATTTTACCAATTGGAGTAACAGCACCTTTGCAACTAATGGTCAGGCTTTAGGTTCGCCTACTGATCATCCTTTTTTTCTGGCATCAAAGGTTTCATATGCTTCAGATCCTGCTGTGCAGACTATTGGGTTTTATTATCAGTGATTAGAACAATCTCAGGCATTTGCAATAGTTCTACATCCACATTTATCTAAAAATTTACAATGCAAGCTGGAACACTTGAAACAAAGCACAAACCGCCATAGCTCCTACACCAATATTTCACGACATATAGTCAAACCACGGAGGGTCACAATTGCTTCTCTAAGCACATTGAGATTCTTTATAACAAAATGCGACATCAATATTGCTTAATCAGTTTGGTGTGATGCCAGTTGGAATCTCATGTGGTGATTATGATCAATAAATTTAAAAATCATAGTATTTCAGAAATGCGTGTGCGGTAATTGAAATAAAAAATTATATTTTAGCGTCACAGCTATTCTTTCAATCACACTGTAACGGATACTTCCAAAACTATTGTGCAGAATTTCACTAATTGGAACAATGCATCTTTTGCAACTAATGGTTAGGCATTAAGCTCGCCTGGTGATCATCCGCTTTTCCTTGCTTCCAGATATACTACTGATGTAGTCAAGAGGATGTAGCTTTTATTGCTAATTTCTAAATTATGTGATTCCATTTAATAAGATTCATACTATTACTGCGATAGTAAAAGTTCGTTTTGAGGGCATAATTACCAATTATGTCCAAGGTCGGTTATGTCTATAACTGACCTCCATTTTTGATTTCTCCAATTATTTATTATTTCATTCATTTAAGATATACCATCCGCCATTCACCACGCCCTCACACTATTATAATAAAACGCCACCACCCGCTCTGGCCATTCCGTCAAGTGCGATTTAAATCCGTTCTTCAATGATATCTTATTGAAGTTATGCGTGCCCGCCATAATAAGCGCCGGACCTGCTTCCGCCAATTTTTCACGGGTCATGTTCGCAGGCATCACCAGCGACACATGCCCCGGCTTCCTCTCGTCAGGGTTTTTACAAATTGCCACCACCACCATTCCCCGGTTCGCCAGCGCTTGTGCTGCCTCGTAAGTATTGGTAGCCTCCAATCGCTTCCATCCTGCATCCGCTGCTGCAGCCGATAACAGCCAGTCATATTGCGCATTGGCCAGCAGCAGCTGTCCATGCTTCGGCGGACGTAATATATACAAGCCAAGCCGCTCACAGGCCGCTGCCACAAAAGCGCTGCAATGTGTATGCGTGCCGCTCGTCGCATCTGGCTTATCCGCCACGCCTGTCTCCCAGTTAATATGCTGCCCCGCAATCCACAAATGCTCCACATCCATTCCCCGGTAAAACTGTTGCAGCCGGCGCCCTTCCGGCGCTATAGGAATGTCCGGCTCTCTCGGTCTGTTCTTATCCGCCGGCAGATAAACAGCCGTGCGCACCGGCTGATGGTAAGTAGGCTCTTGGCAACCTGGGCCCATCACTAACAGTACATATAAAAGCTGCAATAACATAAATGTCTTATTGTGTCAGGTTAAAGTTACCAAATTGCGCCTCGATGGGCTTCAAAAACTTAATCCCCCCCACATATTTGCTCATCAGATTTACTGCACAACACTGCAATATGGAATTGAGATTAATCAATAAATGTAATTTCCATCTGGTATTTTAACAAGGTAAACACTTCAATCAAATCATTATTTTATCTTGCCTGCTCTTCCTTAAAGTGTGTATCACTGTGATACTTTATTTTATATTATTTGTTAGCCCAAAATATATATAAAGGATCACGTTATGGATTTGAAAAAGATAGCGGGTAACATTCTTACTCGCATACCGTACATAAGATATGCATACTTATATAAACATAATTCCAGCTTTCGACCGGGACACTACTACAGTCCTGTAGCAGATATTGATGACCTCACAGAAAGACAGGCTGACATATGGACTGAAAAAAAACTTCCGGGGATCGATCTCAATGAAAACGCCCAGAAAAAAAATGCTTAAAAAGGGGAACGGCAAGCCACAACCCGGTGAATCCTCAAAAACACCATACGAAATCCCAAATAACTTTTTTCCATAGATGGCCCGTCTCCGGAAAAATTCCTTCAACGCTGTGCTAACACCACTCCAAAAACTTCTTCAGATTCTGAATATTGATTTACATAGCTTTATATTACCGTGCAGGCGGCAGATGAATTAAACCTGCTCTGCGCGGCTGCCTCTCCGCAGTTAAAAATTCTAAAAATTAATACGATATGTGGTGGATCTATGCCCTGTTTTCAGCACTGTTCGCGGCCCTTACCGCTATTTTTGCCAAAATCGGCGTTACCAATGTAAACGCTAACCTGGCAACGGCCATCCGAACAATAATTATTCTCGTAGTGGCATGGGGTATTGTGCTGGCCCGCGGTGAAGAAAAGGGATTGGGTAGTCTCTCGAAGCATAACCTCATCTTTCTGGTAATTTCCGGTATAGCCACCGGACTGTCATGGATCTTTTATTTTAAGGCCCTCCAGGTCGGAAAAGTATCACAGGTTGCACCCGTAGATAAACTCAGCGTTGCTCTAACGATCATTCTTTCTGTTGTGTTTTTAAAAGAAGCACTTACCCTTAAAACCGCCATCGGCGCACTGCTCATAATTGCTGGTACGCTCACCCTCATATTTTAGTGCCGTAGAAGAATCTGATAGATCGTTTAAAATCCTGGTGCGAAGTAGAAGAATCTGATAAATCGTTTAAAATCCAGGTCCCTGGCGAAGCAGAAGCATCTCATAAATCGTCTAAAATCCCGGTTCAGACAATCCTGGTGCGAAGTATAAGAATCTGATAGATCGTTTAAAATCCTGGTTCAGATTATTCAACATTCCTTCAATTTTGATAACTTACTTTGCATGAAAGGATGGCCGCGAATGATAAGAGCTTCGTCACACGAAGCTTTCTGCCACAGATTGCACCGATTATCTGTGTTCATCTGTGTAATCTGTGGCAAAAGTGTTTTTGTTGCGTAGCAACGCGTGAATCCGTGGTAATCATCCCGCCGTAGGCGGGGCATCAGAATTAAATCGTAGATATGAAGATCCTGATCATAGAGGATGAACCGTCGCTGAACAAGGCCATGGTAGATTACCTGAACCACCAGCAATACCTGTGTGAGTCGGTAAACAATTACCACGATGCCCTGGAAAAGACCGAATATTACCAGTACGACTGTATTGTACTCGATCTCATGCTGCCCGGAGGAAACGGCCTCGATTTACTAAAAGAACTGAAGGCCAATCAGAAAAACGACGGCGTCATCATAATTTCGGCACGTAACGAACTGGATGATAAATTATCAGGATTGCAGCTGGGGGCCGACGACTACCTCACCAAACCATTTCACCTGCCCGAACTCAGCGCACGCATAGCAGCCATCATTCGCAGAAAGAGTCTGCAGGGCAACAATATTATCCGGTTTGAAGAATTGCAGGTCGATGTACTCGCAAAAACAGTATCCGTTTTAAATAAAGAAATTACCCTCACTCGTAAAGAATACGAGCTGCTGCTGTATTTTCTGGTTAATAAGAACAGGGTGCTTTCAAAAAACGCCATCGCCACCCATTTGTGGGGCGACGATGCCGACATTACCGACAACCACGATTTCATTTATACCCATGTAAAAAACCTTCGTAAAAAATTAATACAGTACGGTGCCGGCGATTATATACGCAGCGTATATGGCATGGGCTATAAATTTTCTGTCAAATAAACTCCATCACAAAATTTGAAACTGTTCGCTAAATATAATCGCATCAATATAGTAGCTACCATGCTTGTATTTGTGGCAGGATGCGTAGCTTTCTATTTTGTACTCCGCTATGTATTATTACGGCAGCTCGATGAATCCCTGCGTACAGAACAAACAGAGATCCTGTTCTATATAAAAGAGCATAACCAGCTACCCGAAGTAGTAAGCGATGCCTATAATCAGCGGATCACCTATACCGAAATAAAAGGCCCCTTGCCCCCCGTCACCTACTTCTCTGAAAAATACTGGGACGCCAAAGAAAACGAACAGGAATGGGAGCGTAAGCTCGTTTTTGGTATTACCGCCGCAGGTAAAAATTATCGGGCAACTGTTACCAAATCACAAATGGAAACCGAAGACCTTTTGCAAATGGTTATTATCATCGGTGCTGGCATGCTTGCATTGATCATGCTCGCCGGATATGTTATCAACAGCATTGTAATAAAACGGTTGTGGAAGCCTTTTTATAAAACCATTCAGGAGGTAGAACAATACCAGCTCGCCAAACAACAACCCATTCAGTTACCGGCCAGTGGCATCAGCGAATTTGATCTGCTCAACCAACGGCTTACGTCCATGACCGAAAAAGCACAACGCGATTATACCGTAGTAAAAGAATTCAGCGCCAATGCCGCCCATGAAATGCAAACACCGCTTGCAGTTATTCAATCCAATACCGAAGCGCTGATCCAGGACGAACAGGTATTGCAAAAGCATAATACGTCTATACAAACCATAGAGCAATCTGTTGCACGGTTAACCCGTTTGAACCAGGCGCTGCTGTTATTGGCCCGCATCGAAAACAGGCAGTTTCTTTTAAATGAAACTATACAATTCGATGCCATCGTAAAACAAAGGGTCGAAGAGTTGATGGAATTAACCGCTTCAGAAAAAATAAACTTTCAGTTGCAGCTCACGCCTGTAGCCGTTGCTTTTAACCATCACCTGGCCGATATTATCGTCAGCAACCTGCTCAATAATGCCATACGGTATAATAAAGAAGGCGGTACCATTATCGTTGAGCTTACCCCCGAACGCTTCACCATTTCCAATACATCCGTATTGCCCGCCCTTGAAACGGGAAAATTAACCAGCCGGTTTTACCGCCATCCCAACACAAAGCCCGATGGCAATGGGCTCGGACTCTCTATCGTTAATCAGGTATGCGAAATGGCCGGATATGTACTGCATTATGCTTATGTTAACGGACTGCACGTTTTTTCAATAGCCCTTAAAACGGCATAATTTGCCTCTTCAAATTTTCCCCAGATTTCGGTTGTAATTTAGTGTATTACTTATCGGGTTTTCTTTGCGCCCTTTGCGTCCTTTGCGGATCCTTAGCGTCCTTTGCGGTGCTATTATCGACGCTATTAGCACCGCAAAGAACGCAGAGAAAACGTAAAGCACCCGGAGGTCTGATTTTTGAATGGAAGACCATAACAAGAAAGACAGGTAATGAACGGAATTAATTCAATGCCCATAAAATACTCTTTTTTATCAAATGCACTGGTTGCATTAATAGTATTATGTTCATCCGGCGCTTTCGCCCAGCAAAACACACTCAATTATTATCTTGACTACGCTATAAAGAACAGCCCTTTAATTAAAGACTTCCAAAATCAGGTTTTGTCTTTTTCATTAGACAGCCAGATCATTCGCGCCACCTTACGCCCCCAGGTAAGCGGTAACAGCAATAATATGTATGCTCCCATTATTCATGGGTATGGTTATGATGAAGCCATAACCAATAAAGCTCAGGTAATGGCCAATGTTGCCGTTAACAAAGCTTTCCTTAGCAGACGCACCATTGCCACACAAATAGCCGACTTTCAAATCCAGGCACAATCCGCCTCCAATAACATTAAACTATCCGAACAGGATCTTAAAAAGGCCATCACCGATCAATATGTCACCACCTTTGGCGACTGGCTGCAGTTACAGTTTAATAACGAGATCAACGAATTGCTGGGCAGAGAAGACACACTGCTGAAAAGGCTCACGCAAAGCAATGTATTTAAACAGGCCGATTACCTCACTTTTGCCGTTACCAGACAACAGCAACTCTTGGTTACTTCCGAACTCGAAATACAATATGCCAGTGATTATGCTACCCTCAATTATCTGGCCGGCATATCAGATACTTCACAGGCAACACCGCTGCAGGACCCGCAGCTTACATTAAACACCTTACCCGATTATACCACATCAGCCTTTTACCGCCAATATACCCTCGACAGCCTTAAGCTGCGAAACGACAGGGCCATCATCGATCTGAACTACCGGCCAAAGATCAATGCCTTTGCCGACGCAGGATATAATTCTTCCATGACCTATTTGCCTTATAAAAACTGGGGCACCAGCTTTGGCGTTAGTCTCAGTGTACCCATCTATGATGGCCATCAACGCAAACTGCAATATCAAAAGATCAATCTGCAGGAACAAACAAGGCTCGCAAAAAAAGACTATTTTATCAACCAGCGGCAGCAGCAGATCTTTCAGTTGAAGCAGGAATTGCGGTCAACCGAAAAGCTCATCAGCGATATCAACCGGCAGATCACCTATACCGACACCCTTATCAAAGTAAATGAAAAATTACTCGGTACAGGCGATATTCGCGTCACCGATTTTGTACTGGCACTTACCAATTACTTTAATGCCCGTAACCTCGTTACGCAGAATTATATTAATCGTTTAAGAATTATCAACCAGCTTAATTACTGGAACAGGTAACAGGAACCTATATGATCAGAATAATTTTATATTTTTTATTACTTGTTTTTATCGCTTCCTGCACAAATAAAAAGGAAGCAGAAAGCGACGATCAGGAAACAACTGTAGTTACTCCTGTAACCGTAACCAGTGCCAATACCGGTCCCATGGCCGAGTACATCGAACTGAATGCTACCTCCACCTTCTTGCAAAAAAGTGTTGTAAAAGCCAGCGCCAACGGTTATCTCAAAACAGTAAATGCAATCGTAGGGCATACCGTGCCCGCAGGCGCAGAGTTATTTGTACTAAAAACAAAAGAAGCACAAAGCATTGGCAATACCATCAACGCATTGGATTCTACTTTTAAATTCTCCGGCCTCATCACCATCAGGGCAGCTGTAACCGGACATATTTCAGAAGTAAATCATCAAACCGGCGATTATGTACAGGAAGGCGAACAACTCGCCGTTATGAACGATGTAAAAAGCTTTGTATTTGTAATGAACCTTCCCTACGAATTGCGGCCCTATGTTCTGGGAAAGAAAAATGTTCAGTTAAAATTACCCGACGGCACTTCACTCACCGGAACAATTGCCGAAGTAACAGCCGTGGTTGATTCTTCTTCCCAAACACAAAATATTTTTATTAAAGTAAATCAACAGCAACAATTACCGGTAAACCTCATCGCTAAAGTAACTGTTGAAAAATTGGCCAAACCCAGTGCAGTATCCTTACCAAAACCGGCCGTACTAAGCGACGAAACACAAACCAAATTCTGGGTAATGAAAGTGATCGACAGCGCCACCGCCGTAAAAGTACCGGTTACAAAAGGCATTGAAACCAACGACCGCATCGAAATAGTGTCGCCCGCATTTTCGGCAAACGACAGGTTCCTGCTAACGGGCAATTA
>Ga0207667_10006147_pt1 | contig 14587 bp, 19 predicted proteins | sample KBSCornC52_FD_184301 | JGI IMG/M metagenome (GOLD analysis project Ga0207667, IMG submission 184301) | Corn rhizosphere microbial communities from Kellogg Biological Station, Michigan, USA - KBS Corn C5-2 (SPAdes) (version 2) | ecosystem: Host-associated > Plants > Roots > Rhizosphere > Soil ... | reverse complement strand
ACACCCTGCGCAAGACCATCGCCCTCTGCAAGGAGCGGGGCGCGCGATTCGTGAACCTGACCCAGGTCGCGACCCTGGTATAGGATTGGGCCAATCGAGAATCGAAGTATAATGCGTGAGCGGCCGGCTGCGGCCGCTCACGCATTACCTGTGTTTGCGGGGTGAATCCGAACGCAATGTCCATGCGCTGGGCAGAGATAATCGTGGGGACGCCGGACGAATCGGTCGAGGCCGTGACGGCGATTCTCCTGGAGGCCGAGTGCCACGGCGTCTCCGAAAGAGCAGTTCCTGGCGAGCGGACGCGATCCGTGACCGGGTTTTTCCCTGTGTCCGATCAGTTCACGCTTACCCTGGACGCCGTCGAAGAGCGGCTGATGGACCTGCCCCGGCACGGCCTCCTCGCGCCGCTCGACATCACACTAAAGCACACCGAAGAGGCCGACTGGGCCAACGAATGGAAGAAGTACTTCAAGCCCGTGGAGATTGGTGAGCGCCTCGTCATAAAGCCAAGCTGGGAGGCGTATGGGGGAGACCCGAATCGCGTCGTCATCGAGATCGATCCGGGACAGGCGTTTGGGACCGGCGGCCATCAGACGACGCGCCTCTGCCTCATGGCGCTGGAGCGATTCGTTCAGCCCGGCATGGTCGTCGCGGACATCGGGACCGGCTCCGGCATTCTCGCCATCGCTGCCGCGAAGCTCGGCGCGCCGATTGTGCATGCCACCGATATCGACCGCCTCCCGCGCGAAATCGCCCGCGAGAATGTCCGGCGAAACGGACTTGAGGGACGTATTATCATCCACGAGATGGACGCATTCGATTCGGCGGCCGTCGGCTGTGACCTCGTTGTGGCGAACATTATCGCCCTCACGATCATCGAGCTGACGCCCTCCATCGCGGATCGCCTGAAACCCGGCGGCGTCTTCATCTCGTCTGGAATCGTGGAAGAGCGGCTGCCCGACGTTCTTGCCGCGCTGGCTGCCTCCGGATTCGAGGTCCTCGAAACCCGCGAGGATGAAATCTGGCGCGCGGTCGTCGCGCGGAAGTTTACTCACGCCCTGCCATGATCATTCTTCTCATTTTCGGCCTGATTGGACTGCTCGCGCCCGGGTGGTTCATGGCGTGCGTCGGAATCGCTTCGAACCTGGAGGAGGACCGCGGCCTCGTTTGGTTCTTCCGCATCGTCGGCGGCCTGATGGCCGGAATCGCGATCTACTTCATGGTTTCCGCCACCCTGTTCCCGCCGCGCGGCTGACCTCCTCGCATACATGCGTTACCTCTTTCTCCCCGGCGCCGACCTCACACAATCGACCCTCACGATTGACGGACCCGACGCGCACCATCTCCTGAACGTGCTGCGAATCCGGCCAGGCGAAACGCTGACACTCCTCGACAACGCCGGCCAGGCCGCCCTCTCCGAGACAGCCGTGGCCGGTAAACGCTCAATCGTACTGCGGCTTCTCCATGAGATTACATGCCCGCCCGATCCGCAGGTCCATATCACCGTCGCGCAGGCGCTCGGAAAGGGGGACAAGTTCGAGCAGGTCGTCCAGCACGCCACAGAGGTCGGCGTGTCCGCCTTCGTTCCCCTCCTCACGGATCGTACGGTCGTCAAAATCGAATCGAGGGATGTGGCGAGCAAGCTGGCGAGATGGTTAGCCATTGCGAAGGGCGCGGCGGAGCAGGCGGGTCGCGGCCGCATTCCGACCATCGTGCCCCCGATCTCCCTCCGCGACCTCTGCGCCCGATTCCCGGACTATGGCCGCGTGCTCCTGCTGCACCCGGCTGCGGATTGTGGGAGTGTGGGAGTGTGGCCGATGGGGAGAAACTCCCGCTCCCACACTCCCACACTCCCACACTCCCACACTCTCCTCCTCGTCGGTCCCGAGGGCGGGTTCTCGCCGGGCGAGTTGGAGATGGCGGGTGGCGCCGGAGCCCGGCGGACGTCGCTGGGGCCCTTTACGCTCCGGACCGAGACGGCTGCGCTGGTCGCGGTGACGCGGATTCTCTATGAGGTGGAGCGGGGATGAAGCCGAGGCGGAGTCGCGCGGGGAAGTGGATCGCGCTCGGCATGCTCGCCATCTGGGGCGGAGCGATGGTGGTCTTCCTGCTGATGGAGCGCCGCTTCGCCGCGGGCCGGAAGCTGATTACGGCCGCCGAGCTGGGCAATACGGCGGAGGTCGAGCAGCTGCTGAAGGCCGGCGCGCTGACGAACATGCGGAACAGGAGCGGCTACACCGCGCTCTGGCTTGCGGCCTCGAACGGCAACACGGCGGTTGTCGAGACGCTCCTGAGGCATGGCGCGAACCCCGGCCAGCGGGCTGCCGACGGCACGACGCCGCTGATGGAAGCATCGCGAATGGGACGCGCGGGCGCGGTCGAGGCGCTCGTGCGGGGCGGAGCGAAGATCGACGCCGAGGGCAATAACGGGGAGACCGCGCTCAGCCTCGCCGCGCAGCAGAAGCACGCCGACGTGGAGGCGATTGTGCGGCGCGCGGGCGTGACGCGGTGAGCGTTGCCGTAATCCCGGTTCCGTCCGGCAGGACGTCTGGCTGCAAGCCCGCGAGACATGCATTTTACATGCATGGTTTCGGCGTCACGCATGGTCACAATACCATCCAACTTTGCCCGCCATGCGTGCGAATCGAACAGCCCCTGCCAGGTAACCGGGCAGGGGCTGCGCGTTCCTTCTTGTTTACTACCGCGGACCGGTTGGGCCGCCGCGCTTGCGGCGCTCTTCCCAATCCTTGCGATGCGCTTCCATGCTCTCGCGGACGATGGCGCGCAGGTGGGGGGAAGAAGCTCTTGACGCCTCGCTCCTGATACGTTATTGTGCAGACTACCCGCGTATCGTGGAGCGAGGGCTCCGGCTGAACCCGCCGCCTGGGCGCACAGGCCGGCGCGGGCGTCCCCTTCAAGGTCCGATTGCTGCCTGCTCGTGCGTCTGAAAGAGCAGGAAGAGGCGGTGCTTCGCTTTGCTACGGACTTCGCCGTTCCCTTCGACAATAACCAGGCCGCGAGGGACCCGCGGATGGCCAGGGTTCGCCAGAAGGTGTCCGGCTGCTTTCGCAGTGAATCCGGAGCCGACCAGTTCCGCCGGATCCGCGTCTACATCTCAACGCTCGGAAAGCAGGGAAGCGATGTGATGGCGGCCCTACCCTCCGTCTTCACAGGCAACCCGCTGTACCCCTGCCTCGACACCAGCTGAGTAGTTACTGGTCACGGGCCATCTCCGTACCTGCTCGTCGCTGTGAAAGTAAACGTACAAGCGGGTGCCGTGCTTACGGCACATCTCGCAAAGAACGAGACTGGAGCGCAGAAAGAATGGCCACCGCCGCGGCCATAGACACAATCGACGGCTTGTTGCCGGGTGATGCCTGGTTCCACCTGGATGTTGGTAACGACGTACTCTATCTCCGCAACGCAAAGAAACGCGACCAACCTGTCGTCGGTGAGGAGACTTCGGACGGCTTAACCCGGCTCACGACCGGCAATGGCAGCTACGCCGGACTGACTGTCACTGGATTCTGGCGCCGGTACGGCGAGGGCGGTGTACAATCTGCCACCCTCGCCGCGATTAGCGACCTAATCGCGCGTTGGGCAAACACTCATGGCCACCAGAAGTGACTACTCCGGATCGTTAGAAGCTCAATAGCACGTAAATGGCCCCACGATTCACCCGAATCGTGGGGCCAAGGTCTTCCTGTGCTCGCTTAGCAGGACCCTGCAACCCGCCTTCCACACGCCCGAATAGCCTTCGGGTATAATTTCGTATCTCCGAAAATGGTGCCAGCGCGCCTCACGGAAAGGATAACTCTTGTTCCGATTCCTCACGGGCGGCGAATCGCACGGCCCCTCCCTCACCGCGCTCATCGAAGGCATTCCCGCCGGACTGAAGGTCGACTTCGAGGAGATCGACCGCCAGCTCCGGCGCAGGCAGGGCGGCTATGGACGCGGCGACCGACAGAAGATCGAGACCGACACCGCCGAGATCATCTCCGGCGTGCGATTCGGCCGTACGCTCGGCAGCCCCATCACGCTCCTCGTGCGCAACCGGGACTTCGAGAACTGGCTCGACCGGATGTCCGTGCGCCCCGTGGAGCAGGAGACACCGCCTATCGTCGAGGCGCGCCCCGGTCACGCCGATTACTCCGGCATGCTGAAGTACGCGACGAACGACCTCCGGAACATTCTGGAAAGGTCCAGCGCGCGAAATACCGCCAGCCTGGTCGCCGTCGGCGCGATCTGCCGCGGGCTGCTCGCGGAGTGCGGAATCCGCGTCATGAGCCACGTCGCCATGCTCGGCGGGATTCACGTGGAGCTGACGCCGCCCGTCGATTACCTCGCGGCCGAGGAGCGGGCCGAAGCGTCCGCGGTGCGCGTGGCGGACCCGGCGGTCGAGCCGCAGATCATTGCCGCAATCGACGAGGCCGGCGCGCGGGGCGACACGCTCGGCGGAATCGTGGAGGTCGTGGCGACCGGGTGCCCGCCTGGCCTCGGCAGCCACGTCCACTGGGACCGCAAGCTCGACAGCCGGCTCGCGGCCGCCATCATGGGAATTCAGGCGATAAAGGGCGTTGAGATCGGCATGGGCTTTGGCGTCGCGGAGCGGCCAGGCTCCCGCGTCCATGACGAGCTGTTCCATGACGCGGCCACCGGATTCACGCGGTCCAGCAACAACGCGGGCGGACTGGAGGGCGGCATGACAAACGGCGAGCCCGTCGTGGTCCGCGCCGCGATGAAACCTCTCTCCACCCTAAAATCTCCGCTCCGCTCGGTGAACATGGAGACGAAGGCGGCGGTCACCGCACACTTCGAGCGGTCCGACGTCTGCGCGGTGCCCGCGGCCGGCGTGATCTGCGAGGCGATGGTCGGTATCGTGCTTGCCGAAGCGGTCATGGAGAAGTTCGGCGGCGATAGCATGGTCGAGCTGAAGCGAAACTACGATTCGTACGCGGAGACCGTCCGGCGGCGCGGATTCGGAGGGAACGCGGGCTAATGAGCCGGACGTCACGCCCTGTCGATCGGAATCTGGTGCTCGTCGGATTCATGGGTTCCGGCAAGTCGACCATTGGGCGACGGTGCGCGCAGGCGCTCCGATTCCGTTTCCATGACACGGACGCGCTTGTCGAGCACAGGGCCGGCAAGAGCGTGGCGGACATCTTCGCGGAAGACGGGGAAGCCTGCTTTCGCGCCCTCGAATCGGACGCGGTGCGTGACCTGGCGCGCGAGCGCCGCGCGGTGATCGCGACCGGCGGCGGCGTGGTGATGGACTCGGCAAATGTCGCGCGCCTCCGCCGGACCGGGTATGTGATTCTCCTCTGGGCGGACGCGGCGGAGATTCTGGCGCGCTGCGGAACCCGGGCGACGCGGCCGCTGCTCGCGAGCGCCGAGGACCCCGCGGAACGGATTACCTCTCTGCTGGCGAGGCGGGAGCCCTGCTACCGCTCCGCGGCGCATGCGGTCGTGGAAACCACCGGCCTTCCGCGCGAAGAGGCCGTGGAGCGCGTGCTCGCCGCATACCATTCTCTCGTCGAATCCTCCCGCCACCGGCACGCCTCGAATCCCGCATGAACACACCCCGCGTCCTCGACGTCGATCTCGGCGACCGCTCGTATCCCATTGTCGTCGGGAGCGGCCTGCTCGATTCCGCCGCCGATCGAATCCTCGAGCGAATTCCCGCCACTTCCGCGGCGCTGGTCACGCATCCTCACCTTGCCCGACGATACGGCGGATCGATTCTCGAGGGGTTCGCGCGCCGCGGCGTCCGTGCCGAGACGATCCTGATACCGCCGGGGGAGCGATTCAAGAATCTCTCGACGATGGCGCGCCTCTACGACCGGATGGTAGACGCCAGGCTGGACCGCCGGAGCGTGCTGGTGACACTTGGAGGCGGCGTCCTCGGCGACGTCGGAGGCTTCGCGGCGGCCACCTTTCTCCGTGGAATTGCGTTCGTGCAGATTCCCACGACGCTTCTTGCGCAGGTGGACGCGAGCGTGGGAGGGAAGACCGGCGTGGATCTCCGTTCGGGCAAGAACCTGGTGGGGTCGTTTCACCAGCCCGCGGCCGTAATAGTGGATACGGATACGCTCGCGTCGCTGCCCGCGCGCGAGCTCCGGTCCGGCCTGGCCGAGATCATCAAGTATGGTATAATCCGGGACAGAGGCTTTTTTGAGCTCATCGAGAACTCCGCGCCATCCATCCTCGCCCTTCACCAGGAACCGCTGACGCACGCGATCTGCCGGTCGTGTGAGATAAAGGCGGAAGTCGTGTCCGCCGACGAGACCGAAACCGGACGGCGCGCCATCCTGAACTTCGGCCACACGATCGGGCACGCGCTGGAAGTCGCCACGGGCTACCGCCGGTACAAGCACGGCGAAGCGGTTGCCATCGGAATGGTCTCGGCGGCGCTCATTGGCGAGGAGATCGGGTTTACGCCCACCGAGGTTGCGGAGCGGCTCCGGGGGACGCTCGCGCTGGCGGGCCTCCCATCCGCGTTTCCAAAGGACGTGCCGATTCACGCAATCCGCGACGCCGCGCTTCGCGACAAGAAGACCGTGGGCGGCCAGCTTCGGTTCGTTCTCGCCTCTTCGATCGGGTGCGTGGAGATTGGGAAGGATGTTCCCTTCGAAGCAGTCGAGGCAGCTCTTGCGCGACAATGTAAGCTGCCGGCCTGAGCCGGTTTCAGTTCACTGACCGAGCCATGGAAACTCGCCGCCCTCAAGATTCGTCTACCACAATATGAGCGACTTCACGCCTTCGGACGAACAGGACCGCGTCACCGAATCCGACCCCATCCCCGCGGTTTCCGCGGCTGCGCACGAGGAAGCACGCCGCCGTTCGCCTTTCGATTATGCGGAGATCCTCCTCGCCTGCGGCTGGCTTCTCGTCCCCGCCGCCCAGTATTTCGGCACATTTCAGCGCACGGGCCTGCAGGTAGAGGGCAGCGCCGCGTCGCCCGATCTCGCGACGCTCGACCTGACGCCGCTCTACGTGCTGCTCGTTGCGGCAACCATCATCCTCGTCGCGCTCCGCAGGTTCATCGCGACCGGCGAGCCCGCCAACAATCGGACGCCATCCGCGTTTCTTGATTCCATCGAACCCGAGGCGCAGCCGTGACCAGCAGGATTATCGATTCGCGATTGGAGGTGCTCGAGCGCGTCGGCGAGGGCGTCCTGTTTCAGGTGTATAAAGCCCGCGACAGGAACACGGGCCGCGTTGTCGCCGTCAAGTGGCCTCAGCCGGCGTATGCGCGCGATCCGGCCGTCGTTCACGCGCTGCAAGCGGTCATGCCGCCGCTGACGGGCCTCACCCATCCGAACATCGCGCGACTGGAGGAGGTGGGGGAAGAGGAGTCCGGTCCCTTCCTCGTGGCCGAGTTCGTCCGCGGAATCAACCTGAAGGAGCGGATTCGCCGGATAGCGCCGTTTACGCTCTCGGTGGCGGTCGATTTCGCCATTGCGATTGGCGAGGCGCTCCAGCAGGCGCATGCCCAGGGATTTGCCCACGGAGACCTGCGATCGCACAACGTTATCGTGAGCCCGGAAGGAACGGTCAAGGTGACCGACTTCGGCATCGCGCAGGTGCTCGCCGCGTCGCCGGAAGCCAGCGCCGCAAACCTCGGCCGCTCCGTCTCCTATCAGGCGCCCGAGCTTGCGGCCGGCCGGCCCGCCGCGCCTGAGTCCGATATCTACGCGCTCGGAGCCATCCTTTTCGAGATGCTCACAGGCGGGCTGCCTTACCCGGCCGACACGCCTGCCGCAATCGCCATGAAGCGCCAGAACGACCCCGTCCCTTCGCCGCGCTCGGTCAATCCGGGCGTGCCGAGGTCTGTCGAAGGGATCACGATGAAGGCGCTCATGAAGCGGCCGGAGGAGCGCTACCGCACCGCTGGCGAGATGCTGAACGACCTGAAGAAGGTCCGCGACGCACTCCGGTTCGGCAAGCCCCTCTCCTGGTCCCCGCTCGAGCCAACGGCCATTGCGGCCGCTGTCCCGGCCGCGACCGCGCCCGTCCTCGCTGCGAGCGGGCGAGCAGCCGCGCAAGCTGCGCGTTCGGCCCCGGTAACTGCCGGAACCGCCGGAATCGCCGCGCCCGCCAGCCCGACCACCGAATCAGAGTCCGCAGGAACTACCCGGATGGCAGCTACGAGAACCGAGACTTCCGACGACAGGATTTCGCCCTATCTGAAGGCGGCGCTCTATGCCGTCGTCTTTGTCCTCCTAACGGCAGGTATCGGATTCACAGCCTTCTGGATGGCGACGTTCGCCAAGCCGCCGGAGCAGAAGTTTCCCGAGCTGAAGGGGATGAAGATCGAGGACGCGCGCGCTGTCGCCGACAAGGCCAACATCCGCCTCCTGGTCCACGACGAGTACAAGGACAACGTGAACCCGGGCATCGTCTTCCAGGTAGACCAGCAGGCTGCCCGCGTGCTTCGTCCCGGTCGGTCGATCAACGTGTGGGTGAGCAAGGGCTCGCGCCTGGTCTACGTTCCCGATCTGACCGGCCTGCCAAAGGACGAGGCGGAGCAAAAGATTAAGGATGCCGGCCTTACGCTGGGCGCCGTCAACCGGGAGTACAACGCAAAGGTACCCCTGGACTCGATCATCGCGCAGAATCCGCGCGGGCGGAAGCGGGTCGAGCGGGACCTCGCCGTGAATCTCTCCATCAGCGACGGCCCAAAGCCCGACGACACGACCGCCGTCGTGGGCACGCCGGATAACGCAGGAAACCCATTCAATAACACGCCCGGCGGCACGGCAACCGGAGGCGACACAAGCGCGGGCGCGAGCGGCGACGCAGCGCGCGCCGATGAAGTCCATTCGGTCAACCTCACAAAGAAGATTCCGCGCGACGGGCAGGGCGGCCGGCGTGTACGCATTGAATATGACGATGCCCGCGGCACCCACACGCCCATCGATGAGCGCCACGACGAGGGCGAAACAGTCACCCTGCGCGTCGACAGCTACGGCCCGAAGATAACCGTCCGAGTATACTTCGGCGACGACGAGAAGCCGGTCAGTGAACGCACCATGACCTTCGAAAAGCCATGAGAGTATTAGCCATTATGAACATTATGAACGGAATGGGATTCGGCTCGGGAGATTGTAAGGTGCGGCCGTTCCCTATTACGTTCATAATGTTCATAATGGCTAAACCCGCCGTTTGGATGGCGCTGCGATGAAGGCTGATGGAATACGGCTCGCTCCCTCGCTGCTCTCGGCCGACTTTGGCGCGCTGGCCGAAGCCGCCGCCGTCTGCGATCGCGCGGGCGCCGAGCACCTCCATTTCGACGTGATGGACGGGCGATTCGTCCCCAACATCACGTTCGGCACGCATCCGCTCCGGGCGCTCCGGCCGCATTCGAGGGCTGTCTTCGAGGCGCACCTTATGATCGAGGAGCCGGAGCGCTACATCGACGCGTTCGCCGAGGCCGGAGCGCAGATCATAACGATCCAGCCGGAGGCGACTGTCCACCTCCAGCGGACGCTCGCGCAGATCCGCGACGCGGGGGCGAAGGCAGGTCTGGCGCTCAACCCCGCGACGCCACTCTCGATTCTGGACTACATCCTCGACGACATCGACCTGCTGCTCGTCATGACCGTGAATCCCGGGTTCGGCGGCCAGGAATTCATTCCGGCGATGATGCGCAAAATTGCCGACGCCAGCGAATGGGTTCGCGCCGCCCGGCACGTCATCGAGCTGGAGGTCGATGGTGGGATCGGTCCGGAGAACGCAGCCGAGGTCGTTAGCGCCGGCGCCACCGCCCTCGTCGCCGGCACCAGCGTGTTCGGCCACCCAGGCGGAGCCGCCGAAGGCATCCACGCGATCAGGGCCGCCCTGGGCGGATGATCGCGTTGGCCCGTAGGGAGAAGAGGCGATGTCGGATACCACCCAGCCGGAGATTCCGCGGCGATTCCCCCTGACGCCGCGCCAGCGCCGCCTCCGCTACATGACCGTCATCGTCCTGGGCCTCATTGCGCTGATGATCGCCTTGGGCGTCCTCCATTCCTTCTTTCGCATGACCCCTCCCGTCGCGCTCACGGACGGAAGCCTTCACGCCGGGTCTCCGGAGCTCAGGGCCCTGCGCCGGGCGTTCGCGGCAAAGCTTCTCCTCATCGGCCTCTACTGGGGGTCGGTCGTCCTCCTCACCCTCCTGCTGCCTGTCTTCGCCTGGCTCTACACGCGCGAGATTCACCTTCAGGAGCTGATGGCGCGCCGCGACATATGGCATGAAGTGTCGGGGAGGCGCCGCGAGCCATCGGCCGGCCCCGACTCGACGGATTCGCCCGGCCAGAACCGATCCGCATGAGCGAAACCAGAGGCAGCCACGCGGGAGCGCCTGGCGGATTCTCGCGCGACGAAACCCGCTGGATGCGCCGCGCGCTCGCCCTGGCTGTCCAGGGATTCACGCCCCCAAATCCGCAGGTCGGCTGCGTTCTGGTAAAGGATGGCGTCATCGTCGGCGAGGGCTTCCACCCGTATGCAGGGGGGCCGCACGCGGAGGCCGCGGCGCTGCGGGCAGCAGGAGACGCGGCGCGCGGGAGCACGGCATATGTTACGCTGGAGCCCTGCTCGCACCAGGGCCGCACTCCGCCCTGCACCGTCGCGTTGATTCAGTCGGGCGTTCACCGGGTGGTGGCTGCCGTTCGCGACCCGAATCCAAGCGTTTCCGGCGGAGGGCTGGATGCGCTCTCGGCCGCCGGAATCGAGGTCGGGGTCGGCCTGCTGGAAGAGGAGGCCGCTTACGTCAACGCGCCCTTCTTCCACTTCCACCGGACGGGCATGCCTTTCGTCGCCCTGAAGGCGGCGATGACGCTCGACGGCAAGATCGCCACTCGCACTGGCGATTCGAAGTGGATCACGGGAGAGAAATCCCGCGCCCTGGTTCACCGACTCCGCGCGCAGTGCGGGGCCGTCCTCTGCGGCGTGGGTACGGCAGTCGCAGATGACCCGCTCCTCACCGCCCGCTTTCCCGACGCTCCCCGGACTCCCGTCCGCGTGATTCTGGACCCGAATCTGCGGATTCCGGTCTCCTCGCGGCTTGTGCGGACCGCCTCTGAAATCCCCACGATCATCGTCGCCGGCCTTACCGCCGACCGGGCCCGCGCGAAAAACCTGCAATCTTGTCAGGTCGATATCCTCACCGTCGAAACCGATACTTACGGACACATACCTCTGCGAAATGTGCTGGCAGAGCTTGGGAGACGCGAGATAATCAGCGTGCTGGTGGAGGGCGGCGGCGTTACGCATGCGGCCTTCCTCGCCGAGAAGCTGGCGCAGCGCGTCTACTGGTTCATCGCCCCGAAGCTCGTTGGAGGCAGGGATGCCGCCACTCCCGTGGAAGGAATCGGCGCGGAGCGTATGTCTGAAGCCGTACAACTGGAACAGGTGCGGGTGAAGCAAATCGGGCCTGACCTCATGGTGGAGGGAACGCCGGTATTCGGTTCATCCGCTTGACGATAGCATCGACGGTTCGCTAAGGGGCCAGTGCAAGTGGCAGACTTCGGACGGGAGAGGGTCATGACGGCGGAGGGCTGTCGGAAACCTCGAGCGTCTCGCAGAGTGCTGCGCTGGCTCCGAGTCGTCCGAGGAAGAGACATAGAACCCATGCAGCGATTCATGTTATCGCTCTTTGCGGTTATGCTCGTGCTGAGCGTGACCGGCTTCACCGCGGGAGTCTTCACGGGTGAGACCCGCAAAGAGGAGTCCTGCGCGCTGTGCCGCGCGGTTCGGTACACCGGGGTCCGCTATGGATTCTCGTACGAACGCGTGGAGAACTCGGTACTGACGGACTGGTACCGGCAGGCAGTCGATCCGCGGCACGGCATGGACTCGGCGCACCCGCATGTCTGGCAGCAGAGCGCGTGCGCGGAGTCGACCAAAGCCCGACCCGATGCGCTCAGCTATGACTGCGGCCAGACCGCTCCAATCTTCCTGCTACGGCCGGAGATTGAGAAGGCGGTGCTGGAGCAGATCAAAGACAAGAACGCGCAGATCAAGCTGATCGAGGCGCTGAATACGAAAGACCGCAAGTTGAGCGCGGAGCGCGTCCACACGCTGATCGAGTACTTCTACATCGATCGGGAGAAGGTGGCGTGGCCCGTGTGGTGGTCGAAGCATGCCGCGGAGTTCGGACTGGCCGCAGGGGCGTAATCCGAACGACAGCCGGAAAGACTCAGCCATTATAAACATTATGAACATAATGGGATCAGTTCCTCATTGCGTTCATAATGTTTATAATGGCTGAGTCTTTCCGAATTTTCGATCAGTAAGTAGTCGATCTTCGCGTGAAGAGCCGCGCAAGGGCTATCACGATGCAGGAGCCGACGAACGCCACGAAGATCGAGCCGATGCTGAAGGTCATCGGGCCGTTTGCGCCGAGCGCCAGGTTCCAGACCCATCCGCCGATCACCGCCCCGACAATCCCGAGAATCATCGTTCCGAGGAAGCCGGACGGTTCGTCTTCGGTACCGGGCATCACGGCTTTCGCCAGGAAGCCGGCGACCAGGCCGACGATAATCCACGCCAGAATACCCATTTCCTATCTCTCCCAACGCCCCGCCGGACTTGATTTTAGTCCGGCGGGGCCCATGCAGCGCTATTTACCACCTTCACCATCGGGGGTTGCCCGGTGCATTCATGTAACCTGATTCGCTATTCGGTTGTGCCGATATTCCGCTAAAGCAGCAGTTCGTTTTGCGGGAAAGAGTGCAATTGAGTGCAATTAACGGGAAACGCCTGCATCGACCTGATGGGGTGCAAGCGTTTCCTGGCTCTCTGCCGCTGCGACAGTCGTGGCCGCCGCGGCCTGTATTCTGTTTTAGGAGTGCGCGAGAAAGCTCACGGCTCCGGCGTCATCACGGACACAAGACGGCCGGGCCGAGCCCTGTGTTCCAGCCAGGCGCGCGATTCTCTCCCTGACTTTTTCGGGCCGTCGCCTGGAGGATTCCAGTAGAGACTGGAGGAACTCTCCAGCCGCTGCCGCCGGAATGAAGAACGAATTATGCCCGCGGCGCCAGGAGGAAGAACGCCCATGGCAATCGCGCATGAACCCTGGTCTGTCGTCGGGCCGCCGACACGCGAACAGGTAGATCTCTATAGGACCGAGGGTTACCTGAAATACGGGCGAATCTTCACGGAGCCGGAAATGGATGCGCTGCGGGCGCACGTGGACGAGATGATTGCCGCGTTGCCGGAAGGCAAGCGGCCCGAAGAGATGGACGTGCCCCACTTCAGGGATCCGTGGCTTTTCCGCTATCTCACCGACGCGCGGCTGCTCGATGTGATCGAAGGGTTTATCGGGCCGGACATCATCCTCTGGTCCAGCCACTTCATCGCGAAGCCGCAAGGCGACGGCAAGGCCGTGCCGTGGCACACGGACGGCGCTTACTGGGGCAAACGGCTCAACCCCATGAAAGTCATCACCCTCTGGCTCGCCGTCGACGAATCGGCGCGGGAGAACGGCTGCATGCGGGTGATTCCCGGCTCGCACACGCAGATAGCGGCCGAGTTGGACAAATATGAATCCGTCGATCAGGCGAAGAACGTGTTTGGCGCGCGCCTGCGCGATGAGTTCGTGGACGAGTCGAGGGCGGTCGATCTGGAGCTGAAACCCGGCGAGTGCCACTTTCACGACGCATGGACGATTCACGGCTCCAATCCCAACAACTCGCGAAAGCGGCGGTGCGGATACACGATGCGATACATGCCGGCCGACGTGGTCCATACCGGCAAGGGCGGCGGCCTGCCGGATTTGCATAACATCTACCAGGTGCGCGGCAACGACCGGACCGGCGGACGGAACCACTACGCGCCGCTGCCGCCATTCTGATAGCGCGCCAACGCTCTGTCCGAATTGCCGGAGGCACTTCGGGCGCCGGCGGTTCGCGCGTCCGCGCGCCGTGCAGCTATTGTATGGCCGACGTGGAATTGCTATAATGGGTGGGAAGGCTCTGGCGCGGCCGTCCGCGCGGCCCCACCGAATATCCGTTGCGAGAGGATTGACCAGATGATAGTGATCGAGGGGCGCGGCACGATCAGCGTTACCGAGCCGGGCAAAGATATCGGAACCTACTACGAGAACGCCGACATCACCGTCTACGGTTCGACGGTCCATTTCCAGGCGTACAACAAATTCAAGACCGCGGCCCTGGACAACTGCCTGATCGGCTGGGAGGGCGCTCCAACGGTTCGGGAGGCGGCTGGGTAGCCGTGCTCCCTCACCGTGCAGAACCACGAACATAAGTCATCCCGAATCTCGCGCCTGGAGAGCGGGCAGTGAACGAGGCGAAGACCTCCTTCGTTGGAATGGGTTAGCACAACCAATCCAGTGAAGGAGGTCTCTTGCCATGAGTACGAAGTAACGAATGAAGCGTCCCCTCCGTCGTCCGCGACCACAGCGGCCAGCTTTGTTCCGCCAATTACAATTCCCCGTAGCAATGGAGCATCTCCGTACTTAGGATAGCTCCATGAATTAGCGAATCCCAGTAAAACTACTAGAGTCTTTCGTGTGTGGCGCGTTGAACATGCTTGTATGAACAACGAAAATGAGATTCGCGCCCGATTTTTGGCGCTCAAGGACCAC
>Ga0207667_10006145_pt1 | contig 14589 bp, 14 predicted proteins | sample KBSCornC52_FD_184301 | JGI IMG/M metagenome (GOLD analysis project Ga0207667, IMG submission 184301) | Corn rhizosphere microbial communities from Kellogg Biological Station, Michigan, USA - KBS Corn C5-2 (SPAdes) (version 2) | ecosystem: Host-associated > Plants > Roots > Rhizosphere > Soil ... | reverse complement strand
CGATGCCCAGCTGCTCGTGCTCCACGAGTTCGGCGAAGGAGTCGCCGGTGGTCACCACCATGGGCAACCCCGCCCACAGGTAATCCAGGATGCGGGTGCGGAAGGCGAGTGCGGTCTCGAGGTGCACGTGATGGGTGCTGACACCGGCGTCCGCTTCGAGCAGGTAGTTCTGGCGCTCCTCGTAGGGCACCCAGGTCTCGTTGAAGAACACCGAGGTGCCCAGCAGTCCGAGCTCGGCGGCCAGCGCCCGCGACTGATCCACGATGCCCATTTGAGCAACACCGGGATGCTGCGTCCCCTGGAAGAACAGGCGCACCGTCGGGCGCCGAGCGGCCAGCACCCCGATCGCACGGATCAGCGTCAGCGGATCGAACCAGCTGTACAGCCCGCCTCCCCAGATCACCACTTTGTCGTCTGCGCCGATTCCGGGCACGACTCCCTTGAGCACCTGCTGCTCGTGCACAGGCGGCGCGGACGGCAGCCCGAAGGGCACGACCGCGAGCAGACGTCGCAGATCCGGGCCCTGGGCGTAGCTGAGCGGGTTCAGGCGGCCGAGCGCGGCCAGCTGGCCGAGGTAGAACAGCCGCTGGCGCTCGGATGCGGCCATCAGGAAGTCGGCGCGAAGCAGCTGCTCGTCGAGCAGCTCGACCCGGTCCGCCACGATCCGGGCATACTCCCGCGGTGGGCGGTCTCGGGCCTGTTCCAGCTGTTCGACGTGCATGGGGTCGTAGATGTCTGCGACGAGGAGCTTCTTCGTTCGCCTCAGCGCGCGGAACATGGACAGCGCGTGGCCCTGGACGATGATGACCTGGGCCCACCGCTCCAACTCGCGGAACGCCCGCTGCCGGCCAGGAGGAACGACGAACTGCTCGAACGGCGCCGGCTGCTCGTCGAGGCGGGACGTGGTCACGAGGCGCACCTCGTGGTCGGTGCTGAGGACAAGCGCGATGTTCCAGCTGCGAATGGCCGGCCCCGCCATCCTGGCTCCGACCGGATCATTGGTGACGACGAGAACACGCGTCATCGAACGGCCACCATCACGGCTCCAGCGTAGCCGCCGACCGCCTCGGAGCCGGTTGGACGAGGTCTCGCAGCACGTCGATCCCTCCGCGGCTGTAGCGCGCGTAGTCGCCGCGCGCGGCGGCGGCCACGATGCGCGGGATGCGGGCGATCGGCACGCGGGGCAGGTCACGCCGGCGTCGTTCGTGCTCCAGCCGAGCGCGCGCGGCCCCCAGGCGCTCAGGCGGGACCGCCGCTCCGAGGCGTTCCAGCGTGGAGATCAGGGCGGAGGTGCGCTCGACGAGCGCCGTCGCTCGCGGCTCGCGGGGCTCGCGCAGCTTGGCCCAGCGGTCCGCCGCGGTCGGACGCCGCGCGCCGATCTGGTTGGCGCTGTGCTGCCGATAGTCGATCAACGGCTCGGGGAGCAGACGCAGGGTGCCGGCCGCCGACGCGATCGCCGCGAGCCACTCGTCGTGCACCCAGCCGGACGGAAAGGGCGCCGCCATCGCGACCAGCTCCCGCCGCAGGACGACCGTCGCACCGGTGACCAGGTTGCGACGCAGCAGGGTGGCGAAGGCATCCCCGTGCTCGAGTCCTGCTCGCTCCGCGGCGGTGACCTCGAGGGCGGTCAGCAGGGTCATCCCGAGCGGGGCGCCCGCGGCATCCACCAGACGCGCGTCGGTGTGCAGCAGGAGCAGCGAGGGATCCGCCTCGAAGGCGTCGACCGCGGCGGCGAGCTTGCCGGAACGCCACACGTCGTCCTGGTCGCTGAGTGCGATCAATTCGCCTGTGGCGTGCTCAAGAGCGTCGGCGAAATTCGCGACGACGCCGAGGGCCGGGTCGTGGCGCCGGACGACCAACTCGATGCGGCCTCCCGACGCGCGGTGGCGATCGACCAGGTTCTCGACAATGGCGACCGTGGCATCCGACGACGCGTCGTCGCCGAGCACGAGTTCGCCAGGCGCCGGCACCTGCGACAGGATGCTCTGCACCTGATCGGCGACATATCCGCCGCCGTTGTGCGTGCACAGCACCACCGAGATCACCCCGCCAGCCTAGGGTGAGCCCGCCCGACTAAGATCGACTCACCATGGCCAGCCGCGGACCGTCGGTGGGGATCGTGACGGTCGCCTACCGCTCCAATCACGTCCTCGACGGCTTCCTCGATTCATGCCGCGCCGCAGGGGCGGGGGCGCTCAGCATCGTGATCGTCGACAACGCGCCGGGCGGCCAGGACGACGCATCCGGTCTCGCGGCGGCTCACGGGGCGGACTACATCGCCCTCCCCCAGAATCCCGGCTACGGCGGCGCCGTGAACGCCGGTGTGCGCGCCCTGCCAGATGCCGTCGACTGGGTGATGATCAGCAACCCGGATGTGGTGCTCGCTCCCGGCGCGATCGACCTGCTCCGGGCAGCGGGCGAGGCCGATCCCGCGATCGGCGCGGTCGGGCCGGCGGTGCTCAATCCCGACGGCTCGGTCTATCCCTCCGCCCGCGCCGTGCCGAGCCTGCGCACGGGCATCGGCCACGCCCTGTTCGTCAACCTGTGGCAGCGCAATCCGTGGACCCTGGCATACCGGCGCGAGACCGGCGCGAGCGATCAAGCGCGGGATGCCGGCTGGCTGTCCGGATCCTGCCTCCTGGTGAGGAGGTCGGCCTTCGATGCCATCGGCGGCTTCGACGAGGGCTACTTCATGTACTTCGAAGACGTCGACCTGGGGTTCCGCCTGGGCCGGGCGGGCTACCGCAACGTCTACGAACCGTCGGCGACCGTCACGCATGTCGGGGCGCACTCGACCGGAAGCGAATCGGCGCGCATGGTCGCGGCGCATCACGCCAGCGCCAGACGGTTCTTGTCGAAGAAGTACGCGGGCTGGTGGCTCTGGCCGGTACGGGCGGTTCTGCGGGTGGGGCTCGCGATCAGATCGCGCGCGATCCAGCGCCGCCTGACTACCGGGTGACCTCGAGCAGGCGCTGCAGGTAGATGCCGTAGCCGGACTTCGCCAGCGGAGCGGCGACGGCCGCCAGCTGCGCGTCGTCGATCCATCCTGCGCGCCAGGCGATCTCTTCGATGCAGCCCAGCTTGATCCCCTGCCGGTCTTCGATCACCTTCACGTATTCGGATGCCTGCATCATCGACTCGAAGGTGCCGGTGTCGAGCCACGCCGTGCCCCGGTCGAGCACCCGCACCTGCAGCGTGCCCGCCGTGAGGTAGCTCTCGTTGACGCTCGAGATCTCCAGTTCGCCCCGGGCGCTCGGCACCACGGCTTTGGCGATCTCGACGACCGTGTTGTCATAGAAGTACAGCCCGGGCACCGCATACGAGCTCTTCGGTCGGACCGGCTTCTCCTCGATCGAGACCGCGGTCATCCTGTCGTCGAATTCGACGACTCCGTACACCTCGGGATTCGATACCTGGTACGCGAAGATCAGGCCGCCGTCGATCTCGGTGATCCCCTGCAACTGCGAGCCGAGCGCGAAGCCGTGGAAGATGTTGTCGCCCAGCACGAGCGCCACCGAGTCGGCGCCGATGAACTCCTCGCCGATCAGGAACGCCTGGGCAAGTCCGTCGGGGCTCGGCTGCTCGGCGTAGACGATCGTCATCCCCAACTCGGAGCCGTCGCCGAGCAGCGCGTGGAACTGCGCGCGGTACTCGGGCGTTGTGATGACCAGCACCTCGCGGATGCCCGCCTGCATCAGCGTCGAGAGCGGGTAGTAGATCATCGGCTTGTCGTAGATCGGCATGAGCTGCTTCGAGATGCCCTTGGTGATCGGCCACAGCCGTGTGCCGGAACCGCCGGCCAGGATGATGCCCTTCATTCCAGCGACCTCTCGAACGCCAGGCACTCGTCGTACGACGGAAGCGCTCCGGCCGCCTGCGCATCGGCCAGGCTGGGAGCCGCGAGGTCCTTGGGCGACAGCAGCAGCTCCCCCGCCTCTGCAGGGAACTCGAGCCCGACCGCCTTGTCCAACGGTGAGATCCCGAGTTCGCGTTGCGGGTTGTACACCTCGGACACCAGGTACGAAACGATCGCTCCGTCCGTCAGTGAGACGAAACAATGCCCGAGCCCCTCGGCAAGATACAGCGCACGGCGGTCGACGTCATCGAGCCGCACGCTCTCCCAGGTCCCGAAGTCGGGTGAGCCGACCCGCAGGTCGATCACGAAGTCGAGAACGGCGCCGGTGAGGCAGGTCACGTACTTGGCCTGGCCGGGAGGGACCAGCGCGTAATGGATGCCGCGCACCGTGCCGCGGCGGCTCACACTGGTGTTGCCCTGGCGCACCGTGAACCCGTGACCGAGTGCGTCGACGACCGGTTCCGGGCGGTAGTGCTCGTAGAACAGCCCGCGGTCGTCGCCGTGCTGCACCGGGGTGAACTCGACGGCACCGGGGATCGAGAGTTGCCGGGTCTGCACGGCTCCGAGTCTAGACGGCGATCCCCGTAGACTTCGGGGCGTGAAAGTCCTGGTCACCGGCGGAGCCGGCTTCATCGGCTCGAACTTCGTGCGCCGCACGCTGGAGGACGCATACGAAGGCCTCGAGGGTGCCGAGGTCGTCGTCTACGACGCGCTCACCTACTCGGGCAACCCCGCGAATCTGGCCCCCGTCGCCGACTCGCCGCGCTTCACATTCGTGCAGGCCGACATCCGCGATACCGGCGCGCTCGACGATGTGCTGCCCGGGGTCGACACCGTCGTGCACTTCGCGGCCGAGTCGCACGTCGACCGTTCGGTGCGAGACTCCGGCATCTTCGTCGAGACCAACGTGCTCGGCACGCAGCGGCTGCTCGATGCCAGCTTGCGGGCAGGCATCAAGCGCTTCGTCCACGTCAGCACCGACGAGGTCTACGGCTCGATCGCCGAGGGCTCGTGGGATGAGACCCGCGCCCTCGAGCCCAACTCGCCGTATTCGGCGAGCAAGGCGGGCAGCGACCTGCTGGCGCGCAGCTACTTCCGCACGCACGGCATGAACCTCTCGATCACGCGCTGCTCGAACAACTACGGCCCGTACCACTTCCCCGAGAAGGTCATCCCGCTGTTCGTGACCAACCTGATCGACGGGCTGCACGTGCCGCTCTACGGCACGGGCGAGAACATCCGCGACTGGCTGCACGTCGACGACCACACCCGCGGCATCGCGATGGTGCTCGTCAACGGCCGCGCGGGCGAGACATACAACATCGGCGGCGGAACCGAGTTGAGCAACAAGGAGCTCACCCAGAAGCTGCTCGATGCCACCGGTCGTGACTGGTCGTTCGTCGACCAGGTCGAGGATCGCAAGGGCCACGACCTGCGCTACTCGGTCGACATCGGCAAGATCCAGGGCGAGCTGGGGTACGCGCCGCTCGTGCCCTTCGACCAGGGGCTGGCCGACGTCGTGCAGTGGTACCGCGACAACCGCCCGTGGTGGGAGCCGCTGAAGGCGCGCGCGGCCCTGTGAGTCGACGCCGATGACCCGTTACCTCGTGACCGGAGCGGCCGGGATGCTGGGGCGCGACCTCCAGCGCGCCCTGACCGGCCGCGAGGTGACGGCGCTCACTCGTGCCGAACTGGATGTCACAGACACGGATGCCGTGAGCGCTGCGGTCGCCGGGCACGACGTGGTGTTCAACACGGCCGCATACACCGATGTCGACGGGGCCGAGACCCACGAGGCGGAGGCCTTCGCGATCAACGCAACCGGCGTCGAGAATCTGGCGCGAGCCGCATCCTCGACCGGTGCCAGGCTCGTGACCATCTCGACCGACTACGTCTTCGACGGCACCGCCACCGAGCCGTACGCAGAAACGACGCCGCGCGACCCGATCAACGCATACGGTCGCAGCAAGGCGGCAGGCGAAGAACGGGCGCTCGCCGCCCATCCCGGCGGGGCGTATGTGGTGCGCACGGCGTGGCTCTACGGCGCGGGGGGCGCGAACTTCGCCGCCACCATGTTGCGGCTCGCCGCAACCAACCCGACGGTGTCGGTCGTCGACGACCAGCTCGGCCAGCCCACCTGGACCGCCGACCTGGCCGCGCACCTCGTCGCCCTGATGGATGCCGATGCCCCTGCCGGCATCTATCACGGCACCAATGCGGGGCAGACGTCGTGGTTCGGGTTCGCCAGGGCGATCTTCGCAGAGGCGGGCCTCGACCCCGAGCGCGTGCTCCCGACCGACAGCGCATCGTTCGTGCGGCCGGCGCGGCGACCCTCGTACTCGGTGCTCGGGCACGACGCGTGGGCGGCGGCGGGCCTCGCCCCCATGCGGCCCTGGCGCGAGGCCCTGGCTGCGGCCGCGGCATCCGGAGTCCTCGCGTCGTCGGCGGCGCCGTCGGGATCGGCGCCCCGATGATCACCCTGCGCGTCATCGTCGACGAGGTCACCGCCGTGCCCAACGGCGGGATGTCCCGGTACGCCGAAGAGCTCACCCGGCAGCTGATCGCGACCGCCCCGCGCGGATCGAACGTGGCCGGCATCGTGTCGGCGTCGCCCGAACCCGATTACGCGCACCTGGCCGAGCGGCTACCCGGCCTCGTCGAGCTCTACAAGAGCCCGCTCGCCCGTCGCGAACTGGCCGCGGCCTGGGCGCACGGCTTCACCCGCCTGCCAGGAGCCGGCATGGTGCACGCCACCAGTCTGCTGGCGCCGATGCACCGGCACCTGCCGGTGAGCGGGCGCAACGACCAGACGGTCGTGACGGTGCACGACGCGATCGCCTGGACGGATCCGGAGCTTCTGAGCTCTCGACAGGTCTCGTGGAACCGCACCATGACCAAGCGCGCGGAACGCTTCGCCGACGCGGTGGTCACTCCGACGCACGCCGTCGCCGAGGTGCTTGCCGAGAACTTCGCCTTCGGCGACCGCCTGCGCGTGATCGGGGGCGCACCGAGTTCGAGGCTGCACCCCATGCCCGACGGCGGCGAACGGCGCGAGCGGATCGGGCTGCAGGGAGACTACCTGCTGACGGTCGCGGGCCTCGACCCCCGCAAGGGCCTCGATGTGCTGATCGAGGCGCTCGCGTCGGTGCCCGGCGTCAAGCTGGCCATCGTCGGCGCCGCCCAGGGAGACGCCGAGGGGATCGCCGGGCGGGCTCGCGACCGCGGCATCGACGCCGAACGGGTGGTCGTGCTCGACACCCTCGACGACGACGACCTCGCCGCGGTGCTGCAGGGGGCGACCGCCTTCTTGCAGGCGAGTCGCGCCGAGGGGTTCGGGCTCGCCCTCGTCGAGGCCCTGGCGTTCGCCCTGCCCGTCATCCACTCCGACGTTCCCGCGCTCGTGGAGGTGGCCGCAGACGCGGGCATCGTGATCCCGCGCGGCGAACCGGACGAGGCGGAGCGCTATGCGGCCGCGATCCAGCAGGTGCTCGACGACACCGAGTTGCGCGGGCGGCTCTCGCTCGGCGCCCGGGATCGATCGCGAGCCTTCAGCTGGCGCGACTCGGCCGAGAAGGTCTGGCAGCTGCACGCCGACCTCTGAGAGCACGGATGGCACCGCCCAGGGCCCGTAGGGGCGCCGTGACGCGCCAGCTGGTGCTGGTCCGGTAGTCGTCGACGACGGCCGCGAGCTCGGCCGACTCCACCGTGAGCCGGCGGACCTCGTCGGCGAGACGCGCGTTCGCGTCTTCCAGGCCCGCCGCGAACCCGGCGCCAGGCGCGGGCGGAGCGTCCGCCCGCGCCTCTGCCTGCAATTCGGACACGAGCTTGCGCAATGCGGGCACCTCGGCGCGCGTTGCGACCTCGACGCCCAGCCGGTGGTAGAACTCGCGCACCGGTTCAGGATCCCGGCTTGCTTCGGCCAGAAAGCCCAGCACCGCAGGCGGCACCCCCGAGCCCAGGGCGAGCACTCCGAGCCCGTGGCCGTGGTGGAACTCGAACGAGGGCGCCGTCGGCGCGAGTTCGCTCCAGAGGCGGTGCACCCCGAATCCCGGCTGGAACTCGTGCGTGTCGTGGAAGATGACGACTCCGCGCTCCGACAGCTTGGCGCGATACGCCTCGAAGTCGGCGAGGACGTCGTCGTAGCCGTGCCGGCCGTCGATGTGCAGCAGGTCGACGGAGCCGTCCTCGATCTGCCCGGCTGCGTCGGCGAAGTAGGCGCGGATCAGGCGCGTGACGCCCGGATAGTCGCGCTCGGCGATCGCGGCGACCTCGCCGAACACCTCCTCCCCGTAGAACCCGGCCTGGTCGTCGCCCAGCCAGCTGTCGATGGCCGTGAGAGCCGTGGGCAGCCCGAGACGGCGCGCCGCCTCGGCCATGGCGAAGAACGAGAAGCCGTTGTGGGTGCCGAGCTCGAGCACCGTGCGCGGGCGCGCCGCGTCGATCAGCCAGCTCGCGAACGGCGCATGCTCTGCCCAGGCCGTGACCGCGTAGTGCACCGGCATCCAATAGGAGGCGGCACTCACCGTTGCGGAGAAGCCGCCAGGAGCGTCTGGCATGGCGGCCATCCTAGGGGGCCGCGCAACCCGGGCCGAGTGGAATCCTCAGCCGGACTGCCCGGCCGAGCATGTGCTCTGATCGGCGGCCTGCCCCGAGATCGACGTCGGCAACGGCACGGGCACCCCGCCGTTCGGGGTCGCCGACGAGGAGGGGGTGGGCGTCGCAGACGGCTTCGACGATCCGTTCGCGACGGCGGCCCCGCCGAGCTGCTGGGTCACCACCGCCTGATCTGCGGCGAGCGCGGTCATCAGCACCGACGCATCCCCGGTGTCCGGCAGGGTGACGCTCTGCCCGTGGACGGTCGTCGGATGCGAGGGGTACTGCACGAACGAGACCCGATCGAGGGGGATGCTGCGCACGGCGAGCGCCATCGACACCATGGTCGAGGTCTGTGCAAGCCCCGTGCTGAGCTTCATGTTCGCGGCAGCCGCTTGAGCGAGGGCGATCAGCTTGAGCGGGTTGTCGAGCGTGCTCGAACTCTTGATGGTGCGCATGAGCGACGACAGGAAGACCTGCTGATTGCTGATGCGCTGCAGGTCGCTGCCGGTCGTGAGTCCGTGGCGCGTGCGCAGGAAGGCCAGAGCTTGCGCGCCCTGCAGCGTGTGCTCGCCCGCGCTCAGCACGAGACCGGTGTACGGGTCGTCGATCGCGGTCACCAGGCAGACCGGGACGCCGCCGACCGCATCGCTCATCGCGACCACTCCGTCGAACTCGATCATGGCCGCGTACTGGATCGGCAGCCCGGTGAGCGCGCTGGCGCCGGCCACCACGCAGTCCAGACCTCCGCGCGACAGCGCCGTGTTGAAGCGGGCTTGGGCCACAGCTGGGTTCGACCCGCAGGCCGGCTGTGCGACGTAGAGATCGCGCGGGATGCTCACCACGGTCATGGATTTCGACACCGGCGAGAGGTGGATGAGGATCGTCACATCGTTCAGGGCCTCGCCGCGCGGTCCGTACGCCGCGTTGCCGTCTCCGCTGTCGTCGCCGACCAGCAGGATGTTGACAGGGCCGGTGATCGGTCCGACGGTGACGGGCTTGCCATCCGGTCCGGTGATGTCGACCGTGTTCGACGCGACCTTGGCAAGGATGTTCGCGGTGACCCCGGCCGTGTACGCCCCGGCGAATGCGGCGCCTCCCGCGATCACGAGCGCGACGATGGCCAGCAGCGAGACGCCGACCCGCGTCGCCGCCGTGGCTCTGGCGAGCCGCGCCAACCGGAAGCTGTCGACCGCGCAGATCACCCAGAGCACGCCGTAGAGTCCGAGCACGACCGCGATCCCCCAGAGCACGGCGGGCATCGTGATGATCGGGATGATCGCCGAGCCGCCGATCAGCACGGCGAGCACACCGACCACGACGAGCAGCCAGAACAGCAGCGTCGTGCCGAGCGCGAAGCGGCCAAAGCGCCGGCTTCCGGCCAGCACCTGCGGCGATCCCGGGATCAGAAGGTTCAACCCGACCAGCCACCAGGCGCGCTTGCTCATGAAGCCGGTTGCCGAGGCATCCGGATCCCGCAGCAGCGAACGGGGAGCGGGCGACGAACTCACAGCCCGCGCTGCAGCTTTGCGTTCTTCTCGACCACGAGGGCTTCGAGACCGGCGGCGAACTGCTCGAGTTTCGTGGCGAGTGCGGGGTCGGAGGTGGAGAGGATGCGCGCCGCGAGCAGCCCCGCGTTGCGGGCTCCGCCGATCGAGACCGTGGCGACCGGGATGCCGGCCGGCATCTGCACGATCGAGAGCAGCGAGTCGAGCCCGTCGAGCTTGGCGAGGGGCACGGGCACGCCGATCACGGGCAACGTGGTCACCGAGGCGAGCATGCCCGGCAGATGAGCGGCCCCGCCGGCGCCGGCGATGATGACCCGGATGCCCCGGCCTGCGGCCTCGGACCCGAACGCGATCATCCGCTTCGGGGTGCGGTGCGCCGAGACCACTTCGACCTCGTGCGGGATCTCGAACTCGGCGAGCGCCGCCGCCGCCTCGCTCATGACCGCCCAGTCGGAGTCTGAACCCATCACGACGCTCACGACGGGCCCGACGAGGGGGGCGGGGGTGGCGTCGGAGGTCCCAGGCACGGATGCCATGGTATGCGTCAGCGCCGGGGAGTTCGCTGCGGCGCGCGCCGTTCAGCCCTCGAAGAAGCCCGCAGTGGCGCGCGCCCGGGCGGCGGTGTCGTCGAGGCCGGTGCCGGTGGCCGTGACATGGCCGACCTTGCGACCGGGCCGCGACGTCTTGTCGTATGAGTGGACCTTGACGCGGGGATCGGCCGCCAGGGCGATCTGGTAGCGATCCTGCATCGTCGCATTGCTCGGGCCGCCCAGGACATTCACCATGACGCTCCAGGCCGCCGTCGGCGAGGGATCGCCGAGCGGCAGATCGAGCACGGCGCGCAGGTGCTGCTCGAATTGGCTGGTGACCGCGCCGTCGATGGTCCAGTGCCCGGTGTTGTGCGGGCGCATCGCGAGCTCGTTCACCAGCAGCCGCCCGTCGGAGGTCTCGAACAGTTCGACGGCGAGCACTCCCGTGACGTCCAGCTCGGTCGCGATCCGCTCGGCGAGCGAGCGCGCCTGCTCGGGGAGCGCGCCGGCATCCGGGGCCGGGGCGAACACCTCGGCGCACACGCCGTCGCGCTGCACGGTCTCGACCAGGGACCAGGCGCGCACCTCGCCCGATGGCCGGCGGGCGACCAACTGCGCCAGTTCGCGGCGGAACACGACCAGCTCCTCCACCAGGAGCCCCCGCTCGCCGGCGGCAGCCAACCAATCGTCGGCATCGTGCGCGCCGGCGACGACGCGCACGCCCTTGCCGTCGTACCCGCCACGCGGCGTCTTCACGACGGCCCGGCCTCCGTGCTCGTCGAGGAAGGCGCCCAGCCCGTCGGCGTCGCGCACGACCGCCCACTCCGGCACGGGGGCGCCCATCGCGGTCAACCGCTCCCGCATGAGGATCTTGTCCTGGGCGATCGCGAGGGCCTCAGGACCGGGGCGCACCGCCTGCCCCGCCTGCACGAGAGCCGCAAGCACGGCCTGGGGCACGTGCTCGTGATCGAAGGTGATGACGTCCACGTCGCGGGCGAAGGCGAGCACGGTCTCGGCATCGGTGTAGTCGCCGACCGAGGTCGCGGCGATGGCGGCAGACGAGCCCTCGACCTCGGCGAGAACGCGGATGTCGACCCCCAGCTCGACCGCGGGCGGCACCATCATCCGAGCCAGTTGCCCGCCGCCGATGACGCCGACTCTCACGCGGCGCCCCTGAACGGATTCAAAGGATTCACGTGGGCCCTCCGGTCGGGCGTCAAGGGGCGATGGATAGACTTTCGTTCTCTCAGCCCATTGTCCCCGAATCGAAGCGGCCACCTGCCCATGCGCAAGCTCCTGCTGCAGTTCACCCGCTTCGGGCTGGTCGGCGGCGTGGGGCTGGTCGTCGACTTCAGTGTGTTCAACCTGCTGCGGGCGACGATCTTCGACCCCGCCCACATCCACGAGGGCCCGGTCTTCGCCAAGATCATCTCGACCATCCTCGCCATCATCGTCAATTGGATCGGCAACCGCTTCTGGACCTTCCGCGAGCACCGCGGCCGCCAGTTGGTCCGCGAGGGCATCGAGTTCGGCATCGTGAGCGTCGGCGGCCTGCTCATCGGACTGTTCTGCCTCTTCGTGTCGCATTACGTGCTGGGCTTCACCTCGCTGCTCGCCGACAACTTCTCGTCGAACGTGATCGGGCTGGCGCTCGGCACCGCGTTCCGGTTCTCGCTCTACCGGCTCTGGGTGTTCTCGCCCCGGCGCGGCGAGCCGAGGCCCGCGCTGTTCCCGGATGCCGACGACGCCTCAGAGGCCACCGCGGCCCCTGCGGCTCTTGCTGCCCCGGAGGCGCCCGCGGCCCCGGAGGCTCCTGCGCATACGGTCACCCGAAATCCTGCTCGTCGGTCTCGCCCGGGTGCTGCCACCGGTCAAGCTGCCGCCGTGCCGCAATCGGATTGATGCTCGCCTCCATCAGATCGTGCAGCGCCGACTGCACCAGTTCGGCGTTCGGCACGTCTCTGAGCACGACGGGATGCTCCAGCCCGGTGTTGATGAGCACGTCGCCGCTTCGGAACAGCAGCTGCAGTCCCGCCTGACGAACGGTCACGTCGTAGCCGCGGCTGTGCAGCAGTTCCTGACGTGAGCGCACGAGCACCCCCGAGCGGATCACGACCCGTCGGGTGGTGATGGTGTCGTTCTGCGACGACCAGCGCAGCACAGGCACCACGAACAGAAGCAGTGCCAGGAGCCCGCCCGTGCCGAGCAGCAGCAGGTTCATCCACGATGCTGGGAACGAGCCGACGAAGTACGAGACGGCGCCGATGTCGGCGAGCAGAGCGACCGTCGGAAAGAAGAGCGCACGGGAATGCGGCCGCAGCCGCGCCACCACCGATTCGGGAGGTTGGCTCTGACCTCCTGGCATCCGAGCTTCTGGAGCCGACATGGCTCTTTCCTACCGGCTCTAGCGCAGGTGGACGATGTCCCCCGCCGCGACGGCTCTCAGCTGGTCGGCGTCGTCGCGCACCTGGAGGCGGCCGATGCCGTCGATGCCGACCGCCCGGCCGAGCAGGTGCGCTCCCCCGGGCAGCTCGACTCGGACGTCGCGGCCGATCGTGCTGCAGCGCTCGACGACGGCCGCGTGCAGGCCACTGGCGACCGCATCGCCGCCGCTCTGAAACAGGGCGGTCACGAGCGCGATCAGGGAGTGCAGGTAGGCGGCGAGCACCCGGTCGGTCAGCCCGGCGTCGGCGGCGGCGGCGTCGGTGGCGGCGGCGTCACCGGCGTCGTCCGCAGCATCGGCATCGGCTCCCGCGAGCGTGAGCGAGGTCGCCGTCGCGACCGGCAACTGCTCGGCCGACATCGTCAGATTCACCCCGGCGCCGATCACCACGGCGATGCCGGACGACGCGGCGTCTGCCGGCACCAGCTCTGACAGGATGCCGCACACCTTGCGCCCGTCGAGCAGCACGTCGTTCGGCCACTTGATCCCGACGCGGACGCCCGGCGGCAGCACCCCCGCGACGGCGTCGAACATCGCCGCGCCGGCCGCGAGCGGAAGCCAGCCCAGGCTCGCCGCGGCGACAGCGGGCGCGCGCACCAGCACCGACACCGCGAGCGCCGTGCCTGCGGGTGCGATCCACGAGCGGTCCAACCGTCCGCGGCCGGCCGTCTGATCGGTGGTCACGAGCGTGGTGAACGCGGGCAGCCCCGGGTCGGCCGCGAGCCGCACCAACTCGCTGTTCGTCGATTCCGCCGAGTCGCGCCAGAGCAGCGCGGGCACTTCTCGCCTGCTCGCCGTCAGCCAGTCGGCGCCGTGCCCCGTCACATCGGCAGCACCGTGGTTCATGCGCCCAGCCTAGGGTCGGCCATCACGTACGCTGGCCTCACCATGAGCGCTTCGAAGTCCGCGCCGTCGAGCCGCGGGCGGGTCGCAGCCCGGGCCGTCGTGATCGTCCCCACCTATGACGAGGTCGACAACCTCGAGCAGGCCATCGACGCCATCCACGCCGCGGCGCCCGAGCTGCACGTCCTGGTCGTCGACGACGCCAGCCCGGACGGCACCGGCGAACTGGCCGATCGACTCGCGGCGTCCGATCCTCGTGTGACGGTGCTGCATCACGGCGCGCGAGCGGGCCTCGGTGCCGCGTACCTCGCCGGGTTCGGCGTCGCGCTGGCTGCGGGCTTCGACATCCTGATCGAGATGGACGCCGACGGCTCGCACCCCGCAGACGCCCTGCCCGCGATGATCGCCCGCCTCGACACCCCGGATCGCGCAGACCTGGTGATCGGCTCGCGCCGCGTTCCGGGCGGCGGCTTCGTCGATTGGCCTGCCGCCCGGCGCCTGCTGAGCCGCGCGGGCAACCTCTACGCGCGGCTCGCGCTGCGCATCCGGGTGATGGATGCGACGGCCGGCTTCCGCGCCTACCGCGCCGATGTGCTGCGCAGCCTCGATCTGGCCGGAGTCGAATCGCGGGGCTACTGCTTCCAGATCGACATGACCCTGCGCGTTCTGGACGCCGGCTACCACGTGGCCGAGGTGCCGATCATCTTCACCGACCGGCAGCGCGGCGTGTCGAAGATGAACTCGCGGATCGTGCTCGAAGCGATGTGGCGGGTCACGCAGTGGGGCGTCTCTCGGCGGTTCTCGCGGCGAAAGGCA
>Ga0207667_10006143_pt1 | contig 14591 bp, 14 predicted proteins | sample KBSCornC52_FD_184301 | JGI IMG/M metagenome (GOLD analysis project Ga0207667, IMG submission 184301) | Corn rhizosphere microbial communities from Kellogg Biological Station, Michigan, USA - KBS Corn C5-2 (SPAdes) (version 2) | ecosystem: Host-associated > Plants > Roots > Rhizosphere > Soil ... | reverse complement strand
CCAGTCTCTTGATTGGTGGATTCGCCGCCGCCTTCGCTGTTTCCAATGGAAGCAGTGGAAGAGGTCGCGTACCCGTGCGAAGCAGTTGGTCAAAGCGGGAGCAGGTCCCTGGCTGGCCTATGGGGTGGCGTATCAAAGGAAATGGACACTGGCATATCGCCGGCACTCCGGCCATGACCAGCGCCCTCACCAATGCAACGCTCAAATCGCTGGGCCGTGCCAGCCTGCATGAGCGTTACTTGTCGTTTGCGTGCGTGTGAACCGCCCGGTGCGGACCCGCACGTACGGTGGCGCGGGAGGCGGGGCCGGTGACGACCCCGACTACCCGATTTCGTGTGGAGCAGAATCGCTCTGCCTGAACAATTGGCTGTCGGCATCGTCAGATAGAGAAGCGCGGACGCTTGTCGGTGAGGAGGAGGGGTTCGAATTGCGTAATCGGATTCTTGCGAAGGTGGCCCTGGTCATCTGCGGATTCGCGCTCGTCGCTGCTTCCACCGGGCGAGCGATAGCGCAGGAGGGCGACAATCGGCCGACCTGGGTCGCGCCGGACCGGTCGATCTCCTTCCGCTATCCACGGGCGTGGCGGGTGACCGCGGACGGGCCGGCGATTCATCTCACCTCTCCGGCCGCCGACCACTACCGGCTGGAGGTCGACACGATCAAGCCATATCCCTCCGGCGACCCGACGCTCAGCCCCGATCTCCGCTCCCGCGCCGATGCCTCGGCATCCAAACTCGCAGGGAGCGTAACATACGCCGGCGTGAAGCCCCTTACCATGAGTGCCGGCAGCGGCGCAATCTTCCGTTACAGAGACCAGAGCGCCAGCGGGTCCGACCATGTCGCCGAGATTTGGTTCGCGCGGGCCGGCGGCCACACTCTTGCCCTGATACCCGAATCGATGCCGGGCCACGATAACTCGCTCGAATTGTCCGCGCTCTTCCGATCCGCCGCGTTCGCCGGTCCCGGCGCTCCTGCCGCGCCTTCAACGGGCCGGCCGGACCCCGTTCGCCGTGGAGCGGCCGCGCGGACGAACAGCAGCGCGATTCAAACTCGTGCGAAGGGAACGGCCACGACTCCTGCGCCCGCTGCCAACCGTGTGATCGAGCGGTACGAGGGCCACCTCCTCCCATCCGACATCAGCTTCGGCCTCAAGCTCTTTGCCGGCGGCCTTGCCACCGCCGACTGGTCGCGCGCGACCGGGACCGCCCTGCACTACGCCGGCACGTATACGGGAACGGAGGGGAATTACGCGATCCGGCTGGCCCTCGACCCGCCGTCGAACGTGGGGCCGACCCCGCTGACGCTGACGATGCGGTCCATCGGCGGCATGGTGACCGCGCAGTACTCGACGGCATCGGGAGCGCCGCGGGATGCGCAGTCGTTGAAGCTGATGGAGGTCGACGCGGGCGACTTGAAGCTGCGCGGCACGAGCGCGAACGCCTCGCGGAACGGGCAGGGGCGAGCGGGGAATGCGTCGAATCGACGGAATCGTGGAAGCCGCGGAAGGGTTCGCAATATGTCGAACCTGCGCATTCGCCGATAACGTTAAGCACGTGTCGTCTCCGTGTTCACCAGGCGGATCCGACCGCTGAGAACGCCGCGATTCGAGCAGATTCATGCCGGCCAAATTGGATCGAAAATGGCCGGTTTTCCGCTTGAAAACCGCATGGCGATGTGATATACTCAGCCAACGTCGAGCGCTCCGGCGAGCAGGTCGAACAGCGCGCGATGGCAGAGGGTCGCGAGGCCCGGCGCGGAGGGGTTCGCCAGATGTCGGATGAAGAACAGTCCGGGTTCACCTTTACAGACAAGCGCCGCGTTTCGCAGGAACCAGCCGAGCCTTCGGATTCCCCCTCCTCCACGACGAGTGGTACGGAACCCGCCCAGAGCAGTTCTGCCCAGGAAACGGACGTGACTCGCCCCGCGGCGCAATCCTCACAACCCGCGGAATCCGGCGAGTTCGATGCAGCGAACACCACGGATCATCTCGGCGCTATGCCGCGCCTGAACGTCCGCGACCGCCTGTTAATGTGCATCGACATCCTCAACCAGGGCTCCTGGATTTCCCTGGGTCTCATCTCGGATCCGGCCACCGGATCCATCGAGAGGGACCTCGGCCAGGCGAAGACGGCCATCGATTGCGTGGCGTTCCTTTCCGAGAAGATCGAGCCGGAGCTGGACGACGAGACGCGCCGGGAGCTTCGCAACCTGGTTCGGGATCTCCAGCTCAATTACGTGCAGCAGTCCAGCCGCTGATCATCACCCCGTTTCAGTAACACAACCAGCGACAAGTGCCGGTTTGGGAGAGGCCGCTATGGTTCGTTCCGGTCTGCCCGTTCCTCTTTCCGCGCGCCTGCAGCTTCGGGCGCAGTTTGCCGTCGCTCGCGTTGCCCGCCTGTTACGTCATCTTCCGACAAATCGAGAAGGGGGTGTAAACGACCATCGCTACCAATGTTCAGATCCTGGGTCCATCGGTCCGGCTTCCCACCTTCCCCCTGCCCTGGAAGAGCCGCGAGGCGCTGGAGCCGGAAATCATTCCGGAGACGCTGCTGCCTGAATTCACCCGCCAATTCGACGATCTGGTAGACCTGCTCTGCTGGTCGGCCAAAGAGGGCGACCACGAAGGCCGCGACGAGCAGTACGCGTCGCTGCGCGCGTGGTTCCTGAAGAACTATGAGACGGTCCGGCCCTTCGTGCTGCGGCACATGACTGTCGAGCCGGAGGACGTGGTGCCCGCCCAACCCGGGCAGCCCGCGCCGCGAGACGCCGTCGAATCGCTCTTTCTTCCGCGCAGCGTGGACGTGTCGATAAACTCCGACACGGTGATCTTCCGAATCATTCGCGCGCGTGCCGCCGTCAACGCGCTGATCGACGACACGGCCGCCCGACTGCACTACTAATTCGCCAGATTGATTGGCGTGACAACCCTGCGCTCCCGTCCTCGTAATCTGAGGCGGGAGCGTTCCTATTGCGGATTGCCGATTGCGGATTGCGGAATTAGGGAGATCCGATGGAGATGAAGCGACAACTGGTCATCGCGACGGGGAACAGGCACAAGGGCCGCGAGATGGTCGAGATTCTCGGAGTAGCGCTGAGCGGAACGGGAATCGAAATCCTTACGCTGGCTGACTTTCCGGGCGTGGACGCCGACGTGGAGGAGACGGGCTCGACCTTCGTGGAGAACGCGGCTATCAAGGCGCGTGCTGCCGCGGAGGCTACGGGACGCGTATGCATCGCGGACGACGGCGGCCTCGTAATCGATGCGCTGGGCGGGGAGCCGGGCATCCACTCCAAGCGATTCCTCGGCGCGGACACACCCTTCCCGGAGAAGATGGCGCGAATCCTGGAGTTGATGGGGGGTGTGGAAGAGGAGAAGCGAACCTGCCGATTCGTCTGCGCCGTCGCCATCTGCACCCCGGACGGCCGGCTCGTCGAGTGCAGCGGCGTCTGCGAAGGCCGTATCGCCCATGAGATGCGGGGCGCGTTCGGATTCGGCTATGACCCCATCGTCTTGATCCCGGAGGCTGGCAAACAGATGGCCGAGTTGCGACCCGCCGAGAAGCACCGAATCAGCCACCGCGGCAAAGCCCTCGCCTGCGCCACCGTCGAGATAGGAAGACTATTCGGCGTAGGTTCCTAGCCGCCGGTCACGATTCTGACAAGATCGGCCGGGTTGAATGGTTTTCGGACCACCGCATCCACGCGGTACTCCTCAAGCAAGCTCGCCTCTGATTCGCCTTTCGCGTCGGACAATCCAATTGACCGTATGTCGGCGGTTGCCTCGGTGCCCCGAAGCTCGCGCAGCAAATCGGCGCAGCCCTCCATCGCCAGCGATATTATCAGTAGGTCGGCATTACGTGTGACAATCCTTTGCCGCGCCGAAGCAACGTCAGTGGCAGCAACGACATCTATACCCCGACGCTCCAGATTCACCTGGATGAGCCGGACGACGTGTCGCTCGGTGTCGGCGACCACTACGGATTTGCACCGACCGCGTCCCCATCGTCCGCCGCCGAAATCCGGGTCGGGAACGGGTATGGCAACCATCTCGTGACTCTCAATCAGGCGGCGATTCGCTTGATTCGCTCAAGTGCCTCATCGACGCAAACAACCCGGCCAACCAAGCAGCCATAAATGTCGGTAGCTCACAGGCCGGGCGCCTGTGACCGCTACGGCACCACGATGACGTTGCCGAATTGCTCAAAATGGTGGTCGAGCGCAAAGGCTGTGTATATCCGGCGCGAGGCTATCACGACACGGCTGCTGCAATCCGTAAAGCTCCACTCTTTATCGGCAGAGCGGACGAATGTTGCCCACGCTTCCGCAATGTCGGCTTGTGTCAGGTAATGGATATCCGCCACCGCGCCCTCAAACAGTCTCGATCCGAGTGCGGCAGCACGGCGGTTCTGCCCGCGGGCGCGAAGCAGCGTCAGGATTTCATCAACCACGTAGTCCGTCGTGATTAGCAGACGCTCATTCTCGCGCAGCCACTTTATTGCCGCTGCGTGGTCAGGGTCGTCTGGAACCACGGAAGCAAACCAGGCGCTCGTGTCAACGAAGACCATTGTCGATTCACCGGAGATAGAGGATTCGATCGTGATCGCGTGCGGGATGCGAAACGTGATCGTTAGGCTGCTGCCCGGCGGGCAGGTCCGCAATCTCCTCCAGTAGATCAGCCACAGAGTGCCGACTGCCAGATTCGAGCGCCGTCAGAATAAGGATGTCGACCCGCGCACCATCCGGAAGGTCTACTGGGGTAGACGGCTTTAGCACACCCTCCTCGTACACGGCATGCACTGGAATTGTCATCGCAATCACCCCTCCTTCGGAACTCATCTGGCGGCGATTCGCTTGATTCGTTCGACCGCCTCGGCGACGCGCTCGCCGTTCTTGTCGCCTATGACCGTGAGCGACATACGGATGTAGCCCTCGCCGTACTCGCCGTAGCCGCTGCCGGGAATCGTGTTGACGGCGGCCTCCTCCAGCAGCTTCTTCGCAAACTCGGCGCTTGTGTATCCCTTCGGGACGGGCGCCCAGACGTAGAAGGTCGCTTTCGGCTTCGGCACGGCCCATCCCAGCGCGTTGAGGCCGTCTACCAGGATGTCACGGCGCTTCTCGATGAGGCGGAGCGTGGCGCTGTTATCGACGTTCTCGATGGCATAGGCGGCGGCGCGGGAGACGGCGGCGAACTGCTTGCTGTCGAGATTCGACTTCAGCTTGTTGAGCGTCGCGATGGCGTCCGCATTGCCGAAAGCCATGCCGACCCGCCAGCCTGTCATGTTGTACATCTTCGAGAAGGAGTGGAGCTCGATGACGCACTCCTTTGCCCCTTCGACCTGGAGCGCCGAGGCGGGAACATAGCCGTCGAGGCCAACCGCGGCGTAGGCGGCGTCGTTCACGAGCAGGATGTCGTATTGCCTGCAGAAGGCGACGGCGTCGCGATAGAATCCGAGGTCCGCGACCGCGCCGGTCGGGTTGTTCGGGTAGTTCAGCCAGAGCAGCTTTGCCCGCCGCGCCGCCTCCGTCGGAATGGCGGTAAGGTCCGGGAGGAAGCCGTTCTCGCGCAGGAGCGGCATGGTGACCACGTCGCCGCCCGCCATCAGCGTGTTCACCTTATAGACGGTGTAGGCGGGGTCCGGGACGAGCGAGAGGTCGCCGGGATCGATATACGCCCAGGCGAGGTGGGCGAGCCCCTCCTTCGAGCCGATTAGCAGGAGCGATTCGGTGGCGGGGTCGAGCGCGATGCCAAATCGGCCCCTGAACCAGCGGGTCACGGCATCGAGGAACGCGGGATCGCCGGAGGGCGATTCATCGTATCGATGGGTCTCCGGGTTCCGGGCGGCGTCGCTGAGCGCGCGAATCACCGCTTCCGGCGTGGGCTGATCGGGGTCGCCGATGCCGAGATCGATGACGTCCTTGCCCTCCGCGATGGCCTTCGCCTTGAGGCGGGATATCTCGCCGAACAGGTAAGGGGGAATCTTCTCCAGACGCTTTGCGCGCTCTGCCACGTGGCCTGTCTCCTTGCGTAACGTAATGATCCGAAGTGTGTTGGCGCTCTATTTCGCCAGCGTTCGGGTTTGTGCGAGGTGGAGTGTCCGCGCGACGGCCCGCGGCTTTCCGTCCACTGTCGTCGTGCCCTTGAGAACGATGGTGACCTCGCTCCTGGATTCTGCTTCCTGACCGAGATCGCGGGCGAGATAGTAAGTGGTGGTGCCTCGCAGCGACCCTGTGACCGGTGTCGTGGCGCCTGCGGCAATACTGATGAACGTGCTGCTGAACACCACGTCGATCTGGTCGGCGTGGTGTCCGGCGCGCATCGCCTCGCCGCGCAGGGTCGAGGCCGCCTTCACCATGATGGGTTTGCCGTCGAGCCCGATTGCGCGGAGCGTCTCCGCCCATGTTGCGCCAGGAGAGACCGGTTTCTCCGGCAGCGTGAACGAGAATCCGTCGAATGGCTGTGGCGTGGCATCCGGCGGACCGCCCGGCACGATTCGCTCTGCGTGCAGCACTCTGCCGAGCGTGGTGAAGGTGTAGCGCCGCGTGACCGGCGAAGTGAGCTGCGTCGTCGTGCCCCGCGCGTCGGTCCGCTCGCTGCTGCCCCTGACCGGTGTCTCGTCGACCACTCCCTCGCCGCCGCTAACGGAGATTATCGACTTCTTCAGCGTGCCCGTGCCGGTCTGCTTGTACTCGGTGACTTCCGGCCGGCCGTCAATTCGGGTGACGGACGAGCTCGAATCGGTGAATGTGTAGAGAAGGCTCTGACCCGGTTTGTAGATATATCGCAGAGTAACGGGGCCGCGACCGATCAGTGCAATAAGTAGCGCCGGGGCAGCCGTCATGCAGAATATGTATCGCCGGGTGCGCACGTGCCTAATCCTCCACGGTGGCGCCGACGCCCGCCAGAGTGTCGCGCAGAATCGCGGGCAGCCGCATCGTGATGGCGGAGTTTGCGCAGAGCTTGTCCGCGCCGGCGGCCATCACTTCGGCGCGAATATCCGGAATCTTTACGTGGGAGAGGTACGTGATGACTTTGACGCGCGGCGACAGCTCCTTCGCGCGCCGGATGAACCCAACGCCCCCGAGCGCCGGGGATGCCAGGTTCAGGATGACCGCGTCAGGCGGTGAATCGACGATTTCGCGCTCGCCGGCTTCGCGGCTCGCGGCGGTCCGAGCGACATAGCCGGCCTTTTCCAGCACCGACAGGATGCGGGCCGAGAAGAAAAGATCGTTCTCGATAAGGAGCACGCGGCCGGGCGATTCTCGAGGGTCGCTGGAGCTGGCGGATTCGGCGGTCACAGTCGATTATAGCACACGGCCAGGCGCACGGGCGGAGCAACGCGCAGTCGTGAAATCGCCGGAAATGCGGAAGGGATTGAGGCGTCGCTGCGAGAATCGGTCACCGTGTGGCAGCGCCGATGCAACTGCGTTTACAGCATCAATCGCATGCGGGCGCAGGACGCTTTCCGCAGATTCAGGCAATAATTCGCGGGCGACTCGCCGCGCCCGCGCCGTATAGTGTAGGTAGAACGGCTCAGCCGGACCGTGCGCGCGACATGCGAACGATTCGGCGTTGCGAGCGTATTCCTACGCGTGCCGGCCGAGCCGCCGGTCGAAAGGTCGCCATGGCTTTGGGTTTACCGCGGACCATTGCGTCTCCTGCAATCCATGTTTCTCCGGCATCCAGCCGTGAGTCGGGCGCTTCGCCGATCCGCACGGAGGCTGCAAGTACCGTGCCCAGCGTGCCTCCAGAGTCCGAGTTCAGCGTTAGCGTCTCCTCGGCGCACAGGAAGGACCGTCTCATCGTGGCCGTTCGGGGAATCCTGGACGAATCAACGGTGGGCGAGTTCCGCCGGGCGTTCGCGCAGGTGTTTAACGCGTCGGAGCCGCTCGTCGTCGTGGACGTGAGCGGGGTGCCGCTGATCGACAGCGACGGTTTTGGGGCGTTGATCAACATCCAGAAGCGACTGACCGACACGGGCAAGTCGCTCGTGTTCGCCGGCTGCCAGCAGGCCGTGCGGCTGGCTCTCTCGCTGACGCGGCTGGAGGTGCTCTTCCCTTCCTACGCGGATGTGGAGAGTGTGCCCGCGCCCAGGCGGTAAGGGGGACCTCGTCAGCTTCCCACTCGTATAATTGTGCTTCACCGTATGCGAGTTTCCGTCCGTAATCACCGTCTGGCCGGACGAATACGAGTAGGAGGTCGTGTTGGAGCTGGCGTCCGTTTCCGAGGCCAGCGAATCATCGGTGTTGTACGTCGCCGTGAAGCTGTGGCCCCGCTTGTCCGTGTGGCTCGTGATGTCGTGCGCCGCGTTGTAGCCGAACTGCTCGTTATAGGAGCTTCCGCCCACGCTCGGCCACGTCACCTGCGTAAGATTCCCGCTCGTATACGAGTTACTCCAGCTCCTCGATAACGGGTCCGAAATCGAGGTAATCAGTCCGCCCGTATACGTCAGCGAGATCGTCCTCCCGGTCGGATCGACAACCGAGGTCACGAAGTCGCTCGTGTTGTGATTCACCGTGACGGTGTTGCCGTTTCGGTCGGCAATGGTCGCGACATACCAGCCCGTGCCGTTCGGATTGGTGAAGTGATGCTTCACCTGGTCCTTCGTGGTCAGGTCGAAGCTCGTGATGGGGCTGCCGTTCGCCGCCAGCTTGTCGTGAATGCCGGTCGGAGGCGTGTAGCTCCCGTCGATGTTCTTCGTGAACGGGTACGACAGGTCGTCTCCCCAGTGCACCGTCATGTTGCCGGAGCCATCGTCCACCAGATAGATGTCGTAGCTGAAGGTCCACTTCTGCCCCAGCTCCGAGTTGTGGCTCGACTGACTGTTGTGATAGAGGGTGTTCGTTCAGGTGCAGCGCGCAAGAGTCGTTCGTAATTCACCGATTTCTCGGTCAAGGTTCCGAAGACGATGCCCGGAGCCGTTTCAAGGCATCTGCAACTTCAGTCCGATTAGGATCCAGTTGCAAGGCCGTCGAATAGGCGGCAGCCGCCTCTTGCGTCTTGCCGGAATATGCCATCGCATGGCCCAATAGATAGTATGCGTGAGCGTAACTTGGATCTGCGGCGATGGCCCGGTTGAACCAGGCGATCGCTTCTTCGCGGTTTCGCAACATTGCTGCCGTTGAACCCGCACCACACATCGCAGGAGCATTGTGTTCGTCAAGCTCCACGACTCGCTTGTACGCCTCATACGCCACATCATATTGCCCGATTGTATGAAGAGCGCTTGCGAGCTTGAGATTGAATTCCAAGATTTGCGGACACAGTGAAGCCGCATGGCCGTAAGCTTCCGCGGCTTGTTGCATGTTCCCCAGGTTCTCGGAGATGCAGCCGAGCCGAAAGTGACCATCCGCGAAAAAGGGGCTGAAAGCAACCGCCTTGGAACAACTCTCCAGGGCATCGGTCCAGCGTTCCTGCATCATCCGCACATACGCAAGATTGTAATAAGCCTCGCTTGAATTGGGATTTAGGCTCAGAATCGACTCACAACTAGCTGCTGCATCTTCCCACTGGCCACTATCAAGGTAGTCAAGGCCGTCCGCGTAGTGCTGCTTAATGCGGGCTTCGAAATCGCTCATTGTTCCCCCCTTCGAGCCGGTGGTTTGGCACCGTGGCTGACGAACAAAGTTTTGTCAGCCACGGTGCCGCGATTCACTCGGTCATTTAGAACCAATCCCTCGGCGGCCGGTACTCCTCAGGTGCTGGCTTGGGATCGAATTGCTCCGGATGTGGTTCGACCCAGCGCCCAGTTCCGCCTCCAGGGCTCGGCTTAGGCAATGTCCCCGTTTCCCCTGACGGCGGCGGATTCTTGTACGGGCTTGTTCGAGGATCAATGTCCCACTCGCCCCCCGGTCCGAAGCGGGGGTCGGTCGGCTCGGGCGGCTGTGCCGTGGGTCCCGATCCGCCCAACCAGTCCCTAATACCGCGTACCCTTCCGCCGATCCAGTCCAATCCGCGCCCGATTGTTTCGCGAATACCGCGGCCCACCCGCCCATCATCATGGTACAGGATGATGGCAACGCCGACGATCACAAGTCCGATAATCGCTACCGGGACGAGGATGGCACCGCCGGCAAGTAGCAGCGCAAACTCACCACGGGGGTCAACCCTTCCAAGTGGGTTGTTTCCACAGTATGCATACCAATTGTCACCGTCATGCGCCGGATCGCTGGAGATGAACCTTCCGATGCTCGCGTCGTAGTAGCGATGGCCGAGGAGCAGGAGGCCTGAATCGGCGTCCGTCTGGTATTGCGCTGCTCCGACGAAGCCGAACGCAGTGGGCGTCGTTCCGGCGCGGCTGACGGTCATTCCAAAGGCATCGAAGAGCAGGCCGTCCGTGGCGGTCTGGCTGGAGTTGGTGATTCCTCTGGTGGTCCCCAGCGCATCCGAATGCAGGAACTTGCTGGTCGTGCCTCTCCTTTCACTCAAGCCGGGCGTATAGGTGGCATTCGTGTCGGCGAGGACCGGGCTTGCCGCATCCGCTCCATCGCAGACGTAGTTCACGGTGCCGGTGCTATCCACCTTCCGCGTCCGCAGCCCCAGACCGTTGTACTGGAAGGAGTTGGTTGCGGTGGATGGGTAGGTGATTCCGGTGACGCGGTTCTCATAGTCATACGAGAGAGCAGTCGTCGCGCCGCCTGTGGTCACGGCCGTGCAGTTGCCGTTCAGGTCATAGCTGAACGACTTGCTGCTGGTCGAGGTCAGATGGTCGTGGGAATCATAAGAATAGGTGTCGGTGACTCCTCCCTGCACCTTCGTCTTGCGATTCGAGTTGTGGTCATAGGTATACGAGATCGAGTAGTTGTTGCCGGAGTTCGTGCGAATCTCGCTCGTGAGCTGGTCAGCGTTGTCGTAACCGAACGCGGTGGTCGAGCCGTCGTTGTCCGTTCTCTGGGTCACGTTACCCGCCGAATCGAAGGTGTACTGATACCGGCCGAGCGTGGTCCCGCCGCTGGTCTTGTGCCACACGTCGGTCGTGCGGTTGAGCGAATTGTATCCATACAGCGTCACCGAGCTGTTGCCGGCCGTCTGCTGGCTTATGCGATTCGCCGCGTCATAGGTGAAGGCGCTCGATTCGGAGAAGGGGTTCGCGACACTCGTGAGCCGGTTGCCTGAATCGAAGCCGTAGGTCCAGGTCTGGGTCGAGTTCAGCGTGACGCCCGTGCGTCTGTTGGCGTTGTCATACGAATACGCCACCACGTTTGATCCAGGCGTCGTGCAGCTCGTCAGCCGGTCCGCCGCATCCCAGACCCACGAGGTCGTTCCGGTCGAATCGACCATCTGCGTCCGCCGGTTGGCGTTGTCGTACGAGAACGTGGTGTCCGTTCCGGTCGGATAGTCGATGGTCGTCAGCCGGTCGGCGTTGTCGTAGACGTAATTGACGGTCTGATTCTTGCAGTCCACATGAGACGCCAGATTCCCATTCGCGTCGTACGTCCACGATTCGGAGCTCGAATCCGGATACGTCACGCTCGACTTGAGATTCCTGGAGTTATAGGAGACCGTGGTCACATGGGAGTTTCCATCGGTCTTGGTGCTCAACAGGCCCTTCTTCCCTGTTGAGTCATAAGCAAAGGTGACCGCATCGGTGTTCGCCTTCGTGACCACCAGAGGCCGGTTGTCGTTGTCGAACGTCGTCGTGGTGGCGTGACCGTTCTGGTCGGTAACGCTGGTGACGTTGGAGTTCGGGTCGTATGCCGTGACAATGGTCGAGGTGTCGGCGAACGTGGTCGTGGTGACCCGTTCCCAGTTGTCGAACGTGAGGGAGGTCGTGTGCGAGAGAGCATCGGTTACGCTGGTCTTCACGCCGAGCGCATCGTACGCCGCCGAGGTGCTGTTGGCGTTGGCGTCCAGCACGCTCGTGAGATTCCCGTCGGCATCATATCCAAGTGTCGTGCAGTGCGAGAGAGCGTCGGAGGAGGTGAGGCGATTCCCATACGAATCGACCGTGAAGGTGGTCGCATGACCCAGTCCGTCCGTGACGCTCGTCAGATTCCCCGCTGAATCGTAAACGCTGGTAACCACATGAGAGAGTGGGTCCGTTTCCGTCAGCGGCTCGTTCTTCGTGTTCCACGTCCATGTCCAGACATGGCTGAGCGGGTCCGTCTTCGTCAGCATGTTGCCATTGCTGTCGAAGGTGAAGGAGTAGCTGTGTCCCCTTCGGTCCGTCAGACCCGTGCGGTTGTTCGAGGAATCATAAGAATACGATTCGGATACTCCCGCCTGGTCCTCGACACTCGAGAGCCGCCCGCTCGAATAGTTGTGCTTCACCGTATGAGAGTTGGCGTCCGTGATCACCGTCTGGCCGGACGAATAGGAGTAAGTCACGGAATTGGAGCAGGCATCCGTTTCCGAGGCCAGCGAATCATCGGTGTTGTACGTCGCCGTGAAGCTGTGGCCCCGCTTATCGACATGGCTCGTGATGTCGTGCGCCGCGTTGTAGCCGAACTGCTCGTTATAGGAGCTTCCTCCCACGCTCGGCCACGTCACCTGAGTCAGATTCCCGCTCGAATACGAGATACTCCAGCTTCTCGACAACGGGTCCGAAACCGAGGTGATGAGCCCGCCCGTATACGTCAGCGAAATCGTCCTGCCGGTCGGATCGACAACCGAGGTCACGAAGTCGCTCGCGTTGTGGTTCACCATGACCGTGTTGCCGTTGCGGTCCGCAATGGTCGCGACATACCAGCCCGTGCCGTTCGGATTGGTGAAGTGGTGCTTCACCTGGTCCTTCGTGGTCAGGTCGAAGCTCGTGATGGGACTGCCGTTGGCCACCAGCTTGTCGTGAACGCCGGTCGGAGGCGTGTAGCTCCCGTCGATGTTCCTCGTGAACGGGTACGCCAGGTCGTCTCCCCAGTGCACCGTCATGTTCCCTGAACCGTCGTCCACGAGATAGATGTCGTAGCTGAAGGTCCACTTCTGCCCCAGCTCCGAGTTGTGGCTCGACTGGCTGTTGTGATAGAGGGTGAGCGCCACCGGCATCCCGCCTCTTGCCGTCCAGCCGACAATTGGCACGCCGGTCTGCTTGTTGCCGTTGCCCGTGTTCGTACCGGCAACGCTCCCTTCCCACGGATACGTGCTGCCCGAATCGGCGTCCACCGAAAGGGCGTGCGTTGCCGTCGCCCCCACGATCCGTGCGCACTCCTCCGCCGACAGCCTCCGCACGTGCCCGCCATTAGCCCCCTCCTTGCGAAGGAGGGGGTTGGGGGAGGTGATCCCCGCCAGCACCGGTCCCGCCGTGAACGACCAGGCGAAGACGCCTGCCATCGGCGGCGCCATCCTCCTCGCGCAGCGCCGCAAGGTGCGCTGCTTCAGCAATCTTTCCAGATTCACGTCCTTCTCCTTTCCGGAGTAGAGAGCCCCTCGGGAAGGAGAACCAATCCATCCACTGTTACGGTAGAATAGACATGGCTCTCCCTTCGCGGGGGAGTGGATCTCACCGCCTGCTTCCGTCCCGGCAAGGAATTGAGGAAACAGGCGGTGATTCTATGTCAGGGCGCGAGCGTCAGCACAATTCCTCCGCTTCGCCTGAGAAGTTGTTCCGTCTCGATTCGTTCGTCCTGTGAGTGATTCGGGTCGCGGATTATTGCCTCGTCACCGCGAACGGACAACACCGCCACATAGTGGTCCCCGTCCACCCACGCGATTCCCATCCCCTCCATCTTCGTCAGAGCCGGAAAATCCATCTGCACCGCCTCCGCACGCAGGCCCGCCGCAGCCGCCGCCCGCTCCAACCCCGCCAGCGTCGTCCCGAATCGATTCGTCCCCGCCACCCGCGCCAGCCACGAGACCTCCACCTGCCGCCCCCGCGCCTCCAGCACAACCGCCAGCGCCCGCGGCCCGCAATCCGCCGCCCTCACCGAAAGTCCAGTCGAGCCCATCCGCTGGCCGCTTTGCTCCCCCTCCGCGAATCCCGCCATAGAGCGCACTCGCTCCCGCCATGGCTCCCCCTCTCCTGTTTTTGGGAGAGGGGGCCGGGGCGTCAGGGTTCCCATCCCACAACCCGCAAGCCACGCAACCGTCAAAACCGTCAACACTCTGCCCGTCCGCTCCATTTTTGCCTCCCCGCCCGTGTTGAAACCATGATATCAGACAGGGATTCATATATCAACCTATATTTATCGTGTAATCTGCCAAGCAATTAAACGCCTCATCCACTACTCGAATTAAAGCCGCGAACCCGGACCGGATTCGCGGCTGGAAAACCATACACGATGGAAGCGGCACGCAATTCCGCCCCCCTCTCTACGTCTTCGTGGCTGCTACAACTCGACGCGCTGGGCGGTCTCCATGCCGGGAATTGCGCGAATCTGCTGCATGAGCTCGTCACTGATGGGGTCGTCCACCATCAGGATCATGAGCGCGCGGCCCCCCTCCTGCTCGCGACCCACGTTCATCCCCGCGATGTTCACCCCGTTGCCGCCCAGCAGCGTTCCCACCCCGCCGATGATTCCGGGCCGGTCGGTGTGCTGCGTCAGGATCATGTGGCCGAACGGCGAGATGTCCACGCGATAGTGGTCGATGTGCACGATTCGCACGTCGTTCGCGCCGAAGACCGCCCCGCAGATCGTCCGCTCGCTCGACGGCGTCCTCG
>Ga0207667_10006141_pt1 | contig 14594 bp, 20 predicted proteins | sample KBSCornC52_FD_184301 | JGI IMG/M metagenome (GOLD analysis project Ga0207667, IMG submission 184301) | Corn rhizosphere microbial communities from Kellogg Biological Station, Michigan, USA - KBS Corn C5-2 (SPAdes) (version 2) | ecosystem: Host-associated > Plants > Roots > Rhizosphere > Soil ... | reverse complement strand
AAAATTTTATGCCGTCTATGGGAAGGAAATAGAGGCGCTGTCGTACAAGCATCCGGGCAATGAATTCGGCAGATACCGCGTCGATGAACCCGAGACGCCCGTCAAATACCTGCATTCGCGGGAGGATCAGCACAGCTATGCACGGGAGGACCGCGACGACCATATCGAGACCCTGAAAAAGAACAATGACGCCCTTCTCACCGGCATCAGGGAAATAATAGCCAATAACAACAAGGTGATAGACAACAACACCATCGCCGTGCGGAGCACCGAAAAGGCGCTCGAGACCACCGCCGATGCAATAAAAGGCACCAACAAAGTGATTGACCTCATCGTATCCAGGTTCGGCTAGGTGCCGCGGCGCGCAAAATTTTCATTCTCGCTTATTGCCCCAACTCCGCCGCCACTCTCTGCCTTCATCGCCATCCGCACCGCGGCCTCGCTCAATCCCTTTCCGTCGTCGCCTCCTTATGCTCCTGTTCCCGATCCTCCGCCTCCTTTTCCGCCGCTTTCTCGGACTGGCTTTCCTGCTTCTTCCCGAACGGCTTCACCCTCGGTTGATTTTTCGCTCGCGATTTCGCGCTCCTCCGCTGTCCGCGCGCATCTTCGCGCTCCTTATTCTTGTTGTTCATAACGTCGCTTTCCCCTCACACCCGAAATTTTCATGCCCCAGCCCCAACCTCGGGCCGCCAAACCTTCCGCGAGCGACACAACCCTACCGACGCCAAACCTTTCCACGAGCCCAAAACCCTCCCGGCGCCAAACCCACTCCTCCGCTGAACATTCGGCGGCTTTTAATTGTATCATATAGGTACACAGGCACTTAAAATGAACTATATGTCCACAGAGAAAGCAATCCTGGCAGGCGGATGTTTTTGGGGCGTCGAAGAGCTGATCCGCCAATTTCCCGGCGTCATCTCGACGACCGTCGGTTATACGGGCGGCGACGTGCCCAATGCCACATATCGCAATCACGGCACACATGCCGAAGGCATCGAGATCATCTTCGACCCCGAAAAGCTGTCCTACCGTAAATTGCTTGAATTCTTTTTCCAGATCCACGACCCCACTACCCGCAACCGCCAGGGCAACGATCTCGGGACGTCGTATCGGTCGGCCATTTTCTACCTCGACGAGCAGCAAAAAGAGATTGCCGAGCACCTCATCGCCGATCTGAACGCGGCGCATATCTATCGCGGCCCCATCGTCACCGAAGTCGCGCCCGCTGGGCCATTCTGGGTCGCCGAGGAATATCACCAGGATTACCTCCAAAAATATCCCAACGGCTACACCTGTCACTACATCCGCCCCGAATGGGCGCTGAAAGGCGAGAAGACAGCGGGTTAGCGCCCCTTCACCCCTCCATTCTCAATAATATCACGGACGATCTTCCTCGCAATATTTGCCGGCACCGCGAATGAGTACCCCGTATAGACTCCCGTCGGCGTCGCCATTGCCGCATTGATCCCCACAATATCACCCGATAGATCGATCAAGGGGCCGCCACTGTTGCCGAAGTTCACTGCCGCATCGGTTTGAATGAACGATTCCTGCGAATCGCGCCGGTTGGATGGCACCAGGCTCTCGCCCTTGGCGCTGATGATGCCCGCCGTCACCGTAGACTCCAGCGAAAAAGGGTAGCCGACAGCCAATACCCACTGTCCCACCTTCACATCATTGGAATTGCCCCACACCAGGAAAGGCAGATCCTTCGCATCGACCTTTAAAACCGCGAGATCGGCGGTTGCATCCGACCCGACGAGCCTGGCCGAAAGTTCCTTACGATTATTCAGCGTCACACGGATATCGTCCGCGCCTGCTATTACATGATGATTGGTAACGATGTAGCCGTCGCCCGAAATAATGGTACCCGAACCCGAACTACGCGATGTCTCCCCGATCGTAGCCACGATATGCGCCGTGGCCGGGATCGCCCTTGCAGCCGGAGCACAAAAATCCGCCGGAACGCCACCGGCCGCGCCACTCGATCCGGTCCCACTCAATCCACCCGAGCCATATTTTCCCGCCTCGCCGCCCCTATTTCTCCCCACCCCTTGACCCGCCTCGCGGCGCCCATAATTAAACCTCGAATTAAACCTCGCATACCTGGCGGCCGGCACAATCCTCTCGCTTCCTCCATAAAGTGCCGACCTGTGGTCGACATAGCGCTCAAAAGCCCAGCCCGACGCCACCGCCGTCACAACAATGAGCAGAATAAACCCGGCACCCGTACGCATAAAACCCCATTTCCCTAAATTTACGAACTTTTTCGTACAACCGCCCGCCGCTCATCCAAAAATATGTCCTGCACCCAAAAGTCCCCCGGCGCCGTAACCCCTGCCACCCGCACATTTCCTACCCGAAAAATTGCTTATTTTCATCAACCCGAACCAAACCTTTATGCGCATTCCCCATCTCTTACTTGCCGCCTGCGCTTTTTCATGCGCCCGCCCTCGCCAGCCGGCTTATGGACCGTACCGCAATCTGGACAGGGGCTATCTGACAGAAGGCAAGATCCGCCAGCCGCTGCATGGCCGGCCCAAACAAATAACCGAGTATATCCTCTCGAGGCCCGATACAGCCGGCCCTCAAGCCAGGCATGGCTTTTTCGTACGCTTCGCATACAATTGGGATGGCGATATGATCTACAAGCACACGTATATGAATGATACCGTGGTGGGGTCAATAGATTATCGATATGATGCCGGCGGCATTCACGATAAGTCCGCAGTTGGGAACCAGACCTCGATACTCACCTCCAGACGCTTACCGGACGGCCGTTTCAAAGTCATCGACAGCTCATTCAAAGGGATATTGTCGTCCGTTATAATGAGCTTCTCTCCCGATGGTAGCGAACAGACTGAAGAGAGCTATTCCGACACATCTGCACAAGGACGGCCGGTCAAGACAGTTCATATTTATTATGACGGCGGAAAGATGGTCAGGATAGAATCGAATTCCTCCGACGGTTACCAGGAATGGCATTGGATCTATTCCCTTTGGAATTCCCCTGATAGTATCCTGGCGTATACCGGCCGGCCACACGCGCTAAAACTGGCGTCGCGCGCGATATTCTACAACAACGACCATGGCGATCCGGTCAGAGAGATCACCATCTATGGCGCCGATACCATGGCTGATCGGCTAAATCGATATGTTTACGATCGACATGGTAACTGGACACAAAAGATAGAGACTACATTGAAGGATAAGACAGGCAGGTTCGGCAACGGTGAAGTCGCCGTATGGTACCATGAAATTGAGTATTAACGCCTCACTTAGCCCAATCCTCCGGCCGCGCCCCGCGCGTCACCACCTTCGCCTTCAAATCGCTCAATATCGAATACAGCCCGAAATACGTCCTGTTCACATACAGCGAATGCCTCGACCCGCGCGCCACCTTCGACTCGCGCACCTCTTTGAGATTCGACACATACTCCATATAATCGTAGATCTCGGTAAAATAGGATTCATCCCCGAAATCGAACTCCTCTCGCGTGAACGGCAGCGTCAGCATATCGATCATCTTCTGGAATAACCCCGAGAAGAATAGGATCTCCCTTTCGTTATCCGTCGGATGGATCATTTCCAGGTTCGTATAAATTTCCCGCCGCCGTGCCTCATCCTTCAACACCTCCTTATCCACCAGTAGAAAATAATTGACATAAAAATCTTCCGGTATTACCTTGATGCATCCGAAATCGAATACCCCCACCGTACCGTCCTCGCGCATCAAAAAGTTGCCCGGATGCGGATCGGCATGGACCTTCCGCAGCGCATGGACCTGGTACTGGTAAAAATCCCACAGCGCCTGTCCAATTCTGTTCCGTGCTTCCTGCGATGGCCCCCGCTGCAGGAACTCGCGAAGATGATAGCCCGTCAGCCAATCCATTGTAATGATCCTGTCGCTCGACAGCTCGGGATAGTAAGTGGGGAATACCAGGTTCGGAATGTGCCGGCACTCCGCGGACACCTCCATAGATCGGCGCAGCTCGAGGCGGTAATCGGTCTCTTCCAGCAGCTTGCCTTCGATCTCGTCGAAATATTTGTCCATATCCACCTCGTTCATTCCGACTATACGAATAGCAAACGGCTTAACGATCCTCAGATCCGATCGGACACTGTTCGCCACACCCGGGTATTGGATCTTCACGGCCAGCTCCTTGCCCCACTTCATCGCCTTGTGCACCTGCCCGATGGATGCGGCGTTGGCGGCCTGCATGTCGAACCGGTCATACAGTTGCGACGGGGTCTTGCCCAGCGTCTTGAGAAAGGTGTTCACGACCAGCGGACCCGACAGGGGTGGCGCGCTATACTGCGACATGGCGAACCGTTCCGTATAGGCTTTCGGCAGCATACCCCGGTCCATGCTGAGCATCTGCGCCACCTTCAAAGCGGACCCTTTCAGATTGCTCAGCGTATCGTAAATGTCTTCGGCGTTGTCGGCATGCAACTGCTCCCGGCTCGTCGACGGATCGATGAGTTTCTTGGTATAATGTTTCAGGTAATTGGTGCCGACCTTGAGCCCGGTCGCCACAAACCGGCTGGCCCGTTCGACCTTTCCGGTAGGAATACTTGTCTGCTCTTTCATCGTGTGCTATTTCTTGCGTACCATCCGCCCGTCCCCGAACGCCCGTCTTCCCCCGCCCGCAAACGCCCGCCACCGCGCCCTATTTCCCCGCGAACACAAACTTTCCAAAATCCAGGATACTATCCAGCGTCCCCGACCCGATCAGCTGGAAGCTCAGGTTCACCGCCTTTTCGATCGCCGCATCGGTCATTTCGAACCGCTCGCTATCGTCCTTGATCCAGTACCGGAGGACGAACAGCGCCTGAGCCCAAAATCCATGCACATACTGGTCGGAGATGAATTTCCTTTCCTTGATCTCGCCGCTCTGGTAGCCCTCTTTTATGAGATCGCGGATATAGTCGTAAAAGGCATGCCGGAAGGCCTCCAGCCTCTCGAGATGCGAACCCGGCAGCAGGAACCTTTCGCGTTGCAGCAGGATGAAGCTCCTGTTCTCGCGCAGCTGTTGTACCCACAGGAAATAGAAGGCGAGCAGTTTTTCCCGGACCGAATAGCCGCGGTAAACCTCGTCGTCTTTTAATTTCAGCAGCGTCTCGTCGAAATACGAGCGCCAGATATCCTTTTCCAGCGCCTCGAAAGAAGCAAAATTGTCGTAAAACGTCGTTTCCGGCGCGCCCATTTCCGGAGCGCCCAGCTGCTGGCAAAACGCATACACCGACACCGGTCGCTTCCCGTTCTCCAGCCAATATTTTACATACGCATCGCGGATGGCTTTCTTGTCCATGACAGAGGATTTAGTTTGAAACAATAACACCCCTGCCCGCCCTATGTTCGAGCCATTCGCAAAATTCCTAAAATTCAAGCAGCCAAGGCGCCATCCACGCCTAAAGCCTCGCTATTTAGGGCCTTCCATGTTAGTAATTCTGCGGCTCCATACTGGTATGGCGCACTCTAAGTACTCTTATTATGTTCCCGGAGAAACGATAAGCTACCCTGTAGTGGTGCTTTTCCAATGCTCGGTAACTTCCATCGTTACCGGTCCTATATTTATCAGCGGCGTATATCTCCGGATTGGGGATCGCCTTTTCTACTGCGTCGGCGATTTCGAGAATTACCTTGGAAGCGTTTTCGGGGGAATCCTTACTAATATGCTTAAAAACCTGCCTCATCTGCTTTTGGGAGCGCTTCGTCCAAACTACACGATACCCCTTCTCTACCATTTTTTTATCTGCTTTACGAAATTCTCATGAGTGGCATATTCTCCTCTTTCGTACTCTTCCTCTGCTTCTTGCAGTTCTTTATTATATTCCTCAATGCTGATCCGCGATGCTTTCTCCCCCCGACCCTTCACGAAGGTTTTCAGCATTTGCAATACAGATTTTTTTTCCGCCTCGTCAAGCTGAAGAATATATTGATAAAGCTCCTGCTCTAGCGCTTTTGACATACACTCATTGATTTATACAAAAATATTCATTTTTTTACAATTTTTCAAAGCCGTTCGAATGCCAAAACCTCGTCTACATCTCATCGTAGTCGACATCTGAAAGAACCCTCCCTGACGCCGCCGTTAGGCAGCTTAAGGAATTGGCTGGTGATGAGTGAGTTTTCGGTATATTTAATCTATGAGAACCCTCCTAACCTCCCTCCCCTTCCTGACGCTGAACATGGCCCTCGCCAGCCAATCCTTCGCCCAAACCAACACGCCCATCCGTTATCACAAATCCACCGCCATGATCCCCATGCGTGACGGCGTCAAGCTCTTCACCGTCATCCTCACCCCCGTCGCCGCAACCAACCCCACCGGCGCCCCAACCTCCCCGATCCTGATCCAACGCACCCCATACGGCGCCGACATCCCCATCCCGACCGACAGCGACTTCGTCCTTCCAGACGGCTTCCCATACTACAACATGGCCCAGGACGGCTACATCTTCGTCATGCAGGACGTCCGCGGCAAATACAAATCCGAAGGCACCATGCAGATCCATCAGCCATTGACTCACGAAACGCATCCCGGCGCGGTCGACGAAAGCACCGACACCTGGGACGCCGTCGACTGGCTGGTGAAGCATGTACCCAATAACAATGGCAAAGTTGGCATCACCGGTATATCCTATCCCGGCTGGCTGGCGCTCGTCGGCTCGGTCGACCCGCATCCCGCGCTGAAGGCGGCCTCTGAGCAGGCCTGTATGGGCGATCTCTTCCTCGGCGACGACTTTCATCATAATGGCGCGTTCCGGCTCAGTTACGGATTCGAATACAGTTACGAAGTGGAGCACGACAAGACCACCGACAGCGACTTCCCCTTCCCGCAATTCGATCTCTATGATTGGTATCTGCACCTCGGATCGCTCAGGCACGTCAACGAGCGCTATTTCCACGGCACGATCCCCACCTGGAACAACTTTGTCGAGCACCCGTCTTATGACAGTTTCTGGCGCACCAACTCGACGCTCAGCTACGTGAAGTATCCGCAGATCCCGCAATTGCATGTCGGCGGATACTTCGACCAGGAGGACCTCAACGGGCCGCAGCTGATGTATGCGGCGATGGAAAAGCGCGACAGCTTCAACAGGAACTACATCGTCCTCGGCCCCTGGTACCATGGCGAATGGGCCAGCCGCAAAGGCGACAGCCTCGGCAAGATCGCCTTCGAAAGCAACACCGCCGTCTGGTTTAAAGCTTTACAAAAGCGATGGTTCGACTACTGGCTCCGCGGCATCGGCGATGGGCGCTTCGATGAAGCGAGTTGTTTCCAGACCGGCAGCAACGAGTGGAAGACGTACACTTCATGGCCGCCTCGTGAAGCCACCGTCCGCAACCTCTACGCCGCAGCCGACGGCCGCGCATCTTTCGAAGCCCCCGCAACAACGACCGGCTCCGTCAAATATATCAGCGACCCTTCGAAACCCGTCCCTTACCGTCCCCAGCCTATCGAAGCGACTTATGGGAAGGGCAGCCGCTGGCGTACCTGGCAAGTCGACGATCAGCGATTTGCCTATTCACGGCCCGACGTCGTGAGTTTCATATTGGACTCGCTGACATCCGACCTCACCGTCACCGGCTCCATCATCGCCCATCTCTGGGCCAGCACCACCGGCACTGACGCCGACTGGATCGTCAAGTTGATCGACGTCTATCCCAACTGGGACGCGCGGAGTTACACAATGAGTGGCTACATGCTACCTGTGGCGATGGAAGTCTTCCGCGGCCGCTTCCGCCACGGCTTCGACAAACCCGAGCCCCTCACGCCCAACCAACCCCTCGAATTCACCATCCCCCTTCATCAAATAAACCACGTCTTCCGCCGCGGCCACCGCATCATGATCCAGATCCAGTCGTCCTGGTTCCCCGTCATCGACCGCAACCCCCAGCGCTTCGTCCCCAACATCTTCGAGGCGAAAAATTCCGACTTCATCCCCGCCACCCAAACCATCTACTTCGACCGCGCCCACCCGACCCACATCGAGCTGCCCGTCATGAAGTAGCGCGCAATCCGCAAACCCTAAAGGAGACCCAGCGTCTTGCCAAGCATGGCTATGCTACCTCTCTTCGGCGCATCCCCAGCCCCGGAATCAATCTGCCTCCAGTCAAGCGCCTGGAGCATGTCCTCATCTATCCGCATATCTTCAACGAGAAATTGCCGGGTCTGCTTCACTGTTCGAAGTACAATTCCCGCCGTCATTACAATCTTATCACAAAGGGCCTTTTCGGGTGACGCGATCATCACAACCTGTCGATCCGTTAGCTGCACACTCCTTATCCCAAAAGAATAATACGGCAAAGGCGCTTGAAAATAACTAAACCTTCCAGCCGGCGTCGTATAATATCTATCCCTCTTGACGGTAACCGAACACGTCTCATAAACTCTTGCCGGAATAAGTCCCCAATAGGAAAGAGCCCCGCCACACTCACCTTGAGCCCAGGCACATAGAGGTCATTTGTTAAACATGTGAGCTCGCCTGTCTTGACAAGTCGGTTAACCATATTGCCAGGCCGACGGCAATCCCCAAAGACGTGCAGCAAAAGCCCGCGAGTCAACGGTGCTTACGGAAAGTCCTGCACAGCTTTCCCAAAATCTATTTCTGTCATTTTACAATGCCCAAATCGGATTTTTTCCGACTAAATGTAAAAAATTTGCTAGGATCTAGCCGAAATTCCCGCCCACCCGATTCTCCTTACTTCCTGCATGCATACCACGCAAGTCCCGACCCTCGTTGGCATAAACGACTTGTCATCGTCTCTGAGCAAAATTTCTAAATACTAATTTTGCTAGCAACTATTTTCTAACTATTTTGCACATAATTTTAAAATTAATGTTGACAATTTTCAGAAAAAATTATAGAAATAAACATTGTGTTAATAATAATATGGTGATCACCACAGTAATGCCTGCCTTTTTATACTAAATTCACCATGTTTATTTCTGTAATTCATGGATTCGTTAAATTCAGAGCAGCGGAGTAAGACAATGGCGAAAGTGCGCTCGAAAGATACCAAACCGGAACTTGTGGTTAGAAGGCTTGTACATGGAATGGGATACCGATATGGCTTGCATTCAAACAAACTGCCAGGGAGCCCGGATCTCGTATTTCCCAAATATAAAAAGGTAATTTTCATCCACGGCTGTTTTTGGCATAGACATAGTGATGTCAATTGCAAATTGGCAAGACTTCCGAAGTCTCGAATCGAATTTTGGACTGAAAAACTTGAAGGCAATAAAACGCGAGACTTTGCTAAGCAAAAAGAGTTGCATGCACTTGGATGGAAGCATTTGGTTATTTGGGAATGTCAGTTAGCAAATAAAAACCTTCTCAAGTCAAAGATTAAGACATTTCTTCAATTATGACGTCTATCGAATTATTCGCTGGGGCTGGTGGGTTGGGTATAGGCCTTCATAAAGCTGGATTCCAGCCGATTAAAGTTATCGAATGGGATCGCTATTGTTGCGATACGATTCGGGAAAATAAAAAACGTAAAGTACGATCTGTTCTATCTTGGCCGGTGTATCAAAGTGATGTTAAAACAATAAGCTATTTTAAATTGGCGGGCAGCGTTGATCTTGTGTCTGGAGGGCCGCCTTGCCAACCATTTTCTTTAGGAGGTAAGCACCGTGCATATGATGATACACGTGACATGTTTCCAGAAGCGATTCGAGCTGTCCGTGAAACTCAGCCTAAAGCCTTCATATTTGAAAATGTTAAAGGTTTAACCAGGCAATCCTTTAGGAATTATTTTGAATATATCCGACTTCAACTTGAACACCCTACTGTTACGCGCAAGAATGAAGAGAATTGGATTGATCACTACAAACGATTGGAGCGGCATCATACTAGCGGAGCGCGATATGACTTGCAATATAATGTCGTGACCAGAGTTCTTAATGCCGCAAATTATGGAATACCACAAAAGCGAGAACGAGTTTTTTTTGTTGGGTTTCGGAATGACCTGGGAATTGAATGGAATTTTCCCCAAGAATCTCACTCATTCGACGCTCTAATATGGAGTCAAGTGAATGAAGCTTCCTACTGGGATAAACATAAAGTTTCTAAGAAATGTCGAATAATTAATCCTAAATTGAAACAACGATCGCTGGAATTAACGGAGAAGCCGGAAACGCTCGCTTGGCGAACCGTCCGTGACGCAATTTCTGACCTTCCTCTTCCAGATAACGATTCCTTTTTGAATCATCGGTTTCAGCCCGGGGCTAGAACATATCCTGGGCACACCGGAAGCCCTATGGATGAACCTGCAAAGACACTTAAAGCTGGAGTTCATGGCGTGCCAGGTGGAGAAAATATGCTGGCATTACCTAATGGGCAGGTTCGATATTTCACGGTACGCGAAAGTGCCAGGCTGCAGACTTTCCCTGACAATTATTTATTTTTGGGCTCTTGGAGTGAAATCATGCGACAACTAGGAAATGCTGTACCTGTTGAACTCGCCAAATTAATTGGAACACACGTCGCAAAACATTTAACCGAAAGCGCCTAAACGTAATGGGAAAAGTAAAATTCATTTCAGAACTTCAACAAAGTTTAAGGCAGTTATCCCATGAAGCCGAGTTTGAATCGCACTCCCCTCGAAGGAGACGCGAATTGGAAAATGAAATAAGAAGTGCGATTCAAGAATTAGGTCGAGTATTAAATGACCTTGATCCTGTAAGGCAGCCAACAGCGCTTTTTGACCCAAGCAACCCCAAAGTAGTCGGCAGGTTTATTTCACTTGCGCTTGTTGCACAAACGCGCCACCCGCTGTCAAACGTGCCAAGATTCTATGGATCTGGAGTGTACGCAATTTATTACACCGGAAAATTCAAGCCATACAGCCCGCTGTCTGGATCTGAAACGCCAATTTATGTTGGGCAAGCGGCACCTTCCGTCCCGAACGCCCGTAATCCTTCTGAACAGGGCGAGAAATTATCAAATCGTCTTATTGAACATTGTAAAAATATCATCAAAGCTACCACAACACTATCAATTAAAGATTTTGAATATCGTACGCTCGTTGTACAAAGCGGTTGGGAATCAGCGGCAGAAGATTATCTAATTCATCTGTTTCGCCCTATTTGGAACAACGAAACACAACTTGTTTTTGGGTTAGGTAAGCACGGGGATGCGGCATCAACACGAGCCAATAAAAGGTCACCGTGGGATACGATCCACCCAGGAAGGGCTTGGGCTAGTGACAAGAAACTGCATGATGCTAAAACCGTTGATCAAATCATTCAAGAATTGGGCGAACACTTTAAGAATTATCCAATATTTCCCCACATCGATTCTTTACTTCTAAGTTTCGTTGATGAACTAAAGCAAATCTAAAGTATAAAAAGACAATAGGCTGTGATATACTTATCTGCTGGAGGATCAAGCATCTTATGTCACAATAAGGTACAATCAGACAGCCGATTTTATACGGATTGAAGAGCAGGTATTCGGGCCTGGAGTCGACTAGGTCAAACGAATGAAGGATGTGGAGAACCGAATTAAGGGCGGCTTGCACAATAAATAAATGGCTTAGTCATAAAAAAAGGGGAATTCACCCCTTTTCAGAAAGACCAATAATCCGTAAATTCATAATTGCTTAATTGTGAATGCTCTGTTTTAAATATCGGATCGGTATGGCAATAATCGCGGTTAATACAAAATATGTCTATATACCCGAGCTGTCAATTAGCCAATTTCTTAAAGATGGATCACAAGGCGAATTCAAAATTGAAAGCACAGAGAGGAATCTGCCGATAGATGTTGGTAACAATATTGTGTTTATCAAGCCCCAATTGAGCGACCTCGTCTTTACAAACTCTGGCACCATTCAAAAAATTGGAAAAAGGGATTTTTTACCAGGCAAACCAGTTGAGCAAGGTAAAACAGCTGCTTATGAGAACAAGGATAAGTACCATCATCATTTTAACTTCAAGGTTGAAAAGACGTTGCATAAGAACAATCGACTTAGTGAGCTCGAGTATAGCTTACCTGTGGTAGAAAATTATAATAAGCCAGAAACGCATTTTCAGTCACAGTATCGAACGTTAGTTACTAACGACTTTGAAACTATCGTAAATGGATGGGTGTACGCAACGAGAACTGTGTTCGGGAAGCTAATTAACGCTTTACCTCGCCCAAATAAGCTAGAATTTATGATTGAAGCCATGGATCATTTTCGAACTATTGATTTTCGAAATACGTCTTTGCTAGACGGTCTAGAATTCTTATATCACTATATTGATAAAAGAATCTTGAGCAGAGGCAAATTATTGGTCGCTACCGACAAAATTCTTAAAAGTGAATTAAGCAACTTATTGCCAGCTGATCAAATCGGGTTCGTTGATCCACAAACCATGACAATATTCAATATTAATGATCAAGCCAAGATATTTAACAGCCTCTTCAAACTTGAATCGGAAAGGAGCCTGAAACAATCGTTGCAAGACGCCGTGGAAAATAATAGAGGCTTAGAAACAAGATTTCAAAAAATATTCAAACGCCGGTCTTGGCCAGTAGATTTAGAAAAATGATAGAGTTTATAGAGCACATAAATACCTATGCTTCACTTTTGGAAAGCGGCGCCGTCTGGCAAAATACAACAAATATTCTTGCCCCTGTAATTGGTGATGAAGATAATAAACAGGCAACAACCGACTATATTTACGAATTCTATTGCTTTTTGAGAATCGTTGTTGATTTGAAGGTGAATTATATAATTGAATTCAAAGAAGGTGACGGTATCTACCAATACAACTTTCCGCGAAAAGCCGCAAATAAAAAAGGTAAACCAAGATTTCATGCTTGGGAAAACGGTAAATTAGCATTTCAGCTTTGCGCAGGAACGATGATTAATTGTGAATATGACCGTGAAAAAAATCACCCTGATATTTCATTTCAATTACCAGAAGCTTCCGAAAACCCTTCAGAAGAAGACCTAATTATTATCATGGATGCCAAGTTTACAGAAGATCCTACTGCAAAACTATCTAAGGCGGAATTTTATAAATTTGGCGGCATTACCGACGTATTTAATTTAAGGGAAACGCCGAAGAAGGCTATAAGATTTGACGGATTTAATGATATGTTTGGTAATTGCCTAATTACAAATGCCCGTTCTTATGCGAGTTCATCTGACTTAAAACTGTCAAAAAGGTGGGCTATAAAAGAAGTTGAAAATTTTTTTCCTGGAAAAAAGTACGCAGTTATTGGCTAAAGCGCTTTATGACGTCAATAATCTGCACCATTGGCATGCAAAGTTATGGATCCTTCTTAAGTATTTCTTGATTTGTTTGTGACAGGACATAACATTACATTTCATAATGTACCAAATAAGCTAACGGTCTAAAAAAGATCGATCTTCAAAGATCATTAATCTTGAAGTTAAAGCTAAGCAACTCTATTCAGCCATTTGAATGAACAGTTAGGCCGGAAATAACCTAAATCTGAGAATAAATTGATTATACCTTTAAATAAAATCACCCCATATGGGAAAACCTAACCTTCAACACTCACTCTCCGAAAAGGCACTTGAAATCTTCAAAGACCCAGACAAGGTCACCCGCTGGTTCAATAAACCTAATAAATCCTTAAATGGACAAAAACCAGTTGATCTGCTCAACACAGCCGAAGGCATCAAACTTGTGGAGCAGATGATCGGCCGCATCCAGCACGGCGTACATTCCTAAAAGCTCAAAGCCCCTCCCCCTCCCCGTTTTTACACGCTAAAATTAAAACCATGGTTTACAAGCATTTAATTTTGCCATCTAAAATTGAATTCAAAACCACATACCGCGCCAAGCCTTCCGGTCATGTCCCGCCTACCCGCGCCAATAATAGCACCGCAGCCGCCACCCACCGCGCGCCCGCGGCAACTAGTCCACCATCCAACTAGACTATCTCAAAAATTCCCTACCTTCGCCCCATGCCCAACAGTAGCAACAGCAACAGCGACAGCAGCAACAGCACTACCACCACCACATCCCTCACCTCCTCCGAATCCAGGATCCGCCTCACCGCCTTCTTCGTCCTCATCCTCATGGCGATCTACCTCCTCACCTCGAACCCCTGGGTCATCCTCTTCCTCCTCTTCGATTTCTCCCTCCGCGCCTCGTCCGACCTCGCCTATCTCAGCCCACTCGCCGCAACCAGCGGCCTCATAACGCGCGCCGCAAAACTCCCTATCAAACCCGTCTACATGCCGCCAAAACGGTTCGCCGCCCGCATCGGCCTACTCTTCGTTCTCGCTATCATCATCCTTCACCGCAGCGAGCTCGCCACCATCGCATTAGGCTCCATCATCGCCCTCTTCGCCGCTCTCGAATCCCTCGCCGGTTTTTGTGCCGGTTGCTGGGTCTACACCGCCTTCACGCGTCTCCGCGGCCGTTAAATTCCTTCTTGGGCGTTCCCCTTCGTCTCGCATGCGCTCGCCTCCGGGTCGGGCTCTCCGCTATAGTCCTCGCAGACCTTCGGCCCGAGCCACCGGCTCGACCCTCGGTCGAACCTTCGCTTCGCTCGGTTCGGCTCCGGGCTGCCGCTTCGATCCCTAACGCAACCCCCTAACCCACAACTTTTTTCAGTAT
>Ga0207667_10006138_pt1 | contig 14599 bp, 13 predicted proteins | sample KBSCornC52_FD_184301 | JGI IMG/M metagenome (GOLD analysis project Ga0207667, IMG submission 184301) | Corn rhizosphere microbial communities from Kellogg Biological Station, Michigan, USA - KBS Corn C5-2 (SPAdes) (version 2) | ecosystem: Host-associated > Plants > Roots > Rhizosphere > Soil ... | reverse complement strand
GTCCACCAGGTCCGGCCTCCTCTCCCACGTGCGCCCCAGCGCCTGCTTGCGGCGCCAGCGCGCGATCGCGCCGTGGTTGCCCGACAGCAGCACCTCCGGCACGGCCTCGCCCTGCCACGTCTCCGGCCGCGTGTAGTGCGGCCAGTCCAGCAATCCTTCGGAGAACGAGTCCTCCGCGGCGCTCCTCGCGTCGTTGAGGCTTCCCGGAAGGCGCCTCACGAGGCAATCGATCAGCACCATCGCGGGCAATTCGCCCCCCGAGGTCACGTAGTCGCCGATCGAGACCTCGCGGTCGACGCGCCTCGCGACCACCCGCTCGTCGACGCCCTCGTAGCGGCCGGCGACGATCACGAGCCCTTCCTCGCCCTCCAGAGCGCGCAGGACTTCCTGCGTGAGCCGCTCGCCCTGCGGCGACATCAGCACCACCTTCGGGCCCGCCACGCCCGCCTCCCGCTGCCGGCGCTTCGCCGCCCCGATCGCCGCTTCCAGCGGCTCGGCCATCATCACCATGCCGGGACCGCCGCCGTAGGGCCGGTCGTCGACCCTGCGGTACGCGTCCGCCGTGAAATCCCGCGGATCCCACGTCTTCAGCCCGAACAACCCGTCCTCCAGCGCCCGCCGCGTGATGCCGTGCCGCGCGACCGCTTCCAGCATCTCCGGGAAGATCGTGATCACGTCGAAATGCTTCACGCGTCGTAATCCGCCTTCCAGTCCACCGTGATGCGCCGCGCCTCGCGGTCCACCGACAGGACATATGCCGCGACGAAGGGAATCAGCCGCTCGACCGCGCCCTTCACCACCATCACGCTGCCGCCGCCCGTCTCGAGGAAGCCCGCCACCGTCCCGAGCGGCTCTTCTTCCGCGTCCCGCACCTCGAAGCCCTCGAGGTCCACCCGGTAGAGCGCGCCTTCTTCCGGCTCGCCCAGCTCCGCGCGGGGAACGCCCACCGCGCTTCCCCGCAGCCGCTCGGCCGCCGTGCGGTCCGCGCATCCCGCGAGCCGTGCGACCGGCCCCTTCGAGTGCACCTCGAACCCCTCGAGGGCCATCTCGCGCCAGCCGCCCGGCGTCTCCACGAGCCAGCTCGCGAACCCCCCCAGCGCCTCGGGCCGTTGCGTGTACGGCTTCACCTTGACCCAGCCCTGCACGCCGAAGGCGCCGACGATCCGCCCCATCGTGACGGGCGATCGCGCCTGCCCGCCCGCGCGGGGCGAGTCCTCAGGCGGCGGCCGGCTTGCCGGCCGCTTCGGCCTTGCCACGCTTGATGATCTTCCTCACCGCGTCCGAGGGCTGCGCACCCCGGCCCACCCAGTGGTGGACGCGGTCGAGCGCGATGCGGTACTTGGGCTCGTGCTCCGCCGCCTTGGGGTTGTAGAAGCCGATGCGCTCGATGAAGCGCCCGTCGCGCGGCATGCGCGAGTCGGCGACGACGATGTTGTAGAAGGGGCGGTTCTTGGCTCCGCCGCGGGCCATGCGAATGACGACCATGCGAGTTCCTTTCCCGTTGATAACGGGCAACGTTGAAAGCGTGGAAAGCCGTTGATTATAGCAGCGATTCCGGGTTTTCGCACCCGGGACGACGCCCCGCCTAGAAGAGGAACTGCCCGTTCCTGGAGATCACCGAGAGCTCGACGTAATGGCTCCCGTGGCGCTCGCCGGGGCCGAAGCGCACCACGTAGCCCCCGGCGTCGTAGGGATCGAGGGTCTGGAGCGCCTTGTAGAGGGACTCGCGCGTCACCTCGCGTCCCGAGCGCCGGATCGCCTCGACCAGCACCTTGGCCGCGATGCAGGCCTCGAGGTTCGTGTAGTTCACGTCCGGGAGGCCCGCGTGCCGGATGGCCGCGCCGCATTCCTTCACGACCGGGACCGCGAGCTTCGCGGGGGGCGGCACCACGCCGGAGACGGACACCCCGACCGCGTCCGACCCCGCTTCCCGGGCGAGCTGGCTCGGTCCCACGAAGGAGAGCGTCGTCATGTTGTACGGGTGCTTCGCCGCGTGCAGCATCTTCAGGACCTGGCTCGTGGAGGCGTACGAGGTCGTCCCCACGACGATCTCCGGATCGCTCGCGATGATCTCCCGGACCTGCGCGGGCGTCACGTCCTTGTTCCGCAGGAGCTTCACACCCACCGGCTTCTTGCCGGCCGCCTTCATGATCCGCTCGACGGTCGCGTAGTTCTCGTTCCCGATCTCGTCGTCGTAGTGGATGACCGTCACGCGCGTGAGCCCCAGGTCGCCCCAGTGCTCGAGCACCTTCGCGAGCTCGTCCGCGTAGGAGGCGCGCATCGCGAAGACGTAGGGGTTCTGCCGGTAGATCGCGTCCGCGCCGGTGAAGGGCGCGAAGAAGGGCACGCGCTTCTCCTTCACGACCGGCATGGCGTCCAGCGAGAGCGTGGTCGAGGCGAACCCGAAGAGCGCGACCGCGTTCTCCCTGTTCACGAGCCTCGCCGCGTTGGCGCCGGCGGTCTTCCGGTCGTTGTGGTCGTCCAGGGAAAGGAGCTCGATCGGGCGCCCGTGGATGCCGCCCGCTTCGTTCACCTTCCGGAAATAGGCGAGCGCGCCGTCGCGGATGTCCTTCCCGATACCGGCGTTGGAGCCCGTGAGCGGCGCGGACTGGCCGATCACGATCCGGTTGTCCGCGGCGGCGGCGGGAAGCGCCAGGAGCGCCAGCGCGGCGAGTGCGATGGAGAGGCTCTTCATGCGTCGATCCGGTGCGGTCCCGCGAGCGCGCTAGCGCATGCGGGGGGCCATGCCCTTCATTCCGCGCAGCATCTTCCCCAGGTTCCCGCCGCGCATCATCTTCATCATCTTCTGCATCTGCTCGAACTGCGCGAGGAGGCGGTTCACCTCCTGCACCTGCACGCCCGCCCCCGCGGCGATCCGGCGCTTGCGCGAGGCCTTGAGGAGCTCGGGCTTCCGGCGCTCGAGCGGCGTCATCGCGTCGATGATCCCGGCCGTGCGCTTCAACGCCTTCTCCTGAAGCTCCGGCGAGGCCTGCGCCATCTGCGTCACCTGCACCGGCAGCTTGTCCGCGAGGCTCGCGATCCCGCCCATCTTCTTCATCTGCACGAGCTGCGCCTTGAAGTCCTCGAGGTCGAAGTCCTTGCCCTTGCGGAACTTCTCCGCGAGCTTCTCCGCCTCCTTCTCGTCGACCTTCGCGCGCGCCTCCTCGACCAGGCCCAGGATGTCGCCCATGCCGAGCATGCGCGAGGCCATGCGCTCCGGGTGGAAGGCCTCGAGGCCGTCCATCTTCTCCGAGACGCCCACGAACTTGATGGGCTTCCCCGTCACCTGGCGCACCGAGAGCGCGGCACCGCCGCGCGCGTCGCCGTCCAGCTTCGTGAGGACGACCCCCGTCAACGGCAGCGCCTCGTTGAAGGCGCGCGCCACGTTCACCGCGTCCTGCCCCTGCATGGAGTCCACGACGAAGAGCGTCTCGATCGGCTTCACGGCCGCGTGGAGCGCCGTCACCTCCTCCATCATCGCCTGGTCGATGCCCAGGCGCCCGGCCGTGTCGACGATGAGGACGTCGTGGTAGTGCCGCTTCGCGTGGTCGAGCGCCGCGCGCGCGATGTCCACGGGCTTCTGCGACGGGTCCGAGGGGAAGACGTCGACCTCGAGGCTCTTGCCGAGGGTGGCCAGCTGCTCGATCGCGGCCGGCCGGTACACGTCCGTCGAGACGAGGAGCACCTTCTTCTTCGCGGCGGCCTTGAGGAGCCGCGCGAGCTTGCCCGCGCTGGTGGTCTTCCCCGAGCCCTGGAGCCCCGCGAGGAGGATCACCGCCGGCGGCTGGGTCGCAAGATCGAGGCCCGCGCCCTGCCCGCCCATGAGCTCGACCAGCTCCTGGTGGACCACGCCCACCAGCGCCTGCCCGGGCGTGAGGCTCCCCACGACTTCCTGCCCGAGGGCCTTCTCCTTCACCCGGCCGATGAAGTCCTTCACGACCGGAAGGCCCGCGTCCGCGTCGAGGAGGGCCAGGCGCACCTCCCGCAGCATCTCCTGGACGTTGTCCTCGGTGATGCGGGAGTGGCCCCGGAGGGTCTTCACGACCGAGGAGAGGCGTTGCGTGAGCGCGTCGAGCATGGGGAATTGGTAAACTGGTGGGTCTTCGTGCGGGTGCGGGTGAAATGCCTGATTTGCTTTTGTATTTTAGCACCGCCGCGTGCTGGCTCCTCCTCTCGGCGGCGGCGTGGCGCGCGGCCCGTCCGGCGGTCGCGGGCGGCCCCGCGGCCCCGCGGGACGAGGCCCGGCTGGAGACCGCGTTCGTCCCGGTGGCCCTGGTCCTGAACGCCATGCTCCTCTACCGGAGCGTGGTGCGCCCGGACGGCCTCGATCTCAGCTTCGGCAACGGCGTCGCGATGCTGGTGTGGCTCACGGTGCTCATCTACTGGGTCGCCGGGCTCGCCTTCCGGGGCTTGGCCGCCATCCTGGGGCTCATGTCGCCCGTGGCCTTCTGCGCGGTGGTGGTGCAGGCGACCACGATGAACGTCCACCACGTCGTGAACTACGGCGGCGATCCGCTCTTCGCGCTCCACTTCGCCATCGCGATGCTCGCCTACAGCCTCTTCTTCGTGGCGACCGTGCACGCGCTCGTGATGCTGGCGGAGGAGAAGTGGCTGCACCGCGGCGTTCTCCCGCCCTTCATCCGGAGCCTTCCGCCGCTCCTCGAGATGGAAGCGCTCCTCTTCCGGATCCTCCTCGCCGCCTTCGTGCTCCTCACGTTGACCGTCCTCTCGGGCGTCTTCTTCTCGGAGGAGCTCTTCGGGAAGCCCTTCACCTTCACGCACAAGAACGTCTTCGCGATCCTCTCGTGGTTCATCTTCGGCGGGCTCCTGGTCGGCCACCACGTCCGCGGCTGGCGCGGGCGCACCGCCGTCTACTGGACGCTCGCGGGCTTCACGGCCCTGATGCTCGCCTACGTGGGCAGCAAGGCGGTCCTCGAGTTGGTCCTCAAGCGCGGCTAAAGGCGACCTGCCCGTGACGGACGCGGTCCCGCTCCGCTGGCTCTTCGTGGCGCTCGTGGCGCTCCTCGCGCTCTCGGGCTTCTTCTCCATGTCCGAGACCTGCATGATGGCGTTGAACCGCTATCGCCTGAAGCACCTCGTGCGCGAGGGGAACCGGGGTGCGAAGCTCGCGGCGACGCTCCTCGCGCGCACGGACGAGCTGCTCGCCTTCATCCTCGCCGGCAACACCGTCATCAACGCGGCCACCACCATCCTCGTGGCCGAGATCTGCCGGCGGCTCTTCGGCACCGGCGACTACGTGCTCGCGATCGCGACCTTCAGTGCCAGCTTCGCGATCCTCATCTTCGCGGAGATCCTCCCGAAGATCCTCGGCGCGTCGTATTCGGAGACCATCGCGCTCGGCGCCTCCTACGTCCTCACCCCGCTCATCCGCGCGACGCGGCCGGCGATGTGGATCGTGAACGTGATCGTGCGCTCGCTCCTGAAGCTCCTGCGCATCCGCAAGTTGGGCGAGGGCGCGGCGCAGCCGTTGAGCATGGGGGAGCTTCGGACACTCGTCCTCGAGGGCGGGAAGTTCATCCCGAAGAAGCACCGGTCGATCTTCCTGAACCTCTTCGAGCTGGAGGACATGACGGTCGACGACACCATGACGCCCCGCGGCCAGATCGAGGCGATCGACCTGAAGGACGACATCGACGACCTGCGCAACGCGATCGCCACGGCGCACCACACGCGGCTCGTGGTGTGCGAGGGCGGCCTGGACAACACCGTGGGCACGCTCCACGTCCGGAAGGTGCTGAACGCCACGCGCCGCGACGAGCTGGACGTCGAGGGCCTGCGCGCGATCATGCGCGATCCCTATTTCGTCCCGGAGGGGACGCCGCTCCTCACTCAGCTCACCAACTTCCAGGAGAACCAGCGCCACATGGGGCTCGTCGTGGACGAGTACGGCGAGATCCTGGGGCTCGTCACCATGAAGGACATCCTCGAGGAGATCGTGGGCGAGTTCACGAGCCAGGCGATCGGGAGCGCCGCCCTCTTCCACAAGGAGGCGGACGGAACCGTGATCGCGGACGGCACCTGCTCGCTCCGGGTCTTGAACCGCAAGGCCGGGTTCGACTTCCCGCTCGAGGGGCCGAAGACCATCAACGGCCTGGTCCTGGAGCAGCTCGAGGACATCCCGGAGGCGGGGACGGGGCTCACGGTCGCGGGACACCCGGTCGAGATCCTGCAGGTGCAGAACCGCATGGTGAAGGTGGTGCGGATCCTGCCGCGGCCCGCGCCGGCCCGCGAGGCGCAAGCCGCGTAGCCTAGCGCCGGTCCCGTGGTCGCGAAGCGCCGGTCAACTCGTAGCTCGCCTAGCGCCGGTCGCGTGGTCGCGAAGCGCCGGTCAACTCGTAGCTCGCCTAGCGCCGGTCCCCGGTAGTCCCGTAGCGCGCGACGAACGCGCGGTCGATCCGGTCCTTCCAGTTCCACACCCAGTCGCCCTCCCAGGCGAGCCCGTTCCAGACGGCGACCGCGTGGCGGTTGCCCGTCGAGACGAGCGCGAGGTAGCGCGGGTGCGTCACGTGGGGATGGAGCTCGCCCCCGGCCACCGCCGCGCGCAGGTTCGCCGCGAGCGCCGGCCCCGCGCGCACCGCGAAGACGCCCGCCTTCGCGTGCGGCCGTCCCTGCACCGCCGCGCAGTCCCCCGCGCCGAAGACGTCCGGATGCGAGACCGAGCGCAGGCGATCGTCGGTGAGGAGGAAGCCCCGCTCGTCCGTGGAGAAGCCCGACGCGCGGATCCACGGATGCGCGGCGCCGCCCGTCGCCCAGAAGACGGCGTCCGAGGTGAACTCGAGGCCCTGCTCCAGCCGCACGTAGTCGGGGCCCACCTCCATCACGGCGCTTCCGGTGTGCGTGCCGATGTTGCGCCGGCGAAGCTTCGCCGCGAGGCGGCGCCGGGCGCCCGCCGGGAACTCGGGCACCACGAGCCCGGTGTTCGTCACGACGCGCACGTGCGCCCACGCGAGGCCCAGCTCCTGGCGCAGCCGGTATTCCATCGCGAGCGCCAGCTCCACGCCGGCCGCGCCGCCGCCCACCACGGTCACCGCGCCGATCCGTCCCTCGCGCGCGCGAACGATCGTGTCGCTCCATCCCTTCACCGCGCGCTCGAGCGGGCGCATCACGACCGCGTGGCGCTCGACGCCGCGCACGTCGCTCGCGAAGGACACGGTGCCCACGTCGAGGGAGAGGACGTCGTACGGGACCCGGGCGCCGTTGTCGCACACCACCTCGCGGTCGGCGGTGTCGACGCGGATGGCACCCGCCTGCACGAGCGTCACCTGCGCCCGCTCGGCGAGCGCGCGCAGGTCGACCGTGCACTGGTCGATGTCGTAGTGGCCGGCGAAGAGGCCCGGCATCATGCCCGAGTAGGTGAGCCAGGGGTACGGCGTCACGAGCGTCGCGTTCCTCGCGGTCTCCGGATGGAGCGCGAGATCGTGGAGCACCTCGATGTGCGCATGCCCGCCGCCCAGGAGGACCAGCCGCTTCACCGCGCGCTCCCCGCCGCCTCGAAGTGGAGGTCGCCGAACCACGCGGTCGCGGACTCGCCCGTCTGGTCGGTGTCGTTCCCGGCCGCCACGCCCGAGACCGGGTGGAGCGCCGCGTCCGCGCCGAACGCCGCGCGATAATCCGCCGCGACGTCGCGCCGCTCCTCCACCCACTCGCCCGCCCGCGCGGCGCCGCTTTCGAGGACGATCACGCGAACGCGGTCGGTGTAGGCGCTCCACACCGAGGTGCCGGGCGGATGGCGGTTGTCCCAGACATAGCAGAGCGCGGCCGACGGAAGCGCCTCGCCGTAGAGCAGGCGCGCGAGGAGGAGCTTCACGCGGGTCCCCAACGGAAGCTCGGCGGCCGGGACATCGAAGAAGACGTAGACCCGCGCCGCGAAATCGTCGCCGCGCTTCGTCGCGAGGTCGGCGGACTCGACCACGCGATCGACCTTCCAGCGCCACGCGAGGACGGGGCTTCGCGACGGATCGAGGGCGAGCGGCTGCGCGGCGGTGCCCGCGGCCCGCGTCGAATGCACCCGCAGCACCGTCACGCCGGCGTCGTCCACCAGGGCGATCTCGGGCGCGCGCGCCCGCGGCGGGACGAGGACCCGCCACGGCGCCCGAAGCGCGCCCGCCGGCAAGGCGGAGAAGGCGCGCGGCGCGGCCACATCCGCCGCGAGCGCGAACGGCGCGGCGGCGGCGAGCGCCATGGCGGCCAGCCTCACGAGAGCACCTCCGCCAGGAGCCCCTCGCGCTGCAGGCGCGCGTAATCGTCCGGCCGGTCCACGTCCCAGAGCGGCGGGAGCTCCGTCCAGGAGGCCTCCGCGGCACGCAACCTCTCCCGCGTGCGGGTCATCACGGCGGCGGTGCCCCACGGGATGTCCTCGAAGACGCCCGCGATCGGGCGCGCGAGGCCCACCAGCACGTAGCCGCCATCCTCCGCGGGCACGAAGACCGCGTCCTTGTCGCGCAGCGCCCGCGCCGCCGCCTCGAGGTGCGCCGCGGTGAGCGCGGGGCAGTCCGCGCCGATCGCGAGGAGGGGCACGGCGTCGCGCCACGCCGGCTCGAACGCATGGCGCATGCGCGCTCCCAGGTCGTCTCCGCGCTGCGGCTCGAGCCGGGCGCCGAACTCCTCCGCGCACCGCGCGAAGAACGGATGCGCCGTGTCCGGCGCGCACCAGAGCGATACGAGGCCCGGCCGCGCGCGCACGGCGGTGGAGAGCGCGTGGCGCACGAGCCCCGCGTGCAGGCTCGCCGCAGCGTCCGCTCCGAGCACGCCCGCGAGCCGCGTCTTCACGGCCCCCGGGACGGGAGCCTTCGCGAACACGGCGATCGCCGCGTCAGGGCGAGGTGCGCTCGACGTCATAGCGGCGTGCGAGCCGGTGGGGATCGACGCCCAGGGCGTACGCGAGGCGCAGGCGCCACATGAGCACCACCGTGGCGAGCGTGCCGCGCCGCTCCCAGCGGCGGCCGGACGTGACGGCCCTCAGGCGGAGGCACGCCGGGCGCGAGATGCGCTTCAACGCGGAGGAAAGCGCCACGTCCTCCATGAGCGGGATCTCCGGAAAGCCGCCGGCCGCCTCGAAGGCGTCGCGCCGCGCGAAGATCGCCTGGTCGCCCGTCGCGATGCCGGTCGCCCGCGAGCGCAGGTTCATCGCCGCGCCGATCACGCCGAGGAGCGGGCTCGCCCCTTCGATGCGCACGTCGAAGCGGCCCCACGCGCGAGTGCCGTCCCCGAGCGCGGCGCGGATGGCCTCGGGCGCGGCCGGCGGAAGGCGCGTGTCCGCGTGGACGAAAGCGAGGTAGGCGCCGCCGCTCGCGCGCGCCCCGGCGTTCATCTGCGAGGCGCGCCCGCGCGGCGCCTCGATCACGCGGTCGGCGAGGGGAGCCGCGAGGCGCCGCGTGTCGTCGCGGCTGCCGCCGTCCACCACGACCACCTCGACCTCGCGCGCGCGCATGGGCTGCAGCGCTTCGAGCATGCGCCCGATGCCCGCCGCCTCCTCCAGCGCCGGCACGACGATCGAGAGGGGAACCATGGGGGCGATTGTAACGTCAGCCCCCCTCGCGGGCTCACGGTTTCGCGTCGTTGAGCGACCAGTCGTAGTCGAGGAAGGCGACCTCCGCGGTCCCCGCCCGGATCGCGGCGCGATCCTCCGGCCGGTCCGCGAGGAGGTCCGCGTACCGGGCGAGCATCGACTTCACCGACGTGTAGCCGTGCCAGCCGTGCTCGAAGTCCTTCCCGTACCAGTCGAAGATGCGCGAGACCTCCAGCCGCCGCGCCTGCGCGTCGTAGCGGTTGCGCGAGCGATCCGAGAGGAACCGGCGCATCGCGTCCTCCAGCTGGGCGTCCAGCCGGTCCGGGAGGAAAGGCTCGTTGCGCAGCATCGGGCAGCCCACCGAAGCGCACACGACCGCCACGTGCACGCGCGGCTCGTCGTACGCGCCTTCCTTGCGCAGCATCTCGTGCTCGATCATGTCGAGGTAGGCGGGGGCGCCGAAGAGCGTGAAGAACCTGTCCTTCCACGGGTTCCCGAAGAAGCTCCCGAAGTCGCGGATCGACTGGAGCGCCGGGTAGCGCGTGAGGATCTTCTTCACCGTGAAGGCGTTGTAGGCGTTGATCAGGAAAGCCTCGCGCTGCGGCTTCGTCCACGCGTCGAACTCCGCGCGCGGCACCTTCTCGATCTCGCCCAGCACGGCGTCGAGCCTGCCACCGTCGCGCGCCATGCCCGCGTAGTCCACGCGCGAGGCGTTCCCCTCGGGAAGGTAGCGGACGTGCTTCTTGAGGAGCGCATCCCACGCGGCGTAGCCGTGGTCGAACGCGAGGACGGGAAACGCCGCGGCAAGGGCCGCCAGCGCGAGCGCGAGCCGCGCGATCGTGCCCGCGGCGAAGCGCGGTGCGTCATTCACGGGCATGGCCCTCCCCAACGTCGTGATACGGCCGCTTGTCCGAAAGCCGGAAGAGGCCGCCCACGACCGCGGCGAGGCTCGCCTCCCCGCGCGTCCAGTCGTTGTAGCGGGCGGCGAGCGCCATCTGCCCGTGCGTCACGCGCGAGCGGCGCCAGACGCCCGCCGCGTACTTGTTCGCCTCGGCGACCGTGGGATACGCGTGGATCGTCGAGAGGATGCCGTTGAGTCCCACGCCGTGCTTCATCGCGGCGACGATCTCCGCGAGGATCTCGCCCGCGTGCTCGCCCGCGATCGTGGCGCCCAGGATGCGGTCGCTCCCGGGAGGCGTCAGCACCTTGAGCATTCCCTCCGCCGCCCCGTCCGCGATCGCGCGGTCGAGGTCGTCGATGCCGTACACGCTCGTCTCGTAGGGAACCTTCCTCTCCTTCGCTTCGGTCTCGTTGAGACCCACGCGCGCAACCTCCGGCTCCGTGAACGTGACCCAGGGGACCACCGAATAGTCCACGCGGTACTTCCGGAACCGGCCGAAGAGCGCGTTCACGGCGCAGTACCACGCCATGTGCGCCGCGACGTGCGTGAACTGGTACGGCCCCGCGACGTCGCCGCATGCGAAGACGTTGGGATAGACGGTGGCGAGGTGCTCGTCCACCTCCACCGTCTTCTGCTTCGTGAGCGGCACGCCCAGCTCCTCCAGGCCGTAGCCCCCGGTGTTGGCGACCCGGCCCACGGCGCAGAGGATCTCGTCGCACGCGATCCGGACCTCGCGGCCCTCGTGCTCCGCGACGATCACCTTCCCGCCGCCCTCGATCCGCACCTCCTTCGCCTTGTGGCCGGTGAGGACCGCGATGCCCTCCGCGCGGAAGCGGCGCTCGATCAACGCGGAGAACTCGGGGTCCTCGCGCACCATGAGCCGCGGCAGCATCTCGACCTGGGTCACCTCGGCGCCCAGCCGCGCGAAGCATTGCGCGAGCTCGCAGCCGATGGGGCCGCCGCCCAGGACCGCGAGGCGGCGCGGAAGCTTCCGCAGGTCCCACACGGTTTCCGAGGTGAGGGGCCGCGCCTCGGCGAGCCCCGGAACCGGCGGAATGAGCGGCCGCGCGCCGGCCGCGATCACGATCGCCTTCGTGGCGAGCGTGCGGGTCCCGCCTTCCGCGAGCGCCACCTCCACCGTCCAGGGCGAGGTGATGCGGGCGCTCCCCTTGAGGCACTCGACGCCCATCCGCGTGTAGCGCTCGACCGAATCGTGGGGCTCCACCCGGCGCACGACCGCCTGCACGCGCTCCATCACCTGCGCGAAGTCGGCGTCGAAACGCGCCTCGCGCACGCCGAAGTCCCGCGCGCGGCGCATGTCGGCGAGGAGGCGTGCCGTCCGGATCAGCGCCTTGGAGGGAACGCAGCCGGTGTTCAGGCAATCGCCGCCCATGCGATGCTTCTCGACCAACGTCACCTTCGCCTTCACCGCCGCGGCGATGTAGGCGGTGACGAGCCCGGCGGAGCCCGCGCCGATCACCACGATGTTCCGGTCGAACTTCGCGGGGCGCGGCCAGCGCGCGTAGACCTTCCTCGCCTTCATCGCGGCGAGAACGCGCTTCGCGACGATGGGGAAGAGGCCCAGGGCCACGAACGCGGCGACGAGCCCCGCGGAGATCCGGAACCGGCCCAGCTGCGTGCCGGCGTAGACGTAGACCACGGTGCCCGCGAGCATGCCCAGCTGGCTCACCCAGTAGAAGGTCCACGCGCGGATCGGCGTGAGGCCCATCACCAGGTTGATCACGAAGAACGGGAACGCCGGCACGAGGCGGAGCGCGAAGAGGTAGAACGGCCCCTCGCGCGCGATCCCCGCGTTCACCGGCGCGAGCTTCTCGCCGAAGCGTGCCTGCACCCAGTCGCGCAGCGCGAAGCGCGAGGCGAGGAAGGCGAGGGTCGCCCCCAGCGTGGAGGCGAACGAGACGATCACCGTGCCCCAGGCGAGCCCGAAGATGGCGCCGCCCGCGAGCGTCATGATCGCGGCGCCCGGGAGCGACAGCCCCGTGACCGCCACGTAGATCGCGAAGAAGGCCGCGGCGGTCGCGACCGGGTGCTCCCCGAAGTACGACGCGATCGCGCCGCGCTGCGACTGGAAGTAGTCGAGCGTCACGTAGCGATCGAGGCCCAGCGCGAAGAACGCGGCGATGAGCGCGGCGACGATGGCGACGACGGCGAAGCGGGCCTTGGTCATCGGAGCTCCTGAAGAGGAGGTTCGGCCGCGGGCGGGCCGCCTTACACCGCGGCGGCGAGCCGCGGTGCCGCCACCCCCGGGTCGTGGCGCGCGCCCTCGACGATGCGACGATGGTAGGACGCGTGCGCGGGAGAGCCCGGCGGCCAGCTCGCGACGAAACGCCCGAGCCAGCGCGCGTGGTCGTAGTCGATTCGCAACGCCTCGACGTGCACGCCGGCCACCTGCGCGCCGTACACGCGTTCCTGCCCGGAGAAAGCGCGCGTCGCGATGCGCGTGAGGAGCCCGTAGCGCGTCCCCGCGAAGTTCGGCATGCCCGCCGCGCCATTGTTGGCGACCGCCGCGCGGCGGCCGTCGACGTCGAAGAGCCGCAGCGCGGGAAGGCAGGTGTGCGCGCTCGCGAAGACGTCGACCCGCGCGTCGCGAAAGGCGCCCGCGATCCAGCGGGCATGGGCGGGCTCGTCCATCCGGTCCTGCGCGAAGCCCCAGCCGGCGAGCGAGGCCGCGTCGCCGTGCACGATGCCGATCCGCGCATCGCCCACGCGCGCCGTGAGGTGCATGGGGAGCGCGCCCAGCCGCGCGCGCGGGCCCGGCGCCAGCCGCGCGGTGGCGCGCAGGCGCGCCATGATCTCGTTGGAGCGCGAGACCTCCGCGTCGCTCACGTCCGCCGGGTAGGCGCAGCCGCAGCCCGCGTCGCTCTCGTCGACGGCGACCTCGGTCTCCACGTTCCCGCGGAGCGCCGCGTGGCGGAGCGCCTCGTCCGTGACCGCCGAGAAATCGTCCGGCCGCACGTCGAACCAGTGGAAGTCGCCGTTGAAGACGATCTTCACCGCTCGGCCCTCGCGCGCCGCGAGCGCCTGGATCGCCGCGAGCGCCTCGAGGTTCCCGTACAGGCCGCCCGCCACGTAGACCACCTCGGCCTCGAGCTGCGGCTCGCGGTCGAAGACACGCGGCGAGTAGCGGTACGCGAGCGGGCAGTTGCGGCCCGGGCGCTCACGGGCGTCCGGCGCTTCGCGACGCGCGGGGTCCGGCTTCGCGCTCAAGCGAGCGCCCCGCCGCAGCTCGAGCCCTGGCCCGCCGTGCACCCGTAGCAATGGTCCCGGACCACGATGGGGTTGCCCTGGAGGTCGCGCCGCAGCGCCTGCGTGATGTGCGTCCTCGGCCGTCCTTCGAGGCGGAGCGCCAGGCCCAGCATCTGGTTGAAGTCGCAGTCGTAGAGGTAGCCCTGCCAGTCCACGGAGACGAGCGAGCGGCACATCACGGTCTCCAGGTTCTCGTCGCGGTGCGCGCCGCGCAGGAGCTCCATGTACGCGCCGAACTGGCCCTTGGTGACCAGCGTGGAGCCGAACCGCTGGATCGGCATGTTCGCGATCGTGAGGAGGCGGTTGAACGTGATCCCCTCGCGCTCGCCCAGGATCCGGCGGTAGTCCGCCTCGAGCTTGTCCTGCGCGGGCGGAAGCGTCGGCCCCTGCGGGTTGTACACGAGGTCGAGCGTGAGCGCGCTCGCCGGCACGCCGTAGCCCAGAGCGTTCAGCGCGCGGATCCCGGCGATGCTCGCCTCGTAGACGCCCTTGCCGCGCTGGCGGTCCACGAGCTGCGGCGTGTAGCACGGGAGCGACGCCACGACCGCGACGCCGTGGGAGGCGAGGAAGCGCGCGAGGTCCTCCTGGCCGGGCTCGCGCAGCACCGTGAGGTTGCAGCGGTCGATCACGGCGGCGCCCGCGGCGCGCGCCTGCGCGACCAGCATGCGGAAGTGGGGATTGAGCTCCGGCGCGCCGCCGGTGAGGTCGAGGGTGGCGGCGCCGCTCGCCCGGAGGAACTCGAGCACCTGCCGCGCGGTCCCCTCGGCCATCGATTCGGTGCGCGTGGGGCCCGCGTTCACGTGGCAATGGACGCACGACTGGTTGCAGACGTACCCCAGGTTCACCTGGAGCGTCTCGAGGCGCTTGCGGGCGAGCGGCGGGAAGTCGGTGTCGGCGAGCAG
>Ga0207667_10006137_pt1 | contig 14603 bp, 15 predicted proteins | sample KBSCornC52_FD_184301 | JGI IMG/M metagenome (GOLD analysis project Ga0207667, IMG submission 184301) | Corn rhizosphere microbial communities from Kellogg Biological Station, Michigan, USA - KBS Corn C5-2 (SPAdes) (version 2) | ecosystem: Host-associated > Plants > Roots > Rhizosphere > Soil ... | reverse complement strand
CTGCCGCGATGGCCATGGTCGAATACACGAATAAGGACATCCATGCGCTGGGCGCATGCACGTAGATGATGCGAAAGGCGTCCTTTTGCTGATAGTCGGGCGGCGCGAGCACCAATCCACCGTAGGCGGACACCGCCATCAAAATGAGCGACGGCCACCAAAACCAGGGCTGGCACTTTCCCGCAACGTCATAGGCGTACGGCGGCGACGCAAGTTTGTGAAACCAAGTCCACATCATTCCATCCGCAATTATTCGATCCCGATCCGCATGGCCTGCGCCATCGCAAACGGCCCCAAGCTCACGCTGAACAATAGGACTGCAGTAAGTAGCATCAACGAGCTGCTGGGATTCTCGCCGTAACTCGCAACTTCGATGGCTCGCGCGCCGAAGATCAGAACGGGCATTTCCAAGGGCAGCACCAGCAAAGCCATCAGCATGTTACCGCGGCGCAGACTCACAGTGAGCGCCGCCCCAACAGCTCCGAGCACGCTCAGCGTCGCCGTTCCAATGGCAAGCGATGCTATGACGGTACTCCAAGCCTCCGGAGCCATGCCGAGCGCCGTTGCAAGCAGCGGTGAAATGAGCACCAGCGGCACGCCGGTGACGAGCCAATGTACCGCGGTTTTCGCAAGCAGCAGCCATGCCAGTGGTTGCTGGGACAGCACCCACTGCTCCATCGTTCCATCATCGACATCCGGACGAAACAGCGATTCGAGCGCGAGCAGCGACGCCAACATCGCCGCCACCCAGAGCACGCCCGGAGCGATATGCCTGAGCTCGGCGAGATCTGATGTCGTTGCCAGCGGGAAGAGCGTAGTCACCACGCAGAAAAACACGAGCGGTTGCACGGCCTGATCCCAGCGCCGCGAGGTCAGTTTGAGCTCGCGAACGACGACCGTCCAAGCAACCTCCCCCAGCCCTTGCACCATCAGTTGAGTTCCAAGCTCCGCACGCGTGCGTCGTTCTGCAGCAATCTCTGATGTGCAGCAGCGATTATTGCGCCGCCCCCATTCAGGTGTTCCGCTAAGAAATGTTCAACCCTGCCGACACCATCCGCATCGAGGTTCGTGATCGGCTCATCCAGAATCCACAGCGGTGCATTCGACGCGAATACCCTAGCGAGCGCGACGCGGCGCCGCTGGCCTTGCGAGAGCACACGCACAGGCAATCGCGCACACGCGGCAACACCCAATGCGTCCAGCACCTTCTCGAACTTCTGCGTTCCATCGTGCGGCGTGGCGTGAACACCCAGTTTCAGATTCTCGAGCGGCGTGAGATCCGCCTTGAGTGCATTCGCATGCCCGAGATACGCAAGCGCACCGTTGAACTCGTCATGTACACGTCCGAGCAGCTGCCCTTGCCAGAACAGCTCACCCGCTTCGACCGGTAACAGCCCGCATGCCGCACGCAATAGGCTGGTTTTACCCACGCCATTGCGTCCCACGACCTGCACGAGCTCCGCTCGCTGCACAGCAAACGACACGCCGCGCAGTAGATGATGGTCTCCCCGCCACAAATGCAGTGCACGCGCCTCGAACAGCACTTGGGCTGCCTGCGAAGCGTTAGAACCCATGGATTGACGCGCGACCTAACATAGGGCGCAGGAGTTTAGCAGAAGCGCCAGCAACACCCCGCAAGTAGCTAAGCAGCGACGTATTCGTCCGGCTACAATGCGCGTCCCCAAAAATCCCTGAACGATTTTTCTTGGGCCCGGGTGGCGTAATTGGTAGCCGCAAGGGACTTAAAATCCCTCGGAGGAAACTCCGTACCGGTTCGAGTCCGGTCCCGGGCACCACTTAAACGCTGTATTTACATGCATTTACGGCGATAGACGAAAGGATCGCAGCTGCCCATCTTTGCGCTCAGTGCAAATTCGTGCAGTTAGCTGCTCACTCGTGCACACTCAATCGCACGCGGGGAGTTGCACGTCATGGCATCCATTCAACGCATCAAGTCGGAACTCACCGGTGCGATTTCATATCGTGTACAGGTGAGAGTTAAAGGTCGTCCTGCACAGTTAGAGACGTTTCCAAATAAACGCGAGGCCGAGCGATGGGCGCAGAGTGTTGAGTCCGCTGTACGTGAACAAAGACACTTTCCCAGTGAAGTGCGAGATGCACGGCGTTCTCGGATCTCGTGAAACGATACGAGACAGCAGTACTCACCGGCTTGAAAGGAAGTTGTTCCGGCTATCCGGATACCGATCACTCAGAAACAATCCGCGCGGAATGCGCCAACCCATTCCGACTTGATGAAACACCGTCACGAATTTAGCTAAACATTTGGGTGTGCCTGTTTTTACCAAGCAGCCGTATCCTGTCAACTTGCATTGAGTCTTGTCACTGCAAGCCCCCACCAGTGACCCTGACCACCAGCCAATATGCCGCGATACCGCCGATCACCGCGGCGCCACCACGCATGAACGCCAGACGATAGAAGCGCGTCTCGCGCAGCCAGTAGGCGATTGGAACGAACAGGAGCACGATCGCGAGCTGCCCGAGCTCCACTCCGATGTTGAACCCAAGGAGCGCCACACCGAGATTCCAGGCTCGAAGCCCCAGGTCCGTGAGCACCGAGGCAAAACCCAACCCGTGAATGAGTCCGAACGCGAAGGCCACGGCCCAACGCCGCTCGCGCACGATCGGAACTATATTATTGAGCGCGCCAAGGAGCACAGTGAGCGCGATCCCCGACTCCACCAGTCGGCTCGGTAGATTCACGAAGCCATTCACGGCGAGTGAGAGCGTGATTGAGTGAGCGATGGTGAACGCAGTAACGACCTTCAAAACATCCATCTCCGCGTCATGCAGAGAGGCTCGCGGTCGCCAGCTGCCGTTACCATATACGACAACGGCCGGCAGCAGCAGCGTCAGCAGGAAGAGGATGTGATCGTACCCCTTCCAAATGTGCCAGATGCCCTCCTCCACGAATGCCCATAGCTGCCGCCAGCGTTTGGGCGAGCCCAGGTTCAGAGTCGTCGAACGCGCTTGCGCGCTGAGAATGAAGGCTTGAGTCGCACCACTCGTCCTGATATCTACGAGGCCTCTGTGATTGGGGTCCAGATCAAAGAGCAGTCCATAGTGGACGGCTAGTTGCGCGGGACGAAACGGACAAGCGACCGTGAATCGCAGGACTGCATAGCCGCCATCGACATGCTCGTCGAAGAGCATGTCGCGTCGCTGCAAGAAGCAAGGCTCCCGGTTTCCCCGAGCGATTCCCTCAATCCGTAAGCGCGAGAACGCGTAGGCGTACACGCGATCCCCGGTGGCCTTCAGCTCGCCCCAAGTGATCGCGCCATCACCATTGCGATCGATTCCGATCGCGTACTCGAGATCACGCAGCGCGATATCCCATTGCCCATCCAGGACCGCGCCGCTGGCGGGCTGGGTGAGGGTGAGATAACTGTCACTCGGCTTGTGCGCCTGCGCTGTCGGAGCGATGGCGGCAAGCGCGATCGAAACGAGCAGCACCGTGAGATATCTCATGGGCGTAAGGCCCTGCCGATAAGGCCATCGGTGTCGAGCGTGCGATCCTCATAGCCCACCTGGCGTATCCATTCCAACACCGGGTGCGCTGCTTGGGGATCACGCGCGGCGTTCGCTGCTGCGAGATAGACACGCACATCGTCTGGCTCGCGCTGCACGCGCCAGTTGTCCTGAGCGAGCGCGAGCGACGCGCGGGCATCGCCTCGGACCTCTAACAGGAAGCGCGCCTGTTCACGCAGATGCGTGAAATCACCGTCGCGGCGCGCGGCTTCATAACGGCTCTGGAAGGCCTCACTCCACGTCCGGGCGCGGGGGCTGCGCAAGCGCGATCCGGCAATGGCGAGCCGTAACAGGAGATTGTCCTGCTGTGTGTCGGCGCTCAATAGTTGTATCACCTCGCGTTCGCGATGTTCCCGAAGCAGCAGATCCGCATACTGTGCTTTGATGAAAGGGTCCTCCGGCGAGGCACGCAACGCGGTGGTGAGGTCCGCGTCGGCCGCGCGTTCATCGCCTGAGCGCAGCGCCATGTCGGCGAGCTCCCCGAGGATCCACGTGCGAACAGCTGTCGGAATCCGGCGATCGTCTTCATACACGCTGCGCAGCGCGGCATAGCTGCTTGCCAGACGGCCGGTCAGGCTGTTGACTCCGCTCAGGCACGTCAATGCGATCAACTGTCCGCTCAAGCGCGCCAGCGGCCGGCAGGCCTCGCGGGCAGCTTCGAAACGTCCCTGCACTTGCAGAATCGTGGTCTTGATCAGCCACGCTTGTGCATTCTGCGGTTCTTGCGCGAGCACCTTATCAAGCAACGTCAGTGCTGCATCGAAATTGTGAAGATATTGCGCTGCTGTGGCACTCAGGACGAGAACGCCCGTATCCACTGAGGGGCGACCGAGCCAGGGCGCGAGAGTTGCCTGGGCGTATGAGACGAAGCGCGGGTCAGCATTGGTGCGGCCGAGATCAAGATAACTGCGCGCCAGCGTTGTGGCACTGGTCAAATCCTGGGGGTTGCGTGCGAGCCGAGCGCGCAGAGGCTCAAGCCGCTGGAGCGCGCCCGCGGCGGGCACGCGTTCGAGAATCGTTGCATCGCTCGGCGGCATATGCGGCGCAGCGCTTGCCGCACCCACTAAGAAAAAAAAAGCCAGAAATCCCCCAAGGCGACGTGTCAAAGCACATCGTCTTGGGGGTTGCATCGATCCGATGACGTGCAAGAGCACTGACCTGAAGACTGGTGCGAGCTCAATCCGCCACACCGTTCGGCGAGCCTGGCAGTGGTGTATTCAGATACGGGAACACGTCCAGATACGTATCCGTCGCCTTCACCGCTCCACCGAGCTTCACGGTCGCCGCATTCGGCCCTGCCGCGCGGGCACCGTCCGTGTACGGAGCGCCATGATTCGGGTCCGAAGTATCCGAGCCGCAGCTACCGGCTTTACCGCACAGAACTCCCTCCAGTGCGCGAAGCTCGATGTCGGCGACATCATCGAATGGGCGACGACCATTCGGGAACCCTGCCAGATCTCCCCCCAGCACGCCCAAGTCATTCTGCGATGCCGCTGGAGTGGGGGCGATGGACGTATTGAGGCGCATCAGCTCCGCAGGCTGAACCGTCAGCGGCTGGTTCAGACCTTTTACGCCCGTCAGAAACACTGCAACGAGATCATTGCGAGGTGTTCCTGGCACGTTGGCCGCATTCCCGAAGAGCACATTGAGCAGTACCGGAAACGTCGGGTTTGTCACGTAGTTGAGGAACTGCGCATCATCGGGCGGTGAACTGCCGTTGAACTTGTCTTTGTCGGGCAGACCGATGACCACCTCGTTCACGAGCGGATTGGCAAGGCGCGACACTTGCGTCCACTCCGTGCCAGCGCTCGGCGACTGACCCTGTTTGGGCAAGCTCGTAGTGGTCCACGCTGCGATGACGGGGTCCTTGCCATTTGTGAGACACTGGATCGGCACCTCAAGAGCGAGTGAGGTGATGTTTTTATGGGAGAGGTCATTCGGTTCGGCATCACGCGGACCCACCGGGTTGGTGTTCACCAAGTCGAAAATCTCGCCCACATTAATAACGAACCCCTCCTTGCGCTGTCCGACGAACACTCGGCCGGGCATGTCGCAGCCCGGCAGTGTCATTTCGTAGATGAAGTTGCTCGCATACGCCGCATAATCGGGAATCGACTTCTGGCCAATGTTGTCCACGGGCTTCCAAAACGTCGTGCCGCTCACAGTGGCGTTCTGCACTTCGCTGCTCGAGCCGTTCCTGCGCACGATCGTGAGCGTATAGCTCTCGGTGACATTCAAGGTCTTGCCGGCCTTGTCCACCGGCCCAGTGTTGAGCACCGGCACCGCCACCTGCGCACCACCGGCGTTGACGGCCAGGTTCTTTGCCATGTTCGTGAAGCGAAACTGGAACGAGAAGTCCGCGTGTCCATCGCCGTCGTTGTTGACGTTGATGGCATACACCGCCTGCGGATCGAGCGTGTAGAAATTCGGGCCGCCGTTGGGATCCTGGAAAGGGATGTAGTTGGCGATCAGAGTCACATAGGCTTCCCGCCCCGCCTCATAGCTGCGGAAGAGATAGAGGTCGGTGCCGTCGACCCTCGGCAGGCCGGCAATGTCGGGAGCTTCGCGATGACTGGAGGCAAGGCTGAGCAGTGGCAAGCTGGCCGCCGCTACCGTAATCACAATTCGGGCTGGGCGCTTCATGAGGAGTCTCCTATAGAGGACGTGAGGCTACCTCGATACGCATCAAATCAATGTTTGTTGCGCTCTGGCGCGCGGAGTTGCCGAGACGCTTGAATCCACCTCAGCCCAACAAACGCCGCGGATTCTGCTCACACTTCACGCCTCATCAACACACAACTGGATGTTTGATGTTGGAGGTGACTACTCACGATGTTTGCTCGCGCCACGCTTTGGATCACCGCTGCGTGCGCCCATGATCAGCTACGCCGCGAGTAGCCGATGCACGTGCACGTCATGTGCTTTGCTGCCGAGCTGCTCGGCTAATCCCAGCATGCGTGCACACTCGGGTTGTGCCACGCCACTAAAGCAGATACTTCCACCCGATGCGCGAACCAGTAACACGGGTCGGTGATGTCGGTGACGATCTCGTTCACCTACGATTACTTACCAATGCGACTTTTGACGCACTTCAGGTAGGAACGAACGTCAATCTGTTGCGGATCACACGCACTAGCTGCCCTACTCTCTACAAAACAGTCATTCAACGAAACAGTGCGTAGCTGATTTACGGAGCCAGTCCTATTCGTTTGTAAGATTGGACGACGGATGAGTCGGTGACGACAGCGTTCTGCAGGTCCTTATCGCCCTGACTCTTCAGTCCTTTCTTGAGCTCGGCAAGCCCAAGGCCATAAAGGGCCCATGCGTTCTTTGGCTGCAACTTCGCGGCGGCTTTGAAATCCGCGATCGCTTTGTCGAAGTTGCCGAGACGAAGATACACGAGCGCGCGATTGACCAGCACGACTGAGTTTGCAGACTGCTGCTTGATCGCGTCGTTGCAGTCGCGCAGCGCAAGGCCGAGCTCTTTATTAGACAATCCGCGCATCAAGCAACGATTTCTCAATGCATCGCCCAGACGCTCATCACGTGGATTTGCGGCGATCCATGCATTGAGTCTGGCAATTGCCTCATCGAAGCGTCCTGCAGCCTGATAGATCTGTGCAATGTTTAACGGTAGTGACACGTCGCGAGAAGCGATTTTCTCGGCGGACTCGAAATCTGAACGTGCAGCGGCTTCGTCGTTTGTCGCAAGTCGAAGAGCACCGCGCGACATCAGCGCGCCGAGATGGTTTTCGTTTAATTTCAGTGTTTCATTAAAATCAGCCAGTGCCTGCTTCGCGTCATGGCTTTGCTGGTGGATCAAACCGCGTTGGTAGTAGTTTTCGGGATCGGAGGCATCGATTCTGATTGCCTCATCCAAATCCGCAAGCGCAGCCTGGAAGGCATCACGGCTCGCGAACGCCGCTCCGCGTCGCCGATATTCCGCAGCGCCTGATAACGCATCGCTTGCTACTGGAAGGCTCACACCCGCCACAGGTGTCACTGCAGCTGTCGTTCGACTGTCGTCGTCCCTAACGAGACGATCCTGTACGTTGAAAACCGGACCGCCATTATAGGTGAAATAGAGCTTATTCTGCGCAGCGGCGATATAGATGCGATTCGCGAGAAAGAAGTCCGCGCCGAGCAACATGTCTGCATCCAAGGGAAGATGGACATCTCCAATGCGCAACGGCGCATTGCGAATCAACTCACCGCCCAGATCCAACGTATCGAAGCGGGCAACCCAAGATTCCCTTTCGCGGACGCCAATGCCGCCGGCCAAGCCCGCCTCCATAACACCCTCACTTTCAGGCCTGACTCCTGCACGCGCCGCTGCCTTCAGGTTCAGCATGGATCGCGATGCACCAGAATCGAAAACGACTTTGATCCATTGGCCGTTGAGCTTTGCATTGCCCACGATATGCGATTCCAATGGAGTTCGAGGTTCTATTGACACTTCTGCCACGACACTGCCTGCGGTTGCCCAATAGGCGAGTATCGAGTGCCTGCAGTCTTTTGAACGAAAGAGACGGATTGCTCCGTGCGACAAGTCATATTCGGTGTCCGCATAGCCAATGACGTTTTGACCGATAACGCCCGCGATCCCTTCGGCCCAGGTGTCTCCTCCCACGAAAAAATCAACTCCCTTGATCGCTCGACCTCCTACAAAACCCTGCAGCGTCAGTTCCTTCACGTTAGCTACCTGGACTCGCTCCTCGCCTCCGATTCCTTCGACTTTCATATTGATCGGAGGAGCCAGCCGGAGCGCATATTTTTGGGCGCTCTCGCGCGAAAGCATGCTAAAAAATGCGCCGCTATCGGCTATGAACATGGCAGGCTGACCATTGATCGATCCCGTGATCAGTGGCCGAGCCTCGGACATCGTCACCGGCAGCTCGCCGTAACGTTCTATCTCACATTTCGCGCCCGCATACAAAGGAAGGACCATCATTGCGACCGACGCTCGCGCAGCGAGCAGTCGCATGCCCATCAGTCCATTCATAGTTTTTATCTCCCAGCTCGCGTGCAATGATATCTCATCATTCGCCAAAGGTCGTGCTCACCACCCAGCGAGAACTGTAAAGCTAAAGGCGCCGAAATGGATGTGCGCGCCTTGGTGGGTGAGTTCGGACTGGACTACGTTCCAGCAGGCGTGGCAGCTGAGCCGGTCCCACACGCAATTTCAAGCACAGACTTCTCGGCGAAGAGATTCGGTAGCCAACTCTCTATTTCGCGGAGATCAGCTTGCTGCTCCGGCTGAGATAAACGCGATCGTACTCATGTGCTCTTGCGGCGTAGTAACTCCGCATGCGTCCTGTCCGTGACAGCCAACCTGCGATTGACCTCTCTAGTTATATAGTAAGCGTCTTGCCGAACTCACCGACGCACATAGCGCAAGTGCGTGGCGGCTGAACCATTAAGAACCTTGTCAATGCGAAACTGCGGTCCGGGTTCGCGTAGGTTTTCGAAGAGGCGCCGTCCGCTGCCGAACAACACGGGCGCCAAGGCGATTTCCAGCTGATCGACGGCACCTAGATTCAGATATTGCTGGATCACATCCGCTCCGCCCGCAATACGAATACGCGGGATTTTCCATGGTCATTCCTTCCCGCGCCATGTAGCCATCGAGGCTAAGTGCAATGTTGACGAATACTTTGTTCATGATTCTCCTCTCGCATTTTCGGATGTCGGCCTAACGCCGTGGCTCGCGTCGCCTAGCGACAGCGAGGGACAAATGCGTAGCGATTTGGCGTCGCCGTGCAGCCACTTGCTGGGCAGGCTTCGTTGCAACCAGCCTGAGTCAGATGTGCGACCCGCCTTAGCAAAATAAGCCTCGAATCTGCAAAGAGTAGACACTCTTAACCGTGGTCGCTCGGATTCATTTAAGCGCGACAATTTGTACGTTGTCTTCCACTAGACGAACTGGCGCATAGATTTCCGACATCACCATCAAACCATAGAGCACCGTCCCAATTCGTGAAATGTGGATTGCAGCAAGGGTTGAGAGAGTAACTAGCGAACGCGTGAATAAGGACATCCGCGCTCGGAGCCCGCGATGGCTCGCAGTGGTGCGCGCAAGTCATGCGAGGCGGTATCGGCGAAGGTTTTCAAATCGTGATTAGCACGCTTGAGTTCAAGAGTACGCGCTTCGACACGCGCTTCCAGCGTGGCATTTAGATTTTTAAGCGCGGCTTCGGCTGCCTTCTGCTCGGTTGTGTCCCGACAAATCGTTAGCACGCTGCTGTACGACCTCAACTTGGTCAGTACGCTGGGGGATGTTGACTGGGCTCTACGAAGTTCTTCAAGGACGCCCACTCGTCACTCGTCTCGGCAGTGCAGACATCGTGAAGCCTCTGCAGGGGCGGCTTCCTCTGACCCATGTCGACTCGCTCGCTGCTGCGATGGGCGCATCTGACGACCGTCTATCGCGGTGGTGAGAAACACGGGATCAACCCGGCGACTTCCGGCACTTATGTAGAGCCCCACGTAAGTGGCCCTATGCACACAAAGCGGACGCTGGCGCAAACGAATCTGCAATCAACCTCATGCGGGTCTCGGTCGATCCAACAGGCAATCGATGAACGCCCGCAGCGCAGGCTGAGGATGATGTCTGTTGGAGTAGTAAAGAAAGAGTCCTGGAAACGTCGGCGACCAGTCGGCCAGCACCCGTTTCAACCGCCCAGCCGCAATCGACTCGTAAATGCGATCATCTTCGTAGCTGTAGAGAATGCCGAGTCCCTGCATTGCGCCTTCGAGCACGACTTCCTGGAGATTTGAAATGAGCGGGCCTGTCACGGTCATTTCGATTTTCTTGCGCTTCTTTTGCAGCTCCCAACGATAGATGGCGCCGCTACCAGGGAAGCGCCAGTTGATACAGGCATGCTTGTGCAGATCCGCAGGAGTTTTTGGCTCACCGTGAATGGCCAAATATTCCGGCGACGCCACGGCCAACATGGGCATGTCGGGCGTCAGCCGCACGGCGATCACGTCCTTCTCCAGACGCTCGCCGATGCGAATACCAGCATCGAAACGTCCAGCGACGATATCGCTGATGCCATCATCAATCACGATATCGAGCACTACCTCGGGATGCTCGCGGTGGAAGCGGCCGAGCTTGGGTGCGATCAATTTTTTCGCGGCGTAACTAAGTGTATTGATACGAAGCGTACCAGCCGTTTGACCCGAAGCCGCAACGGCTTCAACCACGGCAGCATCGAGTTCCTGAATCATGGGCGCGACGCGATTGTAAAGGCGTGCGCCTACGGTGGTCGGCGCCACGCTACGAGTCGTGCGGTTCAGTAGTCTCACGCGAAGACGTGTTTCTAAATGTCGGATCGTCTGACTAAGAGCCGACGCCGATAACCCAAGATGATCGGCCGCGCGTGCAAAGCTCTTGCGCTCGACGACCGCTGCGAACGCCTTCAATTCTGCGAATTCCGCACCGCGCATTATGCTTCATTCTCTTAATAGCCCCGTTCGACTATAGGCCATTATCTTATTCTCGAAAACGGCGATCATTGTCTGCGCTGAAATGCAGGAGACAAACTGATGAGCATCGATCTTGCAGAACCGATCGCCGCCTACTTCGCTGCCGACAAGCTCAATAGCGATGCCGTTGCACGCTGCTTCACCAAGGATGCAGTCGTGAAAGACGAAGGCCACACCTACGCCGGGCTCGCGTCCATTCAGCAGTGGAAGGCCAACGCATCGGCTAAATACAACTACACCTGCGAGCCGTTCCGCTCGGAGCAAACAGGTGTAACAACGGTCGTGACCTGCCATCTCACAGGGACCTTTCCAGGCAGCCCGATCGATCTGCGATATTTCTTTCGCCTCGAGCGGGGCAAGGTGGCTAGCTTGGAGATCACCCCATGAGCCTCGAGCTTGGATTGACACGTCGCCGCGCCTTCGTGACCGGCGGTACCAGGGGCGTAGGCGCTGCTGTCGTCGAAGTGCTGCACGAGGCTGGAGCAAGGGTCGTTGCGACGGCCCGTTCACTCCCGGCACAGGCAGTCGATGGCGTGCACTACATCACCGCCGATCTTTCCACCGCTCGCGGATGCGCTGATGCGGCCAAGTCGTGCCTGGATCGGCTATGCCGACGGTCTGAGTCAGTTGCTGTCGGCCAAGAACCGACCGTCGTAGGCGATCGGAAGCATTCCAGCTAGGTTCGATCTCGTAGTTCACGGTAGGGCTGGACAGAGTATCAGGCGTCCCTCCTGTATCGGTGCGTTGTAACATCTGCATAGCGGAAGCTACCTGCCGTTACACGGATTGTCATGGTCCAAATATCTCGGCGCGAATTCTTGACGACCAGCTTGGTAGCATGCGGCTGCACCGCGCCCGCTGCTCACCCCATGTCTTCCCTGAGACAGTCAGTACTGCCGACCGAAGCACGGTAGCTGAAGAAACACAGCGCTAACGGATGTCGGCCTGCTCGAATCCACGGTTACGCCGCTACTCACTTCGCAGTAAATCATCTTCCTCGCCTTAAGCGAGGAAGATGAAAGGCGCTCTATCGTTGAGCGCCTAGAACGCGTAGTGCAGACCAGCAGATGCTGTGTAGCGCGGCTCGATCTGCAGCCCGTTCACTCGCTGATACACTGGCAACTGCACGAAGCCGTACGCACTCACGTGGTGGCTCAAGATCACGGTGACACCAGGGCTCAGATACACGAGCGTTGCACCACTGTTGTCGACGTCCGCTTCGGCCCCAGACTCGCGCTTCTCTGCACGGACGTTCAACTGTAAATGCGGCGTCACTTTGCTGAAGCCGACGTAGCGCACGCCGGCATTCGCATTGATCCCTGCGCCTGGACGGAAGTCGTCTCGGTAGTTGAGCGGCTGTTGCACGTACGCTTGTGCGAAGTAGTCCCAATCACGGCTCAAGATGCCGAAGTGATAGATCCCCACGATGAGATCCGTCGTGCCGGTTCCCGGCTGTAATCCCCTATCCAGCAGATTGCCCTGCTGTGGTCCCGCGATGAAATTGTTATCGAAGCTGCCGGTTGCAAACTTAATACCTGCTTGCATGCCCGTCGTGTGATCTGCCGAGAATCCTTGGTAGCGGACCAGGAAGCGGATGTCGCCCATGCTCTCGGTGTGAGACGTGGAGATGTCCGTGTCGCCCTCGGCGATCGTTGTATGGAATCGATTGAAATACGGTATCTGCAGATTGAATCCCCAGTCCGCATTCGGGCTGTAGTCAATCGAGAGTGTGTAGTTGCGGTTCAAGGTGGACTGTTGCACTTCTCTGTCAGTAGGGATCTCGATACTGCTGCGGGACACGGAATGCGTGCCCGCACGCAACTGATCCTGATCGAAATAATCGAAGCGCATATCAATACGCAGTCCTTCTGCGGCGGCATAGCCTTGACTCGCCCAGTCGGAGCTCAAAGTGCAACCGCACGATGAACACGCAAAGGCCTGACTTAAAGGAACGCCGAAAGCCAGCAGTCCGCCTGCCAGCGTTTGAATACGGAACATGAGTTACTCCAAGAAATGCACGTGCGGCGCGCGACAAAAAGCCACACGCGACGACTCGATGAATTATTAATGACGGAAAGCGTCTAGGAGAGAAGCGGCGGACCCCGGATTGGGTGGTCGGCGATGAAGCGATTGACTGGAGACCGAACAGAAAATGAAACCGCCGCAGGCGTTCTATGGTCCGTGGCGACAACAGGGATCGGTGCGTGCGTCGGTAACGCTGTGCCCGCAGCAAGTGCAAAGGGACAAGGCGAACTGTCGTCGCTGGACTGAGCTGGCTGTCCTTCGGCGGAGTGATGGTGATGCTTGTGAGCAGAGTGAGACGCGCCGCCGTATTGGGCGCAAAACACCAGCAGCGCTTGGCCATGCTGAAAAGACAGCATGAAGCCGACTGGCAGTAGCGAGTGGACAACCACCACCGCTATTAGCCAAGTGAGGAGCGCTTTCTTAAGACGGTGCTTCACGTCAGCATAAATTTCAAAGTTCGCACCACTGCTTGCAGGACCGCTACCTTAATCGAGTGCGGTTGCACACTCAAAGATGACCTCGAGACTTTTGCGCACGACTGTGATGACCACGAAGAAGTCATTTCAGCCAGCTTCGGCCATTCAGCGCACTCAGCTATGGGTTCCGAAAGCAATGGGATGGACCCCTCCCCACTCTGAGCATCGAGTGCAAGACTGATTTGCGAGCGCTCGATGAGCTCGTTCGGGGGCTGGATCGAGAGATTCGCATGATCGGCCGCGAGAACGGGAGTTGGCCTACGCCGATGAGTGAGGAGGACTGGCGCTTGCCTTGTCGCCGGTTCGCTCATTGGCCAATGTGAAAAAGAAAGTCGCACCCTGTCCTAACTGGCTTTCAGCCCATACACGACCACCATGTCGCTCTACGAGGCGCTTGACGATCGCCAATCCCACGCCGCTGCTCGGAAACTCGACCTCGCGGTGCAAACGTTGAAACATGGAACAGAGCTTATGCGCGTACCGTGTGTCGAAACCCACGCCATTGTCGCGCACGTAATAAACGACTTGTTCGTCCTCGCGGCGCCACTTCACCTCGATGCGCGGTTCGGCCCTGACTGAGGAAAACTTGATTGCATTACTAACAAGGTTCTGGAAGATCTGCCGCAACATCGTGACATCACCATAGGCAAATGGCAGGTCCGCAATCTCGATCCGGACGTTCGAAGGCTGCGCGATTAATTCTTCTGCCACTTCGCGTGCGAGGGGCCCCATGGGGACAAGCTCTCGGGAGAGCGAGCTCTGTCCTGCATGCGAATAAATCAATATGGCGTTGATCAAATTACTGAGCTTCGTGGCCGACGCGGACACACGCCCTAGCATCTCGCGGCCATTCTCAGACAGGCGATCGCCTTCCTGCTCTGAAATGAGATTGACGAATCCCGCGATGGCTCGCAGTGGTGCGCGCAAGTCATGCGAGGCGGTATCGGCGAAGGTTTTCAAATCGAGATTAGCACGCTTGAGTTCAAGAGTACGCGCTTCGACACGCGCTTCCAGCGTGGCATTTAGATTTTTAAGCGCGGCTTCGGCTGCCTTCTGCTCGGTTGTGTC
>Ga0207667_10006129_pt1 | contig 14608 bp, 10 predicted proteins | sample KBSCornC52_FD_184301 | JGI IMG/M metagenome (GOLD analysis project Ga0207667, IMG submission 184301) | Corn rhizosphere microbial communities from Kellogg Biological Station, Michigan, USA - KBS Corn C5-2 (SPAdes) (version 2) | ecosystem: Host-associated > Plants > Roots > Rhizosphere > Soil ... | reverse complement strand
CAGAAGCTCGCGAACCTCCATCTCCACCAGTTCGATCAACTCTTCGTCTTCCACCGCATCGCACTTGTTCAGGAACACCACGATGTAGGGAACGCCAACCTGGCGCGCCAGCAGAACGTGCTCCTTGGTCTGCGGCATCGGACCATCGGTCGCCGCCACCACCAGGATCGCGCCGTCCATCTGCGCTGCGCCGGTGATCATGTTCTTGATGTAATCGGCGTGGCCGGGGCAGTCCACGTGCGCGTAGTGACGGTTCGCCGTCTCATACTCCACGTGCGCGGTAGCAATCGTGATGCCGCGCTCCCGCTCCTCAGGAGCGTTGTCAATCGTGTCAAAGCTGCGAAACGTGTTCCTCGGATTGTGCTTCGACAATACCTTCGTGATCGCCGCAGTCAACGTCGTCTTGCCGTGATCAATGTGCCCAATCGTCCCAATGTTCACGTGCGGCTTAGACCGGTCAAACTTCTCCTTGCCCATCGCTGTTCATCCTCTCCTGTTTGCGCCGGCGGATTACCGGCTTATTCAAATGTGTGCGCTCAGTAGTACGAGTACAGCTTGAAGAATTCGGTGCGCAAATCCGGCGCGACCTGTTCCAGGGTAGCGAGGTAAAGTTCGCGAATCTGACCCTGATCGCTGGCGGGAAGCTGGTGGTACTCGGCCGCGGTGCTGGCGCCAAGGATGCCCTTCGCCAGCACTGCTTCGAAGTCCCGGATGCGAAGCCTGCTCCGCTCCAAGGTGCGCAGGAACTCACGGACCTTATTGGGCGAGAAAGCGGTCTCGATCGCCGACCGAACGGCCTGGAATCGCTGCTGATCCGAAACCGGGATCGCTGCCTGCTCGTGCAACGTGCTCAAACGATCACTCCTGAGAAGATATTCGCTGTCAAAGTTCTGGAGCGGGAGACGGGAATCGAACCCGCGACCAACAGCTTGGAAGGCTGTGACTCTACCACTGAGTTACTCCCGCAAATCATGGAAACCAGGAATCTGCAGATTGCGAGCTCAACGATCTCCGCGGCATACGTGATTGCCGAAATCGATAAGAGCCCAGCGGCACACATCGAGTGGAGACAGCACGAGAACGCGCATGTCGGCAGTGTATCAGACGAGCCCCGGGTCGCTCACAGTGACCAATGAAGACATCACGGCGTGGTTTTATGATCAAAGCGAATCGGATGCCTTGCAGGGTGGGTCCGGCCGGTTGGCTGGATACCCCACGAGACAGACGGTTACTCCCAGGAATACACAAGGTTGCAGCGGGGATCGAACGCATGGAGAAGGAATAGGGAGGCATAGCGCCGCAGCCCAACCGGATCGGGAACCATTCGCGCGGAAGCCCTTCTAGTATTAGACGGGCTGCGCGTCTGATCCAGGAAGACAATTAGGGCGGAAATTGCCGGGTGAGGCTGGCTGTCCGGCTTACCAGTCAGTGAGAGTGCCGTCAAGCTTCCTGGCGACTGGCAGATAGGCCCGCTGGTAGGGATGCCTGTCCGCAAGCGACTCGTCAATATCCACGCCCAGTCCCGGAGCATCGCCCGGATACATGTAGCCCTCGGCGAAGCTATACGCATGCGGGAAGACTTCGTCTGTGAGTGTCGTGTGATGCATGTGCTCCTGGATGCCAAAGTTGTGAATGGCAATGCCGAGGTGCAGAGCTGCCGCCATGGTGATGGGCGAGAGGTCTGTAGCTCCGTGGAAACCTGTGCGCACATGGTAAAGTGCGGCGAAATCCGCCGTCTTTCGAGCGTGGGTGATGCCTCCGCCGTGCACAATCGTCATGCGGATGTAGTCGATCCACTGGTTTCGAATCAGGTCATGAGTGTCCCAGATGGAATTGAATACCTCGCCGGTAGCAATGGGAGTAACTGTGTGCTTCCGAATCAGCTCGAAGCCTTCCTGGAGCTCCGCCGGGCAGGGATCTTCCATCCAGAAGAGGTGATAGGGCTCGAGTGACTTTCCAAGTCTGGCGGCCTCGATCGGAGTGAGCCGATGATGAACGTCATGGAGAAGATGAAGATCCGGTCCGACCTCCACCCGCAGCTTTTCGAACAGAGTGGGGGCAAAGTTCAGGTACCTCTCGGTGGACCAGCGGCTTTCCTGTGGTAATCCTCGTTCTGCAGGCTCGTAGGATTTACCGCCTTTCGGCACTCCGTAGCTCGATGAGACTCCGGGGACGCCGCTTTGTGCCCGGACGGCCAGGTATCCCTGCTGCTGATATCGGCGGACCGAGTCAAGAGTCTCGGCGATGTCGCCTCCGTTGGCATGCGTGTAGACCAGAACGCCATCGCGGCTCTTGCCGCCGAGCAGGTTATAAACGGGGGTGTTCAAGGCCTTACCCTTGATGTCCCAAAGCGCCACATCGACCGCTGCTATGGCGGTCATCGTGACGGGCCCACGCCGCCAGTAGGCGCCGCGATAGAGGTACTGCCAGATGTCTTCTGTCTGGAAGGGATCGCGCCCGATCAGGCAGGGAACGATGTGTTCTGAAAGATAGGAAGCGACTGCGAGCTCGCGTCCATTCAGGGTTGCGTCGCCCAGCCCGTAGACGCCTTCATCGGTTTCAATTCGCAGGGTGACAAAGTTCCTGTCGGGAGAGCAGACGATCACGCGCGCGCTGGTGATTTTCATGAGCTTGCCTGAAGACTATTGGTTTACGCCGCTGGCCAGAAATCCGCCATCAACGGCCAGGATCTGTCCGGTTGTAAAACTGCTGGTTTCCGAGGCGAAGTATACCGCTGCGCCTGCTACCTCGTGCGCCGTTCCAAAGCGTGCCATCGGCGTTCGCAGCAGGAGCTCCTTGCCACGTCCAGTATCGAGCAGGGCTCGATTCAGATCTGTCGGTATGATGCCCGGCGCAATTGCGTTGACGGTGATGCCATGGGGGGCCCATTCAACGGCAAGCGATCGGGTGAGCGCGCCGACGGCAGCTTTGCTCGCTCCATAGGGAGCGACTTCATGAAACGCCACAAAAGTTGCGAGCGAAGCAATATTGATGATTCGCCCGTATCCGGCCTCGATCATCGACTTCCCGAAAATCTGGCAGGCGCGCATTGTCCCGTTCAGGTTCACGTTCATGATGGACTGCCACGTAGGCTCATCGCAGTCCAGCGTCGGGATACGCCGGGTAATGCCTGCGGCATTGACGAGTATGTCGACTTTGCCGAACGCCTCTAGCACAGCCCGGTGGAGTTGCTGCAGGCTCTCGCGGGTGAGGACGTCGGAGCAGACTCGCAGAGTGCGGCAGCCGAGAGCTTCAATTTCCGATGCCGTAACTTCGACGGTTTGGGCGGACCTGGAAGAAGCAACGACGTCCGCTCCTGCCGACGCCAGAGCACGGCTGATGGCCTTCCCGATACCCGAGGTTCCTCCGACCACGACGGCGCATCGCCCGCTCAGATCAGCCATTGGATTGGGGTTGACCATCTCCTCTAAAGGACGAAATTCTCAAGCGTGCCAATCCCTTCAATACTGATCTGGATCCGGTCGCCCGCGTTCAGTGTGAACTCATCGTTCGGCACGATGCCGGTGCCGGTCATCAGACAGACTCCTTGCGGGAACGAGTTGTCGCGGAACAGGTATTCGACCAACTCCTTGGGGTCACGCTTCAATTCAGTCAATGACGTCTTGCCGGTAAACACCTCTGCTCCGCCGCGCAGGATCTTCATGGAGATTCCTTCTTTCCTGCTGAGTGGTTCGGTCGCGAGCCGTACGCAGGGTCCCAGCGCGCAGCTGCGGTCATACACCTTAGCCTGGGGAAGGTAGAGCGGGTTTTCGCCTTCAATATCGCGCGAGCTCATGTCGTTTCCCACGGTATACCCGATGATCGTTCCTGTCGGGTTGACCACGAGCGTCAGCTCGGGTTCGGGCACGGACCACTTGGCATCGGTGCGGATGCTTACGCCGGTCCCGGGACCCACCACCCGGCGGCCGGTCGCCTTGAAGAACAGTTCCGGCCGAGCGGCTTCATACACACGCTCGTAAAAATCGCCGCCACCTGAGACCTTGCTCTCTTCCATGCGTGCATTACGGCTGCGGTAGTAGGTGACGCCTGCCGCCCAGACCTCCTGGCTGACGACCGGCGCCAGGATCGAGCCGATTTCGCCGGCCCCAACCGCGGTTCCGCGGGTTGCTCCTTTTGCCTCTTCAAAAAGCCCTTCGTTGCATACCACTTCGTCCCAATCGACGGCGGGAAGGCGGAAGTACCTGGCCTCCTGCTCTATATAGATACCGGTATCTGTGCGATATAGATTCATTTGCTTTCCATTTCCATTGAGAATTTCGAATCGTCTGTTCCAGCGGGCGCCAGCTGAGAGACGATGGCTTCGGTGTCGTAGACGCATCCTCCCCAGACGCCGCCGCTTACGTGAACCAGTGCTGCCCAGAGTCGAGTATCTTCGGGTAAATCCGGGTGCGGTGCCAGGTCCTCACGCGGCGTACGTGCGGCCAGCTGCTTTGCGCCTTCCAAGGCAGAGAGTGGATGATCCAGGCTGCCGACGAAATCCACGGTTCCGTGGAGCGCGGCACGGTCGATCACAATGTCAATCAGATCGCCATCCCGCAGGCGACCAATCGGACCGCCTGCCAGCGCTTCCGGTGAGATATGCCCGATGCAGGCGCCGGTAGAGACTCCGCTGAAACGCGCATCTGTGAGTACGGCGACGTGCTTGCAGTGGGGAAGGCTCTTGAGCGCTGAAGTGATCTGATAGATCTCCTGCATGCCCGCGCCCATGGGGCCCCCACAGATCAGCACCATGACGTGGCCTTCCTGGATGGTTCCGGCCTTGATGGCGGCAATCGCATCGGCTTCAGTGGTAAAGACGCGAGCCGGACCCCGATGGCGAAACGTGTTGGTGCTGTCGATGAGAGAAGGATCAATGGCGGTGCTTTTGATCACGCTTCCGTGGGGCGCGAGGTTACCTACGGGGAAGCACACGGTTGCAGTCAATCCGCGGGAACGGGCGCGATCGGGGGAGAGCACCACGTCATCCGGGCTGATGCCATCGAGTGTCTCGAGCCGCTGCTTCAGCTGGTGACGCCTTTCACTCTGCTTCCACCAGTTCAAATTTTCATCCAGAGTTTCGCCGGTTACGGTCAGGACGCTGCAGTCGAGCAATCCAGCGTCGCGCAGGTGCAGCATGACTTCAGGCACGGCTCCGGCAAGGAAGACCTGAACAGTAGCGAATCCGCTAGGCCCATTCGGGAGCGCATCCACGATGCGGGGAATCTCGCGATTGATGGCGACCCAATCAGCGGCGCCCGGCCTGCGAAGACCGGCCGCGTGAGCGATCGCTGGAATATGCAGTAGCAGATTAGTGGAACCGCCGAATGCCGCATGCACTACCATCGCATTGCGCACCGCGGCATCGGTGAGTATGTCAGCAGTGCCGATCCCAAGCTGGGCAAGCCGCAGAATGGCACGTGCTGAGCGGGTTGCGGCGTCCAGCCATACGTCATCTCCCGAGGGCGCGAGTGCAGAATGCGTGAGCGAAAGGCCAAGAGCTTCGCCAACCACTTGCGATGTCGCGGCCGTCCCAAGGAACTGGCATCCGCCTCCGGGTGTGGCGCAGGCTTTGCAGCCCATTTCGGCGGCATATTCCAGGGTGATCTGGTGTTGGGAGAAGCGCGCGCCGATAGTCTGGACCTTCCCCGCGTCCTCCCCTTCGTCCGGCAGCAGGGTGACGCCGCCAGGGACGAGCACGGTTGGCATACGGCCTGAGGAGGCGAGCGCCATCATCATGGCCGGGAGGCCCTTGTCGCAGGTTGCAATCCCGATTACGCCCTTGCGCGTGGGCAGGGATCGCATGAGGCGCCGCAGCACCATGGCTGCGTCGTTCCGGTACGGAAGCGAATCGAGCATGCCTGCGGTGCCCTGAGTTCTGCCGTCACAGGGGTCAGTACACGCGCCGGCAAAGGGGATGCAGCGCTGCTTTCGCAGCTCGCGGGCAGCTTCGGCTACGAGCAGGCCCACCTCCCAGTGCCCAGTATGGTAGCCCAGTGCGATCGGGGTGCCATCTGCCGCCCGGACTCCGCCATGCGTACTCAGGATCAGAAACTCCGGATCCAGCAGGTGCGCGGGGCTCCAGCCCATCCCGGCGTTTTGGGTCATCCCAAAAAGATTTCCGGAGGGTTGAGTCACCAGCATTTCGGGCGTGATCGGAAGTTGACCTTCCGGGCCGCGCGCGTGGGTTTTGACCCCGTTGAGTACGGCGGAACTGCTCTCCAGCACCTGGTCCAAGGGAATGGTTGTGTATGGGCGATTCGGCATGCTTATTTCAGTATCTCCGCCGCGGCTTCCGCGTGTTGCCGTTTGGGGGAATCATGGAGGAAGAATGAAAGTCCCGAGGCGCAGATCAACGACAGTGACATCAGCAGGTAGCCGGCCTTTGCATTTCCAGTTACCGCCTGCAGCCAGCCCACAAAGTAGCTGCCGACGAATCCTCCGACCGCCCCCAGGCTGTTGATGAACGCCATCACTTCGGCCGAGACGGTACGCGGCACCTTCTCAGGAATAAAGGCAAAGAAGGGACCATAGGGTGCGTACATGCACCCTCCCCCAATCACCACGCAGAGGAACGCCAGCGGAAAGCTGGACTGCGCGAACAGGAATGAACCGAATAGGGCGAGCCCAGAGACGAGCAACAAAGGCCAAATGAATCTTTGCCGATTCAGACTTCGATCTGACGCTCGCGATATCAGGATCATCAGCAGGATTGCAGCCGCATAGGGACACGCGGTGAGCAGGCCCGTATTGGAGAGCGAAAGCGATCCACCCTGGCGCAGTATGACGGGCAGCCAAAGGACGAATCCGTATAGCCCCAGGCTCCACAGGAAGTATTGGAACGCCAGAATCAACACTTCAGGACGAACCAAGGCAGTTCGCACCGCATCAATTTTGGGAAGAGAGACCTGCTCCCGCTCAAGGCGGTGTTCCAACAGGCTGGCTGCCTCGGGCCTGAGCCATGTCGCATCCGCAGGCCTGTCGCGCACCAGAAACAGCCACGCGAACGCCCACAGAACCGAAGGGATTCCTTCGACGATGAAAGTCTTCTGCCACCCCAGGAATTCGATCAGGAAGCCGGTGATAGCCGACATCCAGAGCACTGTGATGGGGTTCCCCAGAATCAGCAAGGTATTTGCGCGTGAGCGCTCCGCGTGACTGAACCAGCGCGTGAGCAGAAGAAGCATCGCGGGGAAGATGCAGCTCTCGGCCACGCCAAGCAGGAAACGATCCAGCGCCAGCATCCAGAAGCGGGTGAGGACGCCAGTGAGCGCGCCAAGTATGCCCCAAAACACGAGCGATACAAATACGAGTCGTCGGGCGCCGTGTTTCTTCGCAAAGGATGCGCCGGGTATCTGGAAGACTAGATAACCGAGGAAGAAGAGTGCGCTCAGAAGAGAATTCTGCCCGTCGGTAATGTGCAGCGTTTTAGCCATACCGGCTGCCGCGCCGAAGCCATAGTTCGCACGATCGAGATACGCCAGGCTGTAGGTGACGAACACGGCTGGCAGAAGATACAGCCATCGCCTGTGCAGGCTTTTCGTCACGGCCGCCCCGTCGCCATCAAGGCCGATCGGGCTGCTGTTCTGGTCCTCTGTGGTTAGCTTCATAGGAAAATCAGGTTTCTGGCGGAGCAAGGGAATCCGCTCTCAAGATATAGTCGTTTCTATCCTGTTCGCGGATGCTTGCGCAAGCTGCCGGGCTGCGGTACGACCTTCTCTCTAGGCTTCACTTCGCCGTTGAGTTGAGTTTCGGAAATACTGTGAGTTGGAAGTTGAAAGTGTTGTTGCCCTGCGAGCCTGATTTGTAAATAGGGGCCTTCCAGCTCTCATGCTGGTACCACGTGTTCAGCTCGATCCCGGGACGCAGGCGCTTGGTCAACTCAATACGGAACTGAGTCTGGGTCGTTCCACCTGCAATGAAATCCTTGGCCGTTTTCTTGTGGAGATACTCTAGCTGCACCCACTCGTTGCTGCTGAGATGATAGGTGAGCCATGCCTGGCCGCCCTTCCCCTCGCGCCCGATCCAATCCCCTAGAATGTTGCCCTTGTTTGTGTAGGCCTGCTTTTGAATGGTTTCGGTGTACTCGTTGTTGCCGTTCACACAGGCCAGCGTGACGCAATCCGTGTTGGCTGCCTCTACGTGCAGGTCGAGCCGGCTGGCTCCCGGAAAACGCGAAAGATAGATGCCGGGCCGGTAGCCGGCGCGGCGCGGAGCTGAGATAGGAGTCACATCGTCGTGAGTTTCGGAGTCGGTGTAGAGGGTGAGAGCCCTGCGTGCGAACGGAAGGCGATAGGAGAAACTGAAATCCGAATACCTGGCGCCGGGATCGTTACGCGAGAACTTAAGCCCTGGGGTAGTGTCCTCGAAACTAAAAAATCCTTTGAGGAATGTGTGCAAGGTGACCGGTTCGTGCCCGGCGCCGCCGAAGACAATGGTGCGCTGGAAAGCGAACTGAAAGTCCCGCGTGGGAGAGAAGGAAAACATCTCAGAGTGGACCCAGGGGTGGTTGGGGTCGGTATGGCCCTTCAGGCTGCCATAGAAGAAGTCGTATCGAAGTGGCCCGAGGAACCGGGACACCAGCGGAATCGAGAGCGGCTCCACTCGGTTAATCCGGAAGGAATAGATGTTCTCCGCGTTGTTCGACCACGCCATCGCACTCCCCATGCCCGGACCGAGCCAAGCGTCGGACTTGCCGCCGGAGATCTCGTGCCCGGCGACAAAGTAGGATAGCGTTCCCTCCACGATGCGAAACGGATTTTGCGCGGTGATGGACGGCATGGGAACTGTCGGATCGGGATAATTAGGAGGCGCGTAGGGAATGATGAGCAGTTGCCGCTCTAACTGCGAGCCGAGGTTCAGCGGATATCCCGTTGCGGAAGGCGCATGCTGATACTCTCCGCGCACAAACAGCGAGAAGCGCCCTCGCTCCGCCAAGCCGGAAAGCCCGGTGTAGTTGTTGAAACCGGGCTCATGCGGACGGCCATAGTCATTGAAATAGGTCTGGCCCAGGTGGAAACTATCCTGCAGAATTGATCCGCTGACTCCCATTACACGGGTGTAGGCCGAGTAGACTCCGTAAACTGTGCCGCGCCGAGCCCCCGTGAGACCCTGCTTGGGAATACCTTCGTCGCTCAGCTCATTCAGCAAGCCGGCAAGTAAAGATTGCGCCTCCTCGTCAGTTCCGGAAAGGATTTCATCCTCTGACCGCTGCAAAATATGGAGAGCACTCTGCCGCGTGTAGGGCCGCATGGCGAGGAACATCGAATCCAGGTACCCCATGGAGTAGAGCCGGATCATCGCCGGATAGATCCAGCTATCCAGCGGGATGTAAGCACTTCCAAGCGCCTCCTCGCGCATCCTGCTGCGGGTGGGAGCCGTGCCCAGGTAAGGAGGCATCGCGGTGAACGGATGTTGCGGGGAGGGTGATGCAGGCGTAACCTCAGGCGGCGGAGCCTTGTCGGGAACCGGCATGGATTCGGTTGTCCCCGGCTGCTGCTGGTAAGGGGGGGCAGCAGAGTCCTGCGTCGCTGGGCTCTGACCATGCCCCTGCGGGAGCGCAGGTCCGAGAATGCCGGCGAGCAGCACAAGAAGCAGGGAGTGCTTTCCTGAGGAAAGTTGGGGCATCGACATGTCCAGTGTAATGGGACGCTGCTGGTAAGCGCCTTCTGCGGTCGAACCGAACCTGGCGATGAGCTCGGGATCACGGATTAAACGTGGAGCACTACACCTGAGAAGTTGCGGATGCGAGCCGGAAACCGATTCTTCTGGCGAATGACTTCGCCTCTGCCTCCATCCATCGCTTTTCCGCGACATTGCGGTGCAGCATGTACTCGGCAAGAACCTGGATCGCATCGGCGGATTGCTGCTTCTGGCCCTCAACGGCGTAACGGACGCACTCGATGAGTGCGCCGCCACCGCCAATGCGAGCGTGTCCAATCGCTTCCTGTGCGACGCGATAGATCGCAACTGCATCGTCCTGATCGACAGGTATGCCCGGAACCCTGGACCGAAGCGCGATGGCAGACATTCGGCCCGTCCGTGAGGTTTGAGATCCGCGTTCCGGCAGGAGCACGAAAACTAGAGGCAGCTTCTGCGCAGATACCCGCTCGAGGACCCGCAACCAGGAGGACGGCTGTGCGTCCGAGGGCTGCGCATAGCAGACGAGGACTGCGCTGTCTTTCGCGTCGGAGCTAAGTGAGCTTGCCTTCAGCGCTGCAGATGCTCCTGCGGCCATCCAGAGCCGCTCCGGATCGCTTGCCGACGCAATCAGCCGGGTCGCCGCACCGCATTCGGCGAGCGTGCTCAAGGAGCGAACATGCCGTCCAAGGGTGAGCACCTGCTCGGCAGACCGGCCGCGCAGGAAATCGATTGCACCCCCCTCCAGGGTGTCGCAAACTAGGTCCTCGGCTTGGAGATCGATAGCCGGGGCAACGAGGCAGGCTTCCATCCCGACCGGCGTAGCTGTGCGTCTGGGCTGCGAGCCGACGCGCCCCGCGAGCATGCGCAGGCGCAGCATGGCCACATACATCTGCCGCAGGCGGGCGTGGGGCATCAGCGGATTCTCGTAGGCGGAGGATTCGGCCGCTCTGCTTGCGGTCACGTGCGCGCGGGGTCCTTTGCTTCGGGATTCAGACCCAGCTCAGCGATGGCATCCTGCGCCTTCTTTGGCTTGATCGTTCCGTCACGCGCCAGCCGCGACAGTGCTGCGGCCACGATCGACTCCGCATCCACCTCGAAATGACGTCGCAGATACTTTCGGGTGTCGCTTCGACCAAAACCATCCGTTCCCAGAGTGATCAGGCGGCATCGGCCGTTCTCCTGGAGCCAAGGGGCAAGCACATCTGGCAGCGATTTCATGTAATCGCTCGCGGCGATGACTGGGCCTTTGGCATCACTGAGCGCCGTTAGAATGTATGGCTTCTTCTCCGGCTCGGCGGGATGCAGACGATTCCAGCGTTCTACTGCAATGGCATCGCGGCGGAGCTCAGTGTAGCTGGTCACGCTCCAGACATCGGCGGCGATACTGTAATTGGTGGCCAGCAACTCCTGCGCTCGCAGAACCTCGTTCAGGATCGGTCCGGAGCCGAAGAGCTGCACCGTCGCGTCTCCCTTCTGCGCCGCGCGATAACGATAAATCCCCCGCAGGATGCCTTCCTGCACGCCCTCGGGCATTTCGGGCATGGGGTAATCCTCGTTGTACATAGTGATGTAGTAGAAGTGATCCTCGCTCTGCTCGTACATGCGCCGCAGTCCGTCCTGGATCACAACCGAGAGCTCGTACACAAACGCGGGATCGTAGGTGATACAGGTGGGCACCGTACTGGCGAGCAGATGGCTGTGCCCGTCCTGGTGCTGAAGCCCCTCGCCGAGCATAGTGGTCCGACCGGCGGTGCCGCCCATCAGAAACCCTTTGCAGCGCGCATCGGCAGCCGCCCAGATCATGTCACCGACCCGCTGGAATCCAAACATCGAGTAGTACATGTAGAAGGGAACGGTCGGGACCCGCAGGGTTGAGAAGGCCTGGCCGGCGGCGGTGAAGGACGCCATTGCTCCAGCTTCGGTGATTCCTTCTTCGAGAATCTGGCCGTCCTGCTCCTCGCGGTAGTAAAGCAGCATGTCTTTGTCGTGGGGAGTGTAGCGCTGGCCCTCCGGCGCGTAGATGCCGACCTGCCTGATAGCCGATTCCAGCCCGAAGGTGCGACCCTCGTCCGGAACAATAGGCACCACCAGCTTCCCAATCGCCGGCTCCTTCAATAGACCCCGCAAGATGGAAACGAAGCCCATCGTGGTAGAAACCTCGCGTCCTCCGGAGCCGGAGGTCCACTCCCGGAAGAACTCCAGCGGCGGAGCTTTGAATTTCGATTCTGGCACGGTGCGCTGCGGGAGATAACCGCCCAGCTCGCGCCGCCGCGCCTGCATGTACTGCATCTCGGGCGAGTCCTGCGGCGGACGATAGAACGCCGCTTCCTTCGCCTGCTCCTCCGGTATAGGAATGTCAAACAGTTTGACAAACGCTGCGAGCGCATCGTCGGTCAGTTTCTTTTCGGAGTGCGTCGCATTCCGAGCCTGCGCGGAGCCCAGGCCGAAGCCCTTCACCGTCATGGCCAGCACTACCGACGGACCGCCTCGATGCTCAAAGGCGCGCTTATATGCGTTGTACACCTTGATCGGATCGTGACCGCCGCGGCGCAGGTGGATCAACTGATCGTCTGTGTAATCCTTTACCAACTCCAGCAACTCAGGGTATTTGCCGAAGAAGTTCTTGCGCAGGAACGCACCGTCCTTCGCTTTATAGGTCTGGAAATCGCCGTCGACGCACTCTTCCATACGACGAAGCAGCAGCCCGCTGTGATCCCGGGCAAATAGCTCATCCCAGTCCGAGCCCCAGATGACCTTAATGACATTCCAGCCCGCGCCCCGGAACACACCTTCCAACTCATCGATGATGCGCTTGTTGCCGCGTACCGGCCCATCCAGCCGCTGCAGATTGCAGTTGACGACGAAGATCAGGTTGTCGAGCCGCTCGCGGGCTCCCAGCGAAATCGCACCTAAGGTGTCGACTTCGTCGGTTTCGCCGTCGCCCAAGAAGGCCCAGACTTTTCGGTCGGTCTTTTTGAGCAGGCCGCGGTGCTCCATGTAACGCATAAAGCGAGCCTGATAAATCGAATTCAGCGGTCCGATGCCCATCGACACCGTCGGGAAGTTCCAGAAGTCGGGCATCAGCCAGGGGTGCGGATAGCTGGAGAGACCAGGCGTATCGCGAAGATCGTGGCGGAAGTTGCCCAGGCGGTCCTCGTTGAAACGGCCCAGCAGGAATGAACGCGCATAGATACCTGGCGACGCATGGCCCTGGTGGTAGATAAGGTCGCCCGGCTGCTCGCTCCCGTCCTCGGCAATGCACCGCGCCCGGAAGAAATGGTTGTAACCGACCTCCTGCAGAGTGGCGAGCGAGGAGTAGGTAGAGATGTGACCGCCAATCCCTGCGTCCTTCTTGTTCTGGCGATGCACCATTGCCATTGCGTTCCAGCGGATGAGGGCCTCAATGCGACGCTCCATCTTGCGGTCGCCTGGGTAGGGAACCTCTTCATATTTGGGAATCGTGTTCTGGAATGGGCTCACCAGGCCGGAAGGGACGGCAACACCCGCCTCACGCCCACGCTGGCGCAAAGCCTTCAGCAGTTCGGCGGCGTTCTCCCACTCAGCGGCAACGACCTCGTCAAACGCCTCAATCCACTCGGCCAGCTCAGCCGAGAAGTCTACTTTTGGTTCTGCTTCTGTCTTTGTGGTCATAGCGCTGGTCCCGGGGGGTCTCTTTTCGCGGAGTGTATGGAAACGAACGCAGAGTGCGCTCAAATACTCCTTCTCTAACCATAATTCGCCGCGGGACAAACGTCACGTTCGCGAGGCTCGCGTTCACCGATCCAAATAAGATGGATCCATGCGGAAATTGAGTAAGTGGAATTTTGCGGATTCTTGGCACGGTCAGGCCAAGGTGGAACCCGCGCCACATGGGGAAAGCAACACCCCGCCGCGGATGATCTATAACGGATGTCACGGAGTCACTCTGCGCCAGCACTCTCACGACTGGCTCGAACACAGGTGAGAACGCCCGGATCACCAATCCAGCAGAGGTAGAGGAGCTCGCCGCTATCCCCTGCAAGTTTGCGCTTGACAGCGCTGCTTGTATATTTATACATTAAAAATGAATCTTTATGCATACCCGCTGAGATCCTTCTGGGGGTGCAGGCGATTTTGTGATGAACCAAATATCTGCTTATTAGGAAAACAAAGCTCCGCTCCTTCAATGAAGCAGCAAAGACATTCCGCAATCCGTGAGCTGCTGCACCACGGCTCCGTCCCAAGTCAGGACGATCTGCGGCGCCGTCTCGCCAGCCGTGGATTTCATGTCACACAGGCGACGCTCTCGCGCGACATACGCGAGCTTCGTCTTTCCAAGGGCCCTGCCGGATATGCATTGCCCGGCAATCAATTGGACGAAGAAGACGATAGTCTGCCGGAGATCCGCGACGTTCTCAGGAGTTTCGGCATGGAGGTTCGCCAGGCGATGAATCAACTTGTGCTGATGACCTCAACCAGCGCGGCGCAGCCGGTAGCCGCGGCCATTGATTATGAAGATTGGCCGGAAATTGTAGGTACCCTGGCCGGGGATGACACAGTGCTGATCATCTGTCCCGACGAGCGCCAGGCGAGGCTGATCAAGGCGCGAATTGAGGACTACATCGGTTGAGCGGCACACGGGGAAAGGACTCGAAGGGCATGCAGGTGGTTGGAGCAGAGCAGGAGATTTCAAACACGAAGGGCGCAACTCAGGCGCGCAAAACCGTGCGGACGGCAGTTGCCGGCGTCGGAGGCTACGCTGGCGGAGAGCTGGCCAGATTGCTGCTCGAGCATCCGCGGCTGGGCGATACCAGACCGCTGTTTCTTGGCCGCGTAGCGGATGACGCCCCCGGCGGCCGCGTGCCGCTCGAGCAGCTTCAGCCGCAGCTTGCCTGGGGTGCCGGGGAGAAGCTGCCGGAAGTTCGCGGGTTTGACTGGCAGCTGGTGCGCGACAGTGGGGTCGAAGTCGTTTTTCTGGCGTTGCCACATG
>Ga0207667_10006127_pt1 | contig 14612 bp, 5 predicted proteins | sample KBSCornC52_FD_184301 | JGI IMG/M metagenome (GOLD analysis project Ga0207667, IMG submission 184301) | Corn rhizosphere microbial communities from Kellogg Biological Station, Michigan, USA - KBS Corn C5-2 (SPAdes) (version 2) | ecosystem: Host-associated > Plants > Roots > Rhizosphere > Soil ... | reverse complement strand
GTTAAAGGCCAGCTTATCCTTATCACTTATCTGCATCCACTGCACGTTGTTACCCGAAGCTGTAGCACCTTGCAGATCAAAACTTACCTGCTTGGCAGTTAAAGATGTATTAACCACCTTGATGATCAGTTTTCCCTTTGCCATATCTATAGTGGAGCTGCTGTACAAACTATCCTGACCGGTTAACGCTTTGCCATTATCGGTAACCGGAATTACTTCTGAACCTTTATTTGCAGAGAATGCCTGTTGTACATAATAGTTTGGCGTGGCTACGGAGCGCAGGTTATCAAACCAGATCAGGTCCGGTCGCCATTGCCATGCATCAACGTGGGCAAGCAGCGGTGCGTATGAGGCCATGTTTACCACATCGGCATTGCGCTCCAAACCGGTCATAAATGCAGCTTCGCATAGTGCAGCCCACCAGGTGTTATGGCTTTCGGCATGTTTATCTTTCTGCGCATCATCTTTAATGTGTGCTGCATATTCACCCGCAAATATTTTCGTTTTATCGCGGCTGTACTTGTCATAGCGTTTTGCATTTTGCAAAAACCACTCAGGCGGCGCATAGTAGTGTTCATCTATCAAGCCGGCATTCTCTGCACGTAATGCCTTGTTTAGGTAATCAAAAAGCTCCCCTCCGGAGAAAGGACCCGCGCTGGTAACCATTGCAACCTCGGGGTGCTTGTTGTGTATGGCTGCGGCAAAAAGCTTATAGCGTTCCAAATATTGCTCGCCCCACTGCTCGTTTCCTATGCCAATCGTTTTTAAGTTAAAGGGCGCGGGGTGCCCCATATCGGCACGTAACCTGCCCCATTTGGTATCAACACTTCCATTAGCAAACTCGATCAAGTCAAGCGCATCCTCTATAAAGGGATCCAAATGACTAATTGAAACTACTTCACTGCTGTTAAACTGACAAGCCATACCGCAATTCAATATCGGCAGCGGTGCGGCACCAATATCTTCGCACAGTTGGAAATATTCGAAAAAGCCTAAGCCAAACGACTGGAAGTAATCCGGCGCTGAGCGGTAGTTAAACTCCGTGTTCCAGCGGTTGATGATCAGTTGCCTGTCGCTAACATTACCAACGGTTTTTTTCCACTGGTAGCGGTTGGCCAAATCTCGACCCTCAACAATACACCCGCCGGGGAAACGCATAAAGCCCGGATGCAGATCGGCGAGCTTTTGGGCAAGGTCAGCCCGCAAACCATTCTTGCGGTGTTTAAAGGTATTCTCCGGGAATACCGAGATCATATCAACCTGAATGCGACCTGTACCTGTAAACACAAGTTTAATGCTGCCTTTAGCGGCAGTTTGCGAGCATTTCAGCTTTGCGGTAAGTGTTTTCCAATCATTGGTGAATGGTTCAGCCGCTGCTTGTGCTATTACTGCGCCAGCCTCGCTAACAGCTTGGATTTGCAAGCTGATGTTCCCGGTGCTCACCTTGGCCATCATGGACAGGTTGTAATCTTCACCAATTTTAAAGCCCATTCCGCGGAAACCTTCATTGATAAACTCAAATGTGCCCTTATTATTCTCAAGGTTGATATCAGCATAGCGCTGGTTACCGGTATTGGCTAAATTCCTGTTTACAATCAAAATGGTTCCCTTGCCGCCGTTTACTTCTTTCGACTCCCAGCCCATCAGCGGGTCGGCAAATTCAAAAGAGCGGTTTTTGACCATTTCGGCATACAAACCTCCGTCGGCAGCAAAATTTATATCCTCAAAAAAAATCCCCCACATCGTCGGCGGTATTTTAGCGCCCGGCTTGTCTGCCTGTATAGTTAATTTGGTTTGCGCCTCTAAAGCGTTTGCACCAAAAAAGCTTAATGTCACTGTCAGGATAACCTGTAAAAATTTATTGTTCATATATTATATAGTTGATTATATCCATTTAAAACCGCTGATATTAAAATTACTTTGTAAGCTTCCCTGCTTTAAGATCCTTGTCTTTAGCAGATGTTTCATTCAAGGCAATAGCTAAAATTAGTGACTCGAAATGCTAAGGATTGACCGGTAGCATTCGAATCAATGTTGTTTTGTCGGTGTTAATTCTAAAGTTGCATTTTCACCCTTTAACAGTGGCAGCTCGTAAATCCCATTCTTTTGGGAAAGTACTTTTGTCGGCTTGAAAATCAAATTATGGGAATCAGTACCGTTTTCTATTTGAAAAAAGGCGTTTGATGTGTAAGTGTCCGCCGGATCTATTGAAAGTATAATCTTCTTGGTCCGTGTATCATATCGTAATTTATTGATCGCTCCAGCATTGAAATTAATAGACAACCCTAATTCGGATATATAAATCCTTGCTTTCATTGCGGTGGTAGGGCGGACTTCAATGACGTCGGCCTTTTGCTCAAGGTTTCCACCGAAAGCCAACCAGCCAAATTCAGGATGATTAACCAGGTAAGTTGCTGTATTAACGCTATAGCCATAAAAACCACTGCCGTAATCTCCTGAATAGGCATCGTCTTTCAGCGTTTTCGGGAAAGCGTGGAAGGCGCAAGGGGCGAATCCATCCTGATTGATGTTGGCAATTGAACCCATCAGACCGCCGTATCCAACTTGTAGCAAATAAAAATCGTTTGGATGCTGCCGATAGGCTTCTAAAACGGGAATAGCATTCAACCCCGACCCATAGTGATGTACCATTCGCTCTATGCGCGAAATCTTACCTGCGGTACCAAAATCCCAATAGCGTCGCGCATTACCATTGTATGCCCAATGGGGAACGACAGGCATGTAAGCAAGTATCGCAGAAAGCGTTGTCTTTGCCTTGTCATCGAATCCAAAATAGGTTGACCATACATAGACTTCTTCTTGCCCGGTAGAATCCCAAGGCATTTCGCTTCCAAACGGGTATTGTAATGTTCGCCAATGTAAGGCTCTTTTTTTCATGGCAGCCTCCAGCGTATCCGCCATTTCCAGCATACCCTCAGTTTTCATGTCCTTGAGAATAAAATAGAAAACAGAACCCTCCATCAACCCAAATTGCGTGTATTCAGGAGCCAGGTTAACCATCCCCATAGCCGTTTCATAAGCATGTTTAAGGAACCATTGCCAGTTATGCGACTTTACCAATCCCTGATGGTATCTTGCTATTCTGTATAAGGCCCAATATGCGGCTGCAACATGCGGGTAGTTGTAAGAACGTCCTACTGAAGCAGCTTCTTGGGGGTTCCACGCGCCCCACGTCTTATAATTGATCGTATCGCTATAAGTACCTTTAGGCATGTTGGAAGGATCATAATAAAAAAGGCTCTTTCTTACACCATATTGTTGCGATTCGTTCAAGTATTGTAACTTACCCCATAATGTAGAATCGACGAACGCCTCCAGTTGGACCACCTCAGCTTCATCGGGCAATACCATCTGCTTCATACTTGCTCCGAGCCAACTGCCGGCACCGGCTTCGTCACTTAATCCAGCTACCCAAACACGTTCATCCTGCGTCACCTGCCGTTTCATTTCATAATCATAAGTGATGTAAGAGGGCGAACGGTGAAAGGTATCTGGATGATTAAGCCATTGATGGGTGTTCAGGAACCGGCCATAATCCTGGATGACCTGGGCTTCAGGTTTAATGACTTTGTAACTGATCGATTGATTCAAGCCATCAGCATAGGTGATGCTCAGCCGGACGCGCCCCCATGTATTTCCCTTAACTTCGTATGCCTGCCAGCCGTGTTTCGTGCTTGCCGTCTTATGGATTGATAAGCCCCCTTTAGGATAAATCGTAATATTTTTAATTGGGGCTCGATATTTAAGAAAAAGTCTGGAATTGACATCCTGTGGTATGACGTATCCTGGAATACTCACCGCCACAGGACGGCCATTTGCCGCTAAAGTACGTTGAGTGTCTTCGGCTTTTCCTGACAACACCAGCCGCAGGCCTACACTAAGATGTTGACCTGGCTTCAAGATCGCGCTATGCGGTGTGTTCCAGGGTTCGATATTTTTCCAGTCACGATCTGCATAGGCTTTGCTGTAAATCATCCATTCATAAAAACCCTCAAAAACCACATCGCGTGGCAGCGGATCACTCGGCAGTGGATTGTATGCCTCAAAAGGGGTGTTGTCATAAGGAAGCACCAACAATGACGGGCTCCGGCCGCTCAGACGGGTGACTTGTAAGTACCCTGCGTCCATCCCAATGTAAGGATCATACAATACATTCTTTGCGTGTGCGACCTCCAAGCTTCGGCCTTGCAGAATATTATCAAAGATTACCGGTATCCCCAGGGCTCCAATTTCAACGACTTCCTTTGTCTTATTTTTGAGGATAAAATGCAATATCAAATCTTTTCCGGTCTTCTCCCAATATCGTTCTATGGTCAACGGCAGATGACTGGGTAAGGTCGGTGCCAGGTCGGCTCCGGCGAGTACATTGCCAGCTACACGTAGGGGTTTGACAGGCGCTCTTTTTGCGGCGCTGGAAAAACAGTGCCAATTAGTGTCTCGTCCGATGCGTAACCTGCCGTCAATATCCCCAAGTTGAAACGATCCGTCGCCACTGCGCTTTTCCAAATTTTCACCCGGGGTAAAGTCAAAACTTTTTAGCGTGTCCGGTCGAAGTGCCACAACTGTTTGCGATGCTTTTACGAGTTCCAATTGAAAATTGCCTGCACGCAGCACCATTACGCCATTTTCCAAACCGAGTGACGGTTTCACTGACGGTTTATGTGAGCCGGCTAGTTGGGAAAATGATGGTGAATAAAATAAAATACTCAAAAGAAATATTCCGGTAGCTAAAGAGTTTTTTTTTGGCTTAAAAAGCATTTGAAAAGAAATATAGATTTTATAAATAATATATGGACATGCAGTTCTTGTAAACATAAAATTCTCAAACCGGCGTAGCCTTCCAGAAACCGGACAGTAAACGGCGGACGACCTTTTAACACTTTGAGCCAATTATGTGATCCAAAGAGAGTTGATGAATTTCGGCTTAAATATGGTATAAGAGGGGATTAAAACTTCAACAGTTCGTACCAAAACTTCAACCTATCGTAGCAAATTTCTTCCTTATGCAAGTTGTCAGCAAATAACAGATATACCGTAAGGTCCTTTCAAAGGAAATCCGATATGGTAAAGCAACATGACAGAAGCCTACGCAATATTGGTTGATATTACTATACAGGCATTAATAACGCACTCGCCACAATGGGCACAAACATGGGTCAACGCGCAGGACTATCATTTATGCACCGGGCTTTTTGAGCTTTTGATATTCCGTGGGCGTCATGCCGAATTGTTTGCAAAAACTACGTCCGAAACTTGTTTGCGAATTATAGCCTACCATATAAGTAATTTCAAAGATTTTTAGGTCAGTTTCTGCAAGAAGCTCCGCAGCTCTTTTCAACCGCGCAATATTAATGATCTCGTTAGGGGTTAAATCAGAAAGACTTTTTATTTTTCGAAATAATCCGGTACGGCTGGTGTTCATCAGATTCGCCAATTTGTCAACATCCAGAAATTGATCGTCCAGGTTATCGAATATCGCTTGATTAAGTTTGTCAAGAAAAGATTGGTCGTTGCTGGAATGGTTCAAGCCTTTGGAATTGGAAATTGCGGACAAAGAAAAGTGCATTCTGAGCTTATCACGGTTAGCAATCAAATTGGCTATCTGTACCAAAAGATGCTCGACATCGAATGGTTTTTCAATATAGGCGTCGGCGCCCAGATCCAAGCCGGTAATCCTGGATTTAAGCGTGTTTTGTGCAGTCAAAAGGATGACCGGTACGTAGTTAAACTCTAAATTGGACTTCACAATTTTACAAAACTCGAAGCCATCCATTACAGGCATCATCACGTCGCAGACGATGATGTCTATGTCTGAATTATGGGTGAGACAATCAATGGCCTCTTGTCCGTTTTGTGTCGTAATGACTTCATAAGCTTCCGTCAATTCATCCTTGAGCACTTCCAGGAATTCGAGATTATCATCTATCAATAATACTGTTCGTTTCATATTTTTATATCATCACTACATCGTTGACCGGTAAGGTTAACACAAACACATTCAGCCTGTGCTCCTCAGTTTCAAAATTAAGTGTACCATTGTGAATTTGCGCTAATGAACGGGCAAGCGCCAATCCTATACCGGTACCTGTTTTAGAATCCGTCTCTTTAACGCGGTAAAAGGGTTCGAATATCTTTTCTTTTAAATGCTCGGGTACCAGGTGGCCATCGTTCTTAATCGTAATGGAAAAGCATTGATGGTTGCTATGATTTTCCATATTGACCTTAATTATGGTTGCCGCGTATTTCACCGCATTACTGAACAGGTTGTAAAGGATTTTTTTGAATGCATCATTATCAACCGATACAACAAGATGATCCATTGGAATTAATAGTTCCAACTTTACTTTATTCTTTTTGGCGAGCGCGGCAAAATTATGACAGGTTTCCTTAAGTACATGCACAGCGTCCACTTTTTCCAATGTCAGGTGATAAGCCTCTAACTCTGTCTGCCGAAAGTCCAAAAACTGGTTACTCAGTTCAATGAGTCGCTCCGTATTATTATTAATGATTTGAAGGCTGTTTTCGATCTCGGTTATGCCCTTGGTTTTGCGGATAATTTTGGATAAAGGTATTTTAATTAGGGTGATAGGCGTTCTGATCTCGTGAGCGACCTGCGTAAAGAATTCGATTTTAGACTCTAGCACTTCCTTTTCTTTACGAAGCTCCATTTGAAGCAGCTCTTTTTCCTTGGCAATCTCCAGTAACTCTATTTTCCTCAAATTACGGGATTCCATACGTTTATGATAGGCGGCGAAAATCCAATAACTTACACCTATAATGAAAATAGCATACAGGAAATAGGCCCAACGGCTCAACCACCACGGCGGTAAAATCTCGATGGTTAAAACCGTTTCCTTTTTATTCCATACGCCGGCGCTGCTGGAAGCTTTTATACGAAAAAGGTATGTTCCTGGCTGCAATTTGGTAAAGTTGATTTTTTTTGTCCGGATATAAGTCCAATGATTGATCAGACCGTCAACCCGGTACGCGTACTCCAGATTTTGGGGGGCGGTATAGCCCACTGCGGCAAATTCAAGACTAAAACTGGATTGAGAATTTTTTAGCACTATTTTCCTGGCCAGGAAGACGGATTTCCTGGCGGGTAGGGTGTTGCAGGCCATGTCTGTATCGCGGTCATCAGTGTCGAGTCCGGTCAGGTATACCGTTGGGACAAACGTGTCCTTTATAAAGTCCTCTGGTTGAAAACTGATCATTCCCTTCGCACTGCCAAAATACATCCGCCCATCATGGTCTCTATACGCCGAACTAAAGTTGAACTGATCACTCAATAACCCGTTCGCAGTCGTATAGACGATAGCGGAACCCGACATTGGATTGAAGCAAACCAACCCTTTTGCGGTACTTATCCATAATCTGCCTTTTTTATCCTCCGACATGGCGAGCAGGAAGTTTGTAGGAAAACCGTTTTGCATACCGAATCTTTTAAAATTTCGTTTTGACGGTTGCCATAAGCAAAGGCCGTTTTCCGTAGCAAACCAGACACCCCCTTTATTGTCCTGAAATATTGAATTGACTTTATCACTAGCGATGCTGGTGCTGTCGGTGGGGTCGAATCTGAAGTTACTGACCTGCCCCGAACTATGATTACTTACATATATACCATGTCCTGGAACGCTCGTCCAGAGATCACCTTGCCTGTCTTCAAGGATCCATCGATAAAAGTCATCCGGTCTAAAGCCTGTGACAGGTTCAAATTTGTCTTTATAAGTGACATATTTATAAATTCCAGACATTGTACCGACCAAGATCCCCTTCGATTTAGATTTCAGGAAAAAAAAGGGAAAATTAGACCTTAGTCCTGTTTTTACTGACTCGCCGTAATGTTTGATGACTTTGCCTGATTGGATGTTAAGTAAATCCAGACCATGCTGATAAGTTCCCACCCATAAGATATTATCAACTGCCATTAAAGTATGCACCCCGTAATAGGCAATAGTTTGTGGTGTATTATCCGGTTTGTAAGTAATGAATTGCCCAGTCTGTGCGTCAAGTTTATTCAATCCGCCATCTTCTATACTGATCCAAAGGTTGTCGAAACGGTCTTTAGTTATTTCACGGACAATATTTCCGCTGATCGAGTTTTTCCCCGGCTGGTGATAATATTTTTGAAATGGAGTAAACTGCCTTGGGAAATAGTTGATGCCGCCAAAATAGGTCCCCACCCAAATGCCACCCTCTCTATCCTTATATAGGGTATAAACCACATTGTCAGATAATGCGTACTGATCACTGCTGTTTTTTTTGATTTTAATAGATTGGCGGGTTTGTAGGTTATATGAAAATATTCCATTTTCTGTACCAATCCAGATTTCATTATCGGAAATCTGGAGAAAACTGCGAACAAACAGGTTTACCAAGCTATCACAACATAAATGGATATCTTGGTATGTCTGATTTTTTATATTAAAAATTTTAACACCTGCTTGATTCGTCCCGATCAATATTTTTCCGTCGAGTGTGCACAACATATTATTGATATATCTGGACGGGCTATTGGGCGTATGGCTGAAAAGGTCAAAAGTCTTACGGCTGTTATGAAGCTCATCGTAGCCAATTAACCGACCATCAAGCGTGCTGGTCCAAATTGTACCCTGCCTGTCAACAACAATACTGGTAATGGCACCGTATTTTTTTTCCCTGTAAATGTGAAGCTTAGATTCTTGTGATGAAAATTCACACAGAATGTATCCCGCGTTGAACCAAATATTTCCAAGTTTATCCACAGCCATTTCATCAATCGGAAAGTACTTCGATTTGAGTACAAGTTTAAACGTATCAGAATATTCATTATACCGATAGATCTCTTTCTCTGTACAAGCCAAAAGAGCGCCGGAATTATCCAGTTGAAGCGCGTGAATGAAGTTGTTGCCCGGAAAACGATAAGTCTTGAAATTGGTCCCGTCAAATCGGTTGAGGCCATCCTGGGTGCCGAACCACATAAATCCGAACTTATCCTGGATGCTGGAGATGACGGCATTGTTAGACAAGCCGGACTCGACCTCGTAATGCCGGAAATAAATTGGCTGACCGCACACCACGAAATGCAGCCCTACCAAAGAAATGGTCAGTAAAAACAATCTTCTCCTAATCACAATCGGTTTTTTGATCAATACAAGGTAACACTAATCGATGACTAAATGCGGTGAGCTTTCAGTAATTCCGCTACTGGGACTATTTGTAGAAGTTTTGGAACGCTACGTTGAATTGAATTTAATGCTTCTCCTGATCTTCACATCAACCAAATAACACCGAATTATATGAACGAAGAGTTACCCTACTTTTTTACGTGGATCCGCTGGCCTTTTTATCACATGCGATAAAAAGGTTCGCCAACATGCTTATCCATTTTAAAAAAAATAGCAAACCGGGGATGTTGGTCAAGGACTGCAAATAGAAAAAAAGCTAGAAAAGTTCAAACTAAAAACGTAACGGAACCAACACCATGGTGCCGAGTAGGATCTCGATGCTTTTACGGAAGTACGTTGATTAAGATTTGTTTTAAAGAAAAGAAAAAATAGATGAAGAGATTAACAATTGCATTTTTATTTTTCAGTGGTGCGGCGTTTTCACAAAAAAAGGATTATCCGATCCAGCCTGTATCATTTACCTCGGTTAAGCTCGACGATCACTTCTGGTCGCCAAGGATAGAAACCAATAGGGCAGTCACTATTCCGGCATCATTTGCCCGTTGTGAAAACACCGGGCGGGTGAAAAATTTTGAGATGGCAGCATCTCATACGGGGAAGTTTTGTACGAAGTTTCCATTTGATGATACGGACATTTATAAGACCATTGAAGGCGCTTCCTATTCGATGGCGGTCCATCCCGATCCGGCGTTAGATCATTATGTAGATTCCCTTATATCAATCGTTGGCGGCGCCCAGGAACCAGATGGCTATTTGTACACAGCCCGTACCATTGACCCGTTGCATCCCCACCCGTGGTCAGGTACTGAAAGATGGGTAAAAGAGAATGAATTGAGTCACGAACTTTACAATTCCGGACACATGTTCGAGGCGGCTGCAGCGCACTTTCAGGCTACGGGCAAACGGAATTTTCTTGACATTGCACTAAAAAACGCTGACTTGCTCGTCAAAACATTCGGCCTCGGTAAACGGGGCGTAGCGCCGGGCCACGAGATCGTAGAGATGGGTTTAGTGCGCCTTTACCGAATCACAGGTAATGCTAATTATCTCAATCTGGCAAAATTCTTCATTGATCAACGCGGTCTCCGCAAATACGATAAAAACAGCAACGATGTGTGGAAGAACGGCACCTACTTCCAAGACGATAAGCCCGTAGCCGAACAGGAAGACGCCGAAGGCCATGCAGTACGCGCAATGTATCTTTATTCAGGTATGGCAGATGTTGCCGCGCTTACCGGCGATAAAGAATATCTACAGGCCATCGACAGGATTTGGGAGAACATGGTTGGGAAGAAAATGTATGTGCAGGGCGGTATCGGGGCAATTCCTGACGGTGAACGATTCGGCGATGATTACGAACTACCCAACGCTACAGCTTACAACGAAACTTGCGCTGCTATCGGTGATGTATTTTGGAATCAACGGATGTTCCTGCTTCATGGAAAGTCAAAATATATCGATGTATTGGAGAAGGTATTATATAATGGACTGATATCCGGCGTCGGCCTGGATGGTAAATCATTTTTTTACACTAATGCGCTACAGATTACCAATGGCTTTACCCACAGTGCGATGGAAGCAACCCGCTCCGGTTGGTTTGAATGTTCATGCTGCCCGACAAACATGGCGAGATTTCTATCATCGTTGCCAGGTTACGTTTATGCACAAGAGGGCAAAAATTTATTCGTAAATCTTTTTATAGCTGGGCAAGCGACTATTAATATGAACGGGATACCTGTTGCTGTCAAACAGCAGAACGACTACCCGTGGAATGGGGCGCTCCATTTTCAAATAACGCCTGAAAGGGAGACAGCGTTTGCATTACGGATCAGGATTCCGGGTTGGGCAAGGGGTCAAGCCATTCCCAGTAACCTGTATGCTTTTAATAAAGAGGCTTCAAAGTCTATTGCGCTCAAGGTCAATGGCAAGCCTATCACTTACAAGACTGAAAACGGGTATGCCGTCTTAAACAGGACTTGGAGAAAAGGAGACTTTATCGAATTGAATCTTCCGATGGAAGTAAAAGAGGTAGTAGCCAATAAATTATTGGCTGATGATCATGGCAAAGTTGCAATACAACGTGGCCCTGTCATTTATTGTGCTGAATGGCCGGATAACCACGGCGCGGTGAGTAACCTGGTGCTAAGCGCCAATCCACGATTCAAAATTATCAAAAAAGATACGCTGCTGGGCGGCATTACCCTGTTGGCAGGAAACGCCTACCGTAAAGCCGGGGCCGGATCGCAACTGACACCTGTACAATTAACAGCCATCCCCTACAGCACCTGGGCCAACCGGGGCAAAGGTGAAATGATGGTTTGGCTGCCGACGCTTGAAAGTTCTAAAGAGGTTCGCTAACCGTGTTCAGGGATTTCAAAGGAAGAAGCAGATTTAATCAGCGATATAAACAGGTTTTGGTGGCGTCATGGGCGTGATGTCACCATCCTATAAAAAATAATGAAAGGAGGTATGCAACATTCGGTCGAATAAAAGCAAAGTTTTAGCGGCCTTATTGAAAAACAAACGAGAAACAGCCTTTGAATCAAAAGGTCAATGACAGTTTAGTTTAGGAATTGAAGGATTAATATGAATAACTAACGGACAAACACCACGAATTTTCGCGGGATTGGATTCGCAACTTGGGAATCAATGAAATTGATCATTAGGGTGATTGCTGACGTCTAATGATTATTTGTGATGGGCAGTTCATTGAAGCCAGGGATTAATCGTGATGTAATCAAATAGCTTCATCAAAACCAACTAAACTGTACAATACAATATCATCAATGAACCAATATTTTTTAAACCATTAAATTCATGAAAAAACTTAGACTTATTATTAAAAGTGGTCTATCCATCATGTTGCTCTTACTTAATTTGTCAATTGGATTCGCACAATCCGGCGAAATAAAGGTGAAGGGTAACGTTAAAGATGCTGATGGACAAACTTTGCCTGGCGTGTCTGTAACGGTAAAAGGAACGCAAAAGGGCACCCTTACAAATCTTGAAGGGAACTTCGAATTAACAGTATCATCTAATTCGACCTTAATATTTAGTTTTATCGGCTTCGCAACACGCGAGGAGGCCGTTAATGGTAGAAATACCGTTAGCATCAGACTTTCCGCAACGAACAATTCACTGGCAGAGGTCCAGGTCATTGGATACGGACAGCAGCGAAAAGCAGACGTGACCAGTGCCGTTTCAACTGTTAAAGCCGATAATTTTGTTACGGGCCCGGTCACCGATGCTGGTGCCCTGATTAAAGGCAAAGTTGCTGGTCTCACAGTTTCTAACCCGTCAGGTGATCCGAACGCGCAAACGCAGATATTGTTAAGGGGTACGCAAACCCTGAACGGTGCTAATACCGGGCCTCTTGTAATTGTTGATGGAATTCCTGGTGACTTATTAACGGTTGCGCCGGAAGATGTCGCCGAAATTTCTGTGTTAAAAGATGCGTCGTCAGCGGCAATTTATGGTGTTCGCGGTTCCAACGGCGTAATAATCATTACGACCAAGCATGGTTCCGGGCAATCCATCAATAAAGTTGATTATAATGGTTCGGCCAGCCTTTCACAACTCACCCGCGTGCCGCAACTGCTAACCGCTTCTGATTTTCGTAATCAGATCGCTGCTGGTACTCGTGACAAGTCGTACGATCTGGGGCAATCAACAGACTGGATCAAGGCGATCAGTAAGTCGTTTCCAGTATCAACCGTTCAGAGTGCTGATTTTACTGGGGGTAATGGCCAAACCAATTATTATGCTTCTTTCAATTACCGTTTCCTGAATGGTACATTTTTACAATCCAATCATGCTCAGGTAACCGGCAGGGCAGACATCAATCATACCATGCTTGATGGTAAGCTGAAATTTAATTTCGGTATTTTGAATACAAATTTTAATGACGTTCCATTTAATGGATATGAATACCGTCAGGCGCTGATCATGAACCCAACAGCACCAGTTAAAGAGGCGGATGGTAGTTATTATCAACAACCGACCAACTTTCAGTACCAAAATCCGGTAGCTGATTTATATAACCAATCTCAGCCTCAAAACTCGTTCAGGCAAAGATACAATGCAACCATCACCCTGCTTCCTATTGAAGGCTTGCGTTTAGCCGCGAGCGGTTCGTACACCAAAAGCGGCTATGAAAACAGATATTATGCCAACCACCAGGATATTTCTACGTTGCGCGACGGTCAGAATGGTTACGCTTCTATAACCCAGGGACAGTCCGTTGACAGGTTTATGAACTTGTCTGCTGAATATTCAAAATCCTTTGGTCAGCACCGGATAAGTTTGTTAGGAGGGTATGAATACCAGGATAATGATACTTTCGGCACTTCTATCGCCAATCACAATTTTCCGACTGATCAATTTGGCTTTAATCAGATCCAAATCGGCGCAGCTCAAAAAAACGGCCTTGATGCGATATCCAGCGGAAGATCGGTTACCAACCTGATCAGTTATTTTGCACGTGCTACTTATAACTTCAAAGATAAGTACCTGTTGCTGGCAAGCTTACGCATCGACGGTGCAAGTCAGCTTTATGGATCAAGCGAACCTTATGGTAAATTCCCTTCAGTGCAGGTTGGCTGGCGCATCACTAAAGAAGATTTTATGCAGAACCAGCACATCTTCGATGATTTGAAATTGCGCGCCGGCTACGGCGTGACCGGCAATCAGCCCGCCGCTTCCTTCTTAGGGGTTGGCTTGTTGGGTTACGGGAGCTATATTTTTTACAACGGACAGTGGATTCAAACGCTTGCCCCGAGCCAGAATGCGAACCCGAGTTTACGCTGGGAGGAAAAACACGACACCGACATCGGTTTAGATTTCAGCTTGTTAAAAGGCATGATCACCGGTACCGTGGATGTATACAATAGTCGGGTAACCGGGTTGCTCTACAACTACAATGTGCCAAGTCCGCCGAACTTATATCCCACCACTTTTGCCAACGTTGGTACCATGCAAAACCGGGGATTGGAAGCGGTCGTAAATATCACGCCGTTTCGCTCTAAAAAGCTTCAATGGACAACCAGCTTTAACTTCTCGACCAACAGGAATAAACTGGTATCCCTGTCGAATGACCTTTATCAGGCCAGCGTGCCCTACTTTACAACAGGATATACCGGCGACCCGATTCAATCATTTACCAGCATCGTGCAGATAGGCCACAATGTGGGTGATTTTTATGGCTATAAGGTGGTGGGCGTAGACAATAACGGCTATTGGATCTATCAGGAGCCGAATGGCACCAAGGTGCCTTATGCACAATTCAACCATTCATTCGCCGACAAGCAGGTGATAGGTAACGGTCTGCCTAAATATTACGCAGGCTGGAACAATAATTTTAGTTACGGTAGCTGGGATTTATCGATAACCATGCGTGGCGCCTTTGGTTACCAGGTTGCCAAAGGC
>Ga0207667_10006126_pt1 | contig 14613 bp, 14 predicted proteins | sample KBSCornC52_FD_184301 | JGI IMG/M metagenome (GOLD analysis project Ga0207667, IMG submission 184301) | Corn rhizosphere microbial communities from Kellogg Biological Station, Michigan, USA - KBS Corn C5-2 (SPAdes) (version 2) | ecosystem: Host-associated > Plants > Roots > Rhizosphere > Soil ... | reverse complement strand
CGGTGGGCCGCTGATCGACGAAGACGCGGAGAAGATGCTGCGCGACATGGAAGCGACCGGCGCGTGGAAAAGCATCCCGCCACCGGATCCGAAAGCGCCGGTGCAGATCGCTTCGGTATGCCAGCCCGCCTTCAATGCCGAGTGCATCCAGCGGGTGACGGCTGCGGTGCGCGAAAGTCTCCAGCACCCCGTGCGCGTCACACACTTCGGCACCAGCCGCGCGAAGGTCGAGCGCATCGCCAGCAATCGGCGTTTCTTCACCCGCGCCGGACGGCTTTCCTACGGCCGCTACAGCCGCAGCACCGATCCGGAAGCACAGGACGCGGATGAAGGCACGATCGATCCGTGGCTCCGCACGCTCAGTTTTTGGGACGGCGACCGGGCCATCTGCGCCGTGCACAACTACGCGGTGCATCCCATGAGCAGCTACGGCGGCGGCAAGATTTCCGCCGATTTTCCGGGTCAGGCGCGTGCCGCCATGCAGCAGGCGCACCCGGAGACCTTGCAAATCTACACCACCGGTTGCGCGGGCAATGTCACCGCCGGCAAATACAACACCGGCGCGCCGGAAAATCGTACCGCGCTCGCCGAGCGGTTGCGCGATGCCATGGAGCGCTCCTTCCTCGATACCCAGCGCACGCCGCTCACCCAGGCTGGTTTCAAGCTGGTGATGATGCCTCTCGGCGCCCGCAATACGCCCGAGCATACCGAGCCCGTCCTGCGCAAACAACTCGCCGAAGGTGTGCGGCCCTTCGCTCGCTCCGAGGCGGCGATGGGGCTCGCCTGGTACGAGCGCGTGAAGCGCGGACATCAGGTGGAAGTCCCCGCCATCGAATTCGACCGGGCGCACGTCCTCATGCTCCTGCCCGCCGAAGCCTACGTGGAATTTCAGCTCTTCGCGCAGGAGTGCCGCCCGGAGGGTTTCGTCATGGTTATGGGTTACGGCGAATGCGGTCCCGGTTACATTCCCATCGATCGCGCTTTCGACGAGCTGGACATCAATCTCGGCAGCTGGGCTTGGACCCCGCCCGGCAGCGAAGCGATCATGAAGGCGGCCATCCGCGAATTGCTGAAGTAACGCCGCCCCTACGCGCGGTTCTTGCTTTCAGTCGATAGTAGACATCAACTTCTCGTGCGACCTCGGCTCCCCCCACCGCGCTCCATGAAATACCTATCGGCCATCTTCCAGTTCGCTCTCGCCATGACTTTTCTCGCCATGCCTCTTCAAGCCCAGAATGCCTTCACTCCGGCCGAGCCGATGGATGCGGATTCCGCGGCCTATCTGAGGGCATTGCCGTCGGCTGCCTCCGGGCCGCAGACCCCGGAAATGCGCCGCGAGGCCTATCGCCGTGCGCGTCTGCTTACCCAGCCGGATCTTCCGCAAGTCTACCAAATCAAGGAATACCAAGTGCCTGGCCCCAAGGGGCCGATTACCGTGCGCCTCTATCGTGGCGCCGGCAGCTCACTCGAAGCCCCGCTTCCGGTGCTTGTCTTTTTCCATGGCGGCGGATGGCTCGTTGGCAACCTCGACACGCACGACTGGATCTGCCGTTCCATCGCCAACAAAACCGACGCCGCCGTGGTCAGCGTCGAGTACCGGCTCGCGCCGGAGAATCCCTTCCCGGCTGCCTACGAAGACGCCGTCGCCGCCACGCGCTGGGTGGTAGCTAATGCCGCGACTTTGCATCTTGATCCGGAGCACGTATCCGTGGGAGGCGACAGCGCCGGCGGCAACCTCGCCGCGGCCACCGCGCTCGCCTTGCGGAATGAAGGCGCAACCCATCTCCGATCGCAGATTCTCATCTACCCCGCGGTCGACCTCTCCCTCAGCGGCGACTACTACGGTCGCTTCACCAAGGACGTCATCCTCACCGACGATGCGATGCGCGACTACATCGAAAAATACGTGCCCTATGCCGCGCTGCGGAAAGACTGGCGCGTCTCACCGCTGCTCGCGCCGAGCCTCCAGAGCCTCCCGCCCGCGACCTTCATCCTCGCCGGCTACGATCCGCTCTGCGCGGAAGGCGAAGCTTACGCCGCGCGCCTGCAAAAAGAAGGCGTCCCCGCCACGGTGAAACTCTACCCGGGCCAAATGCACGGCTTCCTCTCCAACGCCAGGATCCTGCCCAAGGCCTACCAGGCGATCAACGAGATCGCCGACGCTTTGAAAAAGTCGGCCGAGTAAGACACGGCGCCGTTCGCGTGGGATTCGCCGTGCTGTCGCCAGGTTTAGTGAACCCGATCCGGGCTCGGTGGAACTTGGGCCGATTCCCTCTACGAAGGTGACTTGAGTTCGCTTGGATTAAGCATGACGCGACAGCGTTTTTAGTGCGGCGGTGCTCCGCCGCTTTGGGAGCCGGTCCTCGAAAAGCGTCGGAGCACCCCAAGCATTACCCACATCCTGTTGGCGGATTTTCCCTTACCGAGTTGTGCAGTTTTAATGAAACTCCTGCCAAAGCTTGTTCGGCGCGCAGTTTGGCGGCAGGTAGATCCAATCTTCCGTAAGCGTTCATCTCATCGAGTAGTTCCTCCGCAAGAAAACCGTCAAATTTCTCACGGGTTTTGACGGCCATTCGCCGGGCGAGGGTAAGGGCATCTCTCGTGTTATCCGCGATCGACTTGAGGTGGGTTTGCCAGCAGGCAACGTCTATTCCTTTGTAGGTAATGGAAAGCCGATCACATGCGACAGAGAGACCGGCGCAGTGAGCGTGAAGTTCCAGAGTAATGAGCCCTCGTGTCCCAAGCCAAGGAAACCACTGGATCGATTTCTCGCGAACAATCCAGCCGGGATCGAGAATTCCGGTGCGTGTGGCAATTGCCCGGGCGGATTTCAAAAGCATTTGTGCCGAATCGTCCAGGAATCGCGGTTCGTCGTAATCAGCGAGAGTGGCGGCCATCTCTTCGGCCACGCGGGTGTGAATTTCGCCGGCGGTGCCGAGAAAGATCGGTGGTTTGCCTCCCTTGGTGGGCTGAACCCACACGGTTTTGGTGACCGCATCGACCAATACGACGGCCCATCGTTTGCCTCCCAAAATCAGATTCTCTCCAACCGGAGGGATTAGGTTGCTTTGCAGCTTGCCGATTTCCTCTCCTTCATGGCGCACCACATACTCATCGCTCGAAGCAAAGGCTGCGTAAAAATCACGCTCACAGGTCAAGCGCTCGCCGGGTGGAGCGAGAATGATCTCTCCGGCGGCCATTTGCTCGATGAGTTCTTGCGTGCGCAACGAACGAAGCACCGCGAGAAACACTTTCTCGGTGACATTCCGAAATGCCCCTTGTTGCACTAGCACGCGGAACAGGGCCTTCGCGGACAATCCTCCAGTCTCCCTCAGACAACTCAGGATCTGATGAACAAGCGTGCTAAGTTCCAGCCGATCTGTGTCGTGAGGCTCCAGCCATTTCGATAGCATTAATCGGGTGAGGGCGACAGCGCGCAGAAGATGAGGAAAAAGCAGATCCGTCAGTGTACTTTTCCCGTGTGGCGAGTCGTCGCGTGTGTAGACCCGCATGATGGCCGCCTCCCCCGGCCGACGTCCCGAACGTCCTAGGCGTTGTCGCATCGAGGCAACGCTCCAAGGTGGATCGAGTTGGCCGATACGGCGAATCGCACCGACATCGATGCCCATTTCCAGCGTGCTCGAGCATAGCACCGTGGTCGGCGCGCCGCTCTTGAGTTGCGCTTCCACTTCTTCCCGCACGTCTTTGGAAAGTGAGCCGTGATGAACTTGAAACGGGTCGCGACCGAGGTCGGAGCTCTTGATCAATCCGTGAAGCCGATCGGCCAATATTTCCAAGCCTTGCTTGGCATTACCAAAGACGAGGTTGGTGCCCTCGGCACAGGTCTGAAGGATGTCGACAGCGATTTCATCCATCTCATCACCTTCGGCATCAGCGGCTCGGGCCATCGCTTTTTTCCCATCGAGAGGATGCAGTTTTTTAACCTGCTCCGTTTCGAGATTGTCCGTTGCATCGAGAACGGCACGTGGAGTCCAGCGTTCCGTCTTGCCCTCGGTGACCCAGCTGCCTCGCAGGAACCCTTTGATGCCAAATTTCACCGCTTGGTCACCGGTGCCAGTGACAATGTGGACGGTCTCCGGCGCATTGGGCGCAAGGAAGGCACGCGCCCCTGTTGGATCGCCCAGCGTGGCGGATAGACCGACTATGCGTGGTTTCCGACCGGTCTTGGCCTCCAGGCGGGCGAGCAAGCTGCGCAGGTGAACGCCGCGCACGTCGGACAGAAAGGAATGCAGTTCATCGATGACGACGAACTCCAGTTCGGCATAAATCCGAGCGAGTTGCGCTCCGTAGTTGATGAAATTGGACTCCAATGATTCTGGCGTGATGAGCAGAATGCCGCCGGGCGCTTCACGAAATCTTCGTTTCTCGGTGGCCGAAGCTGCTCCGTGCCAGCGATGCACAGGCACGTCAACTTCGGTGCAAAGAGTTTCCAGTCGTGCGAACTGATCGTTAATCAGAGCGATGAGCGGACCGACATAAAGCGCTTGAACGGAAGGTCGAGGAGTCTCGGCGAGTCGTGAAATGATAGGGAGGAAAGCCGCCTCGGTTTTGCCGGCGGCAGTCTGTGCGCAGACGAGTAAATGTCCATCGCCCTCGAGTAAGGCTTTGATAGACTCCGCCTGAATCGATTTGAGCTCCTTCCATCCCTGTTGATAGATGGCCCTCTGAACGCCCGGGTGGAGAAGCGAGAAGGCTGCCGCGCTCATCAGAGCTTGAATGTTTCGAGATCGCCTTCGTCGGAGGCGGAGCCGACACCCAGAGCAACCTCTTCTTCGACCGATGACGGCGTAGGGGCGGCCTTGATGAAGCCCGCACCAACGAAGTCCGACCAGTTTCGCCCTGGATTTTGTTCAAGCACATTCAGGAGTCCGACGAAGGAACGCACGATGTCACGTGGAGTTCGGTAATACTCCGCGCCCAGAGTCTCGTTCGCCCGCTGCAAAACGGCCATGAGGGCCTCGTCAGGGACAAGGCATTTCGTCGCATCGCCATTCCCATGGACGTGACGGATATTGCGGAGCAAAACGAACAAATCTTCCGGCGTCAGACTTTGCAGCCGGACCACCGGTCCAGATAAATCCCGCACGCCTTCGACTGCGAAGGAGTTCTCGATCAAGCGTGAGCGGAGCGCCTCGTAACTGTAGAGTCCTCGGCGCTTGTCCTCCAGACACTCGTCGGTCCCGGCGAGCAGGAAACCGAGATGACTGACGCTGCCTTGAAAGCAGTCATTGATGATGGAAAGCAGCGCTTCGTAGTTCGCCTGCCGGACTCGCGTATTTGGCAAGCGGTGGGAGAGGACGACAAGTTCATCCAGCCCTACGAGTAGCCCGCCGTAGCCGGCCTTCTTACAAAATGCCGCTATGAGTTTCAGGGCGTCGTAGAAGTTGTCGTCGTCGATGATTTCGCGAACTCCCAGATCCTGCCGCGCTTCAGTCTTCGTCGAGTATTCGCCACGCAACCAGCGCAGGGCGTTTCCCTGAAGCGCTTCATTGCCCGCTTCATACCCCTCATAATATTTGGCGAGCACTTCGGCGAATGCGAAGCCGCCAACGTATTCCTGCAAATCGCGCAGATCTTCGAGAATGCGCCGTTTGACGTCCTCCGCGTTACCATTCGTGCTGGTCACCGCATGATGCACGTCCGAAATCCAGCCCTCGCACAAGTTCCGCAAAGCGCCTCCATCGGGTTTCGCCTTCGTAGCAAGGTTGCGCATGAGCTCGGAATAAAGCGCGCGGCTCTCTCCGCTGGTCGCACGGATGCGGCGTTCCATGGTGAAATCCGCCTGAGCCACGACGAGCCGCTTTTGCAAGGCAAGGGTGCGAACGAGATTGAGAAAGAAGCTTTTTCCACTGCCGAAGCGCCCGACTACGATGCGAAATGCTGCTCCGCCCTGCTCGATCCGTTCCAAGTCTTTGAGCAGTGCGGCGACCTCGTCTTTTCTGCCTACCTGCAGGAGGTGCAAGCCGAGCCGGGGAACCAGTCCCGCTTGGAGAGATTGAATGATGGCATCACGTTCGCGGCGTTTGATCTCGCTCATGGATTGGTCGGGAGGATGGTGGTATTTACGTTCACGGGGTCGTCGCCTTCGAGTAGGTAATCGCCGAATTGCTCGTCCGCCCATTCGTTGATGGCATCGAAAACGCCCAAGGGCATCAGTTTGAATTCACTGGCGAGTCTCTGAAAGTCCTGCCGTGACCAAGTTGCTTGGGTCACGATGCGCTCGGTGATGGCGTGATATTTGGAATCCAGGTTGGCTAGCCACACAGGAGCTGCGGACGCGGACGAAGTCGGTGGCCGCGCCGACAGCGGTAGTGGGATCGGCACGGACGCTTTCTCCGGTTCATCTTCCTTCATCACTTCAGAAAGCAGGCCGATCACTTGCGCGGTTTCCTGCGAAATGGCTTCGACTCGAGACATGTCCAGCTTGAACGCCAGCGGCGCGGCGACTGGTTCGATCGCTGGCAATGGTTCGCCAGGAAGAGCAGGCTCGGCTTCTTGCACCGTCGGTTCATCGAAATTGGCTCCGAGTTTGCGAAGAATTTCATCAAGTGCGCTGGACGGTAGTTCAAGTACTTTGAACGCTTTTTCCAAGGCCTTCCACTCAGCGGAAGTGATGACGTAATCGGCTCCAGCTACATAAACCAATACTTCGCCGACGAGTCGGCGTTGCGCCGTGGCCAGCAGTTTCGCCAGCCGCGCTAGAGAACGCCTGGTGGTCTCGGGATTGCGGCAAAGATAATTTTCCAGCACCAGCAAGCGCTGTTGCTCGTGCCGGGTCAGGATCGCATTCTTTTGAAAGAAGTCGTGAACCACCGCCAATTCCTGCGCGGTTGGGTAATCGTCGATTGCCGCCACCATGATACATAGTTGCAATAAGGCAGCCATGCCGGGGTAGGCGTTAGTCACCTTCGTATCGAGAGGGCGGAAAAGCGCGATTTCGTCCTGCGAGCGATAATTTGGCAGGCTGAAACGTGCATCCGGTTCGACGGCATAGCCTCTAGCCGCGACGGCTTGCACGAGCTGCTTGCTGGCGACGGCGGAAAACTTTTCCTGTGGGGAAAAGCCCAGCAAAGAGGCGAGCGTCCCGACCTGAAGAAACCGAATATCCTCTGGATCGGCAATGGCCTGGACCAAATCCTCCCATTCATTCAGACCGGACGGGCGCTCGCCGGTGACATCTTTCGCGGCAGTGAATCGTTGTTCGCTCCGATCGATCTTCGCGAGCGATTTGACCGCGCGACAGTCGAGCATCTTGGCGCCCGCGGCGCCGCCGAGCCCATCAAAGCACGCTCGCGATTCGACATTGCGGAGGTCGACATTCTCGAAGACGTCTCTCGGGGCACATACGGACGCAATGCAGCGGTCTTCTGCGTGGCCGGTGCCGGGATTCAGCACGTGGACGGTGCCCGTAAAAATCACGGAATCGAGCGCGCGAATCACGTCCGCATCGAAAAGTTCGTGAATAGTGCGAAGCACGATTTGAAAGACGACGTCACTGTAGAGTTGCTCGAAATCACGTTTCGTCATCTCGGTCTCGACGAAATCACCCTTCGTCCGGGAAAACTTTACGGATTCCAGGCGGGGCAGGTCGTCCGGGATGGGTAATTGGTATTCAACCGATAGAGTCTTGGTCGCGGCGCGGTAATCGATCTCGTACTGCTTGGGAAAACTGTCCGGATATGAAGAACGCGAGAGAACGAGGTCGCAATAGTCCAAAATGGCGTCCGGGGTCAGAGCCTGATACGCGGCTTGCGCCTGTGCGACGGAAGTGTTGTGTTGAGCGCGCGCCTCTTCGTAAGCGGTTTCGCGCCGTTTCCAGTCTTCGTATTCCCGCAGATTGTCGGCGTAAATTTTCTCGTTGGTGGTCTCGACTTCTTTCTCGCGAGTGACCCATTTTGCGTGAGCGGTTGCAAATTCCCGGCGCGCATTTTCTTCCGCACGTCTGGCCAGAAAGGGGATCAGGCCGGTGACAAATCCTTGGTGCCGCTTCCACTCATTGAGATCGAAAGTGGGCTCTGTGGGGAGCGGCAAATAAGGGATGGGCTTCGGCTTGGGTTGAGAGAAAGCCGGTTTCTTCATTGCTTCCCAATCGAGGCGATGTGAGAGGCCCAAGCCGGTGGCCAACACCCCACGTAGTTCTTCCAAGGCGGCTTGTGCCTCGACGGTACGCTGTTCCGCCTCGGACAGATTGTCTTCCAATTCACGCCGCTTGTCTTCGCGCTCTTTCCGCCTCTCCTTGGCTGCCAGTTTTCGAGTGTATTGTTGCTCCCACGCCTTCTGTTGAGCCGCCGCTGCGGCCTCAACAAGGTACCGGTCTGCTCCGCGAACCACTCGGTATTTGTTCAGCCCCGAATGGCAAACGGCTATCTGGAAATAGCTCCGCGCCATGACGTTACTTGTATGACTTTAGAGGTGGCGTTTTAGCAAGTTCCAACGTTAGCTATTCCGTATTCACTGCGCAGGTTCGGCGGGAACCAGGGAGACACCGTGAAGGCCGTGTTTATTGAGGGAAGCTCGGACGCGGTCTCCGTGGATGCAGATCGCCCGGAAACGGTTTTCCTGACTCAGCTTGCTCCACTGACCGGAGCCGGCTTCGCGCTCCGCTGAAATAGTGGCGAGGCGATTGATCAACTCTTCCCAGAAATTCTCCTCCTCATGGGCGGTCAGGGCCTCGCGTGCTTTGGATTCTTCTTCCAGGAAGCGAGTGGGGAAGTATTGCTTGTCGCCCGGCTCACGCATGACCAGATCCGTATACTCCTGTTCAGCTGCGTGGCGATAGATCTTCTGCTCCAGTTTCTCGACGGCGTTTCGGTAGGCGCGGTCGGTAAATTCCTCGCCGGCGCAGACGACCCATTGGGAAAGATACATCATCTCAACGAGTAATCTGAGCTCCCGTTCGGTAAGAGTCAGTTGGATGCTTTTCTTTTCGGTCATGACGAGTGTTACGGCGCCTTGTCTTCCGTGAATTCGGAATACTTCTTGTTACTGCCTTTCGACTTCTCCACCGGATACTTGATCGCGTTCTTGGCCATCTTCCGCTGGATCGCGGTCGGCAAATCGACGCCGACTTTGTCAGCAAGTTCGATGAGGTAGACGGCGACGTCGGCGAGTTCGTCGGCGATATCCTCTTGCCGCGTAGCAATGCGCTCCTCGACCTCCGCGGGCGATTTCCAGAGAAAGTGTTCCAGCAACTCGCTGGCCTCGATGGACAATGCCATCGCGAGCTCTTTTGGCTGGTGAAATTGGTCCCAATCCCGCTCGTCACGGAACGCCAGGATCTGGGCACGGATTGCGTCAAACGTCATGGGGAGCATGTTCGGGGAAGCGCTGCGGCAGGCAAGACCGGTTGTCGCCGGGCGGCTCACGAGGACCGGCATGAACGGTATGCCGGTGGATGCCGATCTCCGAGTGGCATGGCAAACACGGTCATCAGCACGGCGATGAGTTTCATGGGTTATTTCGGGGGATAGTGCTCCATGAGGCTGGAAGGTGGAATCGGCCAGACCAGGCGCATGCCGCCGTCGGGATCAATGATCACCGGTTTTCCGCGCTGGTGGACGATGACCAATTCGAGTTGTCCAATGCTCGGGTCGGGAGCGAGGCCGCCCCAGGCGCCATAACGCCAGGCGATGCCACGAGCGGTGGCGTCTTCGTAATTGACGAAGTGTTTCGGGGCCGGACAACCGGAAGGGGCGGGGTTGGAGAAATGGGGCGGAATGATCGTGGTAAAATGCGGATAACACTGACGGAAGCGGTGTCCATCGCTGGCGCGGGTGAGGCCATCAGCGGTATGGAAGGCGGGGGAGCTCGCTTCGACCTGGGCGGCGTGATTCTTCCGAAAATAAACGGTGACGAAGTCGTGTTTGTAGTAGAGGCCGTGGCGCACATACGCTTGGGGTGCGAGATGTTTGCTGAGCCAATCTTCGCGCAGGGTGCCATCGGCGAGACGCGTGGAGGTGTTCGGGTGGCCGAGGGTTTTGTGGATTTTCTGGCGCGTGGCGCCGATCGTTGCCGCACCGAGCCGTTCACCAGGAATGATGCTGCGGGTATCGTCAGCGGAGACTGTCGCCGTCGCGAAAGTGGTGATCAGCAACAGGAGGAAAAAGAGGCGAAAATGGGCCATGGGAGGCTGGAGGCTGGTTTTTTCCGTTAGCTGCAGTACGTGCTTGGGGAGTGGATGCTTGCAGGAAAGGCGCTCGATCTCCGTTTGCGAATTGCCTGTGGCGACGTGTGGTGCTCGCGTTTTCAAATTCGGAACCACGACCGGGTGATCACGCCTTTCCGCCGCCGGCTCGTTTCAGCGCTTCCCGGAGTCGCCGATTTTCGCGTTCGAGGTCGGCCACGCGGGAGTTGTCACGAGGTGCTTCGGCAGGACGCCGGCGGTAGCGCACGATGCGATCGTCGGTGAAGTAGACCCCGGCGCCCATGCTGGTCTTGCACTGCGCGCAATGCTCGTTGCCATCCCGATCCAGATAGCGCACTTCGTAAATCCGGTTGTTCCGTTCGCCGGCCCAACCTTTGCCGAAGGGCGCCCAAGTGGAGGAGAGGAAACGACCGCCACGTTCCTCGATATAAGTTTGCACGCGATCTTCATCCAAACAGTCGGCAAGCAACCGAAACACGACGACGATGATCCCTAGGATAACGATGCCGAATCCGAATTCCATGGCGCGGAAGTGTATCCCTCATTTCCGTTCAAGGGAAGCGCTGAGCGGCTTGGCTTCCAGCGCTGCGTCACCATCGTCTCGCGAATGGCGAAGCACTACGTGTAGGCCGCCAGCACCTTCGACATGTAATCCACGGCGAAGTCGATGAAGGCGCTCACGCGGGCGGGCAGGAGGCGTTGGGCGGCGTAGACGACGTGCAGCGGGAGGTCCCGCGGCTGCCACTGGGGCAACACCCGCACGAGGCGTTTGGATCGCAGGTCTTCCTCGACCAACCAGTCCGGCAACAGCGCCAGCCCCAAGCCGGTGCACGCCGCTTCGCGGAGGCTCGTCGCGCCTTCGGAAATCAAAATGGGCGAGATGGGCAGCGTTTGTTCGGCGCCACCGCGGCCGACGAGTGTCACTTCTTTTGAACTCCAAAATTGAAAGCCGCTGATCGAAATCCACGGCCAGGATTTCAAGTCGGCCGGCTTTTTGGCGACGGGATGCTTTTTGATCAAGGAGGGTGCTGCGACCAAATGGAAAACGATCGTGCCCGCGGGCCGGGCGACGACGCTTTCGTCGATGATTTTGCCGGGAAGAATGCCGATGTCGCAGCCTTCGCGCAGCATGTGCAGCGGACGATTCGTCAGCGCGAGTTCTGCCGAGACCCGGGGATGCATCTGCAAAAAACTGCTGAGCATCGGCGTGACCACCCATTGGCCCCAGTCAATCGTCGCGAACAGACGCAGATGGCCGCTCAGTTCCATTTGATCCTGGCGAAGACGCTGCTCCGCCTCCTCCGCGTGAGCGAGCATTGTCCGCGCATCCGCCAGCAAACGGCGCCCGATCGAGGTGAGGCACATCGCGTGGGTATCGCGCTGCAGGAGCGGGGCGCCGCAGTGTTCTTCCAGCGTGCGCAGTTGACGGCTCAAGGTCGGCTGGGAAATCTTCAAGCGCCGCGCGCCCGCGGAAATGCTGCCGCATTCCACGATGCAGACGAACGCGCGGAGTAGGGAGAGATTCTCGAACGCGGTCATGCACTTTGTGCATAGCTGATATGGGCAATCTGCGGCTACACCGAAAGCGGGGCGGGGTGAAGGATGGCGCCCCTATGAATACAACCTCTTCCATCCACAACGGTTCGGGAAACCCCATGAAAATCGTGGTCATCGGCGGCAGCGGATTGATCGGCAAAAAGGTCGTCAAGAACCTACGCGAGCAAGGACACGAGGTAGTGCCGGCATCACCCTCCTCGGGCGTGAATACGATCACCGGCGAAGGCCTGGCCGAAGCGCTGGCCGGCGCGCAGGTCGTCGTCGATGTCGCGAATGCGCCCGTGTGGGAGGACCAGGCGGTGCTGGAGTTCTTCGAGAAGTCGGGCCGCAATCTGCTGGCCGCGGAAGCAGCCGCGGGGGTGAAGCATCACGTGGCGCTGTCGGTCGTCGGCACCGAGCGGTTGCTCGACAGCGGTTATTTCCGCGCGAAGATGGCCCAGGAAAATCTGATCAAAGCGGCCTCGATTCCCTACACGATCGTCCGCGCCACGCAGTTCTTCGAGTTCGTGAGCGGCATTGCGCAATCCGCGACGGAAGGGCAGACGGTTCGGCTGCCCTCAGCGCTGTTCCAACCGATGGCGGCAAGTGACGTCGCCGCCTTCGTGGCGGAAGCCGCCGTCGCCCAACCCGTGAACGGGATCATCGAAATCGCCGGCCCCGAATCGATCGGCCTCGACGAAATCGTCCGCCAATATCTGAAGGCCAAGCGCGACCCGCGCACGGTGACCACCGACACCCATGCCCGTTACTACGGCATCGAGGTCAACGACCAAAGCCTCCGGCCCGGCCAGCACCCCCGCCTCGGTGGGACGCGCTTCGAGGATTGGCTCAAGAACTCGAGCGACGCGGGTGTCGCACCCGTCCACTAAAGAATCAACGCGAGCGCGCAGCGTTGTAGCCGGGTTCATTGAACCGGGGAGAGAGCGCGCCCTTCATGGACGAGGCCCTTTCTTCGCCAGGGGGCAGGAACATCATCCCCGCGCGATCTGAGAATACTTTGAGGTGAGGTTGACGCGGCCGAACAGATCCACGGAGACCGGGCAGTCCGAGTTGAACCTGTCGTTCGTGAAGTAGTGATCCACCCAACAAAGACCCAGCCACTCAAAATTCGTCTGATCCGTCTGCGCCACGAGGAATCTTTCAAGAGAAGCGGCTGGCCGGACGCGGTTTCGGTCGGCGATTGGCAAGTCGCCGCGTCCAGTGGGACAGGGCGGCGGTTTTCGGGAAAAATGTTTTGACACCCCTGCGGGTTCCGCTACGTTGCGCGCCCCACTTCCATTCTGGAGGTGGGAACTAACTTAGTAACGCAGGAGAGCCTTAGACTCGTTTGCACTGCACCCCTTTGATGTCCAATAAACGTAGTAAACGTTATCGCGCGGCGGCCGAGAAGGTCGACGCGAAAAAGAGCTATCCGCTCGCCGAGGCCGTTTCCCTCCTCAAAACCCTTCCCGCCACGAAGTTCGACCAGACGGTCACCCTGAGCTTCCGCCTCGGCGTGGATCCCAAGCAGAGCGACCAGATGGTCCGCGGCACGACGCCGCTCCCGCACGGTTCGGGCAAGAACGTCCGCGTGCTTGTTTTCGCCGAAGGCCAGGCGGCCACTCAGGCGAAGGAAGCCGGCGCCGAATTCGTCGGTTACAAGGACATCATCGAGAAGGTTACCGGTGGTTTCCAGGATTTCGATGTGGCGATCGCCACGCCCGGCGCGATGGCCGAAGTGCGTAAGCTCGGCAAGGTCCTCGGACCGCGCGGCCTCATGCCGAACCCCAAGACCGGTACCGTCACCGACGACACGGCCAAGGCTGTGAAGGAAGTGAAGGCGGGTCGTGTGGAGTTCAAGCTCGACAAGAACGGCAACATCGCCGTCCCGGTCGGCAAATTTTCCTTCAGCCCCGAGGCACTCGTCGATAACGGGCGGACCGTCATCGAAGCCGTCGTCAAGGCGCGCCCGGCCACGGCCAAGGGCGTGTTTGTCGAGAATGTCACGCTGGCAGCGACCATGACTCCCGGCCTCAAGGTCGATGCGTCCAGCTTCCTCAAATTTTAATCGGAGACCCTAGCCATGCCCCATCCTGCGAAAGCAACCATCGTCGACGATCTCCAGCAGAAGCTGAACGCTTCGCCGTTCCTTTTCGTGGCCGACTACACCGGCCTGAAGGTTGGTCAATTTGCCGAGCTTCGGACCCGCCTGCACAACACGGGCGCCCGTTGCCACGTGGTGAAGAATACCTTCCTGCGCCGTGCGGCGAAGGAAGCCGGCTTGCCCGAACTCGCGGAGTTCAAGGGTCAGACCGCCATCATCGTCGGTGACAAAGACGTCGCCGCTGCGGCCAAGGTCCTGAAGACCTTCAGCGCCGAGTTCAAGAAGCCGGAAGTCAAGACTGGCATCGTGGACAAGATGGTCGTCACGACCGACCAGATCAAGGCCATCGCCGACCTCCCGTCGCGCGAAGTCCTGCTGGCCACCTTCCTCGGCGTCCTCAATGCCCCGGCGACCAAGCTCGTCCGCGTGCTCAACGAACCCGCCTCCTCGCTGGCCCGCCTGCTCAAGGCCAAGGCCGAGAAGGACGGCGCTCCTGCCGCTTAATCCGAGTCCTTGGTAATTAGTGCTCAGTGCTCAGTAACTAAGAACTAAGAACTAAGAACTAACCACTTTTCCACCGGTGCCAGCAGGTGGGATTCCGCGAACGTCGCAATTGGCGCTCGCACCTTAAACCAACAACCAATGGTTCCTCGTCGGAGCGGCGGCTGCCGCTTTGAAATCGCCCGAAGCCTCGGGTGGCGACGATACCGAAAAATAATATGGCCGATACCAATACGTTAGTGGAACAGCTCAGCGGACTCACCGTCCTGGAAGTCGCTGACCTCGTCAAACAGCTCGAAGAGAAGTG